>JAAUXU010127917.1_pt1 | contig 52866 bp, 44 predicted proteins | sample 7278151 | NCBI WGS metagenome assembly JAAUXU01 (sample SAMN14350113, study PRJNA611818) | marine sediment metagenome | isolation source: surface marine sediment (1.8m) | place: French Polynesia: Moorea | collected 2018-08
ACAAAGTCATGCTATAACGCAAATTGAAGCTGAGAACAGACCAAATCACGACAATTTTTCTCCCAATCCATGCAGGAAGTATGCAAAAATGCCCCCCCCCCCAAAAAAAAAGAAAATTAAAATTTTCAGAGACGAGGGATGCACCCAGTATAACTAATGCATACGAAGGGAGCAGACGAGCTTCTTTCTAATGTCTAGACGGATTTTTCTTCCTAAATATCTTTTGATGAGTTATTACAAAAACTTTCTCGTGCGTGGCTGCTCCAGGCACCCAAAGGCAGCCATCTGAGCGCCTTTCTTCTCTCCCCATTCACCCAGAAGCACCTACGTCGAGATTCGAGAACATAGCGGTGAGACCCTAAGAAAGCTGCCAATAGCCCAGAGTGGCTGTGCTTGTGTCAAATGCTTACGTCGTGCTTGCATGGTACCATTGCTTTGCATTTGGAGCTGCCTGAGCAGCGGCAGGGCAGGAGTGCCAATTGGGCCTGGTTCGATCCTCTTCCTGAGAGAGCTTTCTCGAGCTCAATGCTGCATGCGCACGCATCCGGAGAGAGAGCAGAGAGCAGTAAGTAGGGAGGAAAGAGCGCGTGCTACTATGGCCACAGCAGCACTGCTGGGAGGACTAGGCAAGCCTCCTGGAAGAAGAAGAATGTTACGTTTGTAGTTCTGCTGTTATTGCTACATGAAGCAGTTCTGTAGCGTCGGTGCCTCCGGAGAACGTTCAAGAAAGCTGTCGGTTTTTTTCCCAAAGAGTCGACTTGTGTCTGCGTGAAATTCTTCTACTTGGCGCATAGGGAACTGTCTGCTATCACTTGCCTATCGAGAGCTCGTATACGGAGTCAGTGTCTAACAAGCAGCCGCGTGAAGCCGCAGTCGTGCGATGAACGGCTGCGGCAGCGACATCACTAACCCGAGTAGCAGCACTTGTCTCAAAATACCACAACAGGCAGCTAAATCCATTCAGAGCTCGTACAAGTCTTCTTCGGCTACGCTGAGGGGCCTCAGCAGAAAAGAGTCGGGCCCCTACAAGATGGTGCATGAGGCAGAGGAAAGCTATGCAGCCACGTCGGACTATCAGTACAACGTCTTCATCGACAGCGAAGATGGGTACGTGAGCTCCGTCAGTGAAAATTGCTGGATCAATCACACAGTCTCGGCGTAAAAAGAACGTAGCAAGTATTTAAAGTTTACAGCAAAAGGTGAGGGGAGAAGTAAGAATTTTCCATGGCCACAGCTGAGTTCCTTGCGGAATCTCACTATCAGTGCTTGACTTCCTTCGCTGTCAGGCGACTTCTTTGATGTTGAATGTCTCCAATTCTTCCGGCTTTCCCTCTTTTCATGACTGCTGACGAAATCTCAATGCTGCTATCTCCAGCGACCTTGTACTGCTCAGTTGCACAAGACCTTCCCTTGGGTGGCCGTCACTGCAGCAGTGAAAGTTGATCATGTGCACACAGCTATGCTCAGTTGCTCACGTGTGACCAGCCTGGGTGTTGTCATGCAGGATGAGCAAACAGGGTTGACAAATCCGCACAATGTGGTTCTTGCGGTCTCCAAGTCATGTTGCATGGACGACGCACCCACCCTCCCACCCTTCCACACGTTCGACTGCCAAGACTTTTTCTCTTACTCCCCACATACTCTAATGCCTGGAACGCTCCCCGAAGTAACCGCGTGGCTTAGGAGTGGCACGTTGTAGAACGTATGCCAGACCTGACCCCCCCCCCCTGACGGACTGGCCCACCAGCGGCGTAAAGAGAGCTGGAGTTGTAGCAGAAGCCCTGTGAAATGGAGAAAGGTCCTCCTCTTGCTGCTGTCGACCAAGAGAAAAAAGGCTCCTTCTCTCCCTCAAAGCCACATCATGCAGCATGGTCGAAAAGAGACGTTGCAGTTCTCTGTCCTATGACACCGGGAAAGGCTCACTTTCTTCCTTGCCACACCTTCTCTGCTCCCCTTAATTCTGTAACAAAACTAACATCCTGTTAGTTGCTCGCTTTATTCTGGCCTCCACAAAATGGGATAACGCGTGAACGAGTGTTGGTGAAGAAGCACGACATCGACGTAAGATCGGAGGCGCTGTTGTTGCATGGCGTCAAACACCCCCGGGCAGTTGTCTCGAGTGTCTTCAGCATGCTACTGTTGCAGCGGGGCTCCTCAGCCCACCAACTTCGCCAACGTGGAGGACATGCTCTTCGAGGTGTTCCGGTGCGAGGAGACGGACTCAATCGACAGGATCGCCATCGGACACTTTCTCAAGGTGAGGATGACAGGCTCAAAATCATCTTCCTTGGCATGACCGCGCCATTGCGGCCTCGACAGTAACTCAATGCTACTGGGAACTGTTGGCGCCGGCTCGTGCCGGATTCATCGTTTATTGATTGCCCCGGGTGTCCTGCAGTTGGATTGCTGACGTCATTTGGTGTGCCAAAAAAAGAACTCAACAGTCTGTTGAATTACGTCTCAGAGAAAGAGACCATGTCATCCACGTCCACCAGGACGAGTGCCAAATTTCAGGTGCAAGAAGTGCATACACGCTCGTTCGTGTACGCACAGTTCTAAGGGAGGTAGTCCGGGGCGAGGGTCCAGGTTTATCGATTAGGCAGGGACAGCAACTGTCGACAAATGAAAAACACTATCTCAGATACACACGCACGCGTGCGCGCACGCACCCGCGCTCACATACAGTATATAATTCCTGGCAAGCTTTCCATCAATTTTACATGAACGCTGGCTACTCTTTATTTCACCTGTTCCTATCCCGCAGGCCCTGGAAAGTACTGGCCTTCGTCGCTCGGACCCGAGGCTCAAAGAAATGGTCAAAAACCTTGAGGAGATACAGAAGAGCCAGCAAGAGGGAGACCTGCAAGAGCTAGTCATAGGAAGGAAAGAATTTAAAGAGTGAGGGATTGTCCTCTGGATCCATGCGCTCACGTGTACACGACTTTCGTCCTTGTATAGTCTCATCATCAACAACATCGTCCTGATCTCCCGGGCGTTGCGCCATCAATTCATCATTCCCGACTTCGAGGGATTCACAGCTTTCATCGACCAATTCTTTGACAAGGTCAAAGACATCGACGGAGGAAAGGTAATAGCGCTGAAACCCCTTGTCTCTCCACGACTGCGCATCCAGCGTCGTTCTTCACACCCAACAGGTCACGAACTACATTCCACAACTTGCCAAACAATCCCCCGCAACTTTCGGGGTGGCCATTTGCACCATTGACGGTCAGCGGTACTCGCTAGGAGACACGGCCGTGCCATTTACGCTGCAGTCGTGCTGGTAAGAGATGCAATCCTGTGGGACCGCCGGTCCTTGTACCGTGCCTACGTCGTTGTGTCTCTTATCCCGCCTTTGTCTTTTCGGTCGATGCAGTTCAGACGGAGACGAAACTCTAGACCCTCACTTCTAGGAAATAATCTTTACTCAACCAGAGTTGCGGCAACCAGCCTAAACTTACAGTGTAAAAGTACCTAAGCGGAGAGTTTGGATAGCAACGCAACGCATTAGTGACGCAGTTCACGATCTTCATGCAACGGCCAGTAAAACGAGTGCTAATCAAAAGAGCCTTACCATCCTTGTATCTCACTTCCTTCTTAAGTGAATTTTTGTTTACAAAAAAGTAAAAAGGACCTTTCTACCTTATGGACAGACGAGTAAGTTCAAATTGTCCTGACGTTAACATCATAATTCCTGACGTTACCGCCAGGTGTACCTGGTAGCAAACACGGCAGGCACTGCATATGCATAAGTAACTATGTGCAATGGTACCGCACAGTATGGGTGTCGCTGGGGCGAAGAATCTCAATGCTTCATACCACATTCTCGTTTTAGCAAGCCGCTCAATTACGCCATCGCCTTGAACGAGCTCGGCTCAGACGTCGTGCATAAATTTGTGGGCCAGGAACCGTCGGGTGGAAAATTCAATGCCTTGGAGCTTGATCACAATAGTAGGGCGAGGATACTTTGATCTGTCATAGATTTCGACACGCTTATTCCACTTCTAGAAAAGCCGCACAACCCCATGGTCAACACCGGCTCAATTGTGGTGAACTCGCTGTTACAGACTCTCATGAAGCCAGACATGTCCATGGCGGAAAAGTTTGACTACGTCAATGATTACATCAAGGTGAGATCTCTACACCGAGCTTGTAAGGTGTCGACTCGACGACGTTGCTCATCATCATCTCTCATCACGTGTTGCTCTCCTGCTAGCGCCTGGGTGGCGGCGAGTTCGTGGGCTTCAGCAACTCCGTCTATCTGGCCGAGAAGGAAGTGTCGGATCGCAACTACGCTCTCGCCTACTACATGAAAGAGAACAAATGCTTTCCCAAGAACATCAACGTGAAAGATTGCCTTGACTTCTGGTATCAGGTACGCAACTTAGTCCGTCGCCTTCACGAACTCTTCCCTATCTGCCGGAACAGCTAAGACATACGTGAAGACGTACATGTACATGTATCGATATTTACTTCCTATGGACGAGCACTACTTCGACTACCCGTCGAAGCATTGATACTGCGCTACTGCAGCAGGGCCAACTTCAGCAGCAAGTACAGGGCTAATGCTTCACTCGTGAAAAGTTTTATTTAACAAACACAACTTTGTGTGACATTGTAAAACGACTGATTCGCCAATTTCTTTCACAGTCAGTACAGGCTGCATGCCTAATTTGTAGGAAACAGAATCAGTGTGAAGTGGAGATTCTAAAGAAAATTCCCATAAACTTTTTAAGTACTTTAGATAAGGAAGCAACTTTAGAAAGTAATTTCGAGGTATCTGTGAAATCGCTCAATTTTTTTCATCACGCAACCTTCCAAAACTGTGCGAGAAATGATGGATCGGGTTGCCCTATCTTTGGGCCGCTTTTGGGCTGCTGAAAAGTACGAAAAGGCGAGTCATTTTTAGGCCTGCCCGATAATCTGATCCATCACAAAGTATGATTGCGCGAGTGAGCGGGTGAGAGCAAGTTTTTGGTGCCTGTCGGCGAATGTCGATTCCTTTTCATTATTTTTTTGTTTTTTTGCTCACTGTCAAGAGCAAGTACATTTTTGCTCGTGATCTTGTCATAGACTTTGGTCGCGACAAAATTAGCTGTCCATCAGAACCGACATCGCTTCATATGACGCTCAAACAGTGAAGCTACACAGCATTTTCCATAGGAGCTGACTTATTCTTCACCCGCCTGCAATATGTCATGAAAATCATGTGCTCTTTCTTTGGCAACGTTGCAATTTTGTGCTTCTTGATTCACCTGCTTGGTGTCATTCATTCATGTAATGAAGGTTTCCTCATGGCACCACTGCGCCATTTCTTTAATTAATCATGTTATTGAAGATGACATTGAAACTGTTCGTATGCGTGCGATGCCCCCATGACCAGGATGTACGTGACCAAAAGTCCCTCGAGATTTGTGGGCGGTGCAGGTTTTTACCGTGGTGCAAAAAAAAAAAGCCAGTGGACTAATCGACCTTGTCCGATGCTCACGTAACCGAGGGGGCATGATTACGTGCCCACGGCCTAATGAGGCGAAATCTTGCCTCAACTGTTAAGGGCTGGAGAGAGAGGAGTGAGTCTGTCTCGTACTTGTGAACTAATGCATGTACGGCAAATCATCTTTGCCATAAAAGCCCTAATGTTCTTGCCGTCACACATTACAAAGAGCTTTGTCACGACCTAAAAGAATATAAGCATGACCTCGATGAAAAAAGAGAACGCACGTAGTGACAATTAATCATTGGCAAAAACTTTCGCTGCAGAAGAAAGTCTATGCAAGTTACCACATTCGTGCTCGAGTTAACCTACCGCAAACATAAGCTTGACATGCTCGTATGTGTATCCAGGCTCTGCTATGATAAATGTGAAACTGCGGCAGATTTTTTTTTCCTTGCCACCATCGATGATGCGTCTAGATACATCTCTGCGATTACCGTGAGCTATGTTATCACGAACGACCCTATTTCACTGTCAAGCTTCTTCTTCTTGCAGTGTTGCTCCATGGAAGTGAATTGCGAGACCATGGCGGTGATCGCGGCCACCATGGCCAACGGAGGAACTTGCCCCATCACCCGGGAGAGGGTTGTCCAGCCGGAGGCGGTCAGAGACGTACTCTCACTGCTGCATAGCTGTGGATTTTACGAATACTCGGGGCAGTTCGCCTTTAAGGTGCGTGCACTGAACGTGGTCACCCCTTTTTTTGTACTTTCAACTAATTATTGCAGGAGGGAGGAGAAAAGAGCTATTGTGAACCCCCCCTATGCAATGATAATTTGTGCGCGTGTTTCTCCTCGCACGCTCTCTCTCCTTTTTTGTCGACGAGAGATTCTCCCTCATTCTCTTTCTTCATGCTGAGGAGGCTCGATGCAGCTAATTCTCTTTATCGATCATTAGAGGTTGTAGCTCTCAGGTGATCGCGGAATTAAGCTGAAAATAATAATGCTTCAATGAACCCTACTTTAGTACTTTGTTCTTCCTCTTCAGATGGGGCTGCCCGGCAAGTCCTCAGTGGCTGGCAGCATGATGCTGGTGTTGCCCAACACCATGGGCATCTGCATTTACTCCCCGCCTGTTGACCAATACGGCAACTCTGTGCGCGGTCTGGCATTCTGCGAGGAGCTCGTCTCCGTCTTCAATTTCCACCGCTACGACAATACCTTCAAGTTCAGCAGCAAGGTCAACCCCCGGCGGATCATGTACGAAAGCAAGGGAGACACCATCGTCAGCATGATGTACGCCGCCGCCACGGGAGATCTGCATAACCTCAGGAGGTGAGACTGCAAATAAGGTGGAGGACGATCCTAGTCTTCCTGAACAAAAATCAAGACTGCGTGTGCGCGCATGTACACGGTATTCCACTTTCACACGGGCGTTGTGCAATTTTGTGAATTCTCTCCCTCTTTTTGGCAATTCATTTCACATAGAAAAGTCATTGTTGACTTGGGCAGGAAGGCGAGTGATTCCCCCTCCCCTGCCCACCCATCTCAAGGAGAGTAGCTTGAAGTGGAAGATCAGGGTTGCGCAATGGTCTGGCAAATTCCCTACTCAATTGCTCGGAAGGAAATCCGTCGATGCTGCCGCTGCAAAATTTCTTTTCGCACTCTCGGCCATCAACTTCTACTCAATCGTTCGGAAAAAAAAGTTGCCTCAATCAGTTTTTTTGTTCCAGGCACATGTTCTTGGGTCACGACATGGGCATAAGCGACTTCGACGGTCGCACGCCTCTCCATCTGGCGTCCGCCGAAGGTCACCTCGAGTGCGTGAGGTTCCTGCTGCAAAGTTGTGGCGTCCCCGCTCAACCAGCTGACAGGTATTTCATGCCGTTTAAGGTGTCATCTATAACCGATGATGCTGTTACGCGCCTTCTTTCCCAACCACTCGAAAATTTTAACGACAAGACAGTGCGCAGCAGTCAATACTTTAGGCATGCAACCTGCACACTAGAACACACCGTACCTTGCTGAATGCAGGATCGTTGCACACCTGCTTCATTCTGATGATGACCTTCTCATTATTTTATTCATTACCTTAATCAAGATGGGGCTTCACTCCTCTGTCCGAGGCCGAACGCTTGGGCCATAAGGCAGTCTCCGGCTTTCTGCAGCACTGGATCAGCCGTGAGGGCAACGGCGACACGCTGACGGCCAGCGGCGGCCAGGCTCTGCTCCAGAAGATGAAGCAGCTGGAGGAGCTGGCCAAGATTGGAGCCGGTCTCGAGGGAGAAGACGAAGAGGTGGAACTAGAAGAGATTATGCAACAGACCCAAGTAAAGTAAAGCATTTTTTGAAAGGCCCCACTTATCTTAGAATGGTTGTGACGCAAAGGCTGTTGAAGAACAAAATTCATCCCTCTTTCTTGACCTTGACCCATGACAAATGGAGGCATGGTATCTGGGATGGAGGCTTTACAGGGTGCTTTCTAGAGGCACCAATTGCTTCATTTAATAAGTTGTGATTGACTGTCCCGTTGGCGACACAGGGTGAACCAAAAGAAACGTAGAGCCTTGTTGCTCGGGCTGTGTCCGACGTCCAGAGACATAATTGGCCTCATTTGCAGGGGGGGAGAATCAAGGTTTTCATTGGCAAAGGGAGTTTTGTAAATCAGACCAGATATAATTGCATCCTAAAGTCAAACATCATGACTGCAGTACGTTTTACCACATGAGTTCATATAGTTAGTTAAAAAGACATCAAACAGAATGCAAACGCAATGTAGCAAAAATTGATGTTTAACTTGGGCAGGCCGGAGCTCCCTCGATTTGAGGCCAAATTACGAAATATTTTATATGTTAAAATTTTGAAACCCCTCTTTGGAAGGAGCTGCGTTATGCCTCTGCACGTCTCACACAGCCTGAGCAATTAGGCCTTACCAGTGTCTGGTAGCCTAACTTTTGGCCCACTCTGGATACAGGATAATGGCGATCAGAATCAGGTTGCCGCTGAGAACGAGTACATGCCATTGTTGTGCCGTGGACCCGTACACACAAGTGCAGGTGGTCTTAGGGGAAAAAAGCGAAGTGCACAAGCAGCAACAATATGGGCTACATGAGCGTCAGGTTCGTGGTAGAAAACTTTTCTCACATGTGTTGGTTGTGCCCCATGTAGCAGTAATAACATTAATTGAAGCTGCTTCTGTGTGATCTTGCAAACAGGTTTTTCATTTAAGCACACTACCGCGCATACTCACAAGGCAAAAGCAAATACTGACTTTTGTAGCTTTCAAGTCATTCATTCTACTGCGCTACAGTTGCGATCGTACTGTACATTTTCAGGTGCGTTGAGGCAAGCTGGGTTGCAAGTTGCAGCAAAATTTCCAGTCCAATGATTTCCTCCATGAAATTCCAGACACTTGTAAGCACGATGCATTTCTCATTGTGAATACGGAGTCTCTCTTTCTTCAACCCATTCCGAATCAAACTCAGACATCTTCTTCTCCATGTACGAATATGCTACCACTCTTCCACGCAGCTCTGCCGATTTTAGTTCCAGTCTGTGTCAGGACTGCTGTCAGCTCAATTACTGTACATATGCGTATACACGTATCCTTACTGTTATGTGTACCTACCGTAGCACCCATTGAAGCCCGTCAGTAACAGAAGCCTTCACGTCTGACCAAGTGGCCAGACAAACACGCTGAGGATTCTTTTGACGCTCTGACAAGTTGTAGAAAAAAATTATTACTTCGAAATTGTAGGTGCATATGCGTTAAGAAGGAAGAGAGAAACTACACCCAGACAGGCAAGCATCTATGTTGTGGCTTTTCCTCAAAAAGGACCTGAAGAGACTACACAGAACTGTAAACAGGCTTTAAAGGACACCTCTAGTACTATGTACCATGCAAACAGTTATAAGAACGTTGCACCAAGGATTGTTATTTTAGGGTGACTTGAATCTATAATAAACCCACTCATGGAGTGTTGAAATCGTCCAGTGTAGGACGCACATACTACTTGGATTCAGTAAATGTTTCACAGTGCTTCTCTCTATGTACTATAACTGCCTTCTTGATGCTTCGGTTGGATGCATTGACACGAAGCAAAAACGGGAAAGTTTTCACTCTCTGGCGGGAAAAAAAAGGATCGGAAATGATCTCTCCTGCAGCAGTGAGAGAGTCAAATTTTGCTTTAAAGTTGGTACATACTGTACCGGCGGGAAGATTCGCAGCCTTAAAATATTAGTTGTTTTTTTTTTCAGCCATCAAAATCGCCTACATGTCGATGTTGTAACGTTCGGTGTGCATTGCGGATTTGTGTGGTGCATGTAAGTACGTCCTAAGATGATTTCTAAGGCATGGGGGAGGCTGCTAACGTTAACATACAACGCGATGCCCCTTTTTTCCGTGTCTCCCCTCCAATAGGGAGTGGGCTACGCCTGCCTGAAGTGCTAACCTGTCCTTGTTAGGTGGGGACATAATGACACCTCCAGTACGCATTCCTATGTATCGAAGCCTGCAGGCTCTTGTAAGACACGCTCGTATGCATGACGCAGATTGTGTCTTTTCCTGGTCGAGGAATCAAATTTAAGTGCCCCCCTTCGACTTTTTTATCCTGGAATACGACTAAAATTGCTTCTTTTGGCATTCATCTAACTTGCTGCTGGTCTTTTTTGCCCCTCCGTACACGTGCTCGGATCTGACACGTGCGAGCGCCATGCAGTTCTACACACATGTAAGTACGTACGCAGGTTGAAGTGTATTTTTCTGTCCTCGTCAGCTCCACTGGAGCCCACAGTCTCCGTGCCCATCAATGGGCAATGTCAAATTACTTTTCGTTCTTCTCTTTTCTTTTTGTCGTCCCTGCACAATGAGCAATTCCCAGCAATGGAGAAGACGACAATTTCTCGTTTTTCAACGTCTTTGCACAGTCGCAGATGATATCTTCTGTTTGGTGAAAGAAAAAAAAGCACCTCGGTGAGCAACAAATGCCCGTTTAGTTTAGGCATGAAAAGCTGATTGTCGGACTAGCAGATCTCAGTGCAATTGAGTGGCTTCTTTTAACTTGAGTAGGCGGCCATGTATTCTGGTTGCTTTTCTGTCGTGCAAGCGCTGTGCACGTGCGTGCGCACGCACACGTTGCGTGCAGCAGTTGTCCCGATTCTATTGCGTCTTCCGTCATATGAGGAATTCCGTCTAATTAAGCAGGATCTCTGGATTTCTCCCATCGTCAGAGCTCGTGTGTGTTGGCGGCGGGGCCGAAGTCTTACATTACATGCATTTCCCCGCACTCCACCTCGCCTTCGGGATCACGTACACGCCTTGGCTTGGCAGCCCGGACTTGTGTGGCTTCGTGAAGAAGTGCAGTCATCGCTGACGCCCACACTTGCAGCGGCCCCTTAGGACGAACCAACGACTCTTGGATGGAGTCATTCTGGTTGTTCTAATCTCTGATGATGTTTTGAGCCACTTGGCCGGGTAACAACGACTCCTTTCCTCGGAAAAGGAGTGCAACACGAAGGAATTTCCGCATTCAACAGAACTCCTCAGGGACCTGCTGGAATTCCAGGCTTGTGCAAACAGATCATAAAGGCATCTGAAGGAAAGTGACACAGTTTGTCGTTGGGGCTGAATGGCAACCTGAGAAAGAGCTGCTCCTGTATCCTGGTCCCTGGCCCGGGGAAGACTGCCCGGCTAGGTTCAAGACGTGACCTTGCTGCATCTCGGAGATGTGTGGCAGACGGGCCTCAAGCAGTATCTCTGTTCTCAAGTGTGGACGTACGTGTGCTGCAGCCATCAGTTGTGATGAAACGCTGGCGACTGCTGATCCTCTCGTCGCATACCGATGTGTTAATGCGACAGAGCAACTTCAAAAGAGAAAACACGAATCACTTTGTGTGAAAGATCGCCGCCATCGCCGCCGCAGCGCCTCTTCTCTCCGTAATCAAACACTCATCGGGGCAGGATGAATAAACCCATTCGTCATCCATCCATGTCTGTGTGTGTGCGTGACTGTATGAGCCATGCCTCTAAGGCAATCGACCAACTCACCCCAAGCCAAGCACGCCATGTTAGTTTAGACGTGTACGCATTGGTACTATCGTGGATGGTCCGACTTTCACCGCGCCAGCTCCAGCTGATCGTTGATGGAAAGTAATTCCGCTCAGTACTACAGACCTACGAGGTGCACCTACTGCGGTAGGTCTGCATTTGCTGTGGTCCCAGTTGAGGCACACGCAAATGGGGTACATTATGGTGCATGCGTTGCAAGAAAGGACTCATGTATTGTATGTGTGCTCATACTGTTGGAACGTTGCCCAAATTTTTCCATTTGGCCACGCTCAAGTCCATCTTTTTCCACAGAGATCCTCCGCGGCAGTAGCAAAATGGCCTGTACTTCTTCTGGTGGGAGTCATGACATGCACGGATAGGTTGGGACTTTGAGATTAGTATCGCGAACACGGCTGAAACTTTTTCCTCCACCATCATACCAACAGTGCTATTGAGCTAGCTTCTCCGGGGTTGGTTGAAACATGTCGGCCGTAGCTTTGGGCCTACTTTTTCTTTAGATAGGCCTTCTTTTCAAAAAAGAATTCTTTGAGAGTGCCTGGGCGCCGCGTCCGCGGGGTGCAAATAACAAGTCCGAAAAAATGCATGACTCGCTTAAACGAAGAGAAGAGAAAGAGAAGAGGTTTCCCGGCCAAGCAAGGAAGTAGGCAGTCTGCAGTCAGCTGAAGTTGGGCCTGAGTAAAGGAAGAATTCATTATGCAAGAGAGGCTTGACTTGCATAAGGAGGCCAGGAAAAAGCGGGAGAAAGTACACGCGCATACAGGGTGTTGTGCATCGTACATCTTACACTGGCCAGGAAATGTCAGCACGGCTCCTGGGTACGAGTGGATACATACGGTGTATATGTGTGTACCGTACGTACGTCTCTCTGCAGGGTTCGGAGCTGCGTCTGGTGAAAAGAGACGTGAATGAGAAAAAAAACGGCGGCGAAGAAAATCTGTCGTCGAAGGTAGCATGACAGGAGGAGTCCTGTTATTGACAGACAGTAAGAGAATTTTTCTTTCTCCATTTCCCTGCCTACATAATCGAGATGTCATCCATCATTTCTCACATCCGATCCGATCTCTCCAGTCCTCTTTCTGGCAGAAAGCTGGCGCGGAAAAGGAAGAAATTGGCCCTTTTCAAAACTTTTTCAACGACCCTTCATTTTACGTAACATTGGCAGGAGTGTTTGCAGTGCAAACATTTTCATGTCTCCATATGTCGGGTTATTACAAGACATTGGCAAAGAAGTTCTTTTGGCTGCTTGGTAGACTGCTTCTGTGACTGTACTGAATGAAGTCCTTATGTCCACTGAGCAGAGCCAAAGCGCACTGCAGTGGTCTGTGCGGAGACAGAAGCAGTCTAAGAAAGGAAAGAACTACTTGGCCGATGTCTATTATTACGCAGGCGTGGTCCGGTATTGTGTGATTCATGAAAGTGTCCTAAGTCCGGTTCCTCGAAACTCCCTTAACCCTTACAGTTCACTTCGTTTGCCCTCCCAATGTTACGCCTCTTCCATGCCGGTGACCACTGTGGCCCTGTAGGCTCCCATCATGTCCGTTTTATGTCGTCATGTCAGACATTTTCATGAGGCGCGTCGTCTATCACAGCCCTAAGCAATACTACGTCGTTCCAGATATATTTAAGAGGGAATACCTGTTGCCGTTGGTATGTCTTCGTTTAGCACCTCCTCCCAGCTTGCCTGTTGTCACGCAGGATGCGTACAGTATCAGTAACTGCATTTTTGCCTGCATATTTGTTATGCTGTTCATTACAGGTAGTGGTTTTTTTTCGTTTTGCGTAAAAACTATCGTCAGGACTATAATATTGCTGTGCCTTTTTGCTCACATGCCTGTTTTTTCGTCAGATTTGTCACAGAACTGTTACGCAGGTACTACGTTCTAGCGATGACGAATTATGTGCATCGTTTCGGCACTCTTTTTAGTCGAGCTCTTGTTCGTGAAAAGTTCCACCATGGGCTTGGAAGAGTGTCAGAGGAGAATGCAGGGCTTGCACCGCCCAAGATATCGCTACTACATACGTAACTTCCACGAGGGCCTCTTAAAATGGTCATGATCATTGTGATGAGCTTTCCAGACCCTTGGTTCAGTATACTGTACATGTGTGTCATCAGCGTGACGATGAGGGCCTTTAAACTCGTGCATTTGATAGCCCGAATATTGTTTGTTCGCCCGACGCGACGCAGGTGAGACTTTGGGGATGTTTGTGTGTAGGTCCAAGCACTTGATGATGGTCCTTGACGACAGGTTGGGAGCCTTCCTTGCATCGCCATTGCAAGGTTGAACAAGGCAAAAATATTAAGGCATGCAGCGCAAAAGTGGAGCGAAAGTCGTCCAGAAATTTGTCTGAACGCACCGTAGCTTTGGCACTTCTCGAACGTAAGTCGTCATCCACGGAGACAGTACCAAAAATGGCGTAGTGCAGTGATGACTTGCATTATATTTGTGGTGCTCGTTTACGTCACAGACAGTTGAGGAACGGGAGGATGACAATATGTCTTTCTTTCAACTAAGTCCGGAACTTTATCGGTAACGATCTGTTACGTAATGCAACAAAAAATTGCTAATTGTATGCAGTGCCTCGCCACAAACAATTCAAGCTGATATGTCTATCACGATCGATTTTGTGGTAGATAAACTGTCTCCAGTATATGTTAGTCACACGAGTCATTCTTGGAAGTTCCAATGGGAACGAAAAGCTCATATGATTACCGTGCACGTTTACTGAGAAGCAACCTGCTGTACAAATCATACGTTTGCATCCATCGAGTCGCATAAGGAGCAGTGAAGATCTCAAATATCCTCAGTAACAGTATGCGCGCAGCCTCTACAGACCACAGCAGTGTTCAAGCCTGCGTAGAGCTGGTCACGATTGAAGAAAAATCTCTGCACATACTGTTCAGTAATCATCATGATCGTGAAGCTTGGCCGAAGCGGAAATGCGTTAAAAAAGCGTCACCTACACAAAGTCACGAGTCTGACCAACGATTACAGCAAAGGGAAGAATAATGCACGCACGTCGGACTTTTCCCCCTTCCTCTTAATGGCAACAGCACAAAATGAGAACAGCAAGGATTGGAAGGGGTTAAGCCGGGCGTTTCCCTCCTCTTCCCCTAAGTGGCCGGCGGTTGGAAACTATTCCAGACAAGGTGTCCTTGAGGAAGCTGATACGGCCACTGCCGAGGCTGCTCCATGCACATTTCTCTGGCGAACGCCGCGCTGGCGTGTGCGTTATACATAACCGCGCGTGAATGCGAGCGTACCCTAAGTCCAACTTGCTTCGAGCGGGCACAAGCTCGTTCCTGTACGAAGATAGCATACTTGGCCTTAAGGATACCTTTTTTTTTTTTCTTCGCGCGCTCGAACTCGGTTAGACAATCGACCCACGCACTCCCTCTTTCTTCCAATGCATGCCGTGGAGATTTGAACGCGCGCTCGCCCTCATGTGCGTACGTACGTACGTGCATGCGTAGTAGCACGCAAGGCAGCAGCACGACTGGTACTCCCCTTCGCTCACCTGTTTGCCTGCCCTCCACCCTGTAGTAGGGATGTATCGAGCCACAATCTTGTGAGCCGAGTCGAGTCTGCCTATAGAGTCAACTCTGGGCACATTTCGCTCCTGCAACGTCCATTTCTAGCTGTGCTACACAACGATGCTAAAATGTTCCGAGAACCATTTCTTTCCCCTACCAACCTGGAGTCTCGAGCCCAACCGAGCTTGTCAGGATGGCTTCGAGGTGTCGAACCACGAGCCAGCTCGATATTCATCTCCACACGGTCGTACCTGCCTGCACCTTTCGTTCTCCGCTTGCATGCCCGAGAGCCTCATCTGGGCGGCGGTGGTGACGGCAGCGCCAGTAGCAGGGGCAGCGGCGGTGGCGGTGGCGGCGGCATCCGTGGAGCCTTCTTCACTTTGGAGCGCGCCCGATCGCTGCTTTTGTGCTCCTCAAGCTCAGTCCCTCGGGGTCTTGGGGAAGAAGACGGTTACACATAGGAGGCGCGCGCACTCACGTAGGCACTGGGTCGCAACCAAAAGTGCCAGGCAGCGATAGTGAAAGTTAAGGTGCGCGCACAAGGAGAACATTCTTATGATCATCAAGAAGAACTCCTTGCTGCAAGTCTCTTAATGGTGCGAGGGGAGCTGCTGCCGCCGCCACGGTGATCATTACGTATGTTTGTGCATGTGCGCGCGCGTGCGAACATTCCTGGCATCAGAGAGAGAGAGAGCTGAGCTTGGAGAATCGAATTTGCGAGTCCTTATCATAGGCATTGTTCTCCTTCACCTGCCCCAGTCAACCGCAGAAGGAGGCGAAGGATCATAGTGAGTCTGCACTACTTCTACTGCCATTCATTGTGTCAACGCGCCGCCAATCAGAAGAAAGAAGGCGGAGGAGAAGCCGTGTATGAGTGTTAATTGCCTCCACTGTATTGTGAGCGGCTCCAACGCATACAGGAACTGCTGTGGAAGATTCCTTCTTCCGTGATTCGCAAAGAAGATTAGAACTGACGCGCCATAGGTCGTGTGCAGTTGCCTGTGAGGCATTTCATCCTTGGATTAGATGGGCTAATCAGACTTGCAGCGGTGACTGGAAAAAATCTTGTACTCTCAAACTTGTGTTCTTCATTTGCAACAATAACTGTGGATGTCAAACGTCCTATGAAATGGAGTGTGGCTGAATGATAAGGTCAATACTAGCAAATGAACGAAGAAAGAAGGATGCTGTAGACATCAGTGTTCCCAGAGGAACCTGCAATAATGTCATCACATGGGATGCCCTTCGGCCATCTTTTGACTATATTTCGTTAGAGTCATCATCGCCTTTGCAGCTGCTGTTGTTGGACAGGAAAAGCTTGTGATACTGCCGTACAACAGCCATGACGACGCGACGCTACACGTCCAGCTTTAGTTGGACCCTCTACTTCCTCGCCTACTTCGTGTGCATGACCCGGGCAAAAGAGCACAGCTGCCCGTATCCCTCTGTGCCATCCGCCGCCACTTACGTCAACATTTCCGGTGGAGTCGGCGAGAGTGAATGGCGCATCAAGTATGCCTGTGACCCCGGCTACGAGCTGTTTGGCCGCCCCGAGCGCTCCTGCGAGGGCGGCGAGTGGGAGAAGGAGGAGGACTTGCCGCACTGTGCCGTCAACGTGGCCCTGCACAAGCCAGCCATGTCCTCCAGCTCCGCCGGCGGGTCCAGAGCTGGAGCGGCGGTCGACGGCTCGGCCACGTCCGTGCACGAGGGCTCGCGGTGCACTGAAACCGAGTCCGAGAAGTCCCCCTGGTGGACTGTCGACTTACTGGCGTCGTATCCCGTCCGTCACGTGAGGCTGACAACTCGCTGCTGCGACGGATTTCCCGTCAGGAAGGCCGAGATCAGGGTCGGTAACTTCTCCACCCCCGGTGAAAACTCTCTCTGCAACTGGATACCACAGGAGATAGAAGAAGGAGCTACCAAGACGCTAGACTGTTATGGTGATTTGATCGGTCGATATGTATCGGTCATAATGACGGGCGTCGATGCAGTCCTCTCTCTTTGCGAAGTAGAAGTGTTTAGTGATGCCGAACCTAGTCCAAAGGCGTGTGGTGAGGATTCGGATGTGTTTAGAGGTGAATGCTACAAATTTTTGAAAGGAGAAACATCTGGCTATGAAGAGGCCGTTTCAAAGTGCCAAGGTAACTTCAACCTGATCAATCACCTGGATGACGACTCCACAAAATATCTCAAATCAAAATTGGACAGGGAGTTGCAAAATCGTGACCAGCTCGCACTAATGACTTGGGTTGGCGCGAAGAGAGATGCTGACTCAACATTTGGACGAGAGCGCTGGACATGGGTCAACGGAGGATCCGTCGACGACATCTCCTGGGGCAAAGGTCAACCCAACAACTACAACCAGGAGCAGAACTGTGCCGTGTTGGATTCAGAACTGGAATGGGGTTGGAACGACATCTCGTGTCGCATCTCCGGCGCCGTCGTGTGTCAGGGCCCACCGATCAAATGTCCAAGCCCTCCAGTAGCTGTTGGCACTTACTACACAGGCAGCCACAATGTAGGAGAGACCATCACGTACCACTGCCTCGTGGGAGAGATGCCTGTCGGCCAGAGAGAGCAGACTTGTTTGGCATCCACCGGAGACTGGAGTGGGGAGCCTGTGCGCTGCAAGAAGATCGACTGTGGACAAGTACCTGGTCTCGCCAATGGAGAAGTGCACGTGCTTGATGGGAGGACCACATGGGGTGCGCGGGTAAGGTACAAGTGCAAGAAGGACTACACCCTGCGAGAGGGGGACGGTGACAGAGTGTGTGAGGAACTAGGTTGGACTGGCCGTGCTCCCCAGTGTGTCTACACTAAGTGTGCTGAGCCTGACGCTGTGGACAACGCAGATCTGCGAAGACTTGGCAAAAAGGGCAACGTCGTAGGTTCCAGGCTGGTCTACACGTGCCTCACGGGTCATGTGGCTTCCGGAAGTCTTTCTCGCGAATGTCAGCTGGGAGGCAAGTGGTCGGGCTCTCCACCGAGCTGTCAGTTTGTCGACTGTAAAGATCCACCATCAGTGGCACATGGAAAATTCAGGCTTCTAGATGGACGGACCACTTTTGCCGCCTCCGTAGAATACTACTGCGACGAAAATTATGAATTGTCCAGCACGGAGAGGACACGACAGTGTCTGACAAGTGGTCAATGGTCTCCTGCTGTCATTTCGTGCAAAGCAATTGAGTGTCCCATACCAAGAGCGCCCAGTGGCGGTCGTGTGTCCGGGTACGACCGCGGAGTCGGTGCTGTGGTTGAGTATTCTTGTCTTACGGGTCACATTCTGGAGGGTGTCGCTGAACTGACATGCCTAGCCGACGGCCGCTGGTCGCAGTCCTCCCCCATCTGCCGCTTCGTCGATTGCGGCGCCTTGCCAGACCTCGCCGACGGCACCACGCACTACGTGAACGGCTCCACGCATCTGGGCAGTCTCGTCAAACACTCATGTGGTCGTACCCATGCCATCATTGGCGGCCACCAAGAACGGACGTGTCAAGAGAACGGAAGGTGGAGTGGCGACCAGCCCACCTGCGAAGAGATCCGATGCTCTCTGCCTCCGCGCCCCAACAACACGGTGGTAAGCGTGTCGAGCACGGAGCGCCTGCACGGCACGTCCGTCATTCGCTCCAAGCTGGACATGAAGGCCGCCTATCGCGTCGGCTCCACCCTCAAATACCGTTGCGAGCGCGGCTACATTCTGCAAACTGAGGGTGGGAGTAAGCAGCATCGAGTAGTGACGAGGAGGTGCACGACGAGTGGTGAATGGACTGGACAGCAGCCCACCTGCACCTTCGTCGACTGCGGCCCACCGGAGAAGCCCGAGAACGCCCGGGTGGCCCTGCAGCTCGACGGCACCTACTACGGCAGCGTGGCGCTATATGAGTGCGAGGATCACTTTAACCTTGACGGTAAGAAAAAGGGACTTTCCCTCGAGCGATGCAATTCACGAGGGTGGAAAATCGTGGGAAAATGAAACATGCGGTCTTGCTACAACTGCCCCCAGGACACTGGCATTAGGACTGCGTGGTGATTGTAACATCCATTCTCTCGTCTGGTTCATAGTGTATCGAGGGCAGGGAAAATTATGTTACCAATAGGGCCGGGTTGGAGGTAATCACCCTTGAGGGTGAAAGATCACCAATCTCCTCGACTAACACCGTCTGCTACATAGCTAAGCCAGAAAAAAGGACTTGGCAAAGACCATTAACAGGTGACTGTGCAAAAATATTCCCTGCCTACTTGTTTGGCGCGCTATCTCAAGGCGCCATTTTCTCATTGGAAGTATTAAGCACACACGTGTAGTTCACCGCTACGCATTTCAATGCTGTGAAGCCCACTTGATCTTTTACGTGAGATCTCTCAAGACTATTTGGCTTCTGCTGTGTGAAAATCTGGTCAGTTGTTGTTGATCGAAAGTTGCTTGTCTGCAATTAAAGAATGGGCAGAGAAGGGAAATCACTTTCCACGCATCAACATAGGCCTATCGCGTGCCCAGCAGCTGATGCCTTTATCACTTCTTTTTGCACTTGGTTCGTGCACAGTGGAGAGAGACAGAGATGGAACAGGTTGTTGCATCTCCGTATTTAAAGGACACTGGAGACAGTTGGATTCAGCTAGGGTCCAAAAAATGAAGGAAAATATATTATTATTACATCGAACGACAGTGTGACGTCTGCCATGTGAGTGACAGCTCAAGGCATCTCCGTTAATGCGCTCTACCCTGCAAGTCGGTTTGACTCTGGCGCACGTTAGCCATGTGCTAAGTACGAAGACATTGCGTGCACACATATGTTCACATGCCAGTACGCAATAAGGAATCGTTACGTGTGTAAAGAACTCGACGCTCTGGAGAAGATTCCCGGTTTCTTTCAATCCTGCGTTGAAAGTCCTCCATGCTAAGTGTGGAAATATCGCGTGATTAGGGAACATCCACCACACTCACCGGGATACCTATACACAGAGCATAGTATAAAAAAACTTCCTCTCCATTCATTCACTTTCACTCTCGTTCGTCTTCACGTCTGGGTCGTTTTCTATTCCCTCCACTCCTTAAATTATTTCGACCCTTGGGCCAACTTTAATCTATATCTTCCGTTTGTCTTCATCCTTCCTCCCCCCATTTTTTGGGTTGCTGGAATGCCAGCACAAGCATAAAGGGTAGAGAGAGTCGGTGGCAGCGGCTTCAGCCACTAGATTTCCTCCTTGCCGTGCACATGAGTGCTGCGAGAGCGCGTAGAAGATGTGGCGGAAGTGATTTCGCCATAGAAGAAGGAAATCACTTAACTGCCAGATTAACTTCTTAGGTACAGACCTGCTTCCGATTTGAGCAGGACAGTGAGCAGCCAGTGGCTTTATACAAGTACCACGCACGCGTTTGGACTGGAGGAATTTAAGGCTTAGGCTTACAGAGATGTGGGCCTAATATGGCATGCAGATTTCTTGGCCGATCTCTCTGTCGTCTCGGAAAGAGCAATGAAGGGATTTTTTTGTTCTTAAGCTCTTCGTCAATCGCAATTTCCATTCCACGCGCTCCAGATCACTTGGTCGTATTAGAATTACAAGAGCAACTTCATCAGCTTTTGCTCAGGCTTTATCTCCTCTTTTGTTTTCATAGATCTCTCCAAGCGTCTTTTGTTTCGCGACAAATTGCCTTCATCGGATGCGCTCAAAACGGGCAAAAGCCTATTACGGGGACGGAGGAGACGCTCAAAAAGCAAACATTAATCAGAATGAAGGAGAGGGAGATTTAGCTCCTCTTTCAGCCCGGCAGTAAACGGAGAAACGAGGAAAATAAAATATTGCCGAACTGCCTGGGCCCTGCTGGCGCTGCTGACGGTGCTGACGCTGCTGACGCTGCGGACGCTGCTGACGGTGCTGGCGATGCACATATTTTACCATCCTCGGGTACGTATGTGTGCAGCTGTCAGTGCAGTAGTGACCATTGACCGCTGCACGTGGCGGTAACAGACAGTCAGACAGACAGACGGACCGTCAAACCGAAGGATGGCGATCAAATGAGAGAACGAAAGAAAATCGAGCAGTAAGACGAACTATATCTGCGCAAGGTGTCTGTCCCGAAGTGCAGGTGCGTATAGGATGAAGATTTCCAAAGGCAGGACGACTTGGCAAGGAATGCAGTCGTTGTACAGGTGACGCAAGTCCGCGTCCGTCCCTATGTGTCCACGTACGCGTGTGCATACTGAAAAGGGGACCAGCGAGTGCACAGGGTGCAGAAGGACGCTCAAGACAACTCAGTCACCTGGTCTCTTCGTTAGGCTGGAAGTAGAAAAGCTTAAGAATGTCCCACAGGGTGCGCGTACTGCACACGCACCTCACAACGTGTACGAGTGCGTTAGGCCGGGTACGTAGTACACGCATGGAGGAGAATGCACGTGCCCTTTAAAGGTACGTGGCCAGGGACCTCCTCTTGCTGTTACGTAGGCCATCTTCTCGCTTCAATTATCCGGTCGAGTGATTTCACGGTCAGTAAAAATGGAAGACTTTTATGCCACGTGCAGAATTCTCTCACTTCTGTCTTTCATTTTCACTTGCTGACTCGTCCACGTAACGTGCCAGCTCGCCTTGAGCAGCATGGAGGAGAATCCTCAGTTGGAGAAGAAGTCGGTCGAGCGCTCCACCCTCGTCTTGTTTCCCTCCCTCCTCAAGCTTTCTTCCCTCCAATTTCTAGGCAATTAGTTGAGTGCGTAAATCCAGAATGAAATGGCCTCCGAAAGTGCACTGAGCAAGTAAATAGCGTATGGCTTAGCTTCGCACACTCCCATTTTCACTCAGATTTCGCCTAGTCACGTTCTCATGGGGAAATTCTACAAAAAAAAACCGCGCCAAACTTGGCTGGATTACTCAAAAAAGTCCAAGGAGGTAACCTTAACTCAGCATGAAGTAAGCTCCGCAAGGTACTCATTTAGGCCTGCACGTGCAGAACCGTCTCCTTGCCTTCCTTCGAATTTGTTCCACCGCGGCTCTACGTACGTGTATGGAGAAAAAGGATACTCTGGGAATTAATAATCGCTCAAGCTCGACGAGGACAGGACCTTGGACGGCTACGAGAGTGACGTCATGATGGAGCTGTTGTAGGCGAAGGTCGCACGAATGGAGCATTGGTAGCAAACCGTGGAACCCTGCCCGGGGTTAGGCCGAAATTAATTAGGCCTAAAATTAAGCGAGCCTGATCAAAGGCCTCTTCTGCGTGCCCAGTGAGTAGTAACGTTAGTTTGTGCGTTAATAAGCACCATGGGCCTGCCGCACTGATGCAGGATTTTTCCGAGATGCTCGGGTTTCTCGCAATGGTAGCCGAGTCCGTGCAAGAAAAGAAATGTGCTAGCGGTATTAGAGCATGCAGTAGCGACTCTACTCTTGTGGAGAAAAATAAACTAGCCTAAAAACAAGCACTGTAGACGCATAGCCAGCAGCAACATTTATCTCGGACATAAATCACATGTGATTTTCTTTCAAGTCTACGTACTCCTACATAGTACATCACCGGCTACTGGACTGCTCCACTAACTAATGCAGGCGCACAAGGAGGGGCAAAAAGACTGGCAATGGCAGAGAGATGCATAAATTATATGAATGTTCATGTTTTATAAACATTGCGTGCAGACCCAGTCCTTTTGTTTCTGATGCATTTGCCTGCACAACCAGCATTCAGCTCCGGCGATTCCTTACCTACGTATGTACGGACGCTGCGAGCTGAAAACCTCTCACACGTTTTGCAGTAGCATTTTTTCTTAGCAGGGCCTATTCCTGGTGAGGCGGTGTTGCCAGGCAGCTTCTCAGGTAGCGCAGCTACCTACTTGACAGGGATAATAACGTTCTTCTGAAGAACAAAAAATGATTGCGCCTGAATCAGTCAAAGAGCAGCAGTGGAGGAAGATTTTTCAACCTTGAACATGAACTTTGGGAGAAAGAGCGGCCAAAAGAGCGCGTGGTCGAGTTCTGATAACCAAATAACGCAGCACTGCCGGGTACTGCGAATGGCACTTCCAAACGTCCCCCGGACGTCATGGGGAAAAGCAAAAACATTTGCGAGACAATCAGAGAAGGCCGAGAAATGCTCCTAAACAAACCACATTTGGCCAATGTCTCTGTAGTCGAGTTTGCGTCGCAGGCGGAGCCTAATGAGAACATGATTTTAAGCAATAGTTTGCCATCAGCAAAAGTTTGGTTTGTTGGCAAAATGCACCTGTGAATGGCAGGCAAGCGAGCTGTGTCTGTCAGAGCAGTTTAAATGGTTACGGCAGCAGCCAAGCATGGAGGCATTGGCCTCCAAATCCACCGGATAGTGGTGCTGCTTCACAATCGATAGATGCTTGTACACAGCGGCGAACTTAGCCAACAGGTACGTTAACCGCTGCCTTTGCATGAAACTTCCTGTCTGCCTGACATCGCCGTATGGAGCTTGCAATGAAGACCCAATCGTGGAGTCACCCAAAATCACGCGACCTCCACTCGGGGATCTGCAGCATGTAAGTCACTTCACTGCACCGCGGCGTTGTTCGTGCACGTGCACGCGGTGCAAGACGACGACGAGGCTTCTGTTTTACCCAATGAGCAGTATCCAGCTGGTTTTCCAAGCAGTGACATCGTGCATGCACGTACTGTGCGTAAATCTACTGCTCCAGGATTTGAACGCAATCAATTTTTTGAAGGCCGTCACTGCCGACAATAGTAGGCCTACGCTACTATTTGTCTTCCTTATGTAGGCTACGTAAATGGAGGCTGCCACTTTTGTTGCCACGACGCAGTTCGAGGAAAGAGGGGAAAAAACCGCGCCATTTACGAGAGAATAGGGAGAATTGAAAGAGATCCGGAAACACGCGGTAAATGCCTTTTTTCATTGCTTACACATGACCATTGATACAAATGTAATTTTCTACTCGTTCTCAAAATTTGCGCGATGAGGTCACGTACTTGTACGTACGTGAATGTCGGACACGTCCGGAAAGGACGCTGAACTCCAAGACGAAGCAGAAAAAGCCTCGCCACCAATGTCAACGACGTGGTGCCAGCCGTGAGCAGGTACCAAGATTTCGTCCTCTTTACAGTCGGGGTTCGCCAGGAACGAGATGTCCGCGGGTTGCTACGCTGGCTACGCCTCATCCATGCCAATAGGCATGCTGCATGCACCTGGGCCAGCCAGACGGCGATTGAGCTGTCAGTGTCAAAGACGGAGAGAACGGAGCGAGAGGCAGAAATGACCGGGACGAGGGGAGGGTAGGAAAGAAAGTGAAATCATGAGATCGACGTTGGCGGAGAGGTTTGGCTTGAAACTGCCAATTGGGATTCAAGATGGCGATCAGAAGTGCCTTAGCGGATCGAATGGTGCGTAATCCTCCTCTGCCCAGCATCATTATGGAAATCAACTAGCGATATAATCATAGAAAAGGAATGGAGACTAAGAAAAAAGGAGGGCTGTAAGTAAGGAATGGGAGAAAGAAAGGGTGTGCCAGTGAAGGAAGCTATTTCATTATTCTCCACGGAAAAAACTCAACACCTGTCATTAGAAATCGAACAGCGACATCGAGGCTAATAATTCTTCTGCCAAGGATTGTTCCACTAACTGTGTGCATGACTTCTGGACCTCGGCAATTATGAAGTCTTCATTGCCAGTTCCGAAGGTCCCTTCTGCACTCTCCCGTAATTGCTTCTTCCAAATGTTGTCCGTACCGAGCACAATGCTCAAGAGCTGAGGCACAGAGTAGTTATCTTTCCCCGGATCCCTGCCAGGGATGAAGACACGAATGCTGCTGAGCGCTTCAGCATCTGTCCCAACAGCCTACTACTCGAGACACACACACAACGATGTCGAGCGCTATATCAGTTCCATGAAAAATGTCTTGAAGTCGGACTACATTGCGGACTGACTGACTGCTACGCAGCGTTTAGTAAAAGAGACATTTTGAGAATTAAAATGATATGGACGCTCATAACACTTTTCAGTGAGTGGCATGTCAAACGTGGCCCTGAACTCAGGGAAGAGCATGTTGATTTTTTTTGCGCTTTCCGATAATAAGACGCTCACAGTATGTAGCATGTTCGATTAATCTTACATGTACGATGAATCGATTATGCTTATATGGTGGAGAAAAAAGTTGGTCAAAAGTGAGAGCAGCGTAACAACATCCAATTCAGCACTAGTTACCAAACAAGGCTCAGCTTCGCATCGACTTTACCCATGAAGTCCTTTGTTCTATGTGTGCATTCATACCCGTCAGAGTGCAGCAAGTAGGTAGACTGAAGACCTACCACACATGCCGTGGTGTCGTCAAAGACGATTCAAGAAGTAAAGGTTAAGAAACCAGGCAATTGATTATCCCTACTCACCACATTCTCATCATCCGTTCGTCTCATAAAAAGTCTTCCACTTCCTCAGTCATATTCATCCGGTGTCTCCACGCAATGGAGTCAGTTGCTCGATCCTACTGACGTATAATCTGCCTCATTGCTAAGTTTCGTCGCATGTAACACGAGTGGACGTGAAAATGGGTCATATTTTCACAACTTTTGTCACGCTCGTCCTCTAGTTTGGCCGGGAAACCTCATTGGAGGATGCCTCTGCTGAACTCTTGACGCTCTCAACTCATTCGCGTGTCCGTGAGGATGACGCCGAACGCCCCAATGTACACTGGACAAGGACTGAAAACGTTCGTTGTTGACGTGCACAAAAATTGAGAGGTGCAAGTCGTCAATAGTGAAACATCAGTGTAAAGAAATTTCTCTGTCTTCATTCTTGCATAGGACCCAAGTGTAAAAACTTGTCCCTTCCTCCCTCCCTTCCCAGTTGCCTGGAGCGGGAAAAGTTATTCTTTCTCCCACTCTGCGTACCCGTGTTCGTTCACTCCCGCGTGATTATGAACCGTGCGTCGTCCTCGGACAGCATGCATAAGTCCATGCAGTGCGTGGGGCTGACTGAAAGTTTGGGACGAGATCTCCTGTTTTTTTCATCACTAGAAAGAATGAAGCAAAGAGGATTTTCGCGCAAGATGTCTCTTCCTTCTTCTCCTTCCTTGATTAGAGAAAATACGCACGCGCGCACTCAACACACACACTTATAACGTAGCAACGATAATAAGAGCCGAAACTGTTCTTGGAGCAATGTGCGAGGCAAGAAAAAGACCTCCTCTACTGTGCCAAAGTGGTATTTTTTCTTTGTTCACTCTACTTTTCTGTTCCTGTACTCTCTGATATGTACTGACCATTTGCTCGACTTTGCGGAAAAGACGACCATGGCAAAACTCAAAAATTCCTGGCACCGGCTGTCATCGCGTCACTTGAGACTTTCTTTAGAAGAGTGCTCAATAGGTTGCTCACTTGAGTCTGAGCCTCTTCCTTTATGCTCGTTTTTTGTTACCAGATAAAAGAGAGGCCAGGTCTTACGCACACTTGAGAATTTGCGGTCCTCCCCATATTCTGTTCCCAGGCTGCAAACGCTTTGCGGCCAGTGATTTCTTCCTGCCTGGGCGCGGTACGTAATGAACGATGAAAAGAAGTGAATCTGACGTCAACAACAATTACGTGGGAAGAACGCCTTCTTGGCATCGTGAACTGGGAGAATTGTGGCTAACCTGGATTAGCTGTCCTTTTCCCCTCCAGTAATTCCCCTTTTTTTTGCTACTGGGCACGTTGCTCTACCTCGTCTTTGTTCAATTGCTTCATGCGTGATGCTGGTGTCTGGTCACAGGTCCAAGCTGGAACGCAGTGACGTATGCTGGCCATAAATCCCTCTCCTCCCGGAAGGAGAGACCTGGAAAACCACTCGGCGTCTCTTATTTTTCGGTCGCAAAATGCAGCAAAAGACCAGTTGCCTCTACGTGTTAGTATAGGTAGACTAGGCCTGCCACTGGGACGGATTGTGCAGATTATGGTTGTCTCCACACTCCCTTGCCACGCGATGCACGCTCGCGTTGTTCGCGTCCAAGCACAACAGCGCGCAAGGACAATGGTGGTTAAAAGTGGCTGGTCTAATCACATGCGGCTGAGGACTCAGTGAAGAGAAATAGGCAGAGTTCCTCTGTGTCATTTCGCTGCTGACATCATGGCATTCACGTCAGTGAACACTTGACGATCAGGTTTGAGCCGAAATTGATAGCTGCGACTTTGAAACAACTCCCTACGCAATGCTACAGATAGGCCTTGTGCAGTGGGAAGAGTGAATGAGAGAGAGAAGCAACTGGATCCTACTAAGGTAATCGGATCCTAGTTTGACATCTTCCATTCTTTGTTCAAACCAAAGCTGGTGTCAACCAGCTTTTTAATCCGACGACCCAAGAAAGAGAAAGAACTAATTCCAGACTGGAAGTGCACGAAGTGTGCGTGGGGGTTAAGGGTGCTGTCAGCGTGCGTGTGCACTAGCACATACCTAAAAGACAGCAGCAGGACTGTGTGAGTCAAAAAGTATGTTCTATAGGATTATGCGTAGGCATAAAAAAGGAGGTTGGACTTGACAGTGGAATTGACGAGGAGGGAAAGCAAAGGGTGTGTGTGACAGAGGTGTCATCGCGGCCCAACTGAGAGTGGAATGTAAGAACATCTCTTGTTCTTACTCTCACAATGCACAAGACTTTGCATGGTATTCAGCAGAAGATGAAACCAACTGGGAAGGCAATTGACCTTTAGATTAAAGTAGGTCTTGCTGGAGTGGACAGAGATAAACAGCACTCCTTTTTTTCTCTCTCTTGTGTCCACTCTTGACAAGTGGTTTCACGGCAAATTTCAGCAGATCGTCCTCTAAAGTGACAGCTTTTATGCTGCGGCACAAGAGGACAAATAAAGGGTCCCCTTGGCCTCTCTCTGCCCTATTGCGCTCTTGACATTTTGAGCCCACCATCCACTCTGATAGGGGTTGTTTAGGCAATTCAAAAAAGTACCTGTGGCTTTTCTTTTTGCGTGCCCTTGCTGACATCTGCGTGGCATTCCCCTGACATTGCTCGTGAGAGTGAGTGTGTCTTAGAAATCTGCATCATGAGCTGACGCTGCTGCAATGTAGGAAGTGCAGTCCATATAGCAACTCCAATGATACACCTGAGACACGTAACAAGGAAAAAAAAAGCCCCACCATTTTGCATGCGTCATAAACAGTTACTCCAGGTAGTGCCGTAATTACACAGCCTCAGTGAGGCGTCAGCGATGTTTCCTCTTTGCCAGAATTATTAGCAATGAACTGGCGTTCTTCATCATCACGATCACCCTGAGAGGGAACAGGGGGAGGAAGGTCACCCACTGACGTCAAGTGCGAGGGAAAAGGGCAAAGTAGGAAGATGCTCTGAGCGCACTCAGTCACGGCTGAAGAGCGATTACTTTTTGTCTTCCCTCAATCTTTTGTTCATGCTGGCTTGCCAGTTCGTATCGTAGGTGTAATACCACATCTGATGAGCAAGTAGGCAAAAGGCATGTAACCTAGGCCTGAATTCCTGCGTCACTACCACGCTATAGGCCTTCTGTTATTTATGGGGGCTGGAGCTGAATTGTCTGTCCACTAGCGTAAAAAGGTCTCTGACCTAAGATGTAGGACCTCCACGACGAAGGAAGGAATTGAATTGAGCATAGGACATACGTACGTACGTATGCATGTGACATTTGTATAATTTGATATGAATGGATTGCTTAGAAGGATGTGAGGGCAAGGTTAATGACATCTCATACGTGCGGTAAATGCATACGCGTACAATGCGTGGGATGCCGGAAACAAAAACGAGGTTTGCTTTATAAGCAGCTGAAGGAAATCTATTTTACTGTACTACCCGCGTAGGAGTTTTCTCTCCCATCCGACACTCGTTGAGTTGTACGTAGTAATTAGGGTGCCTGCCGGGCTTTGTATCACTTCTTTCAAAGTGACGCTTGTGGGTTTGCTTGGTTTCATATTTAAAACCCAACCCAGATATTCCTCCGTTACTATGCGTCTGGAACAAGACAACACAGACGCAGAAGTACCGGTATATTCTCATGTACGCAAACGTACGTACAATTCTCCAAGAAGTGATGACAAGCATTCGATGACCTTGAGTCTATTTCCAACTTTCCTAGCCGAGGCCTGCTGCAAAAGAAGTTCTCGTTGGCCCAACCTCTTTGGAAACCAGTTCGGGAACCCTTCATGTGGCCAGTACTAAGTACAAGCAATAAACAAGTATTTTGCACACTTGCACTTTGCACATTACCGTGGATGAAGCGTGCCAAGTGGGGGCCCGAAAAAGTGCACCGATTGGCGCAGAAGACCAAGATAAGCATCTAGCTATATGCAGCGCGAGGGTCATATACGTCAAACATTGCATTGACTACATAAGTCACACAAACCTGGGCCGTAAGGTACTAAGCCTGGTGGGAATGACCGTGCAGTATTAGCGTATATCAGTAGCTATCTCTGGTGACAGACAGGATAGGTCGACAGCTGAGGCAGCTGAAACTTCGCTCAATGTCCCAAGTAAGGAAGATGAAGGAGGAGAAGGTGAAAGAGGCCGTTGAACTGCGGCACATATGTCAGGTGTCGTGGTGGTCCCTCACTACATAGAATGTTGTGGAACCCCCCGGTTTTGATTATACCCAGGGAGCAAGATCCTTACTCTTCTTAAGTTATCGATGACTAAGAAAAAGGGGCCACCACGACAGCTGACTTCTCGCCTCAGAATCCTCGGAGCGAGCCTGCACAACGTTCACCTTCTCCCACCTTTACCTTCTTTGGTCCAAAGGGACATTTGTTGACTCAATTTCTGTGACGTCACCGAAAGGGCACTGGTGAATCAGGCAGTTTCCTTGTTTACGGCCGTAATGGGTCTCTTACAACCATGAGGTTGTACCACGAAGGAGCATAATGAAGTCACCTGAGATCCCAATCTATTGTGCTGGTCATTTCAAATTTCCCGCACTTCTCCTTTTAGTGACGTCACAACTTTTGGTCCGCTACAGGGTGGACAAATGCTACCTTATTTCTTCTGAGGCTTATTGTGGGCTAATTTAAGGATATGTGGAAAAGTCATGCTAGCAATTTATGAAGGCAAGAGTCTGACACAAATGATGGGAGAAAAAAATATTTTAACAAATGTGCAAAGTGGCTGCCCTTGGCCTCGATACATTTCACAGCTCTTCTCCTGATAGTCTGAACAGATTGTCGAGGAGGTATACAAGCAGTGCTTGTCGTGAGTGAATCGAATTTTGACATACTTTGTGGGGATATTTTTTTGACAACTTATGCATCAAAAATGGCAACTTTGACACTTTCGTCACAAGTGTCAGTCACTCAGCTTCATGCCTAGCCATTTACCTGTATGCATACTTTATAACCTAATAAGGCCGCAATTGGACTCAGAAAAAATAAGTTCGCATTAGTCCACTCTGTATGTATAGTACTGTCTGTGGACAAACACTACTGAAGCAAAGCTCTAGGTGACAGAGAGTTGGGGATGAGAGGAAGGAAGAGGTTAGGGTGAAAAGAGTTGCCACGCTCTGACCAGGAAACGTCTCATCCTTGCAAGTTCAATTCAGACATTTCTGCAAATAGTTTGAAAGAATAATGCAACTTGACAACCCTGGAGAGAAGAGGGGTGTGAGGGAAGGAGGTTGGGTGAGGTGGGTCCGGATCAGCCAGTGTCAAAAGTAAAGACAAAAGATTTAGGGTCAGAGAAAAAGGGAAGAAGGAAGAGGGGCTTAAGTGGGGAATCCGGGGGCTTAAGTGGGGAATCCGGGTGCAGCTGGGGCAAGGGTCAGCTGTTAATATGGGCACGAAGTTGCCACCTTGAGGTCTTGGGATCTGTACGTCAAGTTCAAGTAGCGACCAAGGACAGCAACCTTGCCCTCATCTAATGGAATAGGATGCCAGCCCTGTTTCTGTGATGTTCATAGAGAGAAGGGGAAGAAGATCTCAGTGGGAAGGAGGTAGGGAAAGACATTGTCCAAACATTTCTGTGACAGTCAGCTGATGCTAGGGGCCCTATGGTACCTGACAGTGCGACTGTTCTATTAAGGGCTTGTACATGGTGCATGACACCTCATAAATGATTGTATTCAAGATCACATTCCAGTCCCAGTTCACTACCCGGCAGCGGGTAGCGAAATATCTCATAAAAGTTTCACAAAAAAAGTCACAAGAAGAATTGACATCATCACATCTACGGAGTTCAAGCGTGTACGTACGTCTCGCCCCCGAACAAGTTGACCCCAACACAGATTGACTCCCTATGTACGTTTCACCCCCAGACAGGTGGACTCCAACACAGGATGACACCCAGATGGATTATGTCACGTCAACTACGTCTTCTTGTAAGATCCCGTCCTCCAGTATTGACAATTTTTAGAATAACATATAGGACTGGCAGGATACAAATGTATCCTGCCTGTATGAATATTAGTTTACATTGAGTCAGTCTTCCATGCGTCCAGCTTATCAGAGGGTCAGCTTAAATAGTGGTCAATCTGTGTGAGGGCAACTTGTCCAAGGGTGAAACGTCAGGGACTCACAGGCGGGGTCAATCAGTGTCACCTTCTCCTGGTCTCATGCTAATCCGCCAAGAAATACGCAATAGTCCACTATTTATGTTTGTCCATGCCACGATTCTCCGCCCAAAGGAAACTTTCCCATAAGAACATCAGACTTTACTTATTCTCCAGCAGGTTAATTATCTGCGAGGTTCACCTCAAGAGGCAGAAATGATGGTTCTGTCAAAATAAGTAGAGATGCAGCAACAACTGCAAAGTAAAGCAACTTTCAAAAGCAAAAAAAGGCATGTGGATTGTCAATTTATGGCTACATATGCATGTTATGTTCTACCTTCCTTTTGTGGCTGCAACTCGGTTTACTGTGACAAAAGCATCATTTGCACCACCATCTGTGGAACTCCTAGATGGTTCTCGTGCAGAAGGGTAAAAAATTGTATAGTTTGTTAGGTGACAAGAGTATGGAAATTTGGAACTGAAAGAGCCTTGACGCAATTTTAAACATAACCCATTAAGCATCTTATTGCAACTGCAGTTATGTGTGTGCACTATAAAGTTATGATCGAATTAAACACAATCTTGTACTGTATTTCGTTCTTAGGGTTTGAGAAGAGTCGCTGCGAGGCAGACGGCCAGTGGAAGCCCGAGGCGCCCAACTGCACGGAAACGTTGTGCAAGTCGCTGACGTCGCCGGACCACGGGTCTATGATCCTCACCACTCTTAGAATCGGCGGCCGCGCGACGTTCGAGTGCGAGCAAGGCTTCGCGCTCAAAGGCGACGATGACATCGAGTGTCTCTCGTCGGGATCTTGGTCGTCATGGCCACCGACCTGCGTCGAAATCGACTGCGGCGACCCTGGACGCATTGACAACGGCCGCATCTTTCTCGCCTCCAACGGCAGCACCAAGATCGGTGCTCGGGCGGAGTATCACTGCTTCCCGAGTTATGAGCGTGAGGGTCCCTTCACCAGAGAGTGCCTCGAGGACGGATTCTGGTCGGGGAGGGAGCCTGAGTGCAAACGACCCCGACCCAAGGAGTTGCCCATCCTCAGAGACAACACGGTCGATGGCACCACAAACGTGCGAGCGGGAAGTCGGCCACTTGGAGGCGGAAGCGGTGACGCCACCGAGAGGGAGGCGTCCTCGGTCGGGACCTGGATTGGCGTGGCATTGGGGCTTATTGTGGTCGTCGGACTGCTCATCCTCGGCGGCTACTTCTACAGGAAAAGGCGCGCCATCGCCTCGAAGCCGGCGCCATACAGTGGGAGCAGCTCCAGTGGCCACGGTCCCACCAGTCGTGGTGGCCCAAGCGACTACCTCGCCACTGGCGTTTACGGCGGCAGCGCCGCCAGCACCAGCCCCTCCAATGGCGCCCTCCCTGCTCCTCCGCGCATCGGTCAGCGACCGCCGCCGCCCATCCAGATGTATAGCATGGACGACGCCTCCTCTTCCACTCACTTAAACGGAGGAGGCTCCAATGGTATCTTGCATGACGGCGGTGGGGGACTGGCGGCTGATGCCCGGGGTCCCATTTACGACACCATAAACGACGACTCCAGCGGCTCAGGCTACTCTCGAGCCAGCAGCTCGAACGCTGCCAGCAACAGTCACCACCACTACGGAGGATCCTCTACCTTCGGCGCAGGCCTACCTCCGGTTGCCAGAACCAACGGAGGATATTCACACGAGTACGATGTACCAGAGGGTGCCGAGCACTTAGGGGGAGGAGGGCGAGGGCCTGTGGGTGCCGTTACCATTAATGGCATAGCGGTGTAAGGAGACAAGAACCAATCAAAGTGACGGATCTGTGTCAAATTCGTGATCGTGCATTACTGGGATAATTGTCAAGAAGAGAGGTAAGAGGCGTGTGAGTGCGCCTGATCCAGTCAGACCCACGTGCTTATCCCGCGTTGTGCTCTATCGATCTATCCTACTCCATCACTATGATTACAGCCTACAACTACAGTACATAGTACATTCAGACGTCATGCATATAGTACGTATATTACGTATTCAATCGGTCAACAAAAAACACTGCGTGGGAACGGACATTCTCGCGCTCTTTAATTGTATCCTCGTCGTCAATTTTTGCTACTACTCGTACGTAATGTGATATGGTATAGTAGAACACAACGATAATACAAGTTCCAAAGAAATTCCCTAAGAAGTACTGCACCTCATGATTACTTACTTCATAACTCATGTACATGTAGGGGGAATTTAAGAACCTGCGGAGGACGTGTACACTTACTACGCTAGATGGCAAGATCCGGACACATCTACACGATGCAGTAAAAGTATTTGTCACAATCTCTATCCAACAATGCTTATACGTAGTGTGACACATACGGTCGTAAAGAATCTCTTTCAGAAGCATCAACAATCTTCACATACATGTGGCATTCATGCGCTTGCACTTTGCTCTCCTGTTCTTGAACCAGAACTGGATGTTCTTTTGCTCCAGGCGAGGGAACTTTGATCTGTACGGCAGCCCGTTGAGCTCGTCCGTGTAGCGTGCGATCTGCGCGTGTGACGGGTGAGTGTTGCGGAGAAACCTGGAAGTGGATGGCGGGTACTACATGCTCGTGTGAGTGATTTATGTAGGTTGCATGTACCCTCGACATACTTCTCCACCTGCTAAAAAAAGTGAACCATCTGGAACAAAAGCTTCGGTTATTGACAGATTACAGCAGTCGGTATCGCATATGGGGACATCGGGCATAGCAGAAAACCGCATATACTGACAATTTTTTCAGATTCGGTGCATAAAGTCTCTTGAATGGCGTTGACACCGCCAATGCCAGTATTTTCGAAGTTCGGCAAGGCAAAACTGAACAGAAGAATTAGGAAAGGGAGCTTTTCAATGCTTAAATAGAAAGTACAGCATATAGTTGAGGAGGTCAACTCTACACTTTAGTAAGCTTTTGTACCAAACTCTAGGGAGAAAAAAATGCATCAATTGCGGACTGCTTCACTTTCGATAATGTGGTCTTTTGATCCTCATAATTAATTTGCTGAATAGGACTCAGATTTCCTTGCCTTTTCAGGTAGAAACATGATTTGGTTTCTTTTGTGTTCAGTGCACATTTGCGTATCCATTTCTAAACAAGTCAACTTGGCACAGATCCTCTGGATTTCTTCAGTCGCTGCTCGTGATGCCCACCGGATATAGTGGCAAACCTGATATAGAAGCAGTTTGCCCGCTTGCGAGTATAAGCGGTGCAGGCTGTGCAAGCTGTTCGGTTGAAATGATCTGCTGGTGTCTCTGATATCATCGGGTGGTTGCGGAGCATCAGAAGTGCTTGTGGTCATCGAGTTTGGAGCCAACAAAGTTGGGAATTTGAAAGTGAGATCAACATCACAACTGCTGTGTCTACAACACTTCAGTTTTCACACTAAAATTGAGGGTATTGCACTAGGAATATGACAAAGCCAAACCTATTGCATTATATGGACTTTGAAATCTTGCATGTCCAGCTGCGGAGATGCCGAGATGCTTGATCAATACAGTGCTCTGACCACAACCAGTACTCTGGAGTAAATCATTATGGGCAATCTAGTTGTGGCTCTACTTCAATCAGCCAATCATCCGCGCCCTTCTCAAATGGCTCACTTTTTTGAAAAATTGAAGCAGGGCGATGGATAACTTATTTTGAAACAGAGAGAGAGAGAGAGTGTATATTTCAACAGGGGCAAAAATGAGGTTGCATCATATGTGTAAGTTTTTACCATTCTTCCAGTCTAGGAACCTCGGACACTGGATCTATGAAGGTTCGGTTACGCTTGCGCTTCTCCGGATCATAAAGGTGTGGCGACGTCGGAGAGTGAGTAGATGGATGAAAAGAATTCTAGAAGGACAACCATTGAAACACTTATAAGTACCGCGTGTATCAAAGAAGAGCCTGACCCTGGAGCAGTCAAAAAGGTTCAGTTCAGCTTTTATCCACATAAGTGCACCGACATGCGTGAGCTGAGCAATGTCCTTAAAGAAACATGCGTCAGTAGTCAATTCGCTACCCTATGACTCAGTTACCCACACCACACCTGTGGTTCCCTTAAGGATTTTTCATGTTGCGTTTTCTGTGAGTCACCCGGCATCTACTAAAGTACAGGGCGAACAGAAAGTACGGCATCTTCCTCTTCTGATGATAGAAATCACATGTGACACCCGTGCGTCACATGTGATACGTACCTGAGAATGCATAAAGGGATTGATGCACTGAGACATGTACATCTGTCCTAGAAGCCCAGGGCCTGAACTGGAACTGCTCCCGCCGCCGCCACCTCCAATGCTCCCTGACGAAGCCGCCGCTGCCGCAGCGGCTGCCGCAGCGGCCGCCGCCGAATAGAAGAAGGTGGAGGGGAATGGAAATGAGGATTCTGAGTCGTGATGGCTCAAGGTGTTGCTGATTCCACTTCGCGTCTCCAATTCAGATGATTGATCTTCACGTTCACGCACAGGACTCTGTGCGCTTCCGTCTTCTTTCGGCGGCGGGGAGGAAGAGGAGATGACGCTGTCGCTGCTGTTGTTTTTATCCTCTGATTTGTTCTCACTGACGGAGGAATCAATGACCTCGTCGTCATGCTTCTCGTGCTGGCTATTGGAAGAGGCTCCTCCATCTTCTTCCTCGTGCTTCCCTTCTTTTTTAGTCGACTCTGTGGCCGAAAGCCAAGGCCAGGTTGACGTGACGACCGCCGCTCCCGAAGACACTGAAGCAGGCAGAAGTGGCGGCTGGTTGGTTGCGGCTGTTGCGGCCGCTGCGGCCGCGGCCGCGGCGCTCAAAGTCTCCTGGAGCTGTCGCGTTTTCTGCTCCGCCCTCTTAACTGCTGCCCGCGTGTTCTTGAACCAGTAAATGACGTTGTTGACGTCGAGGGCCTTGCGGCCTTTGCGAGAGTCCAACGAGTTCAACTCCAACACGTACTGCTCCACCTGAAATCCGCAAGGGAATATCTCATTTATCTCGCCACTGAAGCTAAATGGGTTGAAAGAAAGATCTTTGCTGAGAATTTTTTATGCGGTGGAGTAGACGACAAGCTAGTGTACTTTTTATAAGGTTCTTTTTATGAGATGAGTAATAAAGTCTTGAGTTCTCGGCTCATTAAACTTTTTGAATTGAACTACTATACTCTGGTAGTTTCAGGCATTGTACAGTAATCGACTCTTTACGAATAGCACAGTATGCGCAGACTCTGTGAGTCAGAAAGGTTGTCTGTCTGATGCCCACTTTCTTTGCAGCCGCTTCTTTATCCATCACGCCTCTCCCCACGGAGAGGTCTTTTTATCATCGTTCCCTGCGCGCCACCACCTACAGGGTGCGCAGCTGCATTCCCGTGGCTGCCTCGGACCTCCCGAATCACTGGTACAACGTCCACGTCTGCCCTTCCACATTGCCCTTTTATCAAATGCCATCGGCTACCGCTTTCTTTTTCTCCCATAAGTACAGAACTGTGCGATGTCCCCGCAAGTCCCTTCCTTGTCCTCCCTATGTCGTCCCATCTCATGTCCTCCCTCATGTTGACTTTCCTGTCTCCCTCCCATCAGACATCTTTGTGAGCCACACTGTACAGTAAGTGCACACAGCAGAACACGCTTCACCTGCTGTCTGGTTGGGTGGTTGTTCTCTGCAAACCAACGCTGCAGCCTGGGGATTTCGGTCTCGGGGTCGAAGCAAATGCGCATGCGAGGTTTGGCAATTAGATACGAAGACGAAGAAGTGGAAGCACTTCCGCCGCTACTGCTGCTATTGTTGTTGGGGCTTGTAAGGAGGAAATCGCACGAGACGGGCGCACCGGTGTGACTGCTTGGATGCTCTCTTGCGGCGCAAAAGTTTGTGGTGCTTAGAGATGATGAAGGATGTTGGGCCTGCTGTCGAGGAATGGGCGATGCAGCCACCTATGAAAGAAATATACACATTTTCCCATAAGTTATGCATGAGAGGCGAGTCTTTGCGTCGATAGATATTGCGAGATTCGTGCCTCCGGCTCGAACATATGCAATCTGCGCATTGCACATTTCCACATTAAGTCTGTTCTCTCCTCCCCGCAGCCACTAATAGTCTTACTTTCTTCCGTTAGCATGATTAGAGCACGCTATTTATCCTCGCCGCGGTTGGGGCAATTTCTAGAGAGAGCCTTCTCTACCCATAAATTATCCCATCCGCTCCCATTTCTCCGCCGCCATTTCTTTTACTGGCACAATAGCACTGCACACGCGGCTACAACTGTATACATACTCCATGAGACTTTAGTATACGGGCAATCTTCATTTCCTCTGCCTATCTACCCTTACATCTTGATGCTGTTGCATGGGCAGCAGCTTAGAAGAGGCAGTGATGCTGGCCGGTGCGCTGCCGAACGAAGGAGGAGAAAGCCAACGGTGAATTGCGCGGCGATCGCCCGTTGGAGGCCCGACGCCGTCGAAGAGACACTTGCCGTTGACTAAGACATCGTTATTTCCGTTGTTTAGCGACGCCAGAGGCTGCAGCAAAAACGATGCAATTCACTTAGTCCAAACTGTGTTTCGTCCCATCTCGATTTTCCCGTCGCGATTCCGAGAAATTCAGTGGTAAGACTGGGTGAAAGAAAGCTTTGGGGCCCATCGGTAGAGGCTCATTTTCCTCGTGCTACTCAGAACGTGATGCCTCAGGCACTGCTGTCTAATGAATGATTCAGCGCTGCTTGGCACAGCATCACGTACATGGAGAACAGTCCTTGCCGTGAGCAATTTCCGTGGCGTAAAATAGGCTTCAGTGGTGTCAGCTTCTGGTGTTGAATCTGCACCTCAGATCGTTTGTTGAAGGTGTCAGACACAAGACCAGGTACAGAAAGTCAAAATTGTGACTGTTCATTTTGATACTTCAGTGCTCTAAAGTTAGTGAGGTGGCAAACCAGAGAGGCTGGAATTTGAACTTTTCGAGGGGATAAAAGTTTTAGCCAATTTCATAATTGGCTAAAATTTTAATGGGGGCATCACATCCCCAAGACCACCCATTTCCCCCGTGCGCCCAGGAGGCCCTCCGAGGGTGTGCAAGTACTCCAAGTATCCCTCTTTGTAAGGCCAAGCTGCAAAGGTTCTGTGAAGCGTGAAAAAAATGAAGGAAGATATAGCATCCTAGTTTGTTCTCGTTTTTTGACTCTGCATCTACGTCATGTGTTCTTCACGGAACTTTTGCAACCTCTCCCTGCAAATGGAGGTATTGGGCACACTTGCGTGCCCAGGGCGAAAATTTGATCCCTTCGGGAGGATCAAATCGTCGCGTATCGAGGAAATGGGGGTATGCGGGTCATGAGTCTTCTTTCATGAAAAGCTCAGCCAATTCTATCAAATTTATCCCTTTAAGAAAGCTAAAATTACAGCTCCTTTGGTAATCTCCTTGCTGTCTTTTGAGCACTCTAGCGTCAAAATTAGCAGTCATAACTTTGATCTTGTTGCTAAGTACCTGAGTCACATATTTCACATCAAAATATCTCAGGACAGCATATGGTGCACAGTTCTATCCGAGGAAATACTTGTGGCAAGGACTGTAGACTTTAGTGCAGCGACTTTTGACCCATCCAAGACATGCTACACGCATTGTTCACTCACAGTTTCCATCATTGAATTGTTCATACCTGTGGTGCACTGAGGGCGACTGGAGAAGATGCAACCGCGGCTGCAGCTGCAAGGTTTTGAAGTCTCAGATCCCCATAGTATTGCTCCAGGATTAGAGACATAATCTTCTCCTTCGCGGTGGTTGAAAGAGCCTTCCTGTAGCTGGCGTGAGATTAAAGCATGTTAGAGTGAGTTCAATTCCGACGTTCAGGGACTCCACTACCATACGATATGTGTTCAGAAACGAATGCACAGAGTGTGTCCACATTCTTATTCAATTTCAAAGCCACCGTTTATACGCACGTAGCCTTCATCACTCTGAATTAGTCAAAAATTTGAGCTAACAAATGTCCAACTCCTGAAACATACGTTGCACTGCAATGTGCGATTAAGTCACGCGTATATGTTTTGTATTATAATAAAGAACAGCATCCTCGTTACGAAAGAGGATTGTAGGAGTGAAGAGCATTGAAGCGGGAAAGGCAGTTTGAACATAGTCAACAAACTCATGCTCTCCTCGATCGTTACACGACTGGAGCCCCGGGAGTTGCCATCGACCTTCTTGGCGATGGAACCAATAAAGATCTGGGTTGGAACCTCGTATTTGCATCCACCTACAGTCTAGAGCCTCTGGATTGAGTAAATTGTGCCTCTGCATTTCCAGCTGGATCCATGTCACTGACGGCCGTTCCAGTACTTCGCTTTTGGTTTATGACTAATTGCTGGCTCTCTTGGCTTCCCATTTTGCCGTTGCGAGTCACACAACGACAAAGACTGAGTTTCAAAGCTCCTGCACTCATGCAACACTTAAAACACCACTTGAGACCTCAGACACAAGATTTATTAGAATGTAACATCCTTGAAGCATGCACGTGCGATTCAATCGCATAATGTCAAAGGGCGCCGAGGTGGATCAAGAATAGTGGACACTCGATCCATTTACTCTTATGCAATCGTTTTCGAACACACTGCAAACAACATGGAGGTCATTGAGAAAAGCTGCCAAGCCTTGCACCCCTCCTGCCCCAGGGAATCTGTGGTGTTCTTACTTCAGAATCTACTCTCGGAGAGATGTTTCACGAGTGCGAGTGGTTGCATGCAGAGCGCGTGCGCTGTACCTGATCCGAATCCTCAGGGTAGGGATTGATGTAATTTGGCCAAAGATCTCTCCAACTGTGCGCTGCGCCGCGACATCTGGTTCACAGATCTCCGTCAAACACAGTGGACGCCAGTTCGCTAGAAGGAGCTCACCTACAAAGTGTCGTGGAATCTTCAAAGCACCCGTCACGTACTTAGCAGTCATGTAATGTACCCTAAAGTTACAATGCACTCTCTCACGAAGAGTGTGAAAAGTGTTACTTTCAACACCAAGAAAAAAAATAGTTGTCAGTTAGGGGGAAACATCAGAAAGTCTAATGCATAAAGCAAGAAAAGTGGGAAGCTTAGTTGAGAGAGATTATGGGCTCATCCTGCCAGGTAGGTGAAAGTAAACTCACAATCGGTGGCCGGGCCAGACTAGGTGGAAGGTCCCAGGATCGACTTTGAGGGTCGCCTGGTCCAGAACCAGGACTCCTGATCACTTTGTACCAGCCCGGCTGCCAAAAACGCGGCAACGCGGTACGAGGGCGAACATTGTCTTGTAAGACAAGAACTTACTTTTTGTGTCTCCCAGGCAAGCTTCTTCGGGGATTCCCAGTTTCATAAGGACGTTGTTGACCAGCCTGGAGAAGGGCACGGTCGAGGGGATGTCAGTCAGGATCTCCAAGGGCCCCAACAACGAGCTCGTCGGGATCTCCCCAGACGGTCCTTTCTCCTGTCTGTACGGGAATCTGTAGCTGAAGGGATCACCCGGAGACGTGATGGTGCAGGAGACAAAGAGAGGCACTGCAAAAGTGAACCTTTGCTCACGAGTAATGCCAGAAGACTGTGACTTTTCGTAAAGCTCGCTGAGATGTAATTTAACAAGTAGGCCTTGGCGACCTGGACGAGAGTACAGTGGTGACTGATATTACCGAACATTCCATACTTTGTAAAAACTGTTAGTAGGACCAGAGTTACGTACTACAGGACTTGAAAGGTTACCCATTATGGTGCTCAAGTGGTTTTTCGTGGAATTCTGCGTACCCAGTACTACATGTTCGTCAGTACTGAGTGAAATGGGCGTATGGGATCATTGCGAATGATCCTGAAAAACGTCTGATCCCTGAGTCCATGAATGCTTGTGGTGGTGAGCGGAAGCTCAATTTTTCCCTGTTAAAGTAGAATGACTTAAATTTCCCGACACCCGGGACGCGAAGAGGCAACGGTTCTAATGTGACTTCAACTTCACGTAATAGGTCCAAAAAATATATGCATATGACTTTCCTGACAACTTTGTCAAGACTCAAAATACCAGAATTATGTCAAACAAGGAAAAACCACATGTTTCATACAGCATCTTTGGTGTTCTTCATAGTCAATACAGAGCGTGGGCTCACATGAAAGACTGAAAATTGTATCGAAATGTTTTGTCTTGAAATCTGCAAGAAATGCGATATTAAGGGTTCTTTCTGTGACCAAACATTTGGAATCCGCATTTCGGCTGTACCGACATAACATAACATAAGGGCTGCTATGCATTCGTCCCACAGTACCACAGTACAGTACAGTGCCACAGTACAGTGGTCTGCAGTACCACATTAAATTGTACACTCAGACCACGAATCGATGCATACATCACGCCAAGGTTAACAAACAGCGGTATCAATAGAAAGTTTTTAGATGGTTCAAAGTTTTAACTATCTATGGCGACATTTAAAATCATTCAAAGCTTCCTTTCAACCGTGGACCGAAAACACCACTCCCGCGTCCAATTTGAAGTAGAAGCCCACTTATTCCACCCGTATCACAGAGAGCTCTGTTTTCCTTCTTAGTATTGTTGATCTCTTTACTCTTTCAAAAGAACTTTTCAAATGTTAGCTTGTTGAACAATTTCGGCAGAAGTAGCTTTCACTTCCATCCAAAACTCATAGTTCATTTTTTGCCAATTTTGGCTAGTTGTATGCAACAAACAAAATGGAAAGTTCAACAAACCTGGGCTATGCAAACAAAACTAGTGGATTTGGTGCTGGAGTTGTGAAAATCTCATCAATTTCATCTTTTCTCCTGCTTTTGTCATCCGTGTGAGAAATAGAAAAGAAGTCTCCTGTGTCGTATATTAGTTTCTAAATAACGTAAATAATCCGTGTATACACTGATTCTTATGTCCGTTTGACGGTGCTGTACTTTTGCTCCATATAAAAAAGTCTTTTTTTTCTTAAGACCACGACGGCTAAACTTTCACCGCTTTGCCTTGATATGGCAGGTGCTAAATTACCATGACCTTGCAATAATCATATGTTTTCACCGTTTTTAAGAATATTGAACGTACATGATGCTGTGAGTCTTTCTTTTCGATTGCTTTCCTTACCCCGTCTGATGATGGCAGAGGCAACCAGTTCGTCTTCAGCCTCCTTGCCGTGGCTGTTTCGCTGTTGCTGATGGTGAGACACTTCAAAAGGCCTATGCAATCGGTGTGTGGTGCCAGCTGGAGGCTGTGGTGGAGAGGCACCGAAGTTGCGACCTCCATCAGGAAAGGTTAGCCGACTCAGCAGGACGTTAGATGCAGACGAAAGAGAAGAAGTATTATTGCCCTCTAATTTACTTTCCATCTCTTTCTCCTGAAAGTCTCTCTTGTCTGCAGATTGTTCTCCGGCCTCCTCCTGCTCACATCGAGGATAATGTTTGTTTTTAAGTAATAGCAAACATCTTTCTTCGCCGACGTCTTCGTTGCTTGCCTGAAAAAGAGATGAATGGGGGGGGGTACCATTAGTAAGCATGTTATTATCGTGCTGAAGCTGCTTGGTCTGTTGAATGAGGCATTTGGGATGCGTTCAGACGTTTAGACACTTATGTACGCAACTGAAAAGGTTTGTTGTCGGCGCTTCATTTATCATCCGAGGTGTTGAGACTAATATATTGGAAAGAGTGAGGAGAGAAGAGAGAAATCGACACAGATCTTTGCAGCCTTCTGATAGTACAACCCTGTGCATACCTCCTAAGCATAGTACGACATTCATGAAAAGGCAGACATTCACTTGGGACTGCCTACTGCAAAAAAATATGACTTCTGCCGGAAATCTTCGCTGAAAGAATTTGTGACATCTCACAAGCATTTACTTTTTATGCATGTCGTTCTCAAAATGCCTTCTTTGGGTTGTAGAGGCTGAACTGCCTGGCATCATGACATTTCGCCGGGACCTTTTTGCCACGACCACTTTTGCCATTACCATGGTCCATCTTCGCCATTGCAAAGCATGCTGACTTTTCGCAATGACTCGATCCACAAGAACTAGTTCCATGCGGAAAAGATGGCATGGCTCCACCGTATGAAGAAATATTGGTACTGAGGGAAAGCTAATTTTATGACTTTACTGCTGAAACCTAAGATCGTCAGAATGTTCAGATAACAAAAGTCATTTTCACTGCCATCAAGGGCATTACTAATACAGTCAGCCTTAAAAAAACCGTAAGTGCACGATTTGAAACCGAAATGAAACTGTTCTCAGATAGTACACTGAGTGCCAGTTTGATATGCAAGTCCGAAAATTGGCAGTCCCAATGTCAATGACACAGATAGTTGCATTTCTCAACTGTATGTGGGTGCCCAGAAATTGCCAATTTTCGGACTTGCATATCAAACTGGCACGCGGTGTAATCGGAGCAACTTAGAAAAGTATCATAAAGGTAAGTCCTCTCCAGCAGTAACTGTGGATACAGCAGTACTAGTAAAGTAGCGCTACTACGACAATACTTCCAAGTGGTACTTTTGCTGTAGTTATACGAAGACTCAAATGCTGTCATTGGTGTAGTAACTGCTTTGAAACTGAAACCGCTCTCCCAAAAAGTAAACCGCATTGAAAGTGGGAAAAGTAAATAGTATCCACGGTTTCTGTTAGTGCGGGTGCAGAAGTAAAGTACACTTGCAATTTCTCATTCAGTGCATAAGAACCCAAGATACAGTGAAGAACTTCGAGTTGCTATATCAAAGACTGACTGTATCCCACTTTTTGAACGACAGCAGCTGTGCCGGCGAGAAAGATGCAGGTTTTTGTGCTTTTTACCTGGAAAAAAGGGGTGCATCTTATACAGTCAAAAATTCTTTAAATTTCTGCATGCAGTCATGGCAAAAACCAGCACTGGCGAAAATCGACCCTGGCAATGGCAAAAGTGATCATGGAAAAAACTGTCGTGGCGGGAAGCGCAACCAGCTAAATAGCAAAGAGCCCCATTTTCCCCCCAAGAAGATGGGCGCGTCAGTTGCCCATCTCATTGGCTATGCGCAGACATACGGAGAGGAGTAAGACTCCCCCTCCCCCGTGTCGTCAACCATGGGCCGGAAAGAAGCGAGATTCAGAATAGAGAATTCAGTAAAATCCAACGCTTTGGCTATGAACAAACTTGGTGGCGCCTGCACACATCAGGATTCTCGCTCCACTCAGGATGGCGAAGAAAAAGCAACAATTAGCAAGTGTCCGCTACTTATGACAGACCCTGCTGTATGCTTTTTCCCGACGTTCTTGACAGCTTCTGAGTCACACAAAAAACTGATCGTTAGCGCTGAGTGACTCTGCAATCAAAAACTTTCCGCCAGAACTTTCAGCAGTATACAGTATGTTTTGTGTCAGAAAGGATATCGGATGGGATAATACACGTATGAAAGGAGGTTGGGGCCGGGGGGGGTGTAAAGGCGGGGGGGGGGCAAGCCGGTGATCAGAGTGGGGTGAACAAGACATGGGCAGTAATAGAGGTGTCAAAAGGAAATTTAATAAGATAGAAGATCTGCGTGAGAGAGAGAGAGAGAGAGAGAGAGAGAGAGAGAGAGAGAACTCTCTCATTCTCTTTGACTCCGGCACCAGTATAGGACAAGAGCTGGCACTCGTCCTGGCACCGAGTGACGGAGGACCAAAAGAGCAACCACAGATGAGCGCGCGCAGAGCGTGTCCTACATTTAAAGGATTACATTTGTGGCTGCGTCTATAAGTTAGGAGTGAATAAGTGAACATCAACAACTTCCTCTTGTTCCGCATTGTCCCAGACATAGCTTCATTCCCGAGGGTGCAGCGGGGTGGGTGAAGGCGGAAAATGTAGGGGTACCAAGTGTATGAAAAGCGCAGCCGCAGTGCGGAAGGGAGGGGGGTCTTATGGGAGGCCTCTTTCTCGCCAATTGAAAATGCTGGGACCCGCACATTTCACGGCCAAATCCACCCTAAGCAATGGAGCACCTTATTTTTAGTCCGGTCTCATACCCTCCCCCCCCTCTGTCCCGTCAAGACACACAAGACTTTCCAATCTCCTCGAGCGACCCTTTGGAGGCGAGAGAGAAATTACACTCGACGGAAAGAAAGGAGAAAGCATGTGCATGTGTGCTTGAGAGAAATTCCTTTCTCAGTCACTAGCAGTTACGGCCTCAACGTCCACGCGACATCATCGCCCCAAAGTTCTCCACTCACATTATGCCTAAGCATGAATGTGACGCCCCATGACATTTGTGAAATCGGCGAGCAAGACTGAAGGACGCACAAGGGGTAAAAAGTCTCAAGTGAGGATGTCCAAGATTAGCGGTGAGGGCGCCAATGGGGAGGAAGAAGAAGAGGTGGAGGTCACTCCAGACAGATCATGACAACGGGGACTCCTTTAGTTCCCCAGGCAGCGCTGCTCTTCATCCTTATTTTTTACTGGCCGGTATTCATAGACGCGTTTTAGAGCGCGATCTAAGTTTAGAGGGTGATGTGAGTTCAGACTAATTGAGGACAGATCTAGACAGTCCAAGATCATATTTATAGAGCTGGGACGTGAAACTCCGAAGGTATCAAAAGAAAAGACTTGAAGAGGTTATGGAGCTTTTTCCTTGGAGTACAGACATCGTAGCATTTGCTCCCACCACCTGCTCTGGGCTAGAACTAGGCTGATCTCTCCCATAATGAATACCGGCACAGGACATTCTCACCCTTCCTTCTCAGCCATGATCAGCTTGCACGAGTACTGCGAACAGACTAGTCTGCACGGCTGGTTCTACATGACGACGGCGCGGCGCAAGTTCTGGCGCTACGCGTGGACTCTCGTGGTCATGATGTCGGTCGGCGTGGCCTCGCTCTTTGTGTACAAGGCCGCGGAGGAGTTCACCAAGGCCACCGTGGTCACTACCATACACTCGACCACCGAGTCACTCTCCCAAGTCTACTTCCCGGCAGTCACCGTTTGCAACATTAATCAGGTGATTGACTTTTGCTGCTCAATGGTGCGTCTGAGCTGATCAATACTTTAGCTCTAAACCTTGCATATGCGTCTCATTACGCTATAGTACCTGCAGTGCACTCTTAGGAGGCAGTACTGTTTTCTGCCTCCTTCCAAGTACGCACCGTATCTGGATGAACTTAAAAAAAATCGCTCTTCTTAAGTCGCAGATAGTTGAATCATTCCCGTGACTGGCGAAAATAATGTACGTCCTCCCCGGGTCCAAAAAAGGATGTCCTCTTTTATTGATGCACCACTTACCTCTCTCAGCGTTTGACACCTGTGACAATATTTTTCTTCCTGTCCTCCTTAATGCCCAAGACCCACCCATTTTTTAACTAGAGAGGTTAGATTAGTCGAAGGGTTTTTTTTGTTAGAGTAACGCACAATATCGTCCCTTGTTGGAAATTGGTCCAATAATGTTGAAATAAACCTCTCTGCCACAGCAGCAGTACGAACAACATTCCCATCAACTGGAAATTTAAGAAATGCCCCGGTAGCAGTAACGCTTACGTATATAACACTGCTATGCATACTTTTTAAAGGTTTACGGAAGTACCTGTTGGGTGGTCAAGAGCAATTAAAAGACGATGCATGTACGACGTTAAACAAACATGCTCGAATAAAACCTTTGTTCAAAAAAAAACCGAATAGAGACCTAAACTGTTCGAACAAGTTATACTCCAGTAACATCGCTAACTCCAACCTCTTTTGACGTTATCCTACATTTCCTTTTTCTTTCTTTTTTTACTCATGCTACGAAGATGAGAGTAATTTGGCACCACTTTGATTCTTTCAATAGGTGCCCTTGGGTCACCGTGACCTACGTAAGTCAAAAAACTGCCCGGTCCCATCTTCCTCACTACTCCAAGGGTTTTCTTCTGATGCATCTTCTACCCTCTCCACACAACTCATCCGCGGTGTGTGTGCGCGTGCCAGTGAGAGAGCGCACGAGCACATCCTCCTTTCTGCGCACACACAGTCGATCCACTAACTGACTCTTTTCATATAGCACATTTGCAGTGGGCAGAACTCGAATAAAAAAGTGTAGCACTTAAAAATTAGTTGACTGCTGGAGTAAAACAAGAGTAGAGAAATATACTGCAATGGCAACTACATCGATCCGCTCGCCATGTATACATACATAATGCACACTAACGTTCCACTGAATGTTTTTTTCAACGTCTTTTCGTCCGTTCGAGAGGCTCATGTTCATTTGGCCGGCGGCCCTCACAGCCCCGGAATGGCATTTCGGCAAATACCAAGACATGAAATCGTCCAATCGGGACCAATAGTCAAGCGTCGCATTTAAGGGCCCTGGTTTGGCTCTCAAAACTGAGAATGATGAAAAGCTCGTCAGAAATGTTGCTTCCCCTCCTGGCAGCTGATTCACGTCCTTTCAAACTGAACGCTCAATGAGGCGCGCAGATTTGCAACTGGCCCACGTTGTTAATGTGAGAGAAAGCGGGTGCAAGTGCATCATTCCCTCTGGGAGCGCCATAAAACTGCCTCTGCTCGCGTCCTCGAGGTACGAGAAAGGAATTGGAAGAGAAATCCTGTGCGAGGATTCGTTCACAAAACGGACGAAATTTGGAGGATCACGATCGCTCTCCAGAGAGAAAGGGGGAGAATTAAGCAACTTACGCACGATTTAGGATTCCTTAAAGTCAGATGAGCAGCAGAATCTTCTCAAAGGCTGCGAGCAAATCCGTCGGCCAGCCCTAGTGATGTGCACAAGCAGGGTGGGGTGGAAAAGCCTCTGGTTGAAATTGAAGACAGGGTGTGTAAGCCGAAATGCTTGTTCTTTGGGATTTGCCTTCTAAATGATCGTACAGCACAAGGATTACTTTCTGAATGAGGGAGCTGGAAGAGAGGAATCGATTGGTGTACAACGCATTGAAGCAAAACAACGGCAAGGACCTCAAAAGGTCGGAAAGGCCCAGGAGGCGATTTACGGCAATGTCGCTGAGCTGAAGGCCAAGATCACATGGGAGTCCGAGGTCATGTCCCCCTCCCCCCCAAAGTCATGTCTGAGGGGGACATCATCAAGATCTACCGCGGGTTTCGCCGCCGTGTTAAGGCCTACTTAGATGCAGATGGAGGCTATATTGAATGTAATATTTTCACTGTCCAGGCCAACAATGGTGCAAAGTTTCAGGTGATTCAGCCCTTACATAGGCCTGCATGCAGTTGCACCTGGTGGTCGTAAGCGGCCGATTTGCCTTACGCACCCTTTTCGCATCTTTCGACAGGACGTCTGTTGTTGTTGCATGTTTGCATACCCAAAAACCCTCACTTGCTCAATCATACACACGGGCACTGATGGCGCTTTTGGTGAGCATGTGAGTGCGATCCTTATTCCCCAGGCATGAGCTTGCTGTGTGTGACCTTTGGCGCCGCGGGCGAGATCATTCCAACTTCTGTTGCTGCTGTAGCTGGCTTGGCACCATCTGCCCTCAGTTCTTTGATGAAAAGGCCTCTTTTTCAGCGGTGCAGAACGCCCAACTTTCACTTTATAAGCGTCCTTAAGGCACTGACTGGCCGGTCTGTCAAGGGTTTCGTCCATGGGCCAGACCTGAACGTGAGCCTCTGAGTCAGTGAGTAGAAATCTTAACCACTACACCAAATGTCACGGGTAGCAGCCAGACTGGACCAGCATATCAGGCCTGCCCAAGCTGATCACTCTGCGCCAATTGAGTGCGAAATAGTGTAGAAATTACTTTATGCCACACTTTTGCAGCTCCCTCATCCAGTGCAGCCGGCCCAGCTATTCAGCCGAAAATGAGGACATTATAGTGGCCTTTATATCACACTCTTCCTTTTGAAAGTGTGGTGAAAAGTGGCTGCATATTTACTGCACGACCAAAAAAACCTAGGACAGCATTAGCAAAATCTGGGTGTCAAATACAGCCTTCTCTGCTTTATCGGGTCTAGTTGGTTTGTGTGCAAAAAGTTCCGTTCATCCGAGAAGCCCGATTGATCGGAAATGCTGAAGACCAGAGTCAGTCACTCCGCATAGATCGACGTTATTTTGTGTCAAGTGAGCAATTGGCTCAAGTTGGACCTAGAAGAAGAAATGAGTTCGCGCAAGTTATAGGTAGGTGACATGAAGTATAAGAGAAGTCGCTAGGAAAATGTCTATCTCATACAAGCTAGGTCAAGTGCTGTTTGTGCATCACCCCAGGACCAAAGATCAAGGGGAATAACAACACAGCATGTCAAACGTTTCGCTGCCATTTTTTCCAAGTATTGTTCTGCATAACCTAACGAGCCATGATTGATGCCATTAGATCCACCTCTTCCATAGGTTTCGGAGCGTGCAAGGTGCTCTCGCATTCCCCTGAAGAGAGCAAGATTGAAATGCAATGGATAAATTCTTTGACAACCTGCATCGAATCAAGAACAGGGCACACATGAAAGCACGAGGGAAACAATACAACAAGAATTGATTTTGATATAACTGAAAAGCCACGAGATGATTCGTGACAGTGAAAAAATACTAGTCATTTTCAGCCCATTCTTGCCGAGATTTTCGGCGGTGTGGGTATGGCGTGTAAAGTATTCACCATTAGCGCTGGAAAAGGTAGCATTAATATTCTCTGTAAGTTGAAACATTAAAATTGCCTTCAAAGAAAGGAACGAAATGACCAGAAACTTAGGTGGAAACTCCATTCATTTCATGCTCAGCGCACAACTTGGGCAAGTTTGAGACATATGAAAGTTACGCAAAGCAAGAATCTAATGGCACCAAACATGGCTCATTAGGCCATCTTTACGCCAAGAATTTCACGGACGAAGTGACCGTTTAACTTTGGAAACACGTTGTATTCTTTGATCATTCACTTTCATAGAATTTGAAAATGAGGAAGGGAAATGCATTGGGTTGTATTACCCCACCCAGAGGACATATTTGCCAGGTACAGATCCATTTATGGCTGGTCATCAAAATGTGGCAATCTGGCAACTCTCGCAGAATTGAGAAAAGAGAATTTTCCCGAAAGTTAAACCACAAATTCGAGCTCTATTTTGTAAGATTTCTTTTCAATGCTCCGTGGAACAGCCAAAATTACGAAAGAAACTGTCCCTGCCAATGGTGCTTAGCTAAACCGATTATATAAAGAGATTATTATATTTTCATACTAGCTTAAATGGACGAAATCTGTATAAAAAGTCGAAGTTTTTCTGTCTGACCGCAGAAAGGACCAAAGATAGCTTAAGTAAATCACCCACATCAATAATCTTCTGTCCGGGGAGAAAGAGAACGCTGAGAGCTACGGCCATAATTAAAACCAGCGACCGCCAAGGGTCAGCAAGGCCTCAAACGACCTCGAAGTCCAGGCCAATGGAAGCTCAATCCTGGCTGATAGCAAATCATAGATTCCTTAAGATGTGATTCTCTGGCAAGCTACACTTGATATTTTAATTCAGTTTAATCATTACCCGAGTAACGTCCGATGCTTCAGCTCCAAAGAGTTTCCGTCGTATTCGAACTTTATTGATAGGGGGGGGTGATTTATTTACGCCATTCCCAGCAGAATCCCCTCCAACTTCAACGTATATTTGCAGCACCTTAATCAACCGCGTCTCAAAGACACTCCCAAGCCCAAGTCCTTTGACAGGGTGCACAAAATCGCTCCCACTTTCTTTTGAAGTTTCGAGTCGGCAACGAAATGCTTAGCAAGCTACTTGACTTTGAAGCTATGAAAACAGGTAAGGGGTACGTCTTCATGTTTTTCTTGGCCATCCACTGATCAACTTGAGCACTCCTGTGCACTCTGGCGTTGTCCGGGGGCAGAAAGTCTGTCTTGGACTTCTCTGGTCGTTTGGAGCGAAAATGATGTAAAAACTTTCGCAAAGCCTGGAAATGACGCACTGAATTTATTCCGTTGCTCTGGTGGAACACAACGCCGGTAAATTATACCGTCCGTATATCCCAGAAGATGCTGGAGATCATTTCTTGTTGCTGTTGATAGCATCACCTGGGCTTTCGGGGCAGGCCTGGTCCTGTTAGCAACGACTGTGTTGACTGCATTTTGGGTTCAGGATGTATTCAGCTACTCGAGTTTCTTCTTGGGTTACTCAACTGTCACAGAAAAACGTCCGACGGCTAGAATTGGTTCTGTTAGAACTTTCTTGCTTCGTGAAAGCCATCGAACAACAAGGACAGATCTTTTTCCGACTTAAGTCATTGCTGATGTGTGGAAGAGTCGAACCATCATTTTATGAAGAATATATCTTATAATTTCATCCATGTATGAACACACTGTATCTTTTGGTGTTAATCTTTGGAAGATATATTTTCAATTGACCTTCAGAAGAGGTGAACACTCTGCAAAAGTAACCTGAGACGCCATTAGATGAATGAAATTGTATGCAACAGAAAAAATGTATATGCAGTATGAGTCCCAAAATAATGCTTGGAAGAAGACTTCGTCCAAGGACTTTCTTATTCTGGCACAAGCCCAAGGTGACAAAGTTGGACGCTGTTCTTTTCTCGGAGAGAGGACTTTTTTCTTTGTTAGAGGCAACTCCAGAAGAATTTAGCTGATATTGCCAACAGAGGGTACTTTTCTGCCAAGTGTCCACTATTATCTATGATTCCATGAACTCTTCCGCGACTGAGATCTGACTCCACGGAAAGCTTTTCCACAGTTTGTCACTTGTCATTGTTTCCGAAAAACTTGATGCTTTCCTCTGACCTCTTCACCCAGCTAGGAGATTCTCATGGTTCATCTCCAATTCACATTCGTCATTGAGGGCTCGGATCCATTGAGCAATTTCTGAAAGTGAATCTCTGCGTGCCTTCTTGAAAGCTGGATGAGCCGCAGTTGTCAACCAAAGAGCAAAGAAAAGAGTGTTGCTGCCTAATGATACAAAAAGTGAATAGATTTAAGTATTAAAGGCTCGAGCTCATCTGGAGGTTGTCACTTCCCTCTATTGGAACCTTATTAAAAAAAGATTTGGACTTGACCCGACCTCAAGGAAAACTTGATCCGAACTAACTCTAGCCCGACCTCGCACGTCTTTTGAGTTTTTGGCATGGATTGATCAGAAATTCAGCACAGAATGCAGCTCTTGACGGGATTTGAGCAAGAAATCTGTCAGTTTATTATAAATGTGCGAAAAGTACACACACATCTATCTATATATATATATATAAGAGGCTGTGTGTGTGTGCGTGTGTGTGTGTGTGTGGGTGGGTGGGTGTTCTCTACGCACGACCAAACCCCTGGACTTAGGCCACTCAAATTTGGCGTGCAACCCCCTGGGGACCCAGGAAAGGTTATAGGGGGGTCAAAGTCGAGATCGGGATGCAGTATCCCCTGGAGGGGTTACTGCAGTACCCAAAAAGTGAATTGTCCGAATTCTCCCGAACAAGGCCGGGTGCAGGTTCAGCTAGTACGTAATAGCACATACAGTCCTGGCCGTAAGTAATTGCATCGAGCATGACGGCACCTCCTATGCTGTACTGAAACATGTTGAAGT
>JAAUXU010108049.1_pt1 | contig 52864 bp, 43 predicted proteins | sample 7278151 | NCBI WGS metagenome assembly JAAUXU01 (sample SAMN14350113, study PRJNA611818) | marine sediment metagenome | isolation source: surface marine sediment (1.8m) | place: French Polynesia: Moorea | collected 2018-08
GGAAAATCTGTCCCCAAATAACAAACTTCTTCAGTCAGTCAGTCAGAGTAAAACAGGTGTTGATCTGTCATTCAGCATCGTAAACTCCCCCACTGATGCATTCTTTTTCTCTACCAATCCTGCGATTGTCTCTACAAGGACAAATCTCGAGTCACCAGATCTGTTCAAAGATAGCTGATTTTGTCGGATAAGCCGTTTTCCTGTTTATTTTTATCGGGTTTTTTTGTTTTTTTTCTCATATTGATATATTGGAGAGCCTGGGCTCATTCAAAGTGTACTACACAAACTGGTCCATGGATCTTGGCCACTTGGGCCTGGTTTCAGTTTGGGCTTGAACGACCTCCCCGTGACTACTGATCAGTGCAGAGAAACAGTGCCTGTTTTGACTGTCCCCAATGTGATTGTATCGAGTTACTACTGTACCCAGATTCACGTTCACAAAGGCTGGCAGTCACACTCAAGCACTCTCGTATCATAACTTTCCATTTCTACGCTTTGGAAAGCTATTCCGAAATGCTCGGAAAGACTAGCTTGTGTGATTGCGACAGGGGAAAATGCGTCCTCTCCTACTTCGTCTAGTACGAGGGTACGTACAAAAAAGATGGTTGAGACGTGCGTTGCCTCTTGAGATGTTAATAGTGGAAAGCCATTGTAAAGCAAGTACGTGTGCTTGCGCATAAATCGGCGGGAGTGAGGGCAAAATCTTGGAAATGCGACCATGTGTGGGAAGAGGAAAGCTGAAAAAACCAACTCTCTAGAGTGTGCTAATACTATGTATTCTGGGGTCAGCCAACATTGCCAATACTTTGCATAATTAAGGTTTTCTTGCTCTCTCTCGTAGGTTGATCGAGACTGACGCAAAGTCTCTGAATTCACTGCAAAGCGGTCACTCCAGGCGCTCCTCGGACACCTCCCAGATCTCAGTCACCTCAGGCAGCAGCTTCCAGGTAAGGCACTTGTGGCACTTCAGTATGCTTGACTTCGACTTCTGCTTATGCACCACTATTGTCTGCTGCCAGGAGCGAGACTTGGAGGGCTGCGCGGCGAGCAGCGGGGTCTCCTCCGGCTCACCCGCCACCACCTCTTCCGAGGAGGATCTGTGGACCCTCTGGGGAAAGATCATCAACGAGTGGGACGCTTCCTCCAAGAAGAAGCTCCCACAGATCAAGGTAATTGCACTCATAACGTGTCAAATCTAGTTGTCACGATCTAATATGTATACGAACTGAGAATCATGAGTAAGCCTCGAAAGGTAAAGAACTAAAATTAAGTACCAAGCCTAAAACGCGCCTTTCGAGCGAAACATTGATATAAAAAAAATAAAAAAACGGTGCAAACAATGACATTTTTCTGAAAGAAAAAGACTTTTTACAAGTGCAACGGCACATGAGGTGAAAAAAAAACCGAAAAAGTAATTTTGAACGCCTGAATTGCCAAGAAGTTCCACCTAAAAGTTGTAGGTCTGGTCATGCCTCAACTAACTGACCTGCGTGTACTTGCCCAGGAGCTTGTTCGTCGTGGAATTCCTCACCACTTTCGTGGCATGGCATGGCAACTCCTGTGCGACGCCCACGACTCCCCGGACAAGCCCAAGTACGCCGAGTACATGAAGACTCAGTCAGCGTGCGAAAAGGTATCAATCTATCTCTGAGTGCTGACACTTGAAACACTGTGACAGCGCTTCTTTCCCCAGGTGATTCGTCGCGACATCGCGCGCACGTACCCCGAGCACGAGTTCTTCGCTAAGAAGGACGGCATAGGCCAGGAGGCCCTGTTCAACGTCATGAAGGCGTACTCCATCCATGACAGGGAGGTGGGATACTGCCAGGGGTCGGCCTTTATCGTCGGGCTGCTTCTCATGCAGGTTAGGGAGAACCATAGAGGAGTCTAGACAGATACGTGGAGTGCATCAGAGCATGTGACTTTGTCTTCTGTTCTGTTTCTAGATGCCCGAGGAAGAGGCATTTTGTGTGCTAGTGAAGCTCATGCAGGAGTACCGGATGCGCGAGATGTTCAAGCCGTCTATGGCCGAGTTGGGGCTGTGCATGTACCAGCTGGAGATGCTGGTGCAAGAGCACGTGGCTGACCTCTTCGCGCACTTTCAGTCACAGTCCATCCACACCAATTTGTACGCCAGCAGCTGGTTTCTCACCCTCTTCACCACAGCCGTCCCCATAGGGCTGGCGTGCAGGTACGTAGAGTACAGCTAGCTTGTCATGGATCAAGAAGACGACCTGATCTTTGCATTCGCTTGTGAACCTCAGGATCATGGACTGCTTTCTGGCCGACGGCCTTGAGGTGATCTTTCGACTGGCGTTGGCCCTCCTCATGCTGGGGAAGCACGAGTTGCTCGTCCAGGACATGGAAGGAGTCATCAGGGTATGTGACGGAAAGAACTTCCGTAGGACCGTACATGAGTACTTCTCTCTCTCTCTCTCAGTACTTTCAAAAGGACATGCCGACCAAGTTCGAAACGGACCCCGAGCAGGTGTTCAACCTGGCCTTCAGTCTCAAGATCAACCAGAAGAAGATGAAAAGACTGGAAAAAGAGTATACTACCATGAAGACGAAGGAGAAGGAGGATGAAATAGAGCTTAGGGTAAGTTGCAATGAAACGTATTGCAAGCTTCTTGTTCAATTTGCATCACCTCGGAATTTAAGCTACAACCTAAATTTGTAAAACCTAAAAAAAAAAAGCAACAGATGGTGCTATTTTTTGATAGAAGAGCAAGAAAATAACCCGAAATTTTCGTCATCTTCATTGCTTAAGTTCAAAAATTCCGAAGTCTGAGCATCATATGCCAGAGCGCTGGACTGAGACTGTTCACTGGGTTGTTTTTAGCGCCTCCGCACCGAGAATCGCCTGCTGAGGCAACGAGTGGACCTGCTAGAGCAGGAATCCAGCAATCTGGCTGATCGCTTGATCCAAGGCCAGGTCACCAGGGCAGAGGTCGAGGAGAACACCTTCGCCATTAAGAGGGAGCTGGCGGCTATAAGGCAGCACGATCTGGTGAGCTTTGTTTTACCGCACATAGTGTTCTTCATCACTGGTCGATGCATCGAAGTCACTAACACCTTTTCCCCCGTCCTTTAGGACACCAACCAGCAACTGGAGGAGGCCAAGGATCGCATCCGCAAGCTGTCAGAGCTGGTGGACGGCGGGGCCGCGGCCGCTGTTGCAGAAGGCAGCGGCGAGATCGGAGCTGCCGCCGCCTCCCCAAGATCAGCAGAATTGCTCAAGCAGAAGGAGGAGATGATCCACTGCTTGCAGGTCAGCTGATACTTTAGCCACTGAAATTGTTGGTCTTATTCAAATTGTACAATAGCTAATGATTGTACCTGGTGAGAGTAGCTGTTGAGCGCAACATGGATGCAAGCAAGTCACGTATTTACGTACTGCACCGTGGTACTGGCGTCCTTTTAGGCACCCTTAGGTTGTAATATTCTTATATTCCCCTGTACTGAATCTTTAACCTTACAGGATGAGCTGATCAAAGAGAGGCTTCGCGAGGCCGAGAATGAAGAGAGAATCAGGAACCTCAACCAAAAGCTTTCTGACATGGAGCAGGTAGGGACCTGACTTGATCAATGTGCAGCACTATACGTAATTTAATGTACATATTTGATAAGAGTAAAACTCTAAGTCACTACTATGCTTTTTTAATCCTCAGGAAACGAGAAAGCTACGCGAGAGCGTGCCCGCCAATGACGTGGCCTCGTTACAGGAGGAGTTGGCGGCTGTCAAATTGCGTGAGGCCGAGGCCAACCTGGCACTCAAGGACTTGAGGGCCAAAGTGGTGGAATTAAGCACCATGTGGCAGAGACATCTGAAGCGGAGTCTCTCGAGCAATGCTGGAGACAATGCTGGCAGTAGCTCAGGGGAGGCTACCGGAGACTCTCAGGTACGTTCTGACGCCGCTGATACTGTTAATGTTTGTGCAGTACAGTACTTTTTCACTGAATGTGTGGTTTTACTCCCTGCAGCGTCAAGTTTCGTCGTCCCAGACCTCAGCTGTGGTTGCCGCCGCCTCAGCCACACCGAGCACGCCCAAGAAGCTGTTGGGCTCGCTGCTGGAGTCGAAGTCTTCAGCCGCAGAGATGGCCAGGCTAGAGGAAGAGCTCATGACGGCCAGGGTGGCCGAAGTGGACTCGCAAGCTGAACTCAAGGAGCAGAGGATGAAGGTCATGGAGCTGGAGACCAATGTGAGTGCGGCATCGGCAGCAGTACGTGAACTTGTCCATATGTCGTAACTGTGTTTTCACTCATTCAGAACCAAGTGATTGCCAATCAGCTGAAACGTCAAAGCGAGGATGTCAACCGTCTGCGGGAGACTCTGGATGCCAAGAGCGCCAATGAGGCCAAGCTGGAGCAGCAGGTGAGACTCTCTTTCCTCGTCGCCAAGTACGCAAACGCACTGACGAGGATGTTGACGGTGCTGCAGGTTCGTGACGCCAAGAGACAGTACGCCGATCTGGAGACTCGCATGAAGGAGGAGTTGATGCTGGCCAGGATCAAGGAGGCCGAGAACTCTCAGAGGATAGCCGAACTGACCCAGAAGATATCTGGCCTCGAGTACAAGGTTCGAACAGCCCTCTCACTTTGTTCCATCCAACTTTTTTGCAACAACTCACATTCTCTCCTCCACGCAGAACCAAGAGAGGTTGACCGAGGGCGACCTGGCCAACTCCGTGGATCAGTCCGACAAGGTCCGGGAGCTGCAGGACAAGATCGCCAGCTTGAGAGCGCAGGTACTGAGGGGTTGCACCGTAATGCACTGGCACAACTAACATGTACTGCAGACGGTGATGGAGTCGTTCTCCCTCTCCTTCTTCTCCTTCTTCTTCCTCACTCACCCAGGGCAGCATATACTATATAGTACATGATTTGCTTGCAGTGTGGGTGTGCGTGTGCGCCTTTGTATGTTGCACTGTCTCGCTAATAACATTCGTCGGTCCCAAACGTTCAATCATTATTAACTAATCACACTCACTCTTTCTTTCTTTCTTTTCTTCTTTCTCCTCTCCTGCAGTCCAATAATTTTCAGCTTCCTACGCCCACATGCACGCCCATTGTGGAGTACAAGCTGTTTGTACCGAAGCAGTGATGGGTAAGAAAAATATTATATGACATTGTAGTTTATATTGTATTTTAGGGAGCGGGGAAATGTGTGATTAATCGACTCTGGCAGAAAAGGTGAAGATTTTCACCAGTTTAGATATTTTGGTGACAGTATAAAACTTGATTTTATAAAGTATAGACTGCCGAAGTTTGAGTGTTCTGACTTCAGCTGGGGGAGCAAGCATTTTAGGTGATTTTTTGGAGAATTGCCATTTTAGCCTGCTTTGGGCGGCAATGTCATTCAAGGTGGAAAAAATGACTGGTGCAACAGCTTCATCAACCTCTCATTTTATGCACTGCTTATTTCAATAGAAAGTCAGAATGCAACTGATTCTCCTAGTCCCATATTAAAGTGACAGTCTGGTAAATGTTAATTTGCTCATTCTGTCACTATTTGTCCCAGTAATTTCACTCAAAAATGCTCTTTTTAGCCTGATTGGAAACCAAAATTTCCGTTCTATTGATGCTCGATTGACCGAGCTACACATTGTTTCGTAAGAAAGCTGGATATTGAACACCTGGCAATTTGTCCACAGAGACCTTATCTTTAGGGGTTTTCTTATGTCATTGACACATTTTTCCGCTCTTTTATTAAGAATAATGCGTGCTACATGCTCATTTATTCCGTCAGTGCATGCTCGCTGATAGGAGCAGTAAATGTGGTGTCCCTTTTCACTATTCAGAGAATACTTAAGTGATGAACTAACGTATTTCCATTCTCTTGTTGATACATCAGGTGACCCGCCTGTCCCTGCTGAACTCCAAGCTGTCCCAGTCCTTGAGCCTGCACAATCTGGCCTCCTCCTTCAGCTCTGGCAGCTCCACGCCCAACGACACGCCCACCAGACAGACCCCCAGTCCAACACAGAGCTCGCTAAGACTGAACTTCTCTCAGTCACTTGGCTAAGGTTTAAGGAATAACAGAAGAGAGAAAGAAAGAAAAATATAGAGGTACCAACAACAACACCCTCAACATACTCAAGCTTGATTTTGTGGATATCGACCATCAGTCAGCTGGATTAACCAAGATATCCATGACGTATGACAATGCTTAAAACATCTGGCCTTGTTGGCTTGGGTTGGCCTTGGAGGAGGGACGGAAAGTACATACATTATTAATTTATTATCATTAAGGATGTTTTTTGTGATGAATTCGAACTGAATTATGAGCCTACAACAGTCTGTACGTGGAACTCGACCCCCCCCCCAGACATACCCCACCATCACCTTGTAAGGGTCACTGGGCACGTACTTCTAGTGGGGCTTTTGGTAGCACGTGAACTACTAAATGTGATAACATTTTATACAAGAAAGCGAAAGCAAGAAGAAGTAGGAGGAGGCAGGCAAAGAGGGGGCCTAAATAAAGTTTTCAAGGGTTGTCCTCTCAACATGTGATAATATGTATGATTGCCATCTTGCATCACGTATCCTACAATGTCAAATACCATTCAGACCCCCCCCCCGAACTTGAATCACACACATGAGCAAAAAAGCCTCATGTTAGAGCCAGAGTCAATGTAGTTGTATTGTGTAATAATTAGACCTCGGAATTTTGGGCTGGAGCTAGAGATCCCGCCAATGTGGGATTCTTTAACATCTGCGGATGCAGATGTGACCCAAAACATATTTTATTCAAAATTTGCAGGTAGTAGAAAACTGAAGACATATGCTGTATTAAAAAAACGAACAGTAGCTTTTCAGCCCTCTTAATCGCTGAGTATATGATTCCAGCACTGCCCAAGAGCTGTCCAGGTGTCCATTGTAAGGATGTAGTTAGGCTCTACAGTGGCTCAAGAGCTTGAGCTTGTGCTCGAGCTGACTGCATTAGTTCACTGTCAAATACTTCGCTGATGTTGTGCGAATGCGGATATCGACGGGTATCTTTAGCAGAAGCCTTCTGAGATTGCATTGAGATTGAGGCCCAAAATTTGATACTCCAAGTTGAAAAGTCAATAAGTGCGACTGGCAGTGGAATTTGGAAGAATATTGAGGGAAAAACTAGCCAAGAAAATTGCAGTGGAAGGTGACACAAGACAAAAAAAAATGGAAAATGCAATATTCGTCGCCTAAATTGCTGAATTGCTTCAACCTGAACTTCCGAGGTCTGGTTATCATGCTTTTTTTTCCTTCTGCGTGTGATTACGATTAGGTATAATGTTATGTACTGTATGCTTTGTAAGATATGTCCTCTGGTGGCACAAATAATGGATGAGAAAAAATTCACTTAGGTTCAGTATTAGACAGAAATAAGCAAAATTTCTACAAGATCAGGCCAGTAATGCACAAAGCACTGTAACTGTCTTGTAACTTTAGTACCGTAGAGGTGCTCCTATTCTCGTAGATACCGGTACAGTTATACCACCAACGTTATTGTACCCGTGATAACAATGAAAAAGATTAAAAAATGATGTTTTATTCGCTTCGCTGAAGATTCGTCTTGCTCAAAGTCCTGTTCTGCAGTAATGCCCACCCGGCAGCTCGGTACAGGGTGTCTCAACTCTTATGAAGCAGCGGTGTTGTGAACTGCTCTAGAACAATTTATTTTGCGTCACCAAACGATTACATTGAAAATACTGAGAAGCACTGGGAGGTGCAACAGCGACAAGGCCAAGGAGAACCTCCCCCAGTTGGTGGCACCGTTCGTCTCAGATTCCCGCTCCAGCGACGACGGCTGTTTCGACCCGTCGCCGTCACCGCCACCGCCACCCCGATGGACGCCACCGGGTCGGTATGCTTCAAGAAAGAGGCCGCCGCCACCGTCGTCGACGAATCTGTCGGGGATGTCCTTGTTGCAGCCGTCAGACCTGCGAAGTCGGAGGGAGAGGGTACGACAACGTGCATGGAAGACGACTGCATTGAGGCCAAAAAACTATTTTCTTTCTCTGTCAACCCTTCTTCACTAACGTCAGCACCAACGCGCTGCACATGAACGTGCAGGAGGTCACTGGTGCAAAGCAATCGTAGATGACCTCGGATGGAAGGACCTAAAAACCGATCAGGCCTAAGGTACCTTTAAGAGGACGAAAAATTTGATGACGGATATTGAAAGATCAAAAAAAGGTGCAACAAGCTGTGAAATTGTTCAGAATTTTGACCAAAAAAGGTTGCCAACATAGCAAAGATGGGCAAAAAGCTGGAACAGAATCCTGAAAATTCATTTTACCTTTTTCTTCACCTAAAGTTTCAATATAAGGACCAAAAATGGACAAAAAGTTGACACTTTTTGCGGCAACCCTAAAAATCTACTTTTTCAAGGTTCGTCTTGCCAGATGTCAAATGCCGAATGTTGAGCAACGCAATGGTACAAGAGTCTTGTTGGATTAGCCAAGCTCAAGAGGAAGTTGGATCATTGCCAGGTTCAGTGAGACCTGCCCTGAGTGTGGGGGCAAAATTGGGAGTCCCATTGACTTTGATCCGGAGATTGGACCTGATGCAGCAGAAACAGATACAACCTTGCCAAGAGCAAGCAGAGGCTCTGCATTATAGAGGCTCTTGACGTCGCTAATCATGAAAATGTCACTTTTTTGCCCCTTGAGTCATTGCTAGACTGACAGTGATGAGGTAGTTGAGGTTGATGATCATGAGGCTGCTGTCATGCTGGTGTTAGAGACGGCTTTTGCACATTTAGCTGTTTTCTGTATGCCTTACATAGCTCCTCCCACGACCCAAACATCTCCTTTGGCAGGAATTTTGAAAATATTCGGGACTGTGCATTTTGCCACCACTGTACACTGTAGCACCCTCTGAGTGCGGATACTACGCTCATGAAGATAACTTTCAGTCGCCCCTCATGGATCCTCATGTGTATTTTATGGTGTCTGAGGTGCTATGTAAACAACGTGCGAATGTCTTAGCAGATTTAAAACTCAGGCCTGCATTGATTTGGCGAAGAAAATAACTTTTGTACCTCCAAATGTTATGATCAAAACTTGTTGACACGATTTTGCCCAGAAACAAACTTCAGCAGAGCCATGAACACGTCAACACATCCCACGTTGTGTCAGCATAACTGACTGGGAACAGGTCGTGAGCTACATTATGCAAGAAGACTTCTCCTTGGGCTGGATGGAGAAATACTTTGACAAAGATGAAGAGTTTGCCGCTCCAGACTCATTATGTCATCATTAGTACCATTTCTTAATTAATCAACAATTTGCATAATGACGTGATGACGCCTCGTGCCAGAAGGGCTGAGGAGCTTAGGAGAGAAGAAAAGTTGGTCTGGGGTCAGGTCGAGGCTGTGTGGAGGGTCAGGCAATGTCTTGACCTTATTTGCCAGCAGCAACAAAATTGTGCTGACAAAACATGTTGACAAAAGGGTTGTGTTGGCATGCTCAATGTGGGCAACAAAAGTCCTCCGGAGTTCATTGCTGGACAAGATGACATTACCGAGTTTTCATCATAGTATTCCAACGTACAAAAGTTACTTCATTCGCCGAGTTTTAGGCCCAAGTATTAAAGACATTAAGACACCTGCACGTTAAATGAATAAGCTCTACAATCGTTACCTGCAGCACATTGGAGTTCCTTCAGTACGGAAGTTCTTCCTTATGATCTCTTTCAGGTAGTGTGAAGACTTTTGGCAAATGTTCCCTTCTCTGGAGCTGTCGACGCTGCCTTGGAAGACGATCTCGTCGTTCGACAACCTGTAGATGACGCAAGTCTAGAAGAAGAAGCAAACCACCCACAACATTTAGATCACTCATGCTGATGAAACTCTCCATACAAAGACGCAACTTGTCTGCATATTCAATTCAAGAAGTTTCATCGGTCTCTTCATGCTGCATTTGATGTCGAGAAGCTTTGCACTGTTTTTGCACGCAATTTTTCCTCGTGGACAAATACGCAGCTGCACCAAAGAGGGACTCCTTACTCCTTGCGGTACAAGACAGCAGCAGAATTCGGTGACTTCCTTGTTGAATTTGGTGATTTTCTCACCAAATTGGCCGACGGCCACAGAACCGTGACAGTCGGCATCTGTGGTAAGGGCAAGACCACCCAACTTTTGTACCAAAACAAGTTTAAAACTAAAAGTGACTTTAGCAAAAGAGATGCAGCAAAGTGTTCTGAGCAATTCTCATTTTACTCATTTTCTTTGTCACATTGGTAATCTACATGCACTTTCTCTTTTCTCCGATTCCGAGTACAGACAGCACAGCTCAGTGAATGTCGAAAAGGAACAGCAATTTTTGCTTAACGTTACCCAAGGATGTTGGAAATCATGTCTGCTTTAGTCAATTGTCACACAAAACTGCCTTGACTGACAATGTTTCAGCGCGCCAAACCGACTCAGTCATGACATATCTTCAAAAAAGGCATCTACATATCAGATGCACAGCATACGATGCAGCTGCTTAGTCCAGAAGTAGCGCAACAGAACTTGTCAGTGGCCAGTGTCTGTTCAGTCTTGGCATCCATCAAGCTTCGCTGCTTCCAAATCTCCCATTTGACTGGCGGAACTGTCTGTTCAAGCTGACGATGCAGCAGAATTTGCACTTGCTGACGACTTTCATGGTGCTCAACTGCGCTGTTGACCTTGCAGTGCTCCAAAAGCTGGGTGGGGTCCGAGTAGGGACCAGTATTGACCGTGCGTCCGAAGAAATGTTCACCCACCCTCTCAAGTGTGTTCATCATCTGCCCCGGGCGTTCCCTCCTTTCCTGGCTCACGCCCTGTACCTGTCGCCCACAGCAGGACCCGGCGATAGCAACATCACCATTATTACGTCGTCGCCGACGTCGTCGACGACGTCGACGACGACGACGACGACGTCGTGAGACCTCTTGCCAATGAAAACAAACTCACTGGGAGGGAGTTTTGCATGCATCGCGTGCATTGGCCTGCTGCACTGCACGAGTTGACTACATTAAGCATGGCTTCTGCCACTGCTCGGGCTCGCAAAAACCTGTCTAGGAGTCCAACATTCCACCTCAGCGCGCGCTCCTTGCGACGTAGATAATATTGACTGTGTGCATTTGCAGTGAAAAAAAAAAAAAGAAGCAAGCAAAATCTCTACTGCACATCTACATCTTGTTCAATTTGCCAGCAATTTTTTAACTTTTGCACGCTGCACTTTGCCTCGAAACACTCTTGACTTTGAGACAGACATGCCAAATGCACAGCAAGTGCTGGCTCTGCAGATGCATCCCTGACTGGACTGCAATTCGCCACGAGGAGGGTGCAACAACATTGATCCCACCCCCAAGCTGATATGTGTGTTCTGTCTCCGTCTCCCAAAGTCAGGGTTGCCAAAAAAGTGCCACGTGCCCATGCGTGCTCTGTTTCTGTCTCTCTCAGTCAGAGTTGCCCAAGATTAGTCTTCCACGTGTGCTCTGCTTCTGACTCTGAAAGGCAGGGTTGCCAAAACGTTGGAGCATTTTGGGGTGCTTCCTCACCAAATATTCATGAGGGGAAAAATGTGAACAGAAACTCGTCTGCTTGGAGAAGTTGGTGGAGAAACTGACCAATGTTGCTGCACCCTGTACATGGTAACGAACGTTGGCGTGTCAGTACTCACGTCGTGATTCGATCCGAAGTCGATCAGTCCCCCTCCCGGACAGGGCTTGTTGAAGTCTCCCGGAATCTTGTTGCACTCGTAACACTTGATGGCCAGGCCCATGGGGGCCATTAACGCCAGCACCAGCAGGAGGCCGCAGGCAGAAGAACCCATCATATATTATCAGTAATGATCGGCGCCAATTAGTAGCTTGCATCAACAACAACGCTGCAGAGAGAAAGGGAGAGAGTCAGAGCTGGGCAGTGAACCTGGCCAGGTTTCATGGACACCTGGTCAGGTCCTCAGGGCAGCGGAGTTGCTAGTCCGGGCCTTTCAACCCGTTCTACACACGCACAACCCCTTTCGCTGAAAAGAGAATCTGGGCTCCTTTTGCCGTGAAAACTCGACGCTTCCTGTGAGATTTCCGTAACTTTATTGCTGGGACGAATTTACTTTGTGACGTCTTTTTCCTAGTAAATGGGTTCCTTGGAGGCATCCATGGGGCTGCTTAATTTGTTAGCCTTAGATGCACCCATGAGAAGAATCTTGTGAGTGTCCTCTTTCAAATGAGACCAAAACGACGTTTCTACGTGCAAAAGTTTCTAAGATGCATTAGTATAAAGTTTCGACCTGACAAATTTAGGAACACCCTGTATGTGTCACAATCGATGTTTTCTTCCTCACTTGACAAAGTTAGAATAAAGTGCTCGCTTCACAACACCGGGTGCAAGCTACATACACAAGTTTAGGCCCACATATCATCCCACACTGGTGACAACGTTCCTAGTGGCGTTTGACTTGTTCAACGTCTCCACGAACTTGACGAACGTGATCTCGGAAGAACATAACAACATGTTGGACACTCCTGCCTGAGCAGAAGGCTTGCGATGAGGCAGTTCTGCAGGCCTCCTCCTTGACAGTGGGCATTTTTGAGGTACAAGTTGTTGATGCTTCACCAGGGGTCATGTATTTGTACTAACTTTATGTGCGGGGTCGTTTAGAAGTAGCTTTCTTTTTTCACACTAACTCACGTTGACTTAAAAAGCTGCTTAATTCGCGGGTGTGACCTGGGTGTTGCTGGGAACAAAACATTTTTGCCGGCAACTCGATGTACGACGACGGCAACTTGATGGGCATCAATAACAGGAGGTTGACTTCAACTAAGGCCTACAGATGAGATTATCATACATCAGTGGAAGCGCATTAAAATTCCGAAATGCTTCATAAAACAGCTAAGTGCATATGAGCTGGCAGTTGACGAGATCTAACGTCACTGGGTGTGGATGCGTCATGCATATTAAGCTACTTTTAAATGAGCCTTTTAAAACCTTGTCTCGACATTGTGGCTATACATTTATTACTTAATTAAATTACAAATTGCCCGTCAGTAATGACACTTTTCTTATTTTGACTCGGGTGATTTGAGCTGTCCTCGGCCTGACCCATGTTGTCCTGAGGCTGCCGCCCTGGGTCAATATTTCATAAGGCCAAGGACAGGTCAGATCACCAATGTAGGAAAAAGACCGTGCTGCAAAACGGACGGACCACATAGAGATAAGCCCAAGATGCAACACTTGAGAAATGTCAGTGTTGAGAGTGGTCCTGAAGCAAAAGTGCATATCAGTTTGGTTACAGGGGAGAGTCTCAGCTTTCTATAGAGGGGTGAATCACTTCTGTAGCTCAGTTCAGTCAAGAGTTATGTCCTTTTAAAACTGACTGAGTGGGTATCCAATCCTAATCGTTTGAGCCCAACTTTTGGTCTTGACTTTGAAGAAATGAGTCATCCTCGAGCGAGAGTCTGTATCAGTTTGGTTTCAAAGAAGATCCTTGGCTTAACCATAGAAGGCTGAGCCACATTCCGGCCACCTCAGTCCGGTCAAAAGTTATGGGCTTACAAAGTTGACCACGTTGGGAGAAAAAATGGTCTGCAGGGGTTTAGACACCATAATTTCTTTGTAATTAATTTATATCACAGAAAAAGTAATTTCATGACCCAATCATTACTTATCAGGATGAGGAATGACATGACATTACTCATTATTTTCGCAAACTTCATCTCCAGGCATTGTTGACATGCATGAATAGCTGTATTTCATGCAGTCATTTTTTTCTAACAAGGTGATGTGGTGGTCGGATTACAAGAGAGTCACTCAGAAAATGCCAGGGCAGGTGAAGCCAGAAAGCTTCCAGCCAGGGTTGCCAGACATGGTGTGCCAAGCTCTGCAGCCAAATTTGTTTGAGCCAGTTGCAATGAGTAATGTTTTGAAAAGAAGTGTCATTCCACTGCTATTCCTGGAAGTATAGTGGAATTACATTACAATTACGTAAAGTGTAATTAATTCATTCCTTGTGATTCATTGCTCTAAGGCCCTGCCTGTACTTGCTACAACAGAAATTACAAGGTAACTAAGGGTCTACCTTTATTCAGAGAATCTTAGTGGTCAGATCTTGGTGAAACCTTCTGGGTGAGATTCATAAGCAGTGAGTTCAAGTAGAAGACGATCAAAGATATTTGGATTTTTGGTTGAAAAAAGCTCCTCTAAAAAATGTTTGCCTTTGTGTTCTTGACGTATGGTAAAAAAAAATGAAACCAACTTTTATGCTCTAGGATCAGAGTCAAAGTGTTCCATAAAGGATGAGACCAGTGATGAAGAGGAATCACTGCCAGAGCAGTACTGAATGTCATGCATCAGTCAAACTTGGTATGTCTCTTGCCGCAAGTCTTTTCTGACATTGAACCATAGAAATGAGTCCTTCTCTTACAAGCTCCGTGGTGGGCCTTGTCCAGATGGGGCTCCTCCCTCCCAGATCCTTGAAACTTGCTCAAGGCTGATCCTGCGTCTGTCCTTGTGTCTGTCCGTCTGTGTGTCTGTGCGTCTGTCCTTGTATCCGTCTGTCCGTCTGTGTGTCTGTGCGTCTGTGCGTCTGTCCTTGTATCCGTCTGTCCGTCTGTCTGTCTGTCCGTCTGTCTGTCTGTCCTTGTATCCGTCTGTCCGTCTGTCTGTCTCCCCAGTGAGTGTCAGTGCAGTTTGTCAAGTCGACGACGTCATCGGTGCGTCCATTGAGCACTCAACGAAATCGAGGTGTGTTGATTCAGGTGACGCAGGAGACCCCAAATCCTTTACTCTTTCTGCGTCCGATCTTCTCACTTTCACACGGTGTAATTTTTCACTGGACAAGAGGGGAAAATGAAGTTCATCTCTTAGCAAATGACTTCTTTGTAGGCATCTTAGGAGCGTCTTCAACTTTTCTGAAAAGAAGGAAGAGGTGAAGAGGAGAAATCAGTCGGTTCTTCTCCTTCTCCCCACAAAATTTGGCGAAGTGTTGAAATAGACTCGACCTGGACTAGGGATGTGGTCGGTCCAGCAGTCTCGAATCTGCAAGCTTGAGCGCTTCTTAAACCGTCCGCTAGCCATGGGAAAGGGGAAGTCCTCACCTATGAGGAGGCCCTGTTGACATTTCTTTTCGACCACCGACAATTAGGGATGTGTCGGATATCATCAACTCGGATTAGGCCGAATCAGATAGAGTTCTTGGCCTGGCTTGAGCAGTCGGATCTGATGAATGAAAAAGAGTCGAGTCCTCTGGTCAGTGGGGAAACTCTGTATGGCAACTCTTGAAGCACAGAGTTGCCATACAGTGTCGAACTGAGGGGCTGGAAGGGGCCCCAAAGGCCAGAGATTCCTACAACAAGTACGGGATGTCTTAAATGTTAAGCAGCCTCTGTTGCATTTCAGGCCAGATTGGCTCTTCTTTCTTCTTTACCCAATGGGATTTTTGAACCTAGGTAGCGTTTGGCAGGGTTTTTTTTTCTCTTCGTCTGTGTTTGGTCGATTTTGAAAATTCTCACTTAGTGATTTTTGACACTGACTCTGTCCATTTTGTTCAAACAACTGTCCGCTGGCAACCCTGTCAGGCCTCCGGGTTTCCCACCCTGTACTTGTCATAGAAGACATCCCTGCCTAAGCTTGTAAGAGAGTAGATCTATCATTTCCTTTGTGGCAACGTTGAAGATTAGGCAACATTCAGGAAAATCGATGCAATGACCACAAGTTCTCCCTCATTCCTAACCCCGACTGAACCCGACCCGGATCGAAGTCAACCCGGATACATCCCTAGTGTTCACCCAAGCCCTTTCTCAAGTGCTCACGCACGCACACGCACGCTCCTTTTTTATAATGTCCAGCAAAGAGAAAGATTGCATGAATGAGTAGGAAAGGACGCCCACATCTAAACCTGTTTCGACCAAATTTTTGCTTTAGGCCTTTTTTTTTGCTAAAATGTCCGGTTCTTAAAAAATGTGTTGTGACATCCCGAGTGTCAAGTTCACACCGAGCAGCATCAAAACAAGGTTTTGAATTCGCAGTCTGCCAATGCTTATCTCAGATCGACCCTCGGGGTCTGTCCGGAGCCTCGTCCGCTTACCTGTGACCAAGCCGGACTCACTTGTCACAGCCTCTCCTTGCAGGTCTATCTGATCGTGCACAAGTTCTCAAGTTCAACTCCTTCTCCGGAGCCCAGAGCGCGGCCGACTGAGAGAGCGTTCAGACCGAGGGGGGCGAGAGAAAAAGGTAGCGCACGCGCGCAATCTGCGCAAGACTTAGCAAAGGGGGGAAAAAGTCACTGCTTCTACTTCACAGAAAAATTTGTGCAGTTTATGATTTTTTTTTTCTCTGTGAAATTAGATCTCCTCGTCTGTTTTTTTTTCTGTCTTTTTTGACACTTCACCAATGTTGCTGCTTCTCCTTATTCTCACCTACTTCAGCTAACTCACCCATAACTCGAAGCAAATCAGAAACGCGTAAAAAAAAGTGCTCAGATTGTTTCCCTTTTTTTTGTGTGTGCAACAACAAATCTCAACTCTTTCTCTCTCCTCCCTCCCCTCGAGCGTTTTCGTGATTATGGGCGTGAACTTGGATACTGCCTACGTAATAAGGAGAAAAGAGAGCTGTGCAGTATGTGCGGACATGACTGGACCGACTGAGGTTCGTTCTTTTTGGCTCAGTCACTCTCTTAGATCTTATCAAGTGAAACACTTAGAGTTTTCCTCCCTACTTTGTCAAAGTAGGAGCCAAAAAAAAGGAAAACATCCACAATTTAGGTCTCGATGTGGCGGCCTCAAAGATCGTTGTGGGGCTGTGCCGGACTAGATCAGATCAGCCCACCCGAGTAGAAGCATCAACAACAGCCTGATTTGGGACTCATACGGTACTTACTCCACCGGACGCGAGTGAGCAGGAAAGAGTGAGGAGAGCATGAAATACATCATACGTGTCTGGCGGAGCACGAGAGGTGTGGGCCTGAGAGAGAGGCCTAACAGGCCTACCCCTCCTCTCGGCAACAGCGACAACGTTGTGTGCCAAATAAAGGTCCGCAGGCCTGTCTGCCCGGCCTGCCCCTCCCTCTATTCAGGCCCAACCGAAAACACAGAGCCTCGATTGACAGATACTCGTTGTCTGCCCATAAATGCTTCCACCGACCCAAGAAAAAGAGAGAACGAAGAATGGGCAGCAGCCTGCCAATTTCTCCATCTTGCCCATAATTGAGGCATGAGAAGCTTTGAGTTCTTTTCACGAGTTCGCAGCCTGATGAGAAATGTTGTGCTCATAATTTGTGTGTGTTCCCTCACGCTCATCAATCCTCTGTTGTCTGCCCCCATCCAAGTCCTCCTCGTCAGCCTGCATCATGCATGTTTGTCCGAGTCCCTCCTCAGCGATGACATCAACGGCGAGAGGAAAAACATGAGTGTTTTCTCAGCGATCACTTCTTTCCTGCTCTTTTCTAAGGGCACAGTAGTGATTCAATATGGTCACGTGGGCGTGGACGCATTAAAACAGTGCATCGAGTGGGCGTGTCAGGGTTGCCAAGAGTCAGGGTTGCCAAGAGCCCGGGTTGCCAAGAGCCCGGGTTGCCAAGAGCCCGGGTTGCCAAGAGCCAGGGTTGCCAAGAGTCGACTCAAAAGTCGTCACTCGGCTTGTTTTCCCTCGGAATTACAATGGTTTTTCCATATTGATATCATATGCACAAAGACTGCATTGTTAAGTTTTAATCAGCATCCGTGGGTCCGGTTAAAGTTGGCCACAAAAGTGTCCTGCGCATTCTGCAGCCGTACGGATGTAGTGATTTTCACAGAAATAGCCATAATATGAAACAATTGAGACAATACTAAATGTGACTATATTGCATAACCACTGTACTATAAGGAAGACTCTTTTCTTGCGCTCCTCCAGAATGCCCTAAGAGGACGCAGTCGGGGGTCGCCAGATCAAGTGACGCCTTGATTGCGACGGCCGAATCGGAGGGATTCCACTCCGGGTTGACCCGGGCTCTCATGAGTACTCGAATACAAATGGCCTTGGCCTTAACTGCCTAAAGACTTGTTTAATCAGTTGTATCCAAGAACCATTTGACAGAGAACTGTTCCTTCCTTGGTTTCCTCCGGGTTTCTGCCCCGAAAACCCGGAGACCCGGATGTGGAAAGCTGAAGAAACATGCGTTGCTTACGTATGCTAGAGATGGTTTCATCACCTTTGAGCTGCCTTAATCAAGTTTGAGAAATGCCCAAAATCTCTGCCTCATTCTTACCCGGACCCCACGCCTAATTCGACGCACGCATTCGTGACGCTGAGTTGTGTTTTGAATAAAAATTGTGACTTAGCAACTGTGCAAAATGCCCTTCAATCTCGAGAGGAAGGGGACGAAGTGTTAATGCTGGTTAAAAACACACTTAAGTCAGCGTGCTCATCTCATGAGTCTCACCTAAATGCCATAAATGTATTGTTTAGTCAGTAACTAAACAATGAGCCGCGCATAAACGCACCATATGAGGATTTCGGACTTTTAGGTTAACACTTTGAGCTATTTAGAGGAAATTTTGGTTTTTCTTTCCGTCTTTTCTTGCTATTATCATTGCGATCTCTTCCAAAATTTTCACTCGCTCAGGCACTCATTTTCGACTCTTCATTTCTTTGGTCATGGAAAGTAAAGTTTTGTTGACAAAGTGCGCTGTCTGTCTGTGTGTCTGTCGCGGGGTTGGCGCACCCAATGCTGGACTCATCGTTCCCCAACTTGGGCAGCAAACACTACTTTTCACACGCTGTGGAATAGGGAGGTCAAAAGGACCAGTTCGAGGCCGTTTCGAGGTCGAAATAGAGGCCCACAGTTATATTTATTTCATAAGTGAGCATGCAGTCGCTCTTCCTCCTATGTCCGAGTCTCTCACCTTCTTCGGCGCTGCCAAGTTGGACTACTTTTCGCAAATATTTATTCTAATTCACTGCCAAAATAACTACAAGTCTGCAACTTGGCAACACTGGTGAGAGAAGGGGATGGAGACAAGAGAGGTGGATGAGGCGTGCGCCTTAAAAGACGAAACTTGCGCAAAACGGATCGGGGCGCGGGGTGCGTGGACGGGGCCGGGTACGTGGACGGGGCCGAGTGCGTGGACGGGGCCGAGTGCGTGGACGGGGCCGAGTGCGTGGACGGGGCCGAGTGCGTGGACGGTGCTGTGTACGTGGACGGGGCAGAGTACGTGGGGCAGACGGACGGACAGACCTAGTGCTTTATAGACTTCGGTGTGGTCCTAAAGTAACCCGAGCAAAGCCGGGCACCTTGCCCAGTTACCTTCTATGTTTCACCCAAAATTCCGACGTGACGTCACGCAAGCAAGATTCTACTGCACTCTAGTGCACAGCATGAGTGAGCAGAAGTACATAAAGAGCTGAGAGTCCCAGCACAAGCAAATTGTCTGATCAGTTTATTCCTGTTGTCACTGGCGCTGCGCTGCACTCACAATGACTGACGGTTGATACTTACAACAACACATTTATTGTGACTGCTTTATCGCGTCGTGTCACTGATTGCAATCGTACATGTTGCATAAGGTGCTACAGGATGATGTCGCACCTAAAGGTTGCGCGATATCCCCAATCAATCGACATCGCCATATTCCACATGTCACGACCAAATATCGCGATATTCGACAACGATACGCGAGGATGAATGCCCAATTATTTGCTTGCTATTCAGTCAAGACGATGCTTTTGCTCATACCTCAAAGGTGTTTGATTGATATCAGGACTCGTCAGAATCTATAACAGGAACAGAAGGTGCTTTGGAAATTACGGACCTGTGGACCGTGGGTAGCTTCTGGTTGATATCGACAGAGTATCGTGCAAAAAATGTAGATATTACGATATTTGACATTTTGCAAAATATCGCGACAATCAATGTCCATGCGAGAGATCTCACAGCTTACTCTAAAAGGTTGAATGAAGGCAAAAAGGACCTTGTGAAGCAGGTTTGGTATCGTGCAAAAAAGGGAAAGAACACTAATGTGGCGTATTTAGGTCACCTATTATAAGTATTAGCTTTGCAAGAGATGATAAGTGGACTTTTTTGTCTCTCTCACACACGCGCACTCGTTTTCAAAGCTCGACGTCGTCCATAATAAACTACGGGTTTTAACTTTTAATCCTCTTTTGCTTTAAAGTGCAAGAGCACACAAACAATCTAAAGTGAAAGACCTTGGTTGTCGTCTTCTGTTATCCCTTGGGGCGAATCTGACGTGGTTTTGGGCCTCTCGGAGGCCTTATTATTCATAATATTGTTATTATTATTTTTATTATTACTATTGGAGTTGTTCTTGTCCTTCTTCCTCTTCCTCTTCTTGTGGGAGAGGTCGTTCTGCACGTATGGGATGGGCGGCCTCGTCGTCACCACCACCAGGCTGGGAAGGCTGGCGTTCCGGCGCATGGCCGCGGCCGCCGCCGCCGCCGCCGCCGCCGATGACGACGACGACGACGACGAGGAGGAGGAGGAGGCTGGATTCTGGTGATTGCTGCCGCTGGCGCTGGTGTTGTTCTTATCAAAGGACTTCCCCGTCATGAGGTTCACTTGCTCCGCGGCCGTGATGATCTCTCCGGACGAGGTCGCTGCTTCCTCTGGGTCTTCTTCCTCCTCTCCCTCTGCGCCGACCAGCAGGTTTCTCTCCCTGCAAGGGTTTAAGCCCTGGTGGGGCTGGAGAGCAGGCACTGCTTGCTGGCCGCTCAACACGTTGGCCATCTTGAAGTGGCTGGACGAGAAGCTCCTGTTGGACAGTGAAGGCTCCAAGTTCACTGCGGATTCTTCTTCACCTTGGCCACCCTGTACTGCAAGAGGAAGAAGACGCGACTTTAGGGAAATGCAGTGGAAGCCGCTTATGAGGGCAAAATTCCTTTGTCCCCAGGCTGCTCTTCACTGTACAGTGGAACATCTGTATGAATGAAGGATTTCATTCCTTTTCCTTCATAAAGGTGCCACTGTACATTGTATTGGAGTCTTTCCTGCAGCAGATGTTCGTGCGTACAAACGATCCAGTCTTCTCACCATTGTTGTGGAAAATGCTGTTGACGGTGTTTGCCACGGCCATCCTGTTGACCCTGTTCCCGTCGATGCCGTCGTCGTCGTTGCTCGAGTTGTTCATGTTGTTCCGCTTTTGATTGTATCTGTTCCAGAGGATTGGCAGCTGTCGGATTCTCTCCACAACGCACAGCGAGGTCAGGCGAGCCTCGCCATCCTAAACGCAATATAATAATAAAACTCATTAATATGTTTTTACAATGCTAACAATGCTATGATGCGGGGAAGGGAAATAACACTTCTTCTCTCACATTTCCTCGGACTTGACTTACTTGGTCCCAGCAGTACTCGATGGTCTCTTTAAGGAGCTTCACCGCCGGGTTGGAGTCCTTCCAGACGTTGGGGAAGAGGGGCCTGGCCTTCTTGCGGGCCACCAGCAACATCATCTCGTCAATCGAGGGGTTGTAGCCCACTTGGGACTGGAAGGCCAACGAAAACTCAGGAACTTGGCTGCCCTGCAACAAACAAACAAACAAACATCAGGTGTTTGTAAGCATTGTGTACATGTGATGTAACCAACGGCTCCTTTCGTCTGGGGTGGAGGCAGTGTGGTCAAAGAGTCGAGCATACCTGGTAGAGATCCTTGCACCTCACGGCCACCTCCCACAGCACGAGTCCCAGGGCGTAGATGTCCGCCTGCTTGAACGTGGACTCGCTGTCGTGCAGGTTGACGGCGCCCTCGAGCAACTCGGGTGCCAGGTAGCGCACGGTGCCGCCTGAGGTGTCGGTAGCGGAGTGAACTTGACCAGGTTGGGATTTCTTAAAGAGACAAAACATGCACTGGTCACTACTAAACCAATGATACCGTATGTTGGTGGCAATTGCTACGTGGCTCTTTTTGTGGCAACGCTGAATCATGAAAAGAAAAATGAACTCCCTTGAAAACTGCGAAACGACGTCAGAAAAAAAAATCCCACGTTTTCGTGGCTACAACAGAGACTCAATCGATCAGTTTGAAAGGGTTGTTGCGTGGATGCTGTCACCCAGGCATTAAGGTAACTCAGTTACCAGCAGCGGTGTTCCGTAACTCGGATAATTTTCAGATTTGGGCATTCCCCCTCTTGCCAAAGTCCATTTTCGACGACGAGCAGGGTTGCCAGATGGCAGGAAAGACAAATTTTGAAGAATTTTCAAAATCGGTCAAACGCTCGGCAAGAGGGTCAGTCAAAAGTAAGCCGAATGCGACGTGAATTCGAGAAAAAATGTCCAGAGCCGATTTAAATCGGTTGGCAAAACCTCCAATTGTCTAGTTTAAATCGTGGATAACGTGTTTTTTGTGCAACAAATGTGCTAAATCTACAGGTTGTGTGAAGTAAATTTGTGTGCACCAAAATAAACCCTGAACCAGCACCAAATTGACTGCTTCTGCACCAAAAACGACTGAGTCTCCACCACGTTGGGTTGGCTTAGATCATCTTAGGGTCGATTGAGTCACGTTAGGTTCAGTAATGACCCAATTCTCTCGCTCTTTTACGCATTGCTCTTATTTCACTCGTCTTCTCACAAGAACATTTGTGACGGAATTTTTGTTCCTGCTGACTGGTACAGTGCCAGAAGTTGCACTGTTTGCCGCCCAAAAGCAGCTGAAATGAGCCAAAGTGAGAAAAAAAGGCAATTTCTCACAGGAAATCTCATCCTCAGAATACTTTGAAGGCCTTATTTCCCTGAACTTTTCCACACGTGGACAGAATTTCTTCACTCTGGTTACGCCCTAGTGAAGAAAATGGCAATTCTGCCCACTCGAGAAAACATTAAGTGAAGTGAAGTCCCTGTTGAGCCATTTTCAGCAAATAGTTGTTGCTTTCCTGTCTTTTTCTCTCACAACGTTGCAATGGGAACTATGTCACTTTAAAGAATAAGGACCGGAATCAGGACCTCACTACTTCTGGAGTGCACAGAATGGGAACTCATTCTTCTGGAACCCATGATGCTGGAAGGCGACATCGCAACTCTGCCTGGTCCACCCTGTATTCCCTCGTGTGCAGGGCAATCGATGATGGTTTGAGGACAACATATGGAGTCCCCTTAGTCTCTGGGTGCGTTTGCGACGCATCTTGAAGTACTTTGCCCATCTCCATGGTCCACCCGGTATGAGGTCAGTGTTCAAGTGAGGCTACCTTAAATAGTCCAGTCATAAGCGTCAGCGTAGCTGACTAAAAACTGGATATGACATCAAGGGAGGTGCCAAGAGGACCCCAAATGCATATTTTGACACTTTTCTGTGTTATGAGGAAAATTGCATTCTCGGCACATTGGGTCAATTTTTTGCGTATGCTTGCAATTTTGAAGCAATGTTTAGGCCGTCGGTGAGTTTTCAGTCCAGTAAGAAAAACCACAGTGACTTTGAAGTACCGACTTTCATGCATAAGCGTCGTGCTGTTGGATTCAGTGCAACACACGTCGAGTCCACTGTTCTACCAGAATAGATGTACTGATCTCATAAGCTCAGCTTGAATATTTTTGCATATGATTTCTGCGTATTTTTCGCCAGACCCTAAGATCCGACATCAGCTTTGAGACATGAAAGTACAAAAACAGCTGGACAAAATTACGACGAGTACAGCAGTACTTTTGCCCACTGTACTATGAGAGTACCGGGTGCTCGAACAATGTTTGCATGTTCTGTAGAGAGTGTTATTTATTTACTTTCAGATAGTCATGATGCAAATTGGAAGAGAGTTCCATTTGTTTGTTCAGAGCTCTGGAAAGTCTCCTGAGTGGATCTGCAGCAGTTGGACAAGCTTTTCAAGTCTCCCCTGCACCCTGGCGAGGTCAGAAATGGACCGGGTGGCGAACACGCGCTTGTCGTTGGAAGTCTGGATGACTGTAAGCAGGGGGGGGGGGGGGGGGCGGAGGGGTCAAAAAAGCTGACTAATTCCTGCTTGGATGCTGTATGGAAAGATTATATCTAGCTGAGGCAACCTTGAAATGTGAATTCTGGGTCGGATTACCAATTCATGGCCAGAAAACTTCGCTTCCTTAACGCCCATGCAGTAATGTTCGCTAATCTGTATGGAGCCACGTGCGCATGCGTCCCACCCACTACTAGCGTGTTGTGTCAATGCCTACGAAATAAATACCTTGCACTTGTTCGGCCCCGCGGCCCTGAAGGCCTGACCGAAGTCACAGAAGCGGCAGGTGAGATCGTCCATGACTAGAATGTTGCGTGAGTTGACGTCCCTGTTGAACGTCGTTGAGAATTACACAATCTGTTATGGAGCTAACGTGACTCTTGTTGCATTTACCTGTGACATATAATTGGTTTCTTCCAGTGCAGGTGGGCCAACCCCTGGCTCACGCTCAGCAAGATGTGACACATCTCCGACCAAGACAGCGTGTGCAACTTCAAGTACGACGAGAGCGGTCCGTTGGGGGCCAGCGACAACACCATCACGGAGTCCTACCGAAGGAAGGTGCACCTCCGTGCAATAGACGTACCTATGTATATGTGCTGGGACTTACAAATGTGGTGCCGTCAATGCAAACGTTCTCCAGCGATCCGTAGTAGGACATGAAGCACTCGTCGGTGCTCTCGTCCTTGGAGGCGACTTCGGCCAGAGCCTCGTAGACTCTTTTCTCGTTGTGGAACCGTTTCGTGTGCTTTCTGTAGTACGTAAAAAAGTTGCAGGAACAAGAAGCAGATGAAGATGCGTTGGGAACTCTTACTTTGAGTAGCTTTTCAGGACCACAGGCAGTTGGTCTTCTGGACCAAATCTGCCCTTGAAGATCTGGCTGAAGTGCCCATGCCACAAGAGGCCGTCTATGCGAAGCGAAGCTGCCGACAAGTCGTGCACCGAAGCCGGCGCCGGCGCCACCGGCGCCAGCGGTGGCTGCGCCAACGGTGGCGGCGCCGCGCGCCGCACCAGATGTGGTTGCTGCAGGAGTGGCGTCTTCTGCCGGCAACTGGCGCCAAACTCGCAGTCGGGAGAGGTCTTCTTGTCTTTGGAAGAGCTTCCTCTGCGGAGGAGGGAAGGAAAAGAAGAAAGTTAGCCAGAGCCATCTGGAAAGTTGCCTTGAAAGTTACCTGAACATCACTAGAAATGTACCGACCACTGCTGCCACCATGGCCAAGGCGCTGCCTCCGCCCAGCAGTATCCAAAAGCGCTGGCTCCGCTCATCTGACGGGTCTGGAAATGCTCACTGGTTATGTTCATGGTTGCTAGCGTCAAAGTCCTCCTCCCTCACCTTGTCTCTTGCTGGCCTTCTGAGGCAAGTCCTTGACGACCTTTCTCTCGTTGCACCTGTGGCCCTGACAACAGCAGAATTTGAGCGAGTTCTCCTTGCCGTCGGCCGACAGCGGAAGCCCAGAAAGTCTTTGGCGGAGACCATTTGGTGGAGGGGTTCCACGCTCACGGCTACTCAAGTCTGAGTCGGCCACGCACTCGGCGGAGTCACAGCTGATGTCTGACTGTTGCCAGCAGCCCTGAGAAAAATAAAGAGTGGTTGCATCCTCTACAGAACAACTATTTCAGTGCATAGAGCTGTCCAAGCATCCGCAGCTATCATGTACGTACCAAATGGTTTCGTGACTATCCATGTTAACCCTTTGCTGTGAGTAAACAAACATGAGCTTCCACGTGACCAAAACATGGATCACGTCAGTGACTGCAGTAGTTTCACACCCGCCCAAGGAATGCTCTTTGCATTCAGAGTAGAAGAAAGCTACTTAATTCCCTCTCTCCCCCCCCCCTTCATTAACTCCTTAACTTGGCCTAATGACTCCTCGTTTTAAATGAGCAGCACTTCCAGAGAGTCCCCCTCCCCCCATTCTTTTTACCTCCGCCACCACGACTTCGTCCCCCAAGTCCAGCTGTTGTATCCAAAGCGAGTAGCAGAAGTTGCATCTGCGCACGAAAGTTTTGTTGCCGTCAGAGAAGACGTTGTTTGACTCCGATGGGACGAACTCTTGCTGAAACAGAAAGCTCCTCTCTCCACCGCTCGCGTGGCTGCCATTCCTGTTTCAGAGAGAGGCAGAGAGAACATTAGATATTCTTTCAAGGAAGACTGTGCATGAGGAGAGAAATTCTCGACTGCGTAGACAATCAATGACAGCCCTGTGATCGATGCCACTGGAGTGTGAAGTGAGGCTACAACTTCCTCCGGCTGATCAAGGGTTGGGTCTTGATGAGTTAGGCCTTTCTGTTGCCAGCTACTTTTCGAAAAAAAATGTGGTGCCTCCTTCTGTCTCAAGGTCACTCGGGCTAGAGGGCGGAAAACTATGTGGTGTTTCTGGCAAGAGTGCAGTGTGAGCCCCAACTTGGTCACGATCTTGGTCACTCTGACTTGGTCAGAGGCCAGATTTAAAGGTGAATTACGTTCCGCTCTGCAGACTCCTCTGAATGTTATCTAGCCTCCTTGTGACTGCAACCGAAATTGACTCTGGAGCTGCATTGGAACAATCAGCCGACCTAATTTTCCCATCTGTCGAGGCATCAGAGTCATTGGATGAGTCACTTTTTTTCCATTTTTCCATGACAACTCCAGTCTTGCCTGTTGGGAAAAATAATGAATTTAGGCCTCCTGAGGGTCTCATTGCGACCCCTCGCAACTTCAAGGGCAAACTTTTTTTTTTCGTGTGCATTTGGTGGACGAAATGTATCATGTTCGACGAGTGAATTCATTCAGTGTCTCCAGTAAGTCAAACTGATTCTTGCAACCGGAATATGATGACCTTTAGTCGAAATAAAACTGACAGATTTATGTACGTTCAGTGCCGGAGATTCGAGATTTTGATGATTGCAAGCCGATTTATGACTGCAACGGGCGTCCACTGTATCTGTAGTCAGGCCTCAGCCTAAAGCTCTGAAGTCTGATAGTGCCTTTCCAGAGGCCTGACATTAAGACTTTATGACACAAATCACTCCTAGCCACTAACAGAAGAGCAGTGCTCTTCACCAAGCTCCTGTGAAGGAGATATTTCTCTGCAATTGATATTAAGAGAAGAAGAACAACTGATAATAAGTGGTCCGAAGTGGCGAGTGAGAAGGTGACAAAAAATGTCTTCTTCAGTCTTTCAGTTGTTTTCTTATCAATCGTGGTTAAGAAATAAGGGTGTCTACATTAAGTTTGACACTAAGTACTGCGTAGAGTGGACCTTCGGTCCATGTTGTGAGCTTGTGAGGAGGCATCAAGTTGCGCCATCCCCACCTAAAGCCTTTAGCCAGATATCGGAACCACTTTTGATCCAATCTTTGTCACATTTTGGCACCTCTTCCGGCGACTGCAACTGCACGAATGTCAGAAAGTAGATGATCCTCCCACTCTCGTATTCCGCAGTACGTAAAGAGCAGTGTCTGCTGACCAAGTTCGAGGTTGGGAGCGCCAACCCCGCCACAGACACACGTAGACAGAGATATTTCAAGTCTGGAAATCATTTGCAGACCTCAACAGGAAGTCTGGACTTAGAGCAAAAGTCCCACGACCCTTGGAAAGTCCATTGTAGCCATGAGTGGCTGCTCGGTGGCAACTGTAAAAAAGTGGAGGTTTGACAAGTTGAAAGTTTGAAAAGTGCATCACGCATTGCAACTTTGTTTCTTTGGGAGTGAATTTTTCCTCCTCAGAAGCGAGTTGTGAGTTTGGTCGTCTTTTTCTTGGCATCCACTTGACAAAAGACAGTCAGAAGACATCTGCGAGGGTGCACAAAGGAGACCCTTTTTGTGGCAGTTGCCAAGAAACACCCTGCAACATCAGCTGACTGACATCTCACGGTCATGGGCCTCCAACTTGAATCATTCCGATGATTACAGAGCGGAAGACAAAAGAAGATTCGCCTTGACATGTGGTCTCTTCCCGTCAGACTCGGACTTGCATACAAGAATATGTTCACTGTGTTTAAAGACTTACAGTATTTAAAGATGCGTGTTTGTGTGTGTGTGGGTGTTCGATTTTCACTCCTTGACCTTGGGAAGACTCAATTACAGCTTCTGAATCAGCAGCACCTGGGAAGAATGGCTTTAGGCACCTTAGGTACAGTTTGGGTATGGGGTGTCCAAAAAATGGGCGCAAAAACCCACGGGTCGGTCATTAACCATGTGGGATGCATGATTTAGGCATCAACGGTGGCATCCCATAGGTAGAGAAATACCACCACTGATGCCTGCCAGCCCTTCAGGTCTCGTTAGAAGGCCTGCATTTCAGCAGAGGGGGGAATCTTCAACCCTTCAACTCTTCAACCCTTGCCAACGAAGAGTAGTCAATACGTGTTGGTCAACGCGTCCCAGAACAATGAGGAGAGTCGAGATGAGTGATGAGGTTTTCTCTTGAAAGTGTTTCTCTACTTGTGGCTGATTCAGGATGTCTAATGTTGAGTAAGTAATTGAGGGATTTTTTCCCTGCCAAGAAGACCTTTTGGGCTTAAATAAGTCTCTATGAGGCGTAACTGGGTCATTCTTTGTGCTGAGTAAGTAATTAGAGGGTTGTTTTTTCTACTCGTACCAGCTTTTTCATTCAGACAAAAGTCCCTGGTTTGGCAGTATTGAGGCAAGTTGGACTGTGGTAAATGCATTTGCTTAGCTTATATACCCATATATAGATATATATTCATATACGTGGATTCGATTAAGCCAGACTACACATCTCGAACAAATCCTGTTCTTTTACGTCTGGCGCGCCACCGACAAAAAGGTCCACTGACCAGTCTGAACTGGAAGGCATGGTTGAAATGCACAATTTGCATAATTTTTGACTGATGCAGGATTTTAGATGAATCACATATGTTATCGCCCTCTACACATGAAAAGACACCGGCTTTCCTCTGATCCAGTGCAAACAGTTGATGACGGTCCGAGTTGCCGGAACCGAAGGAAGCAGCCAACTTCTATGACAAGACCGAAATTGCCAACTCTCTTGAGCTGCCTGCACCGCCTAGGAAGATGTCGGTTATTTCTACGGCGGAGCTGAGAACGTGTTGTGACCAGGGTGTGACCAGTAGCCACATCGGAAAGTCTGGTGAGAAAACCACCCAATTTGACGTGGACATCACCAAATGCAGCTGCTATCCTGCCATCTCTATTATGCAGCACTGTCTGCTACGGCTCCCGGGCCTTTTGCTGCGGTGCGGCGTCTTGGCGGCAAGGTGACCAAGATGTGTTTTACAGAAAAATGTCTCCACTCACTTGAAAGCACAAATTGTCTCTCCGAAGTGTTGGCGACTTTTCATTCTCTGTTCTCCCCACGACCGGAGCAGGACTGGAGTGCTGTCTCGGCCCTCTCCTACTCCGCCTCCGCCGTCCTCTCGGTCCGGGTGGGTGGCTGACAACTCGACGACACAAAGTGCCAAAAAGGCTAATATCACTGGTGAGGTCACGGCGATGGAAACCATTTTGAATGGGAGTCACTCCGACCGCCGACACCCCTCTGGGGAAAGCATCACACCGACATCATCATGCCTGGAAAGAAGAACAATATTTACTCTATAGAGTGGATATGAGGATTACTGGATGTAAATCACTGGAGATAATGTACTTATGAAAATGAACACTAGCGAAATGAGATCAGGACAAAATTGAATGCTTATCACGCAGTCGAAATCTGACCTTGCCTTTTTAGCTATTTGAGATCAAACTTAATAGCTAATTCATACAGGATCGGACCGCTGGGCTCGAGATCCGGGATGAAATTGAGTTAGGACCTAAAAAAACAACAACTACCCGATGGAGCTGAATAAGACGGCGAAACAGTTTGAGACAGTTGTTTTTAATATAATTCTGGCATCTGAGAGTTGGGACTTAGTACACACATGGTGCGTACACGAACGATTAGTGACCACCTGGTGGACCATCCACACGGTTTTGGTCCACGGGTCGGTCGGGCATGGGCCTCATCGTGGCGTCGTTCCAGCTCATCTCACTTGTCTTGTTCACCCACACGTCGGTCCAGTCCACGACCAGAAGCTCCACATGGTGGAAGCTCGCCTCTACGTCCTTCCAGAACGTATCGTCGGCCATGAGGGCGATGGAGAGCGACACGCAGGGCAGTGGTCACAATGGCGTCTCATGTACAACTAACTGGATCGTTTAGTACTCGACTCGATACCCAGGTGGTCACTTCTCGTTCTGACACAACATAGAAACGAAGCGAAAGGGTCACAGACAATGATACAGGAGACATGCGCTATAGTACACGCACATTCTCATGCTCACAGACAAGGATCACTGAAGAGGCAACTCGAATTAACTGTACAACAGCAATTGACTGAAACTAGGATCAGACCCTTGCATGGAACAATTCCACTACTTTGGTCCCAAAGTGATCCTTAAGGTCCATAAACGTAAAATGTAAAAAAAAAGTAGCAGGCAGGAAGTAGAAGAGTTCTGTTGGGTAGTTCATTTGCATCTCTCCCCCCAAAACCAGTCCCCAGACGAGTACAGTAGCCTCCGTCTGCTGCAACAGCTGACAGCCTCGGGCGGAGCTGAGAGTCACTAAAAGCAGATTCCACTGTGTTACCTCATGATGCGACTGTAAAAATGTCCTCGCTCAAAAATGGGGTCGGTCACTACAGTCGATCCTGGCTATGACGTATTCTGATGAATGTCTCTTTCTGAGCTGAATACGACGTCTCTTACGTCATATCGAGAGTCGACCTGCATTTGTTGTCCCTCTAAGCGGAGTCCACTGTACTTAAAAAGTTGAGAGGGGCAAGGGAAACGACGGCAAACTTCTTTGTCCTTTAAAACTCTTTTATGCGCGTGACATCTTTCTCTCTCTCTCTCTCTCTCACACACACACACACACACACACATGAAGTCACACAAAGAGAGACAACCAATTCTAGACGTCTGATTCTTTTTGCCTGCTCTGATGTTTGGCCATTGCTCTGACTTCTTTTCTCACATTGCTGACAAATAAGGGACGAGGCAAAGCTGCCATTACGACTGCCTGGAACTGATGACAGTGCAATTGCACAACGACACAGACTCGTGCATCTGCACTGTTCAAAGTGCGTCTGTCGATAATGCACATCTCAGTCGAGCTCGTCTTCTGCTTCCTCCTCTTTCAGGTCCCACCAGCTTTTTCGCACACTGCAAGCAGTGCGCGAATTTGGCCACCTGTTTTTTTTTTATTTTTATTTTTTATGCTCGCACAAAGAGAACAGTCGTTATTTTCTGTGCGTTCGCTTTTGTGGTGGCTGCGACGGATAAAAAAGTGGAGGGATGAAAATCAGACAGACGCAGACGGCGGCGGAGAGAGAAAGAGGGAGGAGAGGGAAAGAGCGACAGAAAGAAGGAGAGAGAGAGAAAGAGAGAAGAGGGAAAGAGAGAAAGAAAGAAGGAGAGAGAGAAAGAGAGAAGAGGGAAAGAGAGAAAGAAAGAGGACGCAGAGATGGAGCCCGGAGAGGATGAACCAAAAAATACTGTTACTAAATAACCGTTCCAAAAGTTAATAGAAGCCTCAGGTGTCGACGAGGAAAAGAAAGAGAGAAAAACGAGGACGCCCAGATGGAGCCCTGAGAAGGTGCATCAAAAAAATATTGTTATAAAATAGCCGTTCCAAAGTTAATAGAAGCCTCAGGTGTCGTAGAGAAAAAAGTAACCCTGACATCATCTCAATGGGTGGTGTTTTTTTTCCTCCGCGAGGTGTCAGTTGATAGAGAGATTTGGTACGCATACCAAGAGCCTAAAGTTTCTGCAAAGCTGTCGCAAAAACACATTTAGCTAGAGAATTATTGCACCTTGCAGCACTTTTAACTCGACCACTTGCGGAATTCGCCACCGTGAGCAGTTTTATTTATGCCCCTAATCCTACACACATGCGTACTATGCTGGATGGAGGACGGTGCATTGGAAACTTGCATACTGCACGTGTGAACCGTATAATCTCAGACGGCTAGACAAACATCCATTACACCGTGTGTATACTGTTGATGATACACATGGCAAAGATGTCTCTCCAAGTGTTTGTAGTAATAACGCTTGCCTGGCTTTAATGCACTGCCTGAGAAAATAAAGTCAGTGCACTTGTGCTAAAAAAAAAAAAGAGGCTGAATTCTCACACAAGCCTTAATTTGCAGCAAACTATCGGATACAACGTTTCTTCTTATCAATCTGAAGTCTCGCATATGTGCTGATGCATAAGAGCGATATCGTCGAGTGTGAGTGACCTAAAAATCTGGTCTCCAGAGGCTGAGTCGAGTGCGAGACAAAAAAATACGTGGTGTCTCAGCTTGTAATTGTGCATTTCAACAGCTTCTCCTGACAAATTGGTACATAACGTTCCGTATGTAGTGACGGCGCAGTCTGTGTCTAGTAAGAAGAGGCCATATTTAGTTAAGATGGATCACATTTGTTTTTCATCATAACTCCAACATTGCTGCACAAGCTTAAAAGAATGGAAGAGTCATGTTTTCTCTCTCATGAAGGGGTGCAACAACCGCAACCTTGAAAGTACTTGCCAGGAATGTAAATGTTTTCCTCCACTTTTGGATATAGGATAGGTAGGTAGACAGATAGTGTGACGGAAGACATAGAGAGGCCACTGAACTCCGGAGAGACAGACACACGGGGGCCCCCTGTGCAAGTGTGCAGAAAACTCTGCACTGCATAGGAATTGCAGCAACGTCAGAGAAAGTACAGACGCCGACAAGTGCAAGTGTGCAGCCGCCACCTCTGTCACGTGCGTGGATGGATGCAGCATCGAGTAACCCTTCTCTTTCTTCCCCCTATCCCTGTACGCAAATGCACACGAGCTGCAGCAGGGTCGAGTCAGCCCAGGCCTCGGCACAGCACAACTTCTCGCTCCACCAGGAAAATGCATCTTGTAATACCTGTGGCTGCAGCCGCTGCAGCCGCTGCAGCCGCTGCAGCCGCCGCCGCCACTGCAGCCGCTTCTCACTTCTGACAGGTTCGCAGCCACTGGAGACTTTGTCATGTTCGTCTGTTTTCTCGGAAACTTTGTTTTTTACTCAAGTCTACTTTAAGCAACAACCACTTGATTGTGAGCAGGCGGGAAAAGCGACTTGAAATACATTGCGGAGCAGAGAAGCACTCAGCGATTGACGTAACAGTCATGAACAAATGATAATAACACGCATACGTTAAAAAAGCAGACTGCCTTACTTTTGACTCCGACAGGAAAGTCGGTAACACGTCTTCGCCGAAGTCGTCGTCGCCGAGGAGAAACAAGACGTCGCTGCCAGTGGCGACGAGGAGGAACCAGAACCTCTCCCTCTTCTACAAGTTCCACACCAGTGTCTGAAAAGTGGCAGATTTAAGAGAACCTTTCTCTCTCCTCCTCCGCCGCCGCCGCCCCTTGTGTCTTGTCTCTCTCCTCCACTGTTATGAATCAGACGTCTCTCCGGGGCCGCCGCGCTCGTGTCCGCGTCGGCGTCGGCGTCGGCGGCGGCCGACGCGGACGCGCTCGACCTAGACAGACGTCTGAGCGCTCAATGAACAGACATCCTCTCTCTCTCGGCGCTCTATGTACTGAATTGGCTGTCAAAGCGAGCAATGAGCCGGGGCTGGGGACTAAAAGCAAGTAGTACAACAGTCACGCATAGGAGAGAAACCTATAAATGTCCCTCATTTTTTCCTAACCTCCCCCCCCCTTATTTTTTGCCCCTCCACCCTCCCCTGTGGAGACGACAGCCATTGGTTTGCTCGTCATAAAAGTGACGAACACACGCGTAAGCAGCGACTTTTTGGTGTGTGAGTGTAACCCAATATGGAGCCATCACCCCTAGATGAGTTGTCCTTTGCCCAAAGTACAAGACAAGCCTTTCAGACAGACACAGCCTTGGCCTTTTTTATGCGTACATTTCTCGTGCTCTCGACGTGCTCGCACTCGCTGTACACGGAGAAGTTGATAACAGCCAGCTGCAAGCAGGGCCTGCTCCTCCCGCAGAGCAGCCTTGCAAAAAAGAGAGACTCCTGCACGCGCTTATTTGCTCTCTCTCTCTCTCTCTCTCTCTCTCTCTTGCAGTAAGTTGGTGCAGCAAAAGACTCTGCAAAGCTGGACGAAATCGCTCGCTCGCCCTGCAAAATGCACGCAGACAGGCAGACCGGCCGGCCCTCCGGCCGGCCCACCGGCCGGCCCACCACCCGCCTGAGACGGCCGCTCTGGACTGCAGTCTGATGAAAATTCTGACCAGAATGAAATAAATAAATATGTATATATAAATAATATACATCATGTACACTTCCTCAACATTGTTGGACACGGTGAAAAAGACACCATGGTTGACGTGCAAACAGATTTTGTGCGTGTCCCCGATCAAGGAGCGATTGTCTGAGGCCGAGAAGACCTTGCCATAAATTAGGCTCGTAGGATTTGTCCGTGTCCGCGGACAACTTCGCCAATGAGGCCACGGCGAAGTCAGCCTTGAGGGCGCGCCCGGCGCGCCTGCGGCTGCTCCAGGGGAAGAAAGCAGAGCAAAAAAACGCGTCCGCCGTCTCGCCGTCTACATTTAGAGGGGGGAGGAGGAACGAACAGAGGAAGGGTTATTTGAGAGACGTCTGAATAAAACATTGGGTCGGAAAAAGTGTAGAAAATAGCGCTTGTGCAAGCGCAGGCAAAAGCGGCGGCAGCCGCACTTGTTGTCCTATAGACAACAACGGGGCTCAAGTTATAGAGGAGCTGAAGCTTTTTTTTGTTTCTACCTTCTGAGACCAGAGAGAGTCAAAAAAAAGAGTATAGACAGACAGACAAAACTCTGTGTGCGGCCAGACTAATGACTCGTCCAAGCTGCTCCATAATCCCTATGATTGTCATTGGCACGTTCAACCGCACCTTAAGGTGCAGACTGGGCTCACAACAATGTTGGACTTAACCCTTGGAAAAAAACAAACAAAGCTGAAGCATCCAAACGCACGGTGCTTAAAAGGTTGTTCAAGTAATGCTTGTTTATTCTTGGTATCGACAGGTTCAACAGGAAGAAAAAAAAAGATAACTTCTTTATCATGGATGCTCGTCATCACCAATTTATATGTTATATATACACAATTACGAAAATTTTGGAGCGTTTCTGAGGGCATTTTAGATCTGGTGTTTAATGTAGTCAAATGGATTTCAAAAGACAATTCTTTTAACTTCCCCCCCCCCTCTCTGGCGATGAAGTTCAGTACTTAACGGACTGTTCAGATTTGCAAGGCAAATTTAAACACACTTTGTTTTTAATTTCGTTTGACTGCAGAGCTAAAGTTTAGCGTCTGGCAAGCAGGTCCACGTCAAATTTGAAATGTCGACCTAACATCCTTATCTACAACTGTGTTTTTGAAACTTTGAAGGCGGAAAGGGGACACCAAAACTGATTAGTATTTGACTGGAATGTCTTCAAATGAAGTTTTGCAACATATACAGCACTCAAAAAGAGATAAAAGAAACTTGGTCTTGCCTAATACATGGCAGTAAGATGTGTACATCTAACGCGTGGTTATGGTGGTCAAGAACTAAGTAACCTGCCTCCAAATACCGACGAACACTCCCCAATAGCACAGTTGGATTCAGTAATTACTGATCTAACGTTAGGCCCTCAACAGTGCTGAGGAGGTTGATTTCGATTAGAGGAGACTTCTTGGCGCGGAGTGACCTCGTCTGCTTCTGCCGCGTTCCCCTCCCGGCGGCGCATGAGGACGGAGCCGGGCAGCACAGGGGACGCGGCGACGGCGGCGGCGCCTGAGACAGCCTCGGCAGAGGCTGGAGAGAGAAGAGCATCTTTGTATCCGTCGTGTCTCCAGACCTTGACTTTCCTTCCTACTTTTGATCCAAATGTTGAGGCTGCGGCACCGACGGCTGCTCCCACTGTTGCACCATCCAGTCCGGTTCAATGTCTCCGACGTGGTCCGACCTGGCCAAGGCGGGTCTCGGCCGTAACAGCAACGACTTTGGAGGTGATCGGCCGGGAGGATGAAGACTTGAAGTAGTGACTCCGGTGACCTTTGATGACGGAGGAGGAGGTGGTGGTGTGGGAGGGCTTGCCAGCAATGTGAAGGAGCCGGGTGGTATCATTGAGGGACCGGTGGACGGGATGTTCCAAATGTTCCACATCCGCACTAAGTCAATATTCAAATGCACGTTTAAAAAGAATGGCGAACAAATTTATGGAGTTAGCCCTACTGCGCGGACTGTGAGAGTATGAAGCTAAGAAAATCTTGTTTTCGCCACATTCTGCAATTTTGTTTACTATCTTCATTTCTAAAAAAAACCCCTAAGATCTCAAATCAACAGCTCACACAAGACAATCGTCATCACTCTTGGGTGCTTCAATCTCCATTCATGCACAGCTGGGTTTTGGGTCATTTTGACATTATGGCCTGTTTGCCCAGGGGGGGATAAGAGTTGGCGCACCTTTCCTCACAGTACAAATACTTTTTCACCAACCCCAACCAAAAACATCATCCAGCCCAAGACTTGCCAGGACTACCAGATGCTGTTTTATTTACTGTGAGCATGTGGTCAACCTGCGCTTTAAAGCACGCCACCAGCTTGACCGTGTGGTGAAGCGCCAGAAGCGTGTGCAAAGTTGCTGTACCACGTGCAACAGAAGTACATGTACAGCCCAAGACTCATGTGCACGCTGCAGAGTTAAATGTATGGGGCTGCTGGAAAATGTAAGAAGTAACGTATCTCGAAACATTGTGATGACACCTAGGATCAGGACACAGCTTGGATGACAGCACCCGGTTCGACGACAGCGCCAGCTTGGATGACAGCGCCGACTAAGACGACAAAGACCACAGCGCCAGCTACGACAACGAGATCAACAAAATTTGCAATCTTTGTAATTAATGCATCCGATCTTAAATACTTTTTTTGTCTTGCCAAGTGCTTCTGACCCATCCGCTCGCATAAGAACCGTCAGCAGACGCCGAAATAACTCCTACAGGTTGCGCTTCATCGCCAGTTGTTGCCTCTGCAGCCGAAGAAGGCCTGGGCGATCTGGGAGCGGTAGCACCAGGGTCGCCAAGGCCTCGAGAACATGTGGCAAAGAGCAACTTGTATGTGGTTTGCACTATAAACTACCTACCTTGATGAAATTGTTTGTCTTCTTCTGGTATTAAGTGTCATTCAGATACAAAACACCACTTAACTTTAATAGCCCTAAGCAGTTAATGACACCTTCACTGTCGGGCGAACGTTCTTGTACATGTCCCTGTCGCGGGGGTAAAGGCCATCTGAGGTGTCAAGACCAATCCTGGATGACGGCGTCCAGGTGGATGTCGCTGTAGGGCGGCATCTGGAGCCTGCGCTGGACCCGGAGCTGATGCGCTCGAGCTCGTCGGGAGCGAATGACACCCGACTGTTTCTTCATTCAGTCACTGCATATGTCAACGTAGAAGGACATACCTGGTGTTGCTCTGCATCGATGTCTGACACTGGCCTGGCCTGGAAGGTGTCCAGCGCGTTGGACAGCTTCCGCCAGTGGCCAGTGGTGGACTAGTTTTTAGCGAAATTAGCGGAAATGTCTCGATGTGTGTGGATTTTTTTTGCATGAAATTGTTGTAACACACGTCAAAAAAGAGATATGCCGACAATGCAAATGATCGAGCAGCCCTGTCGTAAGCTACAGTCTGGTTCATAAAGAAAGAACACCGAAAAAAGGCAAAAAAAACTCTTGTGTTTTTCCATTGCGCCCTCTGGGAATGGCGTCATTTACAGGGTGAAATTTGCATTTTGAATAATGCAGCACTGATGAGCGGATGGGCTAGCAGCATTTGGCAAGACAAATATAGTATTTAAAATTGGACATAGCAATTTTGTTGATCTCGTTGTTGCTTCATTTTGAACATTGCAGCATTAAAACGGGCAGTCACGAAGTTGAACTTCTGTACTCAGAGCGTCGAAGATGTGTAAAGCTAAACACACTTTCTGCTCAAGAGCATCAGTTCAGCATCTGGAGCGTAACTGAGCAGGTCCAATTTGAATGATTGAGCTGACATCATGGAGTTTCTTTGAACGCAGATAGGGGCCCAAGATTGATTGGTTCTTCATCACGAACCTTTGCGTAAATATAGCAAGCCATAAGACATTAAAAGTTTGTCTATTCTAATGCATAGCCTGTCACTCACTCGCTGACCTAAGACTATATGGTCTGTGTGGATGCAACAGAGTAGTATTGAGCTGAACTGAAAATGCCGCAAAGGTGCAGCGCGACACAAGTGGTACAAATTTGCTTTCACAAAGAATCTTTCAAAAGGGATTTTGCTGGCACAAAAGCCACATTAAATTTCATGAGACATGAACTTGTGCAATTTGTCAGTTGCTCCAGTGCGATGATGCCCCTCGTAGCAACCCTTCTCTTTATCCTTGTCCCAGGATCATGGGCATTTTTGAGGCCTCAAGACTCCGAGACTCGTGACACCAAGAGACTCGACGGCATCTGGAGGTTCAGGCCTTGCTCCCTGCTTCATCCCAGCCAAGGGTTCAAGGAAAAGTGGTACAACAATAATCTGGACGAGACCACAGGCGCTGCCGGGAAGGTCATTGACATGCCCGTGCCCTCCAGCTACAATGACATCACCCAAGACGTGTAAGATTTCCTCTTGCCGAATGTCCATGAGAAGGCGTAACGAGATGTGATACAAACTTGTCAGAAGCTTCTACTCACTCCATGTCTTTAAGGTTCTGATGAAAACATATTTTTAGGGTGGTGGAAAAGTCCGGGAAGAGTAACTTAAAAGACCATAACTTTGTTGTTTCACATTTCCAGCCAAAATAGATACTGAGAGCCCTGACAATGCTAAAATGTTTGTAAACACAAAAGCTCTCAGCAAGCAATTGTTCGGCGTCATGGACAATTTCCCTGACACCGTGCCTTTCATCACGCGGGCCTGAGCAATGGGGCCATTTTCAGAGCAGTTAAGGACACCGGAGTCCCTTACAAAACAGTTTACAACACCATCAAGCCGTACAGGGGGACTGGGACTGTCTGAGGAGTGGTAGACCGAGAACTGCGAAATAACAGAAGCTGTAAAACAGATCTGGGAGAAGGGCTGGAGAAAGTATGAGGAAGATGGCCAAGGAGGGGGGCACGCACCACGAATACTCCAAATAACGGGATCTTGACCAAGAATGACAAGGACATCCCTGTGAGTGTCATCTTCTGGCTGCAAAGACCTGAGTCAGTGATGGTCTGGACAGGTGTCATGTCTGATGGCGGGAAGAGCCATCTGATCTCTGTTCCAGATGGTGTGGAAATCAATGAAGAAGTCCACCTCTCCAAGCTCAAGGAGTGTGGAACAAGGCTCCAGCAAGATGGCGGCGTGGGTCAAAATTGGTGCAGAACTGGTGCAAGGTCAATTTTTCAGACTTTGGGGACAAATTTAAGTGGCTTCACACATTTCCCTACTTGGATGTGATGGACTTCTCAGAGTGATCCATCCTAGAAAGCAGGGCCTATGAGGTCACCCACCACAGTTTGACCACCCTGAAGGCCACCCTTGAGAAGGTGTGGGACAACATCAAGAAGGAAACTGTGTGTGCTGTGTGCAAACAGGTCTTGAGGTCACGCTCCACAAGAATTGAGGCCATTTTGAAGGAATACATCCATTTACCTAGCTTGGCTATTATATCACATTAAAATTACGAAATTGGATTGAAAGCTTAATGAGTTACAGGCGAAAATATTCCTTCCAAAACTGTCCCGCCTCCCAGAACGTCTCCATGCTCTCTCCTTCACAGGTTGTTACGTAACCATGTTGGTTGGGTCTGGTACCAGCGTCACTTCTTCGCCCCTGACACCTGGGAGACTGGACACAGGGTCTTCTTGCGCTTTGATGGTGCACACTATGAGACACGTGTATGGCTGAATGGACACGAGGTGCATTTCTGCTGCAGCGCCAAAGGACCGGTTTTATCACTCTGTGTGTCCCCCTCTACATGCAGGTCATGAGACACATTGGCGGGCAGATGGCGTTCGAGGCTGAGATCGTGCGGTCGTTTCTTAACTTCACAGCAGCGAATCAGGTGCGGGCTGTCCTGTACACCAATGTCTGTGTCTAAGGGGTTCTACTAAGGAGGAAAAGCTGACCCATGCAAACAGGTGTAATGTGAGACCAGGAAGTAGGTAGAGAGGCATGATAAGGACTCAGGCACTCAAGTGGGGGGAAAACAGCTAGCTGGGACATATGATGAGTATTTCCCATTGGTCCACATCAGTTTGTTGTGCTGCTCCCTGCTTTTGCAAAGTGCATGACACAACATTTGCATTGTCAACTTGCTATAGATAACTGTGGCCGTCAACAGCACCCTGACAGAAAAAACAGTGCCACAAGGTGACTACCGCTGGATGGAAGCATCAGATGATTACCCGAAGGTAATATTTCAACACATTGGTTCACAAAGGACCATTTGGTAAGCATGTGCACATGCATTGCTGGCTCACCCTGTAGGGATGTAAATGCTATATACTGGAGATAGCTGAAGTGACCCATATCTGCCTAGGGCAAGGCCGGTGTACTGATAATATACGGGCCTATGTACTTTTGTACCTTTGAGTGTTTTTTGGCTTTGGCCAAACTTAAACTTGAAGCAGTCGTCCTTGCTGCCATTTCAAAATCATTGCTGAGCAATCCAATTGAGTCAAACCTTCCGTCACCTGGAAAATTGTGATGAAATTGAGATTTGCAACGGAAATAATAGAGACTAAAATAATATGGTGCAAAATCCATTCCCTTGAGGGCTTTTGTTATACTTAATGATTTATTCATGCAAGGTGGGGGGGACTCTTTTGTTTGAATTTCATTCCCTACCTTTTTAATGAAGCTGCTACCAACAATATGAATAGATAGTTCTGCCTCACCTGAGGTATCACTTTCACACGTGATCTTTATGGTCAAGTTACAGCACTTTTAAAAACGCACGAGAAGCTCAGTTGTGACCTGTGTATCTGCACTGTGTAGTGTCAGTACACAAGCATTTAAATTCACAAAATAGTATAACATGAAGTGAAGGTAGACACTTTTTTTCAACTTTTTACAGAATATCCGAGATTAACTGGCTATGATCTGACAAAATAGCTTGAAAGAAGCTTTCAAGAAATAGGCCGGAAAAACTGTGGAATAACTGAGACTGCTACAGTCTAAAAACACGACTAACGTAACGTATTTAGGAAGGATTCCATGATAATAACTTGACAAAGCTGCGAGCTTTGACAAATTGAGAGACGACTGCACTTTTCTGTGTCTTGCTGAAAAAAAGGTTTTGCAAGTTACACTTTGAATGTCTTGTTTGCACTCACAGTCCTTTCTTTGTAAGCTGCAATCCCTATCCAGGCTGTGTCATAAAGGCTTTTAAGGTCCCGGCACAGCTTTAGCTAGCCTTTTTATAAGTCTGAAAATGACATATATGAATAATGTCCCTTTTTGAAGCGGAAAAGAGCAAACTATGCTCTTTCTTCTTTGGAAAAAAAAGCTGCCTCTTACTCCCGAACGTTTGGTTGGAATTCCTCATCAAATTCGTATTATTGTTTTGCTGTAGTGAGTGTCAAAGGACAGTCACTTCTTGTACACCCTGTGCTTTAAGTGACTGTTCTCTCAGTGTTGTACAATATCTTCTCCGAGATCCTGTCCATGGTGACAGCTTCATGATAGCACGAACCTATCGTATTTTGGGGGATTCTAGACAGAACAGACAAGTAATATACAAAATTTTTCTCACTGCCTCAAGGATTTCTTCGAAGCCTCATACCGCTTTGACTTCTTCAACTATGCCGGAATCCAACGTGGAGTGCACCTGTATGCTGTGCCAGACAAGTTGTTCATCAACGACATCAACTTCGTCACCGTGAATGTCCACAAGGACTTGAGTTTGGCAATCATTAAGTACCAAGTGAAGTACTTCGTCGAGGCCCACGTGTCCAGGGACGCGACTGTCTGCAAGGTTGAGCTCTTTGACAAGTTGAGAACGCCCATGGGGGAGAAGTCGAGTTGCGTTGGAGAGATAACGGTAGGGAAAACCACATAAAAAGCCTTTACAACATTGTTTCCATCTAAACAAAGCTGCAGTGAGGATTGACATCATAATAATGATCAAGTTTCAGGATAAAACCATTATTTAGTGTATTTTTCATCTTCTAAACATGTACAGAATGCGCCGTATGTTTTGCAAACCCACTTTTTATCCTTAATTGAGCGGTGTCACATTCATTCAATCACATATTACGGAGTAAATCCTGTTGGGAGTGACTGCGGCCAACTTACATATATGTTCACTGCAGTGTCTGATGTATTGCTGTACAATTCAGACCACTGATCATACATGGTAGACCCCCTCTCTGTAATTTCCCGGATTGATGACCTCGTGTGCGCTTCGTCGACGAGCAAGCTCGCCACGAGTTAGGATAAACAGTGGCTCATTCCTGACAGAGTTGCCGCCCGTCACCGAGTTCAGGAACTTTCCCTCAGACCGCCAGGTGGCATCATCACACTACCTCTACGATCTCTTCTGAGTGACCTAACAAACCACGGATGCACCCTCCAGATGGTGTCACAACTCTTCGCACCTATGACTGATGACTTCCTCATTACCATTCCCCCTGGATGTCATTAAGCAAATTGTAGTGACAATTTCGTTTTATCTCCAAGTAGTACTTTGATGACCCAACACCGCCAGGAACAGATAGTCTGGTGCATCTACTTACATAGGATAAGGACCAATCATTGAACTCACACCTGTATTAACCACATATTGCATCACTGTAAAATAGAACCTCCAAATTGTTAACTTGATTTTTTTGTCTTTTTGTTAGTCCTGGACTTTTTATTGGCCTCGGTCATGCAGAATTCTTTAAAAAAATCAAGTTAAAAATGAGGCCCTTTCAGTTCACTTACAGTGATGCAACTTGTGATTTGACGTGAAATTTTCGCTGTACTCTACCATTCTCCACCAGCTTGGCATGAGTGTCAGTAGGATAAAAGTGCCCAGTGAAAAACGTTGGAAAGTGTTGAAAAGGGAAAATCACTCTAGCAAAGTAAAAATTTTTGCTCCAATGGAGTGGTTTCATATTGTTGGAACATAGGAAAAAAGATACAGTAAAGCGAAAATACTTAAACACATGAACTTTCGGCGACTTTTCCATCCTAGGAGCTCCCCTAAGTCTTTAATCCACCCAAACAGCCAGATTCCCAAATCTCCATTGTTCATGTCTTACTTGCAATACCTCGTCCCATCCCTTATAGACATCTGCAGATCACGTGTTGCTTAGACTCTGTTGCCAATGGGCAACCCTAAGGAGCATCGAAGGTAGACAGGATCAAGTCGCGTTACAATCCCAGGAACTCGATCTTGTCTCCTTGGTCTCGGCCAACACCAAGCAGGCCCATACGCACCTGGTTGTATCTGCTCCTGACGAGATGCACGGAGTGCCGGGTTCGACAAGAATGGTCCCGAACAAACCCGCAGGCAATCGCCCCGGTTGACAGACACGACAGCAAGTGCGGAGTGCCGGTTGTGGATGTCGAGTGGGTCAGAGCCTGCACACCACCCGGACATCTGAGTCCACCAGTCAGGCTCCACCATGAATGGAATCGACTGAGCAGGCGATGTCAGTGGAGACGATAGAAGGGAGGTTCCATGGCTGGGTGAATGCAGATTCCGATCGTCTTGGCGAGGTTCCCGGTCGATGACATTTCTGGACATGTTCAGGTCCGCTGGTTCGCTGATTCTGAGAATCACCCCCAGTACTGCGGTTTGGTGAAATTGATAATTCATTACTTCTCTGTAGAGACATATGCGTTCTAGACTCATTTCTGACTTCGAATTGAAGCATGACTTGACCTTCAAGAACAAAAACATTGAAACTTTTTAGCCATTGGTGCAGGCAAACATTCTAAATTTACAGATAGAAAATCCCAAACTTTGGTGGCCCAACCTGATGCATGAAGAGCCTGGTTATCTGCACACCTTGCGCGCTTGGGTCCACAATCCGATGGCTGGAGAAGATGTCTACAGGTGACTGACATATAAAAGACACTATTTTTGCACATGCAACACTCATTGTCTCGGGTCCTTTTCTCACATATCTACATTTTGGGATGAGTGCTGGTAGCCTGACAACTTATGGCAGACATCAATAATTCACTTTTTAATTAAAGAAGGACATGATGACTTCCAATTTTTGAGTGTGACTGCCCATTTTGGTGCTGGAGTAGTCAAAGTGCAGCTATAAAGACAAGACATCTCCATGCCACATATTGCCCAGACTCAGACAGTGCTTTTTGAATGCACGTAGAAAACAATACCAAAAAGTAAATATTGCTTATGAAGGCTGAGGTTGCTCAATTTGTTTGTGCCAAGCAATTCTAAGGCATCATCAACAATAATTTTAATAACTGTTTCTCACCATGTCTCAATAGTTTTCCAAGTCTTATTTTTTGAAGTATCACAATTAACTGAAAGCTTCTCCCCAACAGACTGAAGGTTGGAATCCGACTGATCTCATGGAGCAGAAAGGGAATGAAGATCAATCATAGGTAAGCTGCATTATCAAAGTATGAAATAAATACGTATGGGATGGGTAATTGTTTGGTTCCTATCCACTCATTCTTCTTTCCCTTTTTTTACCAACTGAGTGGCCCTACTCAAAAAATATGCAAAGCAACTGAGACCAGAAGTAAAGATTCTTGGTATAGAACATAGCAAATTTCCTTAAAAAAGAATATTGGATGTAGTTCTGAACACTTCAAAACGCATTTTGATGCTGATCTGGCAGGTCTTTCCACAGTCCTTTCGCACTCCGTCAATGTATTTTTGCAACATCAAAGACATATTCAGACTTCAGGTCAACACGCAAAGCTATGCTCATTTTACTTTGGTAGGTGATTTGAAAAATTCGCTCTTAAGTGATGTTAAAAAGGGCAGGGCAACTGCGGGAATCAATATATTTTTCATCCTGTAGCTGCAATATGAATCGCTTGGGCACATACCATACAATCCCGTCAGCTGCCGTTAATGTTATTACGGGAATTTATGTTTGTGCATCAAATGTGAATGGTTTGAGCATTAATTGACATGCTGAAGTAATACTTACCGTCGAACTCACTGGCTTGCGCGTGAGCTATACACGTAGTATTATGTAGAGAATGAAACCTTGGGATCTTGTAACAGGATGACTGTTCCAAGACATATTTAGTTTCGTGACACGGATTGCATTCATAGGCCTTTGTACCTTCGCGGCTTTGGTTGTCATGAGGACTATGACATCAGGGGGAGAGGACTAGACTTGGTCTCGCTTACCAAGGATTTCAACTTGTACAAGTGGATGGGTGCCAATGCGATCCGTACTACACATTATCCATACTCTGAAGAATACATGGACTTTGCTGACAACCATGGGATTATGGTTATCGATGAGTGTCAAGCGGTGGGACTAACAAGCTTTGACGAGCCAGTGAAGAAAATCCACGCTCATATGATCACAGAGCTCATCACCAGGGACAAGAATCGAGCCTCAGTGATCATGTGGTCAATTGCTAATGAGCCCAGGTAGGCCTCAAAGTGATATTTTTTGTCAGCAAACTTTAATCTGCTGTGCTCAATTAACCACAGCAAATTAAATCCCATCGCTCCATGGGAATACATATGTTGCATCGTGCTTCGATTTAATGCAATATGGTGATTCTGTTTATAACAATACTTAGGTCGACACTCAAGTCTGCTCAGTCCTATTTTAACGACATTGCGTCCACTGCAAAGAAACTAGATTCCACCAGACCCATAACTCTGGTCACCATGGTACCCGTGAACTATGACTTTTCCCTCCATGAAGTCGACATTGTGGGTGTCAACAGGTACCCAGGCTGGTACTCTGACACTGGACACACCGAGCTCATACACCGTCAACTAGGAGCAGGTGTGTGTATATACCGGATGGGGAAAAAGTCTTGAGATCTGGCTTGCACTCAGAAATTATGGACATGTTACTAATCAGGGTGAAGTTGCGCCCCTTTATGTTTATTTTAATTCCACGATCAAGGCACTGAAGGAGATCCTTCATGCATGTGGCCTCTGTCAGGCTCAAGGATATCCTCCAAGTGGCATACCTTGGCAATGTACTTCTGCTTCATGAGCCTCCGCTGCTTGTTGACAGAGGCCTGAGGTCACCCACATTTCTGCGGCCGACTTTGCAGGTCTTCGACTCGATGTGGCGCCAGATGGAATAGTCCAACGGGTTTAAATTGGGGCTCTGCGGCAGCCAGAAGTCCTTAGGCCAAAACTTCATATATTCCACCATCCACTTCTGGGATGCGTGGGCTGGGGCCTCATCTTGCTGGAACATGCTGTCAGCCACTCCTAACTTCTTCATGGTTTTGGAGATCTATGGGACTATCTTGTCCTTCAGGACCATCAAGTAGTCGGCAGCTGTGAGCCTGCAGCTCATGGGGAACCAGACTGAAGGCATTTTCTCCCCGATGGATGCCACAACCCTACCCCCCACCCCCAGTATCATCACAGAGGCTGCATACTTGATGTTGTTGACTGTCCCGATGTCGCTGTTGCTGTTTCCAAAGCACACAACTTGCGGGGGAACTTGCCACCAGTATTTTTGATGGCCTTTCTGAGGGTGGTCCTGTCCACGTGCTTCTTCTTGGTGAACTCAAATGTTTTCATGGCTGCATTGGCTTTGAATGCATCCACCATAGCCTCCAGTTTGATCTTGGTGGGTCTGCCACTCCGGGGTTTGTCCTACCTGTTGGTCTCATGATTGCGGGCTCTTCACACGCAGTAGCCTTACAGATGTTCATGGTCTTGATGACGTTGGCTGTGGTCTTGTTGCTATTACAGTTTGACACTTCAGGATCTCCTATATATGAACATCCCAGCTACCTATGCACCGTTAGTAATTGCATCGAGCATGACATCACCTCCTACGTTGTACTGAAACTTGTTGAGGTGGAATTTCAATGTGGAACATGTAGATATGACATTTGTGCACAATGTTGAGTGCACAGGTTCAATGCTGAGGCTGTCCAGCTTGGTGCCAGAGTGATGTATTGGGCTTACGTGTTAGAGCGTCAGCCTGACGCTCTCTTCTGGCAGCTTCACAGAACCTAGCAACCTCTCAACCTGGACACGGGGCATTTGGTGGTCACACATGGCACCGAGGTACCTGTGGAGTGAATCCCCCCGGAAATGGTGTGCCCGTGGGGCCAGGATTACCCCATGAAAATTTCAGGCAATTTTATCAACTTCTACCCCCTGAAAAAGCCAAATGTCAGTCTAGGACCACAATGGACAGCCTCCGTACTCAAGATTGTGCCCAAGTATCACATCTGCACGTTCCAGATCCCAATTCCACCTCCCCACGTTTCAGTACAGCACATGAGGATAAGTCATGCTCGATGCAATTACTTATGGCAGGACTGTCCACATGTAACTGAGCAGAACCAATGGTTTGCAAGTGAAGAGAAACAAAGTTTTGACAGAGATATTGCACCTGAAGCCTCTCTCTTCCAACCTTCACTATTTCTTGTGTGCATGTGGGTATTTGGTTGCTTCTGACACCTGCCCTGTGTAAGAGCATGTTTAGCTCAAGTAAAAGGTAATCTTTTTTAATATCGTTGCAGAGCTCAAGCAACGAGCACAGGCAGGCAAGCCTGTTTACATATCGGAGTATGGAGCTGACACCATTGCAGGGTTCCATCAAACCCCGTCAGTCATTTTCACCGAGGAATATCAGGTTAGAGAATTGTGTGAGGCATATATGCATACGAGTACAAATCAAAGTAATTTACTGCAGGAAAGAGTATGGGAATGACACTACCGTTCCATCTCAGCTAAGAGAGTTGCCTTATTTTTTATTCTGGCCATTTCTCATATTCGGAGGGTTGGGCACTAACAATTTTAGGCCTATAAAATGGAGTAAACAGAAGCTTGTTTTCTGGCCTCTAAAGTATCGAGAGCAGTTACTTTTGATGGTCGTCATTTTTTTGTCTTTGCAAGGTTGAAAGCATGATCCAGTTCTTCAAGACATTTGACGAAGCTCACCATGGGGGCTACCTCATTGGTGAGATGATTTGGAACTTTGCGGACTTCAACACCGAGCAGAAAATCAACAGGGTGAATGGCAACAGGAAGGGCATCTTCACGCGACAGCGAGACCCTAAGGCTGCAGCACACCTCTTGCGCCGCCGGTACTGGCAGATGGCACGACAAGACATGAAGAAATACAACTTCACAGTGATTGACCGATACATGCCGCGAGCGGAGGAAACTATGCCTTGTCCGGCGTAGGGAAAGAAGTTGATATTTCTATTTATTAAACCTATGCTGATACGCTGTTGTGTAGGGCGGGGCAAAAATATTTTAGGATGCATGTACCTTGTACTGCAGCCTTTATACTGACTTGCTTCTGTCAAATATTACGTGCTTACTTCGTCACTCATCTCAGTGACAAGAGCGTAAAGTTACTTTGAACTTATCATGGAGACGTACTGTCTTAGCAACTTCTGACTAATATGAATTCAAAGGAGGTGGTCATGAATAGGGACGTTCCAGGTCACTGCTAAAGCCTCTAGTACAAGTTCAGCAATGGTCAAGGAACAACACATCAGCTGATGATACCACTGACATCAAAAATGCCGACAGTGGCAAAGAATCCAACAAAGTCACGGACAACAATAAAGACAACAGTACCCAACAACAATAATGATGACAACAATGAAAAAAAAGAACAGATGACAATGCTGATGACAACCACAAGAACAGTGACAACCACAGGATCAACGTTAATAATAATGATGACAATGAGAACAAAAGAAGAACACAAGCAAAAAAGATGAAGTTGAGGCCATCAACCACAACATTGATGATGACATCAAAGATGATGATGATAAAGGCAACTGCAAAGCACAGCTGCAGTCAACACAATCAGCAGAGATTTGCTGCAGCAAAACCAATCATGTCAGTCAGGGAAAGGGTTGAAGCATGGAAGGGAGACCCATTGAAGTGTCTGAACATGACGGGAACCCAGATTATGCTAACACCATCCTTGTCCAAGAAGTGACTTTTGCTCCAAAATGCCCTCCTTGTGGTGTCCTTTTGGTGGTCTCATTCTTCACTAAGACTTTTTGTTGCAGATAATGCAAGCTATGGCAAATTCATGTGGTTCAGAGTGTACAGTAGATGCCTGTTCAAGCGTGACTGAAAAAGTTAGTCTACATATAGAAAATACATCGATTGTGCTGTACTTACATCTGTCTGTGCATCTGTCTCTCGGTCCGTCCGTCTGTTTGTCCATTAGGAACGTCTGTCTGTCTGTCCAACTGTTTGCCAAAAAAGGTGAAAAATATGGATGGGGTTGAGGCTACAACCGAATTATGACTATAACCGGAGGCTACTGTACCGGTAGTATTTCAGACTTGTCACAACACCGTCACCACGCTCAAGTGGAGGTTGGGTGACTTTCCATTTTTTTAAGAGTCGCTCTCAATTTGACCTTTCCACGAACCAAGTCATACTCATGAGATAAATTCGATTGCAACGACAACCTAACGATGTGAAAATGTGGTGTACGTCATTGCGCATTACAATGGACCGGAGAATAATGCAAGACTTACTTCGACACTTATGTCTTCTATACATCCATATCAGTCCTTCCGCAGTTGCTGTAGTCAATTGTGCCCCAGTGATCAAGGCAAGCTGGTCGTCAGTGATCACCAGCAACCTTCAGTTAATAAAGTGACCAAGTGACTTTGGAGAGCCAAGATTTCTCCCATCACACATGTCCCAACTGATTGATTGTCTTCTCACTAGGAGCTACACCGGTTAAGTTCAATTGTGGCCTGGCCTTGGGCATGAGTCTCATGTCCGTTTGGGACGTGCAATTTTAAGGCTTGCAACCATTGCCTGAGACAGAGATGGAGTCCAAAAAGAGAGCAAAAGTCTTTGGGTGGAGAGAGAAGAAGGACCTTTACTAGTATTCATTCATGAGTTTTCTCCAGAGTCTAAAGTAACTAGAGTGTGACATTGCTTTGGTAATTGTTTCAATCTCCCGAGACCCTGAACGAGCTCGCTATGCAGCAATTTTGGTATTTAAGTCAACAATGTTGGTCTTCCTCTTCCAGGACTGCATCAACCCCCCCTCTTTTTCAGGGGTGACATGAATTTTAGGATTCGGATACGTGGGATTCGAGTTGGGTCTGTCTGGGTACTGTATTTTCCTGCTTTCACCTCTTCTTGGTAGTCATATTTGCATTTTGCACAATCTAGTGCAGAAACACATTGATCCATTTCTACCTCTTAATATCCACATTTACACTTTCGAATCTTTCGACAAATACATTGAGATCTTTTTCGTTGTTGTAGAAGAAGCTGGTTGAGTCTGTGTTCCGCTGAATTCTGCAATCACCCGAGTGCCCGACCAAAAATTACCCGAGTGACAAACGATAAAAATTGATCTGGGCGCTCGCATACTTGGACAGTACCTGGGAAGACATATTCTAAATTCCAGTGCATTGAGTAATAATAGGGTAGTAGGTTGGGAAAGATTCGAATCATCAGTCAGCTATATACTAAGGCTAGGGATTGACTGACTCCCTAGCTTTCATCTATAGCCATTCACAGTGAAACGGGCAGTTAAAAATGTGTGTGAAGGAAAACCTGACTGAGTGACCTGGCTATGCACCACTAAGAACTGGTTTAAACAACCCTAGGTAATGTTCAAGAATGTCAGTATTTGTGCCAGCCGTAGTCCACCCACCCACCCACCCCCAGGACTCGACTCCGAGTACTTCTTCTAATTTGGGACATGATTCACTAGGGTCCTTGAACGTAGGCTTCGTGCCACCCCTACGCTCTTCAAGGACATGGACAAGTTCATTAGACCAGTCTGTGCTGGCGCCCACTGAAATAGCAACGGAGTGAGAGAAGAGAGCTTATGCAGAAACACCTCCTACCTTCTGATCCCATTTTTCAGGGAAAAAGTTCAGGGATTCAAGCAGTCTTTAATTTCCTCAAGGTTTGCATGTTCAAAACGTGCTCCATTTTCAACATGAGGGAACTTTGAGACCCTGAATTCTCCCCCCAGCACCATCTTTCAAGTCGGGTACATGCAAATGACAAGGAAAATCGATTTCCGGAGCATCGCGCATGATACTCGGAAAACTTTTAAAATACCCTTTGCAGGTCATCAGTTATTCCATCGTCCTTCATCCGGGATCTTCATTCATCATCATCACGCCACTTATGTTCTGACGGACGGCGCACAGTTACTCACTATCAGCCTCAGCCTCGACCAAACAAGTAGCGAGGAGGACGTTGGCTTGATAAAGTTTTGGCGGCATCCAACCATTTGTCAACTCTCTGGGTCCCGGAGTCGAGTCCCGGAGTCGAGACCCGGAGTCGAGACCCGGAGTCCCTCAGCCTCCACGAAAGTAACGACGCTCTGGGTGTCAGTGCGGTAAGTGCACAGCTCCAGGAAGCCAAGACGGGAGTTGACGGCACAGTCGAATCTCGATTTTGACATGGGTTGATGTGAATGACTGGGAAGAATCAAGAATTAAGGTTTGAAGCCCATATTCGGGCCATTTTAGTGATACATATGAAGAAAAGCAAGTGTTAGACTGAAATAGCGTGTCTCGTCCACCTTGGCCAACGCTCATCGCTGAGGATCCTGGTCAAGTGCAATGTTAAATGTTCAAAATAGCATCAAAGAAGGCACAGAAATAGCGTTTGGAGGAATTGGGGAACGAAAAAGCTTAACGGAACAGAATTTTCACCTATTTGGAATTTTCAAAGTGGAGTTACTTTCCAGGGATCTTTCCAAAATTGAGATTTGACTGTACATAGTGAGTGCAATAGACTTCGCCTATAGTGGCACTCCGCAGATACTGACGGTTTTGGCGTCCACGGTGTCACTGTAGACGGAGTCTACTGTACCGTCATTTGGGTGGCCACGGACAGATATGTCGAATTTAATATTCCACTACTCCTTACCTATTTTTCCCAGTCAGGATGAAGTCGCAGCTGAAAGTGTGGCTAAAAAAGAGCGTCAATTGGGGCCTGCTTGACCATTTAAACCACAATCTTGCTAAATGGGGATTGATATGTTTTCTGCAAGCTGCACATTTTTCTCTCCAAAACTCTGCCCTTTGACAGAAACTCTCTGTAGGAGATTTCCTTGTTCTGGACTTCATCCTCTTCGTCTCCTTTGGGGTCCTCCTATTCACCCCAAACTTATTTCACAATGGCACCTTCATTGGGCGGGCTGTGGATTCCACATCCTGATCAACTTCAAGGTTGAGTGAAGTCAGGAACTCAAGCTTTAAACCTCCAGCTACTCTTATTCTGGCAAGCTGAATTTGGCTGAGTGCATCTTGAGTTGCTACCAAACACCACATGGTGAAGGTACAGTGAAGAAAACGTTTTTCACCCCCTCTCTGGCATTAAAAGTTTACTACAAAAGTTCAATACATGACAAGGTGACCAGAACTTGGAAGGCTGTGATGTAAAACACACCTGGAAAGTTTAACTAAGCAGGTCGACGTCAAATTGGTCATGTTGACCCATCATCCTTATGTGTTGTGTCTATTAGACTTGGAAGGCAGAGAGAGGACGGACCCCAGACCTGATTAGTTCTTCTTATTATTTTGAGTGGAATGAATTCAAATGGAGTCTTGCAGCCAGTATAGCTCAGGGCAAGAGATCAAAAACCTCGGTTTAGCTCAGTAGCTCAACCAAACTCCTCTTTATCTAAAACTAGCTGAACATGCACCCGACTTTGCTCGGGAGAATTCTATAAATCGCTATTTCCGTCTCTCTCTCTCCGGGTCCACCGGGTACTTCACGCTGTCCATGGATCTGGCTGATCCAGACACTCTCCTGCTCTCCCCAGCTTGTGGCAGTGATGGCAGCAGGCTGTCAGTCAACAGGTCGAGCCCCAGTTGGGCTTGCCGGGTTTGTCCAGTTCACTGTCCACTTCAAC
>JAAUXU010110871.1_pt1 | contig 52857 bp, 52 predicted proteins | sample 7278151 | NCBI WGS metagenome assembly JAAUXU01 (sample SAMN14350113, study PRJNA611818) | marine sediment metagenome | isolation source: surface marine sediment (1.8m) | place: French Polynesia: Moorea | collected 2018-08
AATGAAGGTCCCCTTTAACCCTCCCCTTCAACCCCACAAAATTATCCACGGGGTTTTTACCCCCCTACCCCCCGGCAATGTCGGCCATCCATTTTAACCCCCCCCCCCCCCTCAACTGCTCATTAAACCACGTGTGTGCCTAGGCACAAAGGACGAGGCGAGGGCATTTTCAGGCAGAACATAAGAAACTTTCGTAAATCATCCAGGCAAAAATCACTTCCATTTCACTCTGCTGCTTGCCCCGTGATGTGAGTCAGCCCTACGTACCTACCCCTTTTTACTGCACCCTGCCCCGTCCCACAGTCTAGGTCAGGAATGCGGGTAAAAACTCGAAGAAAGTTCTTTGGATACCGGTCTTCCTCCTCGTCCTGCCTGCTTTGCTTCTCTATTACCACTACCTACTATAACCATGCCCCTCCATACGCATGCATGTACGTACGTAGTATGCGTACCCAAGCAAGCGCACAAGCACAGGTAGTACGTCGACATGAGTCTGGCCCCCAGGTGGTACAGTAATATTTTCGTGGACTCATGTCTCGTGGGGAGGGGAGTGAGTAGGGAGACCAAAGTCCAAGTCAAAAAAAAAAAAGTTGAGATCAGGAGAAATTTTTTACGGAAGGCTCTTCTGGGGAGGAAATTCCAAGGACTGACACGGTATGATCGCGTGTCTATACATAGTATAGAGTTTCACACATGGCCAAAGTTTACTCCTGAAACCACGGCGATTGTAGATGGCCCGAGGACCGACGTGCGCATTCCTTATCCGGCGCAAATGAAGGGTCAGGCAAATGAAATGCTTCCTCGCCTTATTGGCACTTCGGAATGCGTGACTGACGCAGAGCAGGCAAAAAAAAAATCACATTCACCCCGACGTAATAGTACTCAGGGACACACAAATGATGCAACATTTGCACCATTTGTTCGTCACTTCATGTGCACCTTGTAAAGTCACATATTGTACTTCCGTTACGTGAGGTGCGCGTACATGAGCGAGAAATGCGTGTGTTTTAGCTCGAGTTGAAGCGCTGCCCTTTATTGAAGAACTTGCCAGGGCTGAACTTCGCATACGTTCCAACAGATACGTAGTGAGTGCCCCGTTTTCTCTGCTGCCATGCGTACGAGCGAAACTGTAGGTGTGTTTATTCCTATTAGTGATATGGTACTGATAGCTTGGGGGTGAAAGTATGTGCAATGTGTTCTCACTCGCAGTGCTGCTGTCGCTTTGGCAACGTTGCCAATTGGCGCTCATTGACATTCAGTAGAGAAAATAAGAAGCAGAGAAGGTTGCAATTGGTTTTTTGTGAGACGAAGTAAAACATCTACCAGGGTTGTGTCGTAGAGATCGTCCTGTTCGCTGGGCCCAAGAAACCCCTGGGGATGAGCAAAGCCCTATCATCCTCAATCATGATGGACTCCTGAAGTGCTGCTATGACAGTCTTCACCGTACATGGGAAGCAGAACTTGGTCATTTCGATCAAATTCCGAGCCTGTCGGGTACGTCATTGATTCGGAGATTTGTGCGTCGACAAAACGCCGTCGAACTGCTCAATGTTTTACCTCTCCAACGTCACCTTCAGCGTGGGGGGCCAGAGTTGCGGTTCCGAGCATTTCTGGCGCACCCCATGTGTAGCTGCCAGCTATACTTTCTAAGGGCAAATGACAGGAATGCTCTTTGCAGTGGCAAATCACTGTCTCGCTACAAGTGTGCACAAGCTACGGCGGCGTCTGAGAGCAATTGGAAAACACTTAGAAGTGGGGCAAGAAATGTTTGCCTTGCGAGGTCCTTCCGCTTCGTCTTTTTGTATTGCATTGTGAGGTAGTTAAATAAAGAGGCGACCCTGCAGACCCTTATTATTCAGTCAACCCTGAGTAGAAAATCGTTGTAGCCCGTCCTTCACGACCAACTTGACTGCATAAGAGTCTTCCCGTGGGGGGGGGGGGGGTCATATGCGAAAAAAAATGGTGGTGGTCAGCTTTTCTCCTCACGTTTTAGCCCTCAGGCCAGTTGTTGGACTGCGATGCATCGCATGCACTTTTACTTATCTGCATGAAAATGGCAGAACTCGTTGCTGCTGGCACGCCATGACGCCCCAGGCACAACTTTATAATACCAGGCACTCTGTAAAAAAACAACCAAAACTTGTCTTCCTGCTTATCATTGTACGCACAGTGTTATTGAAGCAGCGAATTCACTCATCTCGCGCAGCTCAGCGGCAATTGAAGGCAGTGGCATCCTTGAAAGGCGGCGCATTTTCGCCTTCAAGAAACAATCGCTCCGGCGCCAGAATGAAAAATGAATATTTCTTCTTTGGCTGAAGATACGCATGGGCGTCATTCCAGAAATAAAAAGACGCCCCCCCCCTTCCCAATACGTACGCAAGGAACACATTTGTACTGCAGCTATTCTTTTCTCCTCTCATTTGTCGGCTCGTCATCTCCTTTTCTTCTTTTCCACCTGGTTTCTTCAGACTTGTCGTAGGTGTAACACCGAAGAAACTCGAATTCCTCTCTCTCTTTCACTCGTGCCATCACTTACTGCTACATCACTACCAAGAGTTTGCGGAAATGGATCGGTACAAAATTTGCGCTCGCCCCTCCGGTGTCGGTGTGTACATAGCCTGGTTCACTTACGGATGCGAGAATATGCAAAGCAGCCATATCCTGGCCTACAGATCTGGAAGTCTGTACGAAAAATTAACGGGGAGAAATTTTTTCCACTGATTTAACAGCATTGCCATATTTGTAATTTCTCTTTTCTGGCCTAAAAACTTCTTCTTGCTGTACACGAATGTGCTCATACCGACCGCAGTACCAAGAGCGGGGATAACTTAGAAACCGTTCCATTGTTTCAAATTCTTTTGGGTCGCTAAATCTGAACCCACTTAAATTTCCCATCAAAATAAACAAAGCCCTGGGCTTTGTGAACCCGGAGGCGCCCTGGGGGACCAAAACTTCATTTCTATGCGTACATTCTGCGACAATGGACTACTCAAAAGGCGGGCAAGGTCGCCATGCTACCAGTGTTACGGTCTGACCGCACGAACATGTAGCAAGAGCTGAAAATCGCGATGAAAAAGTGTTTACCCACACCAACATATCCAGGTTCCAAGAGAGAAAGATTCACTCTCATTGTTTTTGTATCAGGTGCGCAACAAGTAGCCTCATATTGATGTGTGCTACATTGACTGCTTCTCGCATTGACGAAGCATGCACTAAGACAACAAGATCAACGTCACCGAGATCGTAACTCCCAGGAAGTTTCACTCTTAAGACAAGAGTATATGTGTCACTTTAAATTGCTTTTAACAAGAGTGGTTGATGCCGGTCTGGTAGGGTACGCCAGGTTCCTTTTACAGCACGTACAGGCAGTTAAAGACATGAGACAAATGGAGGCGAAAGTAGAGACTCAAAACTTCACTCATATGAACTTTATAAAGTCAGTCACTAAAAAAGTGTTGTTTATAGCGACACTGCAAAATGTGTGTATCGTTGTATCTCGGGAGTATGAACCTCTCGTTTGAGAGTGACATAAGGTTGGAAGGTGTCTAGTACTGCAGCCTGTGGCAGAGCAACGGATGCCACCGTCTAATCTTGCAAACCTCCCACTCTCATACTTGCTGTGCCTGGGCAGCCTCGCAGTCAGTGCTGACTTGTCTAAGCACGGTGAACAAAACGCAACGACAATACTTCTTCACTCAAATTTGAGCCACCCACGCAATCCGCAACAAAATTCCCTGTCCATCGAGCCCAATATCGCTTCAAACGATGCCCAAACTGTGGAGCTACTCAGCATTTTCCATATGACGCTTATTTTTGCGTACTCATTTTATGCTTGCAAAGTCCAAAAAATGAGCGCTGTTTGCGCCACTGCAACCTTCACAAACTCAGCTCTCAAAGGCACCACGATATGGTCCGCGTTTTTGTGTCATAAGACGCTTATGCGAGATCTAAGCCCACCTGTCAGGCTGTGAGACACAAGAAAATCGATTTTCCCCGTGCCTGCCGGACTGACCTTCTGTCGTGTGATCGACAGTGTGGCCAAAAATTCGCCACCTTCCAGGTAATGTACGTCGAAGGTCCTCCCAAACAAGGAGTGAGATGTATCGGCGCAGAAGAGAGAAATAGAGAAAGACGGATGAGCGTCCATTTGACTAGAGGGAGATTCTAGTCCAATCGATCCTAGAGCTCTTCTTTACACATATGAGGCCATTTTTTTCTCCCTGAGGAATCGCTACACGTCAGCATTATGAGTGGTAGCAGCTGCGTAAAAATGGGTGACTTTGAGTGAGAAGCGACTCGAATCCACCGGCCCTTTTCAAGAGCAAACGCAGGACAAAGAATTGAGCAGCATGTCACAATCTTTTGTGTCGCGACAGCCTTCTATGCCGATCAGAAATACTGGCAAGAGCAAAGGCTTTGCCATTTGCATTACGCAGTACGGCACGCAGTGGAGGCTGTTGGGAGGTCGCATCTAGGACACGTTGCTGCTCTCGGACAAGTAGCAGCGGTCGTACGTATTTGACCTCTCAGGGTCGCTGCCAGTAGCGAAGTCAGAAGGATGCGGCTGACATTTTCCCTGACGCACAGACCTTTACTTACAATTGATCTGCGTCATTGGGCTCAAAATATAATTAAGGCTTTCATTGCGGCCCCAGCGATTGCGATATTATTGCGAGATATCGATTGGGCGGATGCTTGGGTCTTCCATGCACACTGCCAAGCGACTAATGGGCAAGAAATAAACAGAAAATGGGCACTCCGATCCAACCGGAGAATCTTTGTGGGCAACCCATCTGAGGTGTGAATCGAGCAAAAGTCGAAGAAGTCGTCCCATAGAGCGAAGATGAAGTGGATTCTGCCTCCTGGAGGGGAACACAATTTTTTGTCCTCAACCTGATCGATGACGTCGGGGAAAGGAAAGGGAGGGACTCGGACGCAGACGCAGAAGCAGACGCAGTCGCACACCTGGAGTGGCTTCCGTTTCCTGTCTCCTTGCAGAAGGCAAAACAATGAGACAGTTGTTGCTGCGCTGGAAGCGCGATGTCTGGAAAGATTAAATCTTGAGGTCCTGGGCACGGAAGCCCAAACAAAATTTTCTCTTCCCTCCTGGTCAAGGTCACGAGCGCTGGAGACCATTAACGCGTCCACGACGTGAGGGAAGTGATGAAGATGTAAGTTGCAGGTAACGCGAACGTGTGTGCACCCACACAGTACCGTAGGTACGTACTGCGCGTGCACACCGACGTTGGGGTGGGTGGTTGTGGCTCGAACACACCGGAGATAAAACAGACAGACAGCAAAAGTGGCGATCTTGCTCAGCAAGCATTCGAAAGAAGCTGCGCGATAAGGACGTGCGCATAAGTAGTCGGAGGACCTACCACGAGTCGCCCGCCTTCTCCGCCCGACTCACCAGGGGCAAAAATTACAGACTTGGCAAGGTTAGCACAGTAGAAAATTAGGGCCTCGCCGCTATGCTACTCCTCTCCCCTTCCTGTGTATGTATTGGCGTCCATGCGGTCGAGAGAAGAAATCGAGGAGGAAAAGACTCTTTTGTCCCCGATTGTCGTTGCCCCTCATCCTTGACACGACCTTCCTCTACTCTTCTTCCGTGGCTTCCAAAAAAAGTCACAGCAATGGCAGAAAACAAAGAAGACCCCTTTGAGACCAAAATGACTCCGGCTCTGCGGTCGCAACGCTTCCTTTGTTCAAGACCACGACAATCGGAAATTTCGAGCATTACATTTGTAGCAGTGATCATCCATAGTATTGCAATGAACAACGCCCAGGGTGCCTACGAGGCCCCCCTCCATCTTTCTACTTACCTAAAGTCTGTGGCACTCTGACGTGTCAACAATTCCTCTTATGTGAGCGGCGGACAAAGCTTTTCAATTTTTACAGGCAGGTCGAGAAACAATGGCTGTGCATTTTCGGAATAACGTTGTTATACTTGGCTCACTACAAAATGAGACTCCCCCCAGATATCTTGTAAAGAATCCTTTTGAGGCTCTGGTGGGATCTGGCCCGGAATTCACGGAATCTTTCGCGCCATCGGGCACCCGCAGAAAAAGATAATCCGTTCTTCTTGTTTGGTGAAGGCTGGCTCTTGGGTGCATGACTAAAGCACACATGAACAGCGCTCACGTACGTAGGCGATGTCCTTGCGTGCGTTAAAGTCACCGGAACAAAAAAGGAAAGAGAAATTTGATCAATTTGACCCCCCACGGTACGTAGAAGAGACTTGACCGTCGCAAATGCTCGCCCATTTGGGAAATGCGTCTTCTTCTGACCACTGTTGACGTGCATAAAGGATGACGACAATTTGTGTGGTAAGTAAGAAACTGCTTGGGCGCTACAGATCCGGTGCAATGAGAGGGAAGAATCGTTAAGTGCACCGATTTCTACATACGCTGCAGATATCATGAGTGGGAGAGACTCTAGGATCTCTCGTCTCACTTGACCGAGCTACTTAGCGTTAGGTATGTAAGCACCAAGCAGTGCTTACATTTCCCACTTCCTACGTTAGAAAATTGGGGGGGAATTTTCTCTTCATTATAGCCCTCGTTTTCTTCCTCCGCCACCAACGAGAAAAAGGGAAGGTCTCGAAGGTGACGAACTTTTTCCCCTCCGACGTAGAAGGCACCACACAGCTCTGACGCACCAACACATCCTTCAATCTCATCCTCAGATGGTGCAGAATGTGCATATGCACGTGACCCCAACACAGGTTAACGCATAGTTTACATGCATGGCTCGTCCAAAAGCTTTCGCCAAGGAAGAGAAGAGGCCAAAGTGCTTGCTTTTTGACCGGTGCCAGCCAAGAAACCGGTTGGCGAATCGCCTTCCCCGCCGAGTGGCAGAAAAATGTCAGGAATGTCTGTTCCTGGACATGTTTCTTGCCGTCCTTCTTTTTCCCCCCTGCTTCCAGAGTCATAATTCTGCTTGACATGTCTCTAATAGGTCGGAGAGCAAAAATGGCTGACTTTTTCTGAGGGAAGATGGCCGTTTTTGCTGCATTCTCCTAGCGTGCATGCACTGTGTGATTGCTTCTGTCAAAATAAAATAGATTTCTCCAGTCGATCGTAATGATGACGACGAGAATGATAATGTCCTGGCTGGCCCAGACCGATCGGTAAGAAGGGTCCGACAACTTTCTTCTAAAATTTTTACCGGAGTGCTTGAGAGATCGGGAGCAATCACTTTTCAACGCTGGGAAGAAGAGGTTTGGGTGACACAGGTTTTTGATTGAGATCACTCTCTACTCCTGGGGAGGCTGGATGCAGCAGCACCATGACTCGAGTTAGCCATCGCAGGGAAGAGTAGGACCAATTTATTATTCGTTCCAAGAACGTGATCAGGGTGACAGTGACCGGGAACCAAACGTCGAACGTCTGGACATTTTTTCCACATTCACTTTTTATGAAATGCATCGGGAGAGTAAGGCGAATATTGCTTGGGGTAGCCGGCGTCAAGCGTGACACGCATCCTTTTCTCACCGCCAACTTTGAATGATAAGAATTGAATGAACAAGTGAAGAGTTTTAAATACCTGACAGAGTCGTGCTGACTGGACGCCTCGTACCATGTTGAATTGTCAGACCTCACGCACTCATCGACAACTGTGGAAAGGCACTTGACTCAGACCCGGAGTTGTCGATCCCGCCGCCTCGTGTCAGCGACAGGGAGGGAGGAGAGGTCTTAGTTGATCGGACTTCCCAAGAATTCGTTCACGCGTTTGTCACCCGCTGCCGGCCGGCGATCAAGTGACGCAAAGAGGAGCGCGCCTTCCTCATCTCTCCCGGCCAGACGCGCGTACGCAAGAGTGCGTACGTGAGGGGCGCGGGCGCTTCTGGCATCTGCAAACACTGCATGGGGGTGAATCAGGGGTTCGACCATTCCAGCATGAGAGAGATGGGAGCAGAGTAGCATTTCAGCCGAGTAGGAGAAAATTAGTGATAAGAATGATGATCATCATAATGATGGGTGAAGAGGTCAGTCAGCCATTTGCAGCTCTTCATTCAGAACCGTCTGTGTCTGGGCTACGTTGTGCAGTCTTCCTTTTCGCCGCTCTTTGCGTATTCCTGAATCTCACGGTCATCCTGACAGGTGGCATGAGCACAGAAGAAAAGGGGACAAAGAGAGTAGTGGTGTTCTACATTATTATCCTTCAGATCGAATCCATTTGAAGTCTCCCTGCGTCAGTCTCATCTTGGCGCCTCCGACCTTGGTTTTTGTCTGATGAGCAATTCCTTCCCTCCTCCTCTTCCAGATAAAAAAAATCAGCCTGTGGTCGGTCACTTTCCACGTCAAGGACCGAAAGGATGACGGCTGCGGTCGGAAAACGCGGCGTTTTTCTGACCAGCTCCTTTTGTGCGGGTGTGAGATGGGGCCAGGAGCAATATGGAGAAGAGTGACAAGCGATTTCTCTTAAAAGTATCCTTAAATCTTGTACAAGATTTAAGTAGACGAGGCGTACACTTATGTTCATACTTCTGTATTACATACAAAGCATGTAAACCTACCCTGACTTATGGTCTGGAAAAGCGCACCTCGCTCATTGCAGTGTAGGAGTTCCGTAATGCATAGTGTGCACGTACACTTTTCTATTATCTGTCCTAATCACAAAAGTCGTACACTTAACAGTCCAGCACAGAAATACAAATATGTACATACATGTGCAGTATTAAAGGAGCATTATTAAAGGTCACGTAAGTATTAACAACCTGACTGTATGGAGATGAGGGAGGATACGATAATAATGAAAGGTAATTGGTTGTGGCGATGACAAATGTCACGAGGAACTTGCTTTGGCACCTGCAGCCTCAATCAGTCGAGATTTTCTGCATGCTCTAGGGAAGTTTGAATAATGCAGATCCTACGCACAAATCATGCTGTATTAATGGCAACAGTCTACTCACAGTTCATACAACTGGGTGTACGTAGATACTCGTACACAGAAAGTACAGGGCTAGCCAGAACCAGGAGAGCTGCGGATAATTTTACAGAGATACAAAACGCTTCTTTTCATTGTCATAGTATCTGACCATGGCGGCAAAACGATCTTTTGAGTGAGTAATGGCCGGGTCACACGTCATAAGAGATTCCATTGCTCATTGAGATTCCTGGAGAATAGGAGTCTTTCGTCTGTATTTCCTGCTCGCACGCACCCCCTTTACAGAGGATTCTTATGTGCTGTTGTGGTTTGAGCAGCGTTCGCTGTACACTGACGTAGGCATCTGGAAATTCTTTTCAGAAGGTCCAAAGGCATCATTCTACTTCTTCCGGAGCCATAATTTCCAATGGGTGCGTAATTCTTACCCATTTAGGCCGGGTCACGCGTGATGGGAAATTCTGATGCTCAAAGCAATTTCCCAGTAAGGTTGTGTCAGATTGGAGGCAAGGTCGGTGCTGGCATGTGAGCTCACTCATTTTCAGTCTCACGCAACCTCATCTGGAAATTCATACGAGAATCAGAACTTCCTATTACGCGTGACCCGTCCATTCTCACTTGACTTGATTGAGGGAGACCTATTTGGGTCAGAATTTCTCGTACGTGTGACCCGACTACATGGAAAGTCAGAGCTTTGTTCAACATAACAACCTTGCAGACCCAATCAGCGCAATAGGAACAGCGCGTGGGCGTCGCTCGGCCTGGTGGGCAAAGCCGCGTTGACGTACACCTCCCTGGAGGAGCACACGTCGGCGCTGGTCTGCAGACGCCAGCCCAGATTTCCTAAATCCTGAAGAAAAACAAAGGAGAAAACAAAGTTGAGCTTGAGTGAGCTGCGACTACCATCGTCTCGATTATGATTTTTGTCATCGTCACCTTAAGCAAAAAGGTGAGCAGGCTCTTGGCAGACTCAGCATCCATGTTCTTTGGATCTGGGATTTTGATCTGCCTCGTGGCTGCTGCAGCCTTGATGAGCTCCATAATCTTGTCCAAGTGCTTGTTGCCGTAGGATACCGCCCATGGATAGCGCTTCACTTTGAAGAGATGGTAGGAGCTGTCAGACTTGGCTTCGTCATGGGTGAGAGGATAGGGCCAACGGCTGGTGAAGCAGTGCCTGATGGCCTCCAGGTCTTCCTCCGAGGCCCCTGACACGGCCAATCTGTTCAAGCCTGCCAATACAACGTTACGTACTTACGTGTGCGTGTATGTGGTACAACTGATTTTCATTGTACTCACGTTGTGAGTGATTGACTCTTTACTGCGCATATCAATCCCAAAGCAGCTTCGGTAGAAGCGACTTCAACTTGCAGCAAGAAGGTAGTTTGGCAACTAATTACTAAGTCATTTCGACTAGAAAAGAGAAGGTAGCGTCCAGAAGTGCTCCTACTTTCTCCGTCTTCCTCTCTTTCTCTTAATGCCTCATTGGACATGTTTTAACGGCTGTGACTCATACAGTCACACCAGGAAACTCCGACGTGCATCGTGCAGTGTCAGAAGAGCTACACATGCGCAGCACGTAGTACACCACACATGTACGGTATGGCACAAATCTTAGGTAACTGTGCTATCAGTTGTTACCACTTAGAAGAAACTAGCTAGTTATCCTTCTGTTGCGTCGTATATGTGAGTATCGTATATGCTTGCATTGACTTAATGACATACCTGTAAGTTGCAATGTTAGAGCTTCCTTGTAAGCGACGTTGGACTGCCTGAAAACAAGTAGTGTCTGCTGATCCAGTTGCTCACGGTTCAAACACACCTTGGCGTATAAGTTCAGCTCCGCCTTGTTCATGGCCAGCAATAGTTGAGCCACCAAGGCCTGGGCACTCATTATTATTGGGTCATTAGTCTTCCTCTTGGCCCAAGGCTCTCCAACAAGCTTGAACTGCTTAACTCCTTCAGTAACGACCTCGGCCTCCTTAGACTCCAGCCACTGGCCACCCGCCAAAGCTACTACAGCCTTCTCCACATCATCGGAGGTTTGGTGCAGTCTTAGGAAATTTGGCTTCTGGAGTTCAAGCATAGCGAACGCTTCTTTTTGTCCCAAAGCTGGCAGAATACGCGTATCATGACAGAAGAAGAGCACCTCGGGTTCGCCTTCGGACGCCGGTGCGGCCGAGACCAACTTCCACTGGCGGCAGAATAGTAAGCGGCAGAGCTCGAGGATCAGCTTTGAGCGAAGGATCCGTCCATCAGTGGAGTGTTGGAAGCGGGCATCGAGATGGAGGGTTGAGGAACTCTCAGGGTTATCGCTGGAGACCTTGATTGGCTTGCTCTCATCATCCGGTGTCCTTGTTATATCCTCACTCTTTTGGATTTGAGGGGATTCATCCTTTTCATCTCCTTTGTCTTCTGTTACTTTCGTAACTTCTGAGACATCATCTTCCTTCTTTTGAGCATTCTCCCCAACCCCAAGATTCTCGTCAGCGACGTCTTTCTCCGTTTGCTCAACGTCGCCACTCTTCTTGTCCTGTAGGGGTTCTTCTTTTTTTTCTTCTTGACCATAGTCCTTTTTTTTGTCGGTGTTATCGCCACTTGTCTCATCCTCCGGGTTGTTTTCTTTTTTACCATCATCTTTTTTTTCGCCCGTGTTATCGCCACTTGTCTCATCCTCCGGTTTCTTTCCTTCTTTGAGGTCATCTTTTTTTTCGCCAGTGTCATCTCCATTTGTCTCAACCTCGGGTTTCTTTTCTTCTTTGAGGTCATCTTGGGGTTCAATGTTCAACACGGCCTGTCTTATAGCATTGTTAAAAGATGACTGCAGTTCTTGATTTCCGGTGATGACCTCGACCACATCTGGCTGCGTGAATGTAAATGCAACGACTTCCACGTCTTGCTGCAGCGGTGTTGAGCTTTTCTTCAGCATCCACGTGAACAGCTCGCAGTTCAGGCTCACCTCAGTCGTTGCCAGCACCTCCCAACCGCAGCCAATGAGGCGTTCCAGTACACGGCAGAGCACCTAGAGGAGTACATAATATAGCATCATCCTCATGCTGTGGCCAGCTTTTGGACAATACTGTAGTTAGTATTCGCGCAACCTTTCCAACGCAGGGGATAACCTTCCTCAGACGTCCCTCTTATTTCAGCCACTAATGCTCAGATACCTGGAGAAGAGTGTTTCTGGAATAAGGCTGGACCCAGCTGCTGGAAACCTAACCAAGAAAGGGCCACCCCAAGAGGGTAGAGGAGAAGAAAAATCGGGGTGATATTCATCCCAACTTGATGGTACCATTGGGATACAGTGAAGTGCGTACGCTACATTCAGCACACTGCTCCATGCACAAGTATATGTTATGCATTCATACCTTAATGACCCCAACGACGTCTTTCTGGTCTCCTTCTTGAGCTACGGACACCAGCAATACTCCATTCATCTCTTCTACCAGCAATCCTCCAGATTCCTTGTCCACGGCCGCCTTCACCGCTTCAGCCACATCTTTGCTGGCGTGAACCAGTCTAAGCTGACCAAAGGAGGAGGACGGGGACGTCCTCAGTGTCAGTGAGGCCAAGCCGGGGTCACTCTCGGCAGGTAGCATCTTCACAGACTGCACCGAGTAAGAGATCGGAAAATTGAGGTCGGCCCAAGAGATGGAAGCGCAGTTGAGCTCGCGGAGACGCGCCAAATATTCGTTAACAACTTCATTTATGTTGCTCATTGCGGAGATTGATGAAGAGTTATGTGCTACCGACGATGCAAAGATACCAGAGCTATTGAGAAGAAAGAGAGGCAGACTGCCACTATACTTTCTTCCCTCCCTCGCCCCGGCTGGCCAGGGATGGGGTTTTTCATATGTACCGTACATACGTGCTGTACCTACCATACAGCTGCAGCTGGCACCAGACCACTCCAGGGAAAGATCTTTCGGTGAGAAAGTGGGCTGTCTCTCTCTTAGGGCTGTGTAGGACGATATCGATTCTTTCTTCTTCTGCCGCAGCTTTCACCAAGTGTGCCACTGCTTTTTTCGGGACTGCAGGGTGGGGTAGATTGGGCAGAAAGTGGTGGAAAGCGAGGTACTCCTTGCCAAAAATTGTTCAGTTTTCCCCTTTGTACTGACGGTAGTGAACATGCACTCAACACGCTATGCACAGGAATAAACAAACCACATCGTACAACCAATCGTTGCTCCCTTTTCTACCTCGCGGATCTCGATGTCCATACAACCATAGGTGGGTGAGGGACTGGGGTACAGAGGAACACCTTTTTCACGGTTGGTGCCAAAAAAGTCATGCCGGTCGGTCTGTTTTTTCACTCTTTTCGTCGACCTTCAGTAGGTGTTATGTTACACCTCTCTCTCTCTCTCTTGTTCCGTGGCACGTTACTATTACGAGTCAGCTACAATAACAAGCATGTAGACCGAGACCAAGAATTTGCGTTTTTGGTGTGTTTTACTTAAAAGGATTTAAAGCGTAACTTCTTTGGCACCCCCTTTATAGTCACCTCAAGCTGCAGCAACATCTGCTCTGTAAATAAGGGATAAAGCCTTCCTCACTGACCCCTGTTATCAGTTTTGGAACACACACGTAACAAGAGTTGCTTGCACATCACTCCCTCCATCCGAAAATGCAAGTTCACTTTGCTTGGCAGTTTCCAGGAGCCACAAGATTTAAGACGTATGCGAGACTTTGTTTGAGCATTGACTAGAGATTCCCTGGTAGTTAAAGGAACTATGTTGGTGACCCCAGTTGGTGATGAGAAGTAAGATGAAGTGGAAAATCCAGTTACTCTGGCTTGGCAAACAGTCACCTGCTGCTGCTTAGGAGACGGACACAATCTTGAATGTTATTTTTGATGAGAAAAGGATGGGAATCTATTCATTTTGTGAATCTATAGCTGATGGTCAATTTATAATGACCCGTTGGCCAAGTCAGATGATGGCAAATTGCCTTCAAGAAATTACAAATGACATTTCAAAGAACCAGTGCATTTGGAGATGTGGCCAAGAGTCTGTCATGAAAAGTTGAATGGCCACATTGTTAAATTCATTCAATTTACTCTATTCTTTGTTCGATCATTCACCATAAGTATCGATGAAACGAATTGTTCGCTTTTCTACTATATTCTAAAATTGGATTTGCATTTGGATACCACCAGGCTATATTTCGCCTCTGAGATTTCTCTGTGCGTTGCCCACAGCATCTGCGAGCAGTGCAGGATGTCACACGCCATGAACTGCATGCATCATGAGTCAACTTGTACTTGTGCATGTATTTCAGAGTCAACTTTTCTCCACAGTGCGCTTTTGCAGTCTGTTCTCGACAGTGGCATCGGTCAGATGTTGCGCCTCGGAGCTCTTTGAGTGTCTGCAAGTTCTGTCATCCTCTCTTCTTCATTTTTCTCCTTGCCTTTGATCATATTACTTTCTGTTATCCTGTCATCGCTCCTCTCTGAGCGATTCGATTATCCTTCCGAGTGCTTCTGTCTCCCACGTTGTCCGAGTTCTGGCTTACGTCAGACTTTTTCCTACTTCTTTAGGAGTGTTCTCTTGAGACTTGCTTATTGACGGCGCCCCCTTGACTTTCCTTAGAAGTAGCCACATAGAACGCAATGTTCTTTCCTTGGCGCACAAATTTGCTGTGGTTGGTTTCCTGGGTGCTCTCGCTTAGGTCCAATGCTCCTTCGAAGGTGGTAGGAGTATCTGTCAGAATCATGTAAGAGCAACAATGAACTATTTCAACGGGTCGTTTTTATGAACCTGCTCCGTTTATCGCTACCGTCTGCCACTATTGACTTTTTATCATAGCGTTCAAAGCCGTTGGAGCCAGGGGTTTTGCCGTGTTATGTTCTTCTCTACAAAAATGAAAAAGATTTTAAAATGGGACAGATAGTCAAGAGACCAGCCGTGTACAATGAGTTATGCTCGTTGAAGTAAACTGCTGTATACCTGACGGTAATGTAGCTGACGAAAAACTTCACCGGCCCGTCCTTATACGAGCAGTGGCTGATGTTTAGAGAGAAAATATCCCCGCCCAAAGCTCCTCAGCATGAGACTGCAAAGCATGAGGACGCGTAACAACTAACGCACTGTTTTTGCTTCGTGTGTCTGGTCCTCACACACTTATTTTCTATCCACATACGGTACGTTCACATCTCGCTTCAATAAGGACTAAGCACCGTATATTTTTGTAGACGAGGTACTTCATATTAAGAACAGCGTTACTGGATCCGTACTGGACGTGAACCCACATAGCTACACACATAAAATTGTACTGAATCTACTGAACACACATAGCAAAGGAATGGCCAAGCACCTGGCCTGAATTGTGAGGCACGTCGTGTTTGCTTTGTCTGCCTCTTGGGTGCATTGGATGCATGAAACCTTCGCCACGCTGTGTGTGCTCAACTGCTTGGTGTCGTCTCGCTCTTGAGCGTAATTTTGGAGGATTCCTACACTAAACCTCTTCACCGCTACAGAGTGCGCCACTCTTACTGGGCGTGTTTCCTGTAATTCTTAATTTGGGGCTGTCGTGATTTCTGTTGTTGATTTGTAGCTCCTCGCACGCATTTCGTACTATTTATTAGCATCATTCACTGTCGTCGTCCTCGCACTTGAACAATTTCCTCTTGGTGCTGCGAATCCTACAGACGCGATCTATGGAAAGCAGTCTCTGGAGGATCAGAAGAGCAGTGTCGAGTGACCTCCATTTTGTTGATATTGGCATCAAGTAACCGCCAGTCGGAGGAGCGGTGGCTTTCAGGTTGTCATTGTTTAATGCCATCAGCTTGGGCATCAGACATTTCACCATATAAGCCACATCGCAGCTCTGAAAGGAAAGTAGGTTCGTTTATGGAGTAGTGCATGGGTGTGTATATCTTTGGCCGGCCTGTAACAACATTCCACGCAAAAAAGTTGCAAGATAACGTAGACAGCTTGTACGTGAATGACAACTATTCCGCCTTGGATCCTGGAGAGGCTTTATCAAGACAGCAAGTAGCCAGCAAATCGACAATGACCAATAGACTTGTCGCACTAAATAAATACAACACCTCTACATGAAGACCAAATCCATTCCACTGGAGAGATTTTCTCTCGAAGAAGGATTTCTCGGCGGGGATGAGGATCACCCCATTGCTGATGCTTCTTCCGGACCCTTCTTCGCATGAAGCAAAAAGTCTCAGACACTGGCCGAGAGCTCTGTTGGCACAAAAACAGAAGAGAGTGTTAAACCAATTCAACTCATTAAGCCTCTTTGTTGCTTTCTCCCCAATAATACCGTGAATACTGCCTGACCGCCGCTCTGGTGTTCCCGCAAACCACTAGGTGGCAATGACGGAGAGGTAAGCGTACGTAAATGTCCCTGCCAAGCAGAGTTTTTGCGACGTACGGCGAGAGTGTCGCAAAGTGGCACCTTAGAGAGGAGGCGGACAGACGGCAGAGGCTAGTGTGGCTGTCCTCAAGTCCACCTAGGACACTCACTGTGTACCAACGACGCATACTGTAACGCCATTCAAAGCATCATCATTTACCAGTCCACGGAGTGATGTTGGCTGCTGCAGCAAGATCCTCTACTTCTTCCACGGTGACGTGCTCCACAGTGGCAAGGTGGAGGCACTGGCAAAGAGTCCTGAAAAATTTCCAAAGTGGGAACGCATCGTCTTCATGCCCTAGAATTTAATATCGTAGCGGTATTTTAATTTCATGCCACCCACATACTCCTGACTGCTGCGTCTACCCCGCCGCAGAGTGTAGTGGGAGGGCCATCAGGAGCAGTTGTCAAAACAAAAAACCTCCATGCATAATTTAACAGCTCAGCGCTCTTTACCAGTAGTAGCATAATAGAATATAGCGACTACATGAAGGCTCTCCTTTCTCTCTTCCTCTCTAAAGGACTGGCAAAGGGCGGACACTTCCTTTTCACAGGAAAATGCATTAATATTGCATTGCTTTCTCTCGCTATTATACATACTCATTTGCCACAAGTAACCGTGCCTTCACGTCCTCTTTTCCATGCTGCACAAGGCATCTTTGTGCCTAAAAGATTACGTGTAATCGGTGTTCACCAACTGCTGAGAGAGGTTGGGACTACTTTGTGTAGTTTCCCAGTCACGGAGAGAGAAGGAATTATCAGCATTCAGGTACTTCTCTCTGTACTGCATCCTCGGAAAAGCCACTTTCTCCTCGGGGACGAACATAATGTTAAGGTAGAGTACAGCACTGACAGTGAGTGCACCACGATATCAAAATGTCTACTCGCCATAAACGACAGAGCAATCAATAGAGAAGGAGCCGCAACTTTCTTGCCTGACGTAATCCGGCAGGCCAAAGTCACAGACAATGAGGGAAACTTTGTGTCGTTCCTTCAAGATGGTGAGGAACTGCTTGATGGCGTTCGACCGAAAGACCAGGAAGTCATCTGCAAAAAATGGACAAGGCATGATAAATGGGATTCGGACTACAGTAGCATCAAAGCCTCTTGGCAGAGTTTCTTGCCTAAAAAGTGATCCTTCTCGTCTCCGCTCTGGCTGATGGTCCAGCCGTTGTTACGACTTTCTTTTGCTGCTTCTGTATTCCCGCCGCTAACGCGGCTGCCGCCTCGCCAAATGATTAATCTTGCATGAGTTGTCTCACCGCGCTGTTGTCTCTGTGAGAAATCTTGATGTACAGTAGCTTGCATACATTAGATTGTACTGTAGGACCGAACAAGGCCTAGGAGGTCACTGTTTTTGTCAAACAGGGCCCTCCCAGGCCCCAGGGAAGGAGGCATTATCGTACAAAGTGACTTGAGCTGGGGCGCCAACGCAACATGACATCTCCCGGGTTCAACCTGGGTCGACTCAACCGGAGTGTTGGTTCCAATATCTGACTTTGATGTGCATGTGTTCCTAAGTATTTCACTGCACGTACGGTACACTCATACGTACACATGTAAAAATCAGAAATGGCAAGCCAGGTTTCGCAAGCACGCAGCTCTGTATCGATTACTGTGTCAGCTTAGTACAAAACTGGGATAGCTGAAATATTAGTGTTTAGTCTACGTATCTGACTTAACTTCAATGGATTGGCACATACTTGTATATATACATATATATATATATTGTAAGTCAAGTCAGGTGAGATACATAGTGCACAAACATTTGAGCTAATGGCTACTTCTTAATCTATCAACTGACGCTCTCGCTTTCCCTCACTAAAACACTTATTGGCAAGGATAGAGCACTGAGGTCGATAACAATGCTCTATTCTGGTGCGTGAGAAAATACTGCAATCTCAGCCGTCGGCACATACCTGATGCGCGTTTTCCCACTGAAGTTCTTGGATGTCTCTGTGGCAGCGCAAAAGAAATCCCTGCTCGATCCTGGATTGGGACACCAGTTCACCATAAACCTCAATGCACTTCTTGTCAAACTTTCTTGCCACTTTCCCAGAACCTGAAATCATTGCATTACAGACATATTATTTGGACTGCACTTTCTTCTCTCAGTTGCTTCTTGTGGGACTTCACCTTCTGCTGCCTGCAGGACACTATAATTTGTGATCAATGGTGTAAGGACCCTCTGGACGTCTGCAGGAAAGCGTGTTCGCAGAAACGAGCCGGCAATTGCCGAATGAGCTTCTCTGGAGGGAGGGAATGAACCGAAAATGGAAAAGTAGAGAAGACTGGAATGTCACGTCTCCCTCTCCTTCGTCTCTAGGACTATCTGTCATTCAAATCTGTCTCACCGGCCAACCAATTCCTTGGTCTGCTTCTCCTGTGCATGGAACTCGGCTAAAGAGGGCAGCAGTTCCTCGCGGACTGAGGGGACTTGCCTAAGAACATCTGAACGGCAAATTCGCAGGCCGTCCATTTGTCTCAGGAAGTGTTCCAACGCTAGCAAAGCAGTTTTTGCACCATCGCCGTGTCTGAAGACGTGAGCCTCCAAAGACTTCACCACCACGTCAAGGAGCGGATGAATCCCAACGAATGATGACACAACATCCAAGCAATCCTATTATGCATGTGTGGTTGGTAGAATCTTGTATAAGTAATGATGGGAGGGGGGACCCCTTTGAGTGTAACCCATCATGGTCTGACTAGTTGGGGAGAAATGAATGCTCACCTGTGAACTGAAAATCGTCATAACTACAACTTTGTGCAAATCGGCCAAGAGGGAAAAAGTTAGAGAGCAAGGAGAAAGTGGTTCAAAGTTCTCAAACTTTCTTTCTTTCTCTCCTACTCTCGCACTCTTCATCATGCATGATTCCCCTTCAGTCTTTTTCTTTACCTTTGTGACTGCAATTTCCTTGGGAGATTTTTGCGAGATAAGTACCGGTCTGCCGTTGGCCCCGAACGAACCTCTCACAGCTCTGGCAGGTTCCCTCAGTAGAGACTGTAGCAGTAGCAAGGAGACCTCGTGGGAAGGCTCCATTCCTCTTATCTGTCGAAAGAGACCCAAAAGAAGTATGAACACACGCATACGTGCTTGTAAGTATTTGCCACAGAACCGCAGCCCAGTACTCTATGCATGCTGCATGACTCCAGCAGAACGTCGGTCGCTCGTGGAGACGCAGCCGACCGCAAAATCGTCTTTGCAGTAAGAATTATAGGTAAAAGGTTTGTACTATTCATAGCGTGTTTTTGATTGATGTCTGCTGCTTATGCCATCGATTCATCGCGCCCGTGTGTTCAATGCTGGTATGAGCAGTCCTCGACACTGTTCAGACATAGATTGGGTGTTAAGTGCCAGACACCTCAGTGGTTCCCATTGAAAGGAACTCGGCATAATTTCCCCTAAGACGCACACAATCACGCGTAAGCAAATGCATTGCAAATACCCGCCCAAACACCTCATCGCAGACGGCGAACAACACCGGACAGATTCCCTCATCAAGTCTGTGAACTTTGAGAAATGCGCTTTTTGGAGAAGTGAAGACCATCATGTGTGAATCTTCGCTCAGTGATGCTCTACTGCTGCTCCGTATTGCTTTATGGAAAAAACAAGTGCAATACTCATGATGCCTCAACGTCGCCTTCGCAGTTTTGCGACCTTGGAGTCAAGCGTCAGTTAATCGCACGTTTAGCTAATTGCACACTTTTCCTGGTTCTTATAGGAAGCGTGCTCGTCGGTAGTCAAGTGTATGTGCGTACATGCACAATAGGCCAAATAGTTAATAGGCGCACCGACATAAGCAAACACCTACGTCAATACATTTTATGCGCAAAAACTGTGAAGGTTTTAATATTCCCAGGTATTTATTTACCTGCGCGAAAATGCAAATTCAAGGTCACAAAATACAATTATATTTCTTGCACGTCGTTACTTTAAGAATATGGTGCGACCATGCGTTCGTAGCAGTGGCGATAGTCTATTAGTACAGTAGTATGCACGCGTATACTGTCTCTCATGCGATCTCCTTTGCCTGTCGTGGACACCTAGTGAAGTTCTTTTCATATTTTTGGCATTATCATTCTTCCTCACTGCTTTTCACGTCACTTTGTCATGAATCTTTCTTTCCTAATTTTTTGTCACTCCAAGCACTTCTACCGCTGCTGCCCGCAGATCTCCGCGGATCATGTCTTCGGGCCACTGCTCCTCTCTTGCCGCTGGCACTCCCAGATCCCTGCACCCCAGCATGCATGCTCCAAATGGACACGATGTCGTCGCTGTCCAGGTCGAACTCGCGCAGGTCCAACATCTCACTGTCGAACGAGTCTCCGGGGCGAAAAGCTGCTCCTCTGTTTGAGGACCTTTGCTGAGGTTTCGAAGTGGTCGTGGAAGAGGAAAAAGGCGACTCCTCTTCGTCGTTGAACAAGTTCTCCGGTGTCATCTTCTTGGAGCTATTTTCCAACGAGTTTCTTGAGGAGCTGTTCTCATCATCACCCTCTTCAATAGTATCTGGGATATTCATTGCCGCAGGTGGCGGCGCCGATGCACTAGTTTCAGGTGCCACGGCTGCTCCAGAGTTCGCCACTGTGGCTGACGCTGCTTGGAAGGACGCCAACGCTTGGCTTTTCTTCTCTAACAAGTCCTTCTTATAATCAAACAATTTCTTGGGTGTCATGCTGGGCAGTTGGACTCTAGAATCGCCTTGCCCCGTACCCCTGAGAGACGCCGCTGCTCTCGGACACAGCCGAAATGGATTGCAGACGGAGAATACGCCGAGTCGGCAAAATGCGTACAATACCGACACGATGAAGATAAAAAGAGGCACTAGACTGAGGATCACTTCACGTTTAGCTCTCTCCAGATTCAGTTCGGTCATTGCGATCCGCTGGTCTATCGTTGACACCCAGCAGTCGAATTTGTCACCACCTACTACGCCGTACTTCTCGTAAAAGTCCTCACAGTTCAGATCAGGTGGGTACCCGCAACCGCGCACATTCGGGTACAGGCGGGTGGCGGACTCTTCATCAGTGATGTCCGCTGCTGTGGCTGCGGCATCGTCGCGGCCAAGTTCTTCTGCAAGTGATCCCCATGGTGGACTGAAAGGCCTCGTGCCGCTGATGAACTCAAAATCCACCTCTATCTGCCAGCACTTGTAGACTTCGCGAGTACATCCCAGTCTGCAGGAAGTCCAAGAGCAGTTGGAAATGCCGACAAGGAACTCGGCGCTCTTGGTGACGCACTCCGCCTGGCGGAACTGTAGCACTAGCGTGAGTAGAGCGGGATCAATGAACCAGATAGCGACAAAGACGAAGACGATAATGGAGATCCCAGCCATGCCCCAGACCACACCCATCTCGATTTCCTGCAGCCACGCCTTGAGCTTCCCCCAAAATCCTGCCGCCATCACTTTCAGTCGATTTCCTGCAGCCTCTAGGCACCCACGTATAAAATTTGTGCTCCTCTGCTGTCGGTCCCCTGAGCCTTGGACACGCCTGACAGGGGCAACAACAGTGTTGCCAACATCGCCTTCCTGCCTATGGACGTCGCCCGCCATGTCAGCAGACAAGCTGCCTCTCCAATCTCACTTGTGGCACCGTTTCTTCTTTGGAACTTGGTCGAAAAACCAACTGAAGACGGTAAAGAGAGACGCCTCTCCAGAGATTGAGGAAGCATCGTGATTCTCTCTCTTTGTTCTCTCGCCTTTACTCTTTCTCTCACCCTCCGGTGTTACAACTCTCACTTTACCTGAGAGATGAGAAAGTCACCCCATATAACACGTAAGTCGTCTTTGAGAGTAAAATTATGGTTCCGCAAAGTTTGTTCAGAACTTAGCACAAGCAGAAAGTCTCGGGGTACACCAGCGAGACGTAGCAGGCGTACAAGCAGCACACTGCGTTCTTGTACGAGGTGCACTATAAAACAGCAATGCTTCAGCTAGCTTACACTGTAGCACAATACTTCTCTCTGGTTCAGCTCTGTTTGATACAACAATACTGAGGCCAGGGAGAGAAAGTTGGTCCGTCAGGAGAATTTCTCTTTCTCCTTCTCTCTTTCTCTCAACAGTCTCTGATGGGGGTTATCCGATCAGCAGTGAATTCTTGAGTACTGGCACACGCACCGGCGCACCGGGTACGGTTGTATGCCTTAAGTCCGTGCAGTACGTGCGACAGCCATGAGGGTATCGGAAGGTCTGTCTGTCTGACTGAGGCAGAAATCTTCCAACTTCCTTTTCATGCAGCGTTTTTCTTCTTCAACGTCACGAAAGTCAGCTTTAATGCTTCAACTGCTACATTCTGGCGTCAATTTGGTGGCATTAGGGGCGACGTTGGGAGCGCATGAACCCAGGCAACTTCCACTCGTCCCAGGGGACTTCGGAACGTTTGTCCAAGTTTCTTAGTAGCGCCTACTTTCGTTTTTTACCGATTTCAGTCGTCAAAGGCCGTTGTATCACCTTGTGCACTACACCTTGTGCACTACACCTTGTGCACTACACCTTGTGCACTGCGAAGTAGGCCTATGACGACGTGCACTTTCGTTGTGGGACCCATTCTGCGTAGTACTGTGTCATGGGTGGCAAGGCTCTCAACCAACTACTAGAATGAGCAAAGTGCCGTAAAAAACCAATGGAGGAGTGCAGCTTTCTCTTGATAACCGAGTATTTCAGAGGTGTGTTTATTATAAGCTCTGCTACGAACAGTTCGTGCGTAGTTGTGTAGAGGGTAATGAGGGGATTAGTCGGTGCCCAAGAAGAGAATGTAGCAACAGACACGTTCCTGTCCCCAAGGTGAAAGTTGGAGCACCCGCAGAAATGTCGTCATGAACGCACAAAATTGTTCGACGCTACAAATAAAAGTGACACCGCACTGCACGCATCTCAACAGCGCTGGTTGGGTTGATCAGCCCGATCTATCATTTGTCAAATTGGTATTAGAACTCGCACTCGGTCGAAATGAGGCGGGTTGAAGTGAACAAACTGACGGAATGAGGCAGGACTCAAAGTGGAAATTCGGCTGTTGATAAATGGAGTCCATGTTCTCTTGCTTGAATGACGTGTCGAACAATACGTACCTGGGGACTACAAAGAAATACACCGTCACCTTTCATATTTGTTAGGAACTGTGAGTATAGCATACGTGTTAGCAAAGACCACAAAACTTGCTTCACTTGGCATGGGCTCAAAAGTTGAACAGACTTTAGTTTGTAGCCTTTGATTTGACAAACACGTACTTGTGCATGATGCAAGGATTTTCATTAAGGAGACGTCGGACACCATCAGTGACAGCCTGAAATTGCGTCGTGGCTCAGAGGGAACTGGTACGGAATTAGACTACGTAATTGACGGATGTGATTTGACGAAGGACCACATTAAACTAAAACAGGGATGTGGAGCAAGATGCATGATCTGGCATTGATATTCTCCTCGAACAGGATGCAAGTACAGCAGGCGCCGCTTATATGACCAGTTTTGCTCTGGCCCAAGGGTGGTCTTATAAGCGGCGCCTACTGTAAATATAAAAACTTAGCCAGATAGCTTTGCACTAGCAATTCTTTTGTGGAAGCGTCAACAGAGTGAGGATGGACTTTGATATTTTAATCGGGAAATGAATTTACTGTGCGCATCATTGATGAAAAGTCTGCATTGGATGAGCTTGATAATTTCTTAACTTCACATGGTCACGTGGGACACACGCACTAGAAGTTAATACTATCAGGAGAAAGAATAGTCCTATTCAGTACTCGTAAAAGGCGAAGCTCCGAGGTTGATATTAAGGCCTGGATGACAACTAAAGCCAGGGGTGTTGACAGACATTTTGTCTAATTGGAGGCACGACATCTTGTAGCGAAGTAACGCAAGAACCAGACGATCAAAAATTGGCATACAGAGCTTCTGCTGGAGCTCAATTGTTCATCAGTTTGAGCTCCTCAGGCCGGTCAGTTATGCTCTGACATCAGTCACAAACACACAAGCAAGTGCAGACTTGTGACTCCAACAATATATCCAATGTTCGTAAGCATTTGTTGTCGCAAAAGGCCCTCGAAGGAGGACAGCTCAATTCCAAAGAGCCCAAGAGCGTTGACAACGTCTGTATCATAATATGGTAAATAGAAGTATGATCACCACATGACTGCGGAATGATCACTAATCATTTTTCTTGAGAAGAATGGTTATAACATGAGTGGCATCCGGCACTGCAGAAGCAGCACAGTGCACAGCTGCTGCATGACTGGATGAGATAAACTATGCATCCATCATGTCCGATGAACGTTAGATAAAGCGGCCGAAATCCCTATTGTAACTCGATTGTATATTGACTCAAGATTTTGAGGTTTCAGGCAACTGCTACTGTGACAACTGTGGCCGTTGGGCTCAGTTATCAGCACACACTGAGGAAACCTGCACTTATTCTGATAAGAAGGCCACTATCTGCCTATTCATTTGGCATCGCAGCCCCTCCCTCTTCCTCAGTCTCGTTTGTCTTGCCTCAGTATCATATTTTCGGCATTCCGGGAGTTCTTTTGCATCAAAGAAAAATGTTCCAGATATCCTTGGTTGTGACAAGTCTGATTGGGCTGTCCTCTTGCAGCTCCTTCTACACTCACAGCGCCAGCACCTCCCAGTACATCCACAGCAACGACACCATCGAGCTCACTCTGTCCAGTCGCACGCCGGACCTTTTGCACGGTGCAGTTGATTCGGTCCATCAGCTTGAATTCATCCTCGTCAATCGATTCAAAGGAGGACATTTCACCATCAGGTGCTAAAGGAGTCAAGCATTCGTTTGTTGGTTGCTGTTGTTATGATATTAGATGTCGCGTTCTAAACTAATGTGTCTTCTACAGTCAATCAAGTGAGGATCAGTTCTTGGGGATCCTGAACACCCGCGAGACATACTTACAGCAGGGTCAGCAGCAAACCATCACCGTGTCCAATATGAGAGTGCCCGAGAGACAAGACGGAGCAAATATAAAATTTACTCTCACGGTGATGTTTGAGTTTTAGGGAGTGAAAGAGAGAAATGATCAACATTACCTTCAGGTCGAACGTGACTCTGGCTACATGAAACGCGAGGCGCCTCCGGTTGACGAACGGAACCCCAACTTCCCCAACCTGGGCAACGGGAACAGACCTGGAGGAGGGATTCTAGGCGGAGCCAACCCCTACGGCGACAATGACGACAACCCGGGTCTGTTTCCCAACGTCCCCCAGATCCCAAATCTGAATGATCCAGCATTTCGCTCTGAGTTGGCTCTGACAATTCAGTTCAAAGTGACATCCGAGCCTGAGGTTAGTCTGATAATATTCTAACCAACTTTTACCCCAACAGCATCGTGAATATACAGATAGACGACAGTTCTCCTTGGGTGAGGCTGTCCTACGCTGCTGAGGACGACTCGGACACTTGCCGGTTTGAGCCTGGGTCGCCCAATTGCGACGAAGACGAGTGGTGGACAAGCTATCGTATCCAAGACGAGGAGTCCGGACTCCATCAGGTGCAGTTCACACCAACGGGAGGAAGCAGCACTAAGAAAGACCCTATCTTCTTCAGGTCCGTAAAGTTGAAAATAAGTCAGACTACTCAGTACTTGCTCTGAAGGAGCCCCCATTCTGCATGACTTCAAGTACACTTGCACAGATCATATCTTTTTTCAGCAGCAAGGCACAAATTTCCTCCGTGGCTGCTTGAGAGTGACAAGAAACCGCAGTTACGTAGTGAATACTGTGCTTGCTCTAATAGTGCTTCAGATGTGAAGTAGCAATCTGTAGTATGCTAGGCTACCTGATTGTCGATATGGTTCTTGTAGACTGTGTCCACCTGCCAGGGCAGTCACGTTTGTGCGGTACTACCTGGTGTTTGCCCAGCAAACTGTCGTTCGATTTTCCATAACGACTCCGACCACTTTGTGGTGTAAACGCACACACTCGTCTGTACAAACAGCACGACCCATAGCGCCTGCCTCCCCACCTATTGCAATGTTGCAGTGGTGTGAACTTACTTGAGCACTAGATAGACAATTCTGTACACGTACGAACATTAAGTTAACATGTTATCAATTTGCTGACTACAGGTACGAGAACTTCCCGATCGGTACCGATCGAGAGTATGAGGTGGTAGCGAGTGCCAGCTGCTGTGTGGAGGGCTTGGTGATGCGAGTGACGGACGTGGCAGGCAACACGGAGGAGGTGATTGCAGAGTGGGACGGCACCGGCACGCCGATTAGTGACGGACTAAAGTGGGGACTCATCGGCGCAGCCATCGCCATCGTAGTCATTCTTCTAATCGTCCTCGCAGTCTGCTTCAAGAGGAATTACTCCAGAGTGCCAACCAACTAGAGATGCATCAATCGTAGTGCACACAACTTTGCGTCGTGTTTTTTTACTCTCATCTCCCTCGATTTTTGACCTGCGGTTAGCTACCAAAAAATACAGCTGCGTCTGTCTGGCTCTCAGAATTCTATCTGTCCTTAATCGTATCGTGCTGGTGTGATATACTAGGCATATTAACAATACAGGAGTTAGACTCTTACATTTTGTTGCCCATGAAGGTGACGACGAGGTTGAGCGTTTTTCTTCTCTTCCTTCCGGAGCAATCACACTGGAGACATGAACTAACCTTTATCACTCCTTGCGAATCCAGAGCGTCCTCCAGAACCATGCGTATTTTCTTCACTTTTCGAGGCGAAAAACGCTATTCTTTTGCTGAAAAGAAGCTGAGATCAGACTTTTAATACCTGTGCTTTGTCTGGAAGTGTCCGCTGGCTGAAGAGAAAGATCGATAAAGCGAGGACTCCTGAATAAAACTGAACGCTCAGGAGCAGTGTGAAATCATCTTTGAAACTGAAGGAAGGTAATCCAAGTTTCTCTGAGTGATGACCAAGGTCAAGGTCACAGTGACGAGGTTTGACCGAACTTTACCGGTCTTCGTCAAGAGTGACATGAATCTTGCACCTCCAGCGTCAGCTGTTGCAGCAACAAAAACAACAAACAAAAGAAAGGGAGGGAGCTAGAACTGTTCCTCTTCGTAGTAAATACGGGGTCGAGGTAGAAGACGTTGGCGGAGACGAACCACAAGTTCCTATCCGGCGCCATGGCCAAGCCTGTGGCTGTGCCGGAGGAGGAGGGGTCTGAGACCGACCGGCCAGTAGGGACCGGAGACGCCAACGGCGCGGTTCCCAGGAGGAGGAACTACGAGAACGGTCATGAATCTTCTCGCAGCAGGAGAAGGTAATCAAGTCGAATGTAAAGATATACGCGGGACGGGTGAAATTCCTTTCCTAGGAGGCTGGACAGCCTGAATCTGGACTCGACGACCACGAGCTTCGAGTCCCATGTGGACGGTGGCAGCTTGCTGGACTCGTTCTTCGACTGGAGGCCGTCCTCCTCGTTCAGGCGCACGCCCGTCGCCTTGGAACAGGAGACAGTAAACGAAGGTCAGGAGCTTTACCTTCACTTTTTCCACGAGAGACTTCGGAGAGAAGGTCTGGCCGAAGCAGCGGCGCAGGAGGAGGCGCGCCTCGACGAGTACCATGATCATTCTACTCACCTCGTTGAAGAGGAGTCGTCGTTCTTCTCCACGGGGAGGAGGAGGAGGACGAGGACACAGTCCATGAATTTGGGCAATTTTCAGGTGCTCTTGCTGCTATTCGGTATTGCCAATTGGCAAATAAGCCTAGTTGTTTGCTTTACGCGCAGAATCCGTTGTGGAGACAAGCTGGTCGTGATCTCCAAGCTCTTGCTGACCAGTTTGCGAGATCTCAAGAGAGGGAGTTTGTGCGGCATAGGGCTGAACAAGTCGATGTAACCTCCTTAAATTCCCAAAAGTTCATGTCCTTACTAGGTGAACTTTTTCAAGTAAGCCAATTCTGCTCACGATCTTGTAAGACATGCAGTGATCTGGCAATGACTACCGACACTGTCACCTTTCCAGGGAGGACAGGTCACTAGAGAACGGATCCTAGTTCTCTTCTTCTTCTGCAGCGATGTCGCGATCCTCGCAATACGATGCAAACTAGACGGCGTCTTGTCAAAGCTAACGAGGTGGACCCTCAGCTTCATACGAGAGCAGGTATAAAAGAGCGAACACAGATCGAATTCTGATTTCAGAGCATCATCCTTTATTTGGTCTCAGGTTTGTGGATGGGTCCACCAGAATGGTGGCTGGCAGGCTGTGCTTCAGAACGGGTTAAACCTGGTGCAACAAGTTGCTATGATTGGGATGTGTGCCGCAGTGATTACAGTATGCGTCATTTATGTTAGGAGAAGTTTCAGGTGACAAGGTCATTGTACATTCCACGCTCAAAAAAGTTGTTAATGATCAAGCAGCATTATCAAGTGCATAGCCAAGTCATGCAGAGCTGCAAAGACATAAATGAACTCAATCATGTCATGAACGACTAAAATTCGGAGCTAATGGCATCTGCGCATACTTATCTGTACAAATCAGAGCAGGGTTTCAATGTCAACTCGTCAACTTTTTTAGGTTGTCATTTATGTATGCTATTTTTATGTGCAGTATGTAAGAGAGTTGACCAGCTCCTCTTTTGGAATACTTTATACAAATAAATGGTTGCTGAACTTTATTCCCGTCAAAATCAAACTCACTTTCTTCCTGTGCATTGCAACTGTTGAAGGTAAATGCCGTTTAGAAATGGCGCACACTTTACAAGTGTCGCCATCACAAGTGTGAGGAGGTTGAGGTCTTCCGCAGAAACCATAAGGCCATAACCATGTACGCAAGACCAGGAGACACGTTGCTGACTGACCGCAGCATTTACTGTCCGTCAGTTATGATCAGTTGGACTAAAAAAAGGATATCATTACTTGCGCTGATACAAAATCTTAGCTGTTTTTGTTATGAAACGGTAATTTCCCACCAGGATAGTCAATATATCAAGAATGTCCCATGGCTCTCACTATTATTGAATGCTGGTACGTCATCCTGACTTCTCACTTTGGGTGAGACGTCACTTCGGAGAAACGAGGTGTTAATCTTTCGTTTTAAGGTTTTTCAATCATTCTTGCAGAACAGGTAGCTCAATTGTGAGCACCACATACAGTGTTCATACGCACATGCTTGATGAATAAAGTTGTGCGGTACGTCAAAAAAAATTTCTTCCATACATACTATGAAAACTGAATGATCATATTTAAATACTTCCTAACTGCTTGGTTAAGACAGTTAACTAAGTCATTGACAGTTTGACCTGATCAGGCACTTTCCTGCGTGCTACTTGTACGTCATTACAGACGGTAGGTGATTGATAAAAGCACATGTAACCATCACAGATTAGTCTCTTGGTATGAGTTGGAAGAGTTTTGGAGTCTTTGTAAGACTTCAGGAAGCGTGCACCTTCTTCATTCAGCCAGTACGGGACATCAGGGGCAGGTGAAACTTCAGGAATGTTATATCCATATGTTTCTCCTATAGAGAGTAAATAATTAGTTGGCTACATAAATGTAATAAGCGCTAGTTACATAAATGTAACTCCACTCTCACCCTGAACCCCACCCTATGTCTCTCACTTTTACGTAGATTGATCGTCCCCAACTTGCCATCGACATAAGTGCTCATGAACAACCTAGAAGTCGCCGCTACAAATGCCCTTGCCCTCACCATCACCTTCAGTTCGATATGCTACAAACCTTTCCGATCCGCCATGGAGTCAAAGAAACACCAAGAAGCGTCGGGACCCAGTCCACTTTTGGCAAAGGTCACATAGTGGGAAGTTTCTATACAGACAACAGCAAAGAGCTCCATGTACATTCGTGTAGTAGAGTCCTCTCTCCGGCTAAAATTACACACTATGAACAAACCTGGTCTGTAGAGAAAATAAGACCTTAGTGACACCTCACCTGCTTGTTAGGAAATCTCTAGGGACTTTCAAATTAGTAGGCCCATGCATCTTTCTCTTTTGATGACTATGTAAGGTTCCAATGCACCCCTCACAGAAGGCAGTGCTCTCCAATCCAGCCCCGTGGTCTCCTAAACAGTCCAAGCACTCACTGGTGGGCACCTCGCCACAGCAGATTATGCACTCTCTAGTCACTGCAACATTTTGAGCATAAGTTGAATTGTAGCATTAATGAAATGTTAATAATCTCACAGTCCTCTATTATGTCAGTGATGTCGAGTATTGGGCTCGGCACGATTCGATCATAGACCTTGAACTGCCTGCCAAATCGTGGCATCTGAAGAATGAGCACCGAGGGGACCACTTTCAGTCTGACATTAGAGGTGTGCAGTGATTGCTCAAACAACTCTTGTACTGTTGGCAGTTCCAAGGAAGAGTCATGTTCAACAAATAGTTGATACAGATGAGCTGTCTGTCCTGAGGAGAACTCCAAGAAAGGATCAGCCTTGAGTGTCTGCGTCAACAATGAGTTGAGGAATTCTTCTGGATCTGTAGTAGCATAAACACGCTATGTGAAGTCATCAGATCAAGAACACAAGTTTAAGCACCAACCTTTCTCTTCTGACATAAGCCCCTTGACTGAAGTCAGACTATCAAGCAACCTCCTCAACTTCATGACCCGGTCTGCTCGAACAAAATAATTCTTCCTCAGGGGGTTCACAATCTCTTCCCGAAGTACACGTTGCACAATGCTATACTCTGGGATGTCTTTGATTGACTGTGGTCTGTACAACAGTGAGTCAAAGACCCTGAAAAAAGGGAATGGGCATGATTGAACCACCGTATTCATGGCCACCTACCTAGAAAAAGAAAACATGGCAAACAAGGTGGCATCCAAGTAGCAGGAATTCTGATGTCCTTGCACCCCTTTATTTCTTCCACTGATTTGATTGATGTCTGACACCTTGATGGGGGAGTGGAAACCTGCCACTTCTGGGCAGTCAAGCCCTCCAAAGTCTTGGGACTCCTGGTTCATGGCAAAGCTGTTCAGATCATGGTCATTTTTCTCATCTCTGAATCGCTTGTCCAGCCTGATGTGTGTAAACAGTGTGAATGCTGCCTTGCCCTCAGAACAGGCAAAGAGCTGGGTGCCGTTGTACCATCCATTGCTGGCTCCCAAAATCTCCTCCTCCTGAAAATAAGGCTATGTGATAACTCTGCACTCAGAACAACAGGAGCAGATCTGCATGTGCCCTCAGTAATGCACCATGAGCACCTGTCTGCTATGATTACCAATTCCACTCCAACGCCCTTCACAGATTCATTGTTGAGCCATCCAATCCACCTGACCACGCCAAAAAATGGCTCGCCATCTTTCCTCAACTCCACCAAGGTACCAATTTCAAGATCTTCTGTCACTGCTTCTTTGGCAACAGTGACTGGGTCAAACTGAGGCAGTGACTCTTTTTGTTGAGCGGGACTTGAGGGAGTACTCGAGTTGGACAGACTCTGGATTGGGCGTGACTCTAAGGAAAATGGAAGTTGGACCATTAATGGAAAACTGAAATTTTGAAATATCAGTCACTGAAGTCATCACTGACTCCAATGTTTGGTACCAGCAAAAAATGTATTTTTGGTCTTGATGACCTCTTACCACTGTAATGTCCCCTTTTCGCCTTAATGAAGTCTCCTACACGAATCTCGTGTGCTTTCTTCTCTCCTTTGTGGGAAGTTTTATCTTCATCAGTGGACACCATGGAGTCATTGTCAGGGATGTGCAGAGACGATACCTGATGCCTCAGCATCACAAGGTGATGATTCTTGATCCTCTTCACATCATCATCATAATCATCAGCCTTGAGCAGGCCTTCAAGAGGCACCAATGAGGCATGGCCCTTTTTTGCCTTGAAGAGGCGTGTATTGTGATAGATGCCATCGCCATTTCCTATGGGGTTGTCCTACAGTGAGAATACCTATTTAGCTTCTTAGTTGCATAGCATGGAGTGAAGAGTTGATACCTCGTGCTGAGGGCAACCTCCAGACTCTGAGGCTATGCTCTCATTGCAGTATAGTAGCATTTTAAGAGGTTGGAAGCTGAGTTGTAGGGGCTTACGAACTGAACTGCTCTTGATTGCTGGGGTACAAATGCGGGGATCCCGGCTACAGCAGGAGGGGAGGGGAGGGGTGGCAGTGGCCTTTGTTGTTTTCTTGTGGCGGGTAAAACACTGGCTGCATCAACTCAGGAAGACGCTGCCAGATGTCCAGTCCACCACGTAATGCAAAACTTTCACGCTCACAGCGGGCTGACATGATCTCTTTAAGCATACCGGCAGATATCTCTCGCTGCCTCGTAATCTGGGCACTCCTCAAGCTTAAGTAATCGGCATTCGCATTCAGTATACATGGTATGATGCTACTTACGAACGCCACTCCGGCAAGGATGCTGTCCCCATCCATGACGTGGCCAATCCACCTCACACATCCAAATTCAGCACCGTTGTCACTCAGCCAGACCACCCTATCGCCCACTTTCACCACAATCCCGTCCTCTCGATTGGCCTTTTCAAATGACTCTGCAACGAGGACAGTGATTTGTATGTCTTCAACTGACTCACTTTCTCCTTACTGACTGCAGGGGCAAAGTTGGTGGCTATCTTTAGCAGTCTAATGTCTAGTTGTCCCCGATCTAGGGCTGTGTCTGTGGAAGAACAAAGCGGCGAGGACACCAACTTACGGGCCAAGAAGGACAAGAGAGGGGACATTTTTGGGAATGGACTACTCGACCTGCCCCATTCCCAAAGTAGACTGAAGCACACCGCTGTACAGCTCATAAGGAAAAGTGCAAAAAGGCGCTCTCTCAAATCTGCAGCCTGAGGAGCCAGCAGGCCCAAATGAGGTGAGGGGGGTAGAAAGCTGAAGGTGATAACATCTCAGCCTATGGAAAGGAACGGGAATGTGGCTTAGATGTTTAAAGAGACCAGGTCAAGGAGGAAATTTTGCGGCGCACTGCAGCCCGCCGCTATGTAGCATGCGACCTAATATAAAAATCATTCTGCTTGTGCAGGACCCCTCATGGAGTTAAGGGCTTCTATGAGTTGGCAAGTTAATGAATCACGGCTGAGGTTGACTCAGCCTTTTTTGTAGACTGTGTTGTGCTGTAGTCTTCTCTGGTTACTATTCTATCAGTACTGAGGGGACTGACCATTGTCGTGACAGCATTGCTTTTCTTGTTCATGTTGTTGAGCTTGTCATAGTTGTCAGCAAATCCTCTATCAAGATAGGCACTCGAGTTGTAGGGCAGCAGCTGGGCTGCATCACAAACACACAAGCAAGAGGTGCAACGTTAAAGTACTGACGGCCATTGTAGGTGCCATCACAGGTTCCATTGTTAGGGTCTGCAAAATTTGTATTTGTGAAGACTCTTGACCCTTCGTCATACAAGGTTTTTTATTATCAGTTCCACGCCAAACCAGTCACCAGGACCCAGTCCAAGAACCTCGCCAATGTAGAGTATCAAGCCCACTTCTTTGACATTAGGCTTTAACTGGAAGGTAACAGAGTCTCCCACTCAGCAGCTCAACATTGAATGTTGGTTCATGTTAGTCATCTATTCATATCATTTGCTTGGAGTCAAGGGGAGCAGTCAACGAAACACATCATGTTCAATAACTAAAAGCTCTTATGTGGCGATACTTCAAACTAATTAGTGAATGCTTGATTTGATGAATGCATTTCTTGCTTAAAAGGCTTATTCTGGCATTTTTCAGTACTTTCCTGAGCAAACTGATCTTGATGTCTGGCCTATCAAGCCTGACAAAATTGACAGAGACATTTGTCCTGTAGTCGAATCCACTCTCTGGGTCCACCTCAAGTAGAGTCCCTTTTTTACATCCACATTTTCTCGCCTTGGATGTTAACAGCACCTATTGAAGACAGCCAACCTTTCTTGTCATGCATAAGCACATAGGCATAGTCGACAGGCCTCTTCATGGGGAAACTTCCTGGGGATGAAGGGGGATATGGCGCTCAGATCCAGAATCGGACAGGTGTGTATATGCCTGGGCTCAAGGAACTATACACAAGTGATGCCAACAAACTGGCTCGACTCACCGACTCGCTTACACGATGACGCGGCTCCCGAGCCGACTCCTTTAGTGATTTGAATTTCTGTACGGTGCTTAGTGCAGCATAGCACACTAGCAGCCAGTTTATAGCAAATTTTGTTCTTATTCACTAGGTGCTTGCATAAAGCTTGTGTAGTTATTAATTTTGGTAGGTTAGATTGAGCAGGTATTGAATCAGTTCTGATTCAGTATCAGCTTCGAATGGCCCGGCTCGTTATTGGCTCGGATTGACAGATGTTGACTCGGAATGCCCTGGCCCGGTACCAACTCGAGCCCAAGGTTCTCGTGAGTCGGATCGGATCGCAAAAATTCCGACTCGTTGGCATCACTACTGTGTTCTAGGTTGGTAAAATCGCTTCACCGGTCTCATTCAGAGTCGAGCGCACTCGCAGATTCGTGACGTCACTGGAAATCAGGTTGCGTTTAGCGCCTCATTAGTTATGAAAGAAGACCCCGGACAATCGTGAACGAAAGATCATGAGAACAATCATGAGACCGACTTCTGAGCGATGAACATCTCTGCTGTCAGAAGTATCTCTGCCATAAACTTCTTGGGAGTTGAATCCCAATGACGTCACGAGCCTGTGAGGGCGCTCGATTCATCGTGCTTTGGCTGGGGAAGCTTGGTTTTCCGTGGCCTGCGCTGGCCTCTTTACGTCAATCGCTGGGCCAAGGTTCTCTAGTAAACCTTGGGTTGACTGAATCTACGCTGCATAGATCAGCGGCGGCCGAAGAGGCGAGTCTGGCAGGGCCATAAGCAGCGCTGCATGAGGCATTTTTGGCGGCAAACTCAAAACCAGTGTATAGATTTGTTCAGAACACTCGTAGTGGTACAATGCAGTGTACAGATCGAACTTTAAATGATCTATCACACAGTCATGCAAAAAGACCATAACATGATAACAGATTAAAGTGACCTTTTATTGTCTCGGTTTACTTGTCAGATTTGAAGGCCCAGACTTTTTGAGCCGAACTGCGAAGCAGTGATTTTTTCATACGTCATTTCCTTTCAGAAATACCTTTTTATCTGCACATTATTTGCAAAAGTTCGAACATTGTCGGCTTGAAAATCTGGTCCACATGAGATTTTGCTGACTTCATTTCGTGACAATTCTATTCTATATGAAGTTTGGACTTCCAGTGCTACTACCACGTCAGTAACTACCAGTGTTTCCCAAAACTGCGTAAATTGGTGACAAAAAGGATGAGACAATAAAGTCTTTTCTTCGATCGAAATTTCAGATCAAAAAAGCCGTTTCTTAAGAGAAAATTCGGTTACTCAATGCCTGAGAAGTTGTTCGTTGAAATATCCTACATTCTGTAGCTATAGCCTTTTTTGTGAAATCAGTGTTCCGCTGACAGCCAATGAGGCGACATTTATGAATAAATTTAAATCCAATCTGTGAAATTAGAACAAATACACTCTTTTTTTCGAATATCTTCAACACGATGCAAAAAGAAGTGCCATATTGGGTGTGCGTTCTTCCGATGTAGCAGAAAGGATTTAGTGTGCACTTTGAGCTGCGTTGCAGTTTACCATTCTACGATTACGATGCAACTTCATTTCCTGTTTCGCCTAGAATGAATAGTTGCGTGATCGAAAGCATCCCAATTCCGCGTGATAGTGTTTTGTGGAGTCACTTCGCACAGGGATATGCGATACCACAGACTTAGTAGTTACACCCAGACCTCCAGCCTGGCAGAGCCATCTATTGGATCCCTGATAGGCAGCTTGGAGGCAGAATGACAGCTTGAGTAGTGATGTTGGGGGTCTGAGTTTTCAAATCTGGGTACTTTAGGATATTCCACCGTCAATGACAGAGGACTGCTCATCTCTACCACAGACTACTTGCATGCATCCCTATTGCTCACCCCTCCTTCTCCTCCCTCCCCTCAAGCTGTTATTCTGCCTCCAAGCTGCCTATCAGGGATCCAATAGATGACTCTGCCAGACTGGAGGTCTGGGTGTAACTGCTAAGTCTGTGGCGATACCCATAGGGATGTACTGAATAAGAAACTGTTGGTGGCCTAGAGAACAGGTGACTGGACCAGTGAGTGATGTGTGGAGAGTAAGACAGGACTTTCGAGTCAGCTGACAAAGTAATGGCAAAAGCCAACTCAGGAAGGAAAGTGGACTACAGACTTCAAGTCCAAAGGAGTCACATTTTTTCCATGGAAACAAGAGTCTAGAATTTAGTCTATTGCATTCTCATTGACGTTGATTTGCCACCACTTCCACATTTTGTTGAGCTGGACGACCATTTCTTTCGGTCTGCTCTGTATAGCTTCATGGCAGCACTTTTTACACTTTGATAAAAATGGGTCATGGTGATGACCTGATCAGTTTATTTTACAGTGCAAGCGGAAAAGCCTGGCGGCCTTGATGCATGATCTGGTAGCATTGGCAGGGACCTTCGTCGTTAGCAGCTCTGAATCTCCTCGACGACGTCTTCTGGCGCGAAGTTGACAAGAGGTCCAATGGCACAAGCCACCAAAATATCGAGTCACTCAATTTGTGCTCTTCCTTTGAGGCCTGTCTTGATGCTGAGGACAAACGCTTTGAACAAGTGATTCAACTGTTGATGACGAATGTTGTGTGAATCAAGTTTCATCCTCCAATAAATTCCGTAGGCCCTACGTCATCGTGAACGACAGCTTATCAAGGAGCAAAAGGGGCCTTGCCTTGCATGCGTCATTGGCAAGATATGTCATTAATCGCTGAGAAAAAGTCATTGGCCCTGACTTACTTAGCCTACTTTTGACTAGAGCTAAAGACATGGGAAGGTCTTTAGCTCTGTCCCATCTAAAGATGGGAAATTCTGTCATATCGCTTCTCCGTTTCAGTTTGGTCACGCTGGGTTAGATGAGGTTGGGTAAGGGCTTATAGTGCTGGTCCCGTGGAAGTAAGACGATTCCACTGTTGAAGTACAGCATTCAATGGCATAAGCTCATGGAAGGCTTCGGAGATTCTACTGTCTTTGATTGCCGCTGCTACTGTGCGTGTCAAACTTATCTAAGTGTGTGACTTGATATTCATGACTGTACGCAAGCAATGCTACAGCATGGGCAGCATCACAGCTGCATGAGTAATGCAAAGACTCAACGTTCGGCACATTCGGTAAAACGCTTTTTAAAGGAACTGAATCTGGTTCATCAACTTTATGATTTAACAGCGCCAAAATGTCCCAAAAGAACCAATCCAAGAGCAAGAGATAGCAGCTAAGACTCTATCTCGGGTACAGAAAATATAAAGCCTACATTTCTCCATTACTTGAAGGGAGACTGCTTGAAGCATGGCGTGAATGCTGAGCTTGCATTTTTCTTTTTTTGACCACAATCTTTCTGCTAAAACAACGCAAGGGAGGAGCCTTCACTGCTTTTAAGGCCTTTCTTTTCAAATTTTTGCTGCCGAAGGTTTTGCACCTCGTGTTAGGTCGGATCGTACTTCGCATGAAGATGCTCACAATCTTCACTCTTTTTGATACTTGCTCCTCACCTACCTGGGCTCGTGGTCGACCGATCCTCGGTTGGAGGATCACCGAAACGAACCGTTCGGTCAAGTGCTGCCGAACCAAACCTCAGGAACAAGATACCCCCTTACTTGACTTGAAAATGAGGACTTTTGTCAGTGAACTTCTACGTTGATTTTCGTTTCGATTTGACTACGTCGATTCTAGGTTGATTTTGGTTCGGTAGGTTCAGCTAAATTTGACGGTTCGGTTCGGCAACCGCACCGTTCGGTCGACAACTACCTGGCCAATGCTATGGCCACAAGCAGAAACATACCACAGAAATTAATAATAACATGCTCGAGAAGCACCTTTATTTTTGCTAGTAAGTTAAGTTTCGACTACTGAAGAGGTCTCAGCTGAATATCAGCTTTTCACTGGCACGGACATCCCAGAAATGTTGTAACCTTCAGGAATGGTATGAATCTTTTTGAGGAGACGCGAGCTCGTGTCCTCGAAGTCCTAAAGGACACACAGCTGACCGATACCGTGGCCCGGCTTGGGCACAATCAGAGTGGCGCACAACAATGCCAGATGACTCTACAAGTCCGCGATTCGTGCGGTCTGTTGACACGCCAGTGCAAACGGCGAACATAGGACACCCTAGTCTAAGAACGGCGCTGGTTCCACAGAGGTTGTCTGAATTTTTTTGACATGTTGTTTTAGGCTGACTCGCGCATGCCCGCCTTCTCCTCCTTCCTACCTGTGGTGCCACATTCATTATTATTACTCCTGGCGTGCGTGCATTTGGCGAGCGCCGCCGTCAGACAAAATCAGAGGTGAGAAGAAAAAGTATTCCATTCTCTCGTGGCTTCTCTGATTCGCTTTGCGCCCGCCGCCAACGATTCGTCGCCGTGATGGCTTCAGGATCTGAGGAGGACCCCAGAAAATCCGCAGATGCTTTGGTCACCAGCAACAACGCCAAAGGCTTCTCCATCGATGCCATCATGGGAGGCGAGGAGATTGCGACGAGAGTCGTAGAACGAAGCTCAAAGCACCGCAAAAGTGAGGACCTGAGAGAGAGAAGAGATGCCTCCTCCCGTGACTTGTCGGTTTCAACGGGTCCTCCGGAGGTTGATCGAGTTCAGTGTCAGTTGGAAACCAAAGGACTGTGGAAGAAGTTTCATGACCTGGGGACTGAAATGATCATCACGAAAACTGGGCGGTAAGATTGGTTCTTTTTGTCGTCAAATGCGAGGGTGTCTCAGAAATGGATAGTCGTTTGGATCGCATTTGCTCCAGCCTTCCTTGCCCTACTTCTTCCAAATCACTTTCTGCTCAAAAGTGTGAATCTCCACCTCAGTTTTTACATCGCCGGCTGAATGGGCCCACTTTGGCGTGATCTATGAACACGAGTGCAGCATGAGACTTATAGCAAGTGGAAGCCCACCGCGGTCACCTTGGAGTCACTTTGCCGGGCGAATCCTTTGCGTTTCCCCAAGTAGTGGACACCACTATGATGAGGTGGAAGAAGCTGGGAGAGCTTTTTGACATGGACAACACCCAATGGAAACCTGACCTCCTGGCCCCATGAAGAAGGAGAAGTGCACTCGTGTCAAGGTTGCTCAGGTCGAAAAGTACACACCATAGCTTCAGATGCTTCATATGAAGATATAAAGCGTCTCTGAGCCATTGACAATGTATTTTTGAAACGCCCTCGTTATAACTACCTGCCTTCCTTGATTGCCTCATACGTTGGTACTGAAGCTCTTTGGTCGTGATCATGAAGTAGCGCATCTCATGATTGCATTTGCTTTCTCCCCCTCTTGTGCCTCTTTTTCTCTCTCTTTCTCCAAGCGAACATTTCCCCAGAGAGCATTAAATTTTCACGAGCGGCCAAAATTGGACAGTCTCACTCTTTCCACTTGGTCAATGTGTGAAGCCAGTATACACGTATTCACTCCGTATATAATAGAGCTCCCTAAAGGCTCTCCTGACAGATAAACATCATCATCACCGTGAGTTTGCGAGCAGCTCACTGCTGTGATAAGAGTGAAAGCCACTCAAGCAGCTCCCCAAAAAAAGGACTTGTTCATAAATTATTCATCCCGCGTTTTCATCCGATGGAGTTTTCGCCCACGAGTGAAAAAGTAAGAGAGCAGTGATGTGACGGGTGCTCGACGCTGAGGACTTATGCCTGATGGTGCATCCTTCACGTGAAAGCAGTTTATTCTCCATCCCACCTCCCGATTGCAGCCGAATGTTCCCCACGGTCCGCTGCAGCTTCTCCAACCTGGACGGCATCTCCCCAGACAGACTCTTTGCCGTGGTCCTGGACATTGTGCCCAGTGACGACAAGCGCTATCGCTACGCTTATCACCGGTCTTCGTGGCTGGTGGCTGGAAAGTCAGATCCGGCACCTCCGCAGAGGTGCTATCCTCACCCAGACGGTCCCTTCAATGTGAATCAACTAAGAAAGCAGATTATCTCCTTTGAGAAGGTGAAGCTGACTAACAACGAACTGGATAAGAGTGGGCAGGTGCGCATATCTTTCTTTGTCATCACTTGGTACTTGCGTAACTCACGTCGATGTTCTACATGTGTAAACAAACCCTTGCAGATCATCCTCAACTCAATGCACAAGTTTCAGCCCCGTATACATCTAGTCCCGTGCAGACAGGGGAGGATGAGGATTGGAGAAATCGCCAGGGAAATGAGAAAGACGTTTGTGTTTCCAGAAACTGCATTCATGGCAGTAACAGCTTACCAAAACCAGCTGGTGAGCACTACTGTCGCTTAGGTAGTCGTACAATGGTGTGCTTAACTGTCTATTCGTCTCCCAGATCACAAAGTTGAAGATTGATAGCAACCCCTTCGCCAAAGGCTTCCGTGATTCTTCCAGGCTGGCAGAGTTTGAGAGGTATAAGAAAAATTACTGGCGCACGTACATATTGACCCCATAACTGATGACTCATTTCATTACTTTGCCTCTCCCAGGGAGAACTTGGACAACTTTCTGGATCGCCGTCCTGTGCCGTCGCCCGTCGTCAAGACACACGAACCTGTTGTTCCCAGAGCACGGAAGAATTCGTCCAGTCAGGACGACATCCAAAACAGCAAGTTCAACTTGGACTCGGGGGTGCGTCACCACGAACAGCATCCTCCTCTGGTGTCTCTCTACGCACTTCACTTGCTCCGACAACAGCAGGAACAGCAGGAACTTCAAAAGCAGCAGCATCCTGAAGCTCCTCCTCCTCCTCCACCGCCGCCGCCCCCGCCCCCTCCTCCTCCTCCTCCTCCTGCTCCCCCGCCTCCACCACATGTGCTCCGGCTTTGGACTCACTGGATGTACCAGCAGCTTCAGCAGCAACAGCAGCAACAGCAGCAACAGCAGCAACAGCAGCAGCAACAACAACAACTCCAACTGTTCCTCATCTCCAAGATGAGGGAAAAGGCCTCGCTGTTGATCCTCGGGCAGCAGCAACAACTGTCATTCGAGTCGAGAGGAGACGTCGTCCATCGGCGGACTCCGTCGCCACCAAACAGTCAGACGAGATTCTCGCCCTATCAGACCAAGGAGAGACGCGCCCACCTGGCTTCCCATGACAAAGAAGCCAAAAAGTTGTAGGCGTTCGAAGTAAATACACGCCTTCATTCGTGATTCTGACCGACCTGCCTGCGTGATACGATATGGCTTTTGGAGAAGTCATTCTGAGAAAAGCCACGAATTCTTCGGATTGACTAAGAGCGCTTTAATTACCGCACGCGGTGTTATGCGTATTGGCACGCAATGCTCGTTGCCAGCGGCCAGAGTTTTTTTCTCCCAGGAATATTCTTCCTAAAGTATCATCAGAGGAGGTGTCTTTTTTCTCTCTTACTCTCCTGCCGCCGAATGCCTTAATTACGAGCTGCCTCGGCTTCAAAGGGGGACAAAGGAAGAAAGGGTTGCACGCGAATTCGTGTGGCTAATTGCGGTGAAGAAGCAGTAGAAATCAAGCAGCGAGACATCATGACGGAATGACGTGCAAAACGAATTTGTCTCTAGCGCTGTCTGTGCGCCGCACAAGGGGAGAGGGGCTAGAAAAAAGTCCGGCTCTCTCCACGTCACCAGCGGCGGCGGAGAAGCCCATCTTTGCCGCGGCGCTGACTAGATTCTAGATCCCAGTATCGCACCTTCTGACTAGATTCTAGATCCCAGTATCGCACCTTCGGACTAGATTCTAGATCCCAGTATCGCACCTTCGGACTAGATTCTAGATCCCAGTATCGCACCTTCGGACTAGATTCTAGATCTCAGCATCGCACCTTCGGACTAGAATTTCAGTACGTGCCGACGAACTGCGCATGGGAGGAGGAGGCCAAGAAGAGGAAGAAGAGCGTCTAAGAGGAAATGATTGGCATTGCAAGAAGCGAGAAAGATCTCGGCACGCGAGACTCGGAAACAATTCAGACAAAAATTCGCGTGACGCCGGTGTCGGCGGATGAAATTGCCAAGTTTACACAAGCGCAAATAAATCACTTGGGAGAAAACCTTGGCTTTTGCGCCAGAATGAAAATTTTTCCCAGAGCACCTCCATTACTTTTCCAATATGGTTTTCGCGAGTCTGCCGCATGCGATCTGCCACTCTCACGATACAGATCGGACCCAACTAATTGCTCGGGCCGACCAAGGAGGCGGATTCGATCCCGGAGTCACTGTCGTACCAGCTCCACAACCGTCCAATGACGTATGTTACCGAGTTGTGCACGCCATTGATTTTCTTCTCTCGGATGACATCCATCAAAAGAGGAGCTATATCATCTTTCAGGCTGTCTCAACAGTCACGTACCGATGCTGAAGTCGCCTCGTTAATGGCGCCGGAGAACATATCGGTGTCGTGCGTTAGAGAGCAGCGCAATTCTGACTAGATCACGAGTTGTCAAACTGTTTGACGTCTAAAGCGTCCTTTTGCCCTCTCTCCCGCGGAGATGTGCAATGAGAATCAATCAAACGAGCGGGAGAGGGGATATGACGTGCTCGCCGTCTCCTTCTTGGTTTTCCCACACGCCCCTCGTGGCCATGAAAGAGCCACTCATGACACAAGTGCCGAGAATGACAATTTTCAGCCGGAGAGAGAAAAAAAGCACCAACCAACCCAACCGCTCAGTTGAGCTTTTAGGACGATTGGCTGGGTGTGTGCTGTAGTAGGCGAAATGGGTGTCTTCGTGACATCTCTTAATGCGATTGCTCTCTCTTTCTCTGGCTGGCTTTTTCCTCTTTTGACTGACGATGTGGGTTTTCCGCGGCGACAAGAAGTGGCCACTTGGGGTGTTTCCTGGACTCTGGGCAGAGGTGTAGAAGAAGGGGTCTTTGGGGAGTTAAAAGGCGAGGAAGGAGAAAGTGCGATCGCTAAATTGATTACGCCTGTCAGACGCACCGTACGAACGCTTTCACAATTCAGTGAGGTCGAGGAGAAACGGACAAGAGAGGATTCTGGCGGGCTGGATGGCGGGCTGGATGGCGGGCTGGATGGCGGGCTAGATGGCGGGCTGGATGGCGGGCTCCGTGCCCGGCTCCATGGCGGACTCCCCGGCTGTCATGCACGTCTCAACGCACGCAAAATGATTGCACGCTTTTACAAAATGAAATTCAAAGGTGAGAGGAGGGAGAAGAAGTTTGGAAACGAGTAACACCACTGCTCACAGACGGACGTGTGTACATGCATGTGCGGTAAAGTACGGATTCGTAGCACTCCCAAAAATACCACGTCTGGGTATAGCTCTGGTTTTAGACAGATGCACAGAAGGTAAAGTGCGAGCTGTATGAAGCATCATCAATCTTTGATAAGAAAGACTAAGTGGAAAGTCATCTGCGAGTGTTTATCCACAAGTGGACAATCAAATTAGCGGTTAGAAGAAAGAGAGCAATCACGGAGAAGCACTATTGCTTACATCTGCTTCCCTCTCTCTATATCTCTCGCTCCCGACTGTGATATAGGAAAAAAAAAGGTACGTAGGTGACGAGCCCGAGTAATGAAATCGTCGAAATGTGCCTAACGCAATCTCATGCTGAGGAGCTGTTTCATACGTACATGGACACTGCTATGTGGGGGCCAGGTAGGCAGCCCTGGCACCTCTGATCTCTACCTGACGCTCACTTCCGCTAGATCATGCTCTAGAGGAATCGTCTACTCGTTGTTCCAGTTTTGAGAGGGCCCGTCAGATTGGTTGCCAACTTTGTGAAGGAACAAAAAAAAGCACTTATTGCTCACGTAAATGCTCGAGACTTAGCTTCGCCGGATGACATTGTAGTTAGATATGTTCATCTGGATGACTCACAGTCAGAAGTCAAAGATTAATTCGTCTTGTTGGCCAACGGACGCCCGATTTCCCCATCTTTCTCCCCTTGCTACTTAGACGGCGTCATTGTCGATGCCGCTGCCACTGATGCCGCTGCCGCCAGAGCGGAAAATCAAATTGGGATCGAGCAAGCGAGGATTGCTTGTTGCGCTCTTTTCGTCCTCCCCTATTCGTTCCTCTTCTCTATTAAGTTAGGCGAGTGATGCGGACGCACGCACACAAACACACACACTTACCGTATGGTACAGTTAATGGTTGCCATTTGATTCGTCAAGAGTGAGACATACGCAGGAACAAGCTCATTGAGCGAGATTGAACTTCCTCGTCGAGAAACAGAGCATGTGCAGAAATGTGCACAGTTCGCAGACGGAACGCATGTACAGCTCAGCCCTAAGACTGTATTCAATCTTATCACAGTCATACGGCTTCGCCATCAGTGCCGCTAAACTGGAGAACTCGATCTCCGTCTTTATAAGACCGCGCAGGTAGCCCTAAGAGCCGTTATCTGCAAATACGTTCTCACTTGAGAGTTTTAGTTTACTCCGTAGCTCTGACAGCTACCGTGAGTCTTGCTACAATGAGGCAGTTTGTCATCATTGTCATCCTGTTCCGGATAGCGGAAGCGCTTGATCAAGCATGGGACACATCACAACTGATCGCCGGCATGAAAGAATCGCAGGAAATCTCTTCTCAATGCAGGACACACCTGGAACTGTACCACGAGGCAATGAAGTTTCCGACTGCCCCATGGGCTATAAAAAGTAAGCAGCAGTAGTAGACACAGCAACTACTTCTTCTACATGGCAACACTTCTTCAAGTGATCGATGCCGATGGAAGTCTTGAAGCAGGCCTCTTGGATGGCAACGTCTATGCCCTGGGCAGTTACTCTTCCTGCTATGACTTGGTGGTCGATGAGGTCAATGGGGCAAATGGCGGATTTGGTGGAATGTATTGCACCGTGCAGGCAATCCCGATGCCTAAGGACGGGGACGACGCGTCAGTGAGAACTCCTTTCAAACTGGAGCCCTTATCTTGGCCAGCTCTGCGAGACACGGTAAATGGCTTGCAACCCACAAGTGTGGTATGGCAGTACGCAAAAAGACAAGGCCTTCAACAAAGTTTACCACTCACCCCAAGGGTCTTCTTGGCTTATTCTCGGTCGGTATCTGTGTACCAGACTCTTGTTCCAAAAATGAAGTCGCCATGGCATTGGCTGCTACGCTGGAGACCGAGGAGTTTACTTACTTCCCCCTGATGAAAACGTGTGAGGCAAAAAGTATGAAGAAGGAGATCACTCCGGGAATCATAGGGTTTATGTGAGTGCACACACATGTGGCAGATTAAGTTTTCAATGTCATTTGCTTTAAATATGAAAGCTTTGACCGAACTTTTCTTCAGCGCAACAATGGGTGTTTTTGCAGTTCTCCTGATCATTGGCACGGCCTTAGAATTTCGCGAGCGAAAAAGGAACGAATCACGTGAGTGTTCACTCGCAACCTTCTTCCACTACGAATCTGTGCGTCCTCCTAACTAAATCATACTTCAGTGGTCATAGGTTTGCTTAGGGGATTTTCCTTGTACGATAACGCCAAGAAGCTGTTCAGTGTTAAGAAACGCTCTGGATCTGGACAGATTCATTGTCTCAATGGCATGCGCTTCCTCTCATTTACCTGGGTTTTCATTGGACATGTCTATGCATTTACAACAGGAACGTTTCCTTTCTCCAATCGAAATGACGTCATTCCTGTAAGTATTATGTTTAAGTAAGGTACGGTCACTCACACAGGCACTGTACACTCGTACAGGTTAGCCCTGGATGTTGTGTAAGAACACGTGCACGAACGTAGAGTACTGTGCTGCAGTGGCTTAAGAACGTGCTGTTACATACGTAAATGTTCAGGTGCTTCCTTGTTCCTTTTTCCCAGGGCCCCACGGGATTCCTCTTTGACGTTATCCGCAATGCTCTCTTATCAGTGGATAGCTTCTTTTTCCTCAGCGGAACCCTGCTAGCATTTCTAACAGTCAAGGAAATGGAAAACTTAAAGAGAATTAAACACGGGGACATCAAAGCTAGGGAATGGATCTTGTTCTGGGTGATGTTCTACGTGCACAGATACTTGAGGTAAGAGGACACTGATCGTATGTCAGATGTCGATCACGTGATGCACCCTTCTCCAGGCTAACGCTGGTGCTGGCACTGATAATCTTCTTTCATGCCACCGTGGCTTTTTACGTCACAAACAACCAAGTACAGTTTTTCCTTGAACTGAGTTTGAGTTGGTGCCGGGACAATTACGGAGCGAATCTTGTCTATGCGAATAACTTTTGGCGAGAAGATACAATGGTCAGTCGAGACACTGCATCCGTCCTGCACTGTCCCAAAAATATGGACATCTGACGTGACAACACTGTTGCTCCCCACGTTTCAGTGCCTGGGTCAGACATGGTACCTGGCAACGGAAATGCAGATGTTCTTGCTCAGCCCTTTCCTGATCTATCCCCTGTGGAGATACAAAAGATTGGGATGGGTGGTGGCGGCTTTCTGGGCGGTTGCGTCGGTCGCAGTGCCGATGATTCTCACCATCGTCTTTGACTGGCCGGTGGACCCAAACCGGAGCAAGTATGCCTGGTAATTAGTTATTGTAAGTGACCGTTGCTACATCTATTCCGCTGACGTTTAAGCAACTCCGGAGACGTCGACTGGTCTGAATTCAATTACTATGCCCCATGGTGCAGGAGTGGTCCATACGTCGTCGGGTTAATTTTTGGTTATATTATGTATATCATTAGAGACAGGGAGATCAAACTATCGTGGGTAAGGTACCAAACAAAACAGGCTATTAAGGAGTGGAAAATCTGTTTGTTGCAGCTGACAAACATAGCGGGCTGGTTGTTGGCTGCTGGGAGTGGCATCGCCGTGGTCTATGGTCTTGGATACACCAAGTGGATAGAGGAAGGTCAAGAAATTGCTCGCTTTCCTACAGCCCTTTACGCAGGCTTCAGCAGATTCACGTGGGGAGTTTGTCTGGCTTGGGTCGTTTTCGCCTGTACAAAGGGATACGGAGGTAGGAGAGGCTGTGCATTGGTGCTGAAGTTCACCTCAAGAGCTTTCTTCTGTTCATTTCCAGGTTATGTGGACACGTTGCTGTCGTGGAAAGCCTTCCTTCCCTTGAGCAGAGTGACTTACGTAGGCTACCTCACACATCCTTCAGTCATTTTCGTCTTCTTGGGATATTATCGTTTCACCGTCTTATTTACTCAGTTCTTTGAGGTTCGTACACGACTTTGCCAAGTAGTGAAGCTCCGGCGTTAGTTCTCGACATCTTGCAGGTCATGTTCGCCATGGCTTGTTTGGTGAGCACCCTCATTGTGTCGTTCATCGTCGCCGCTCTCTTCGAATTGCCTCTGCTGCATATGGAGAAGACAGTAGTGACGCCCCAAAAAGCCAAGCAGAGTTAATGACGCAAGAATATGTATGAGCGCTGCAGAGCATAAGTCAGAAACGCACTTACAGAGGCTCTCTCCAGTAAAATTGGGCATGCTGGTATAATTTACTGTCACGGGCATTTGCTACCTACACGCGCAGTGACGTCTGCAGAGACTTCAGGGTTGAGAACGCCAGTGTCGCCGAAGTCGGCTGTCGACACGCGTGCAGTGTACACGTACGTACAGGACGTGCGCACGTACCTGGTGCGGCACCTCCGTGTGTAAGTAAGCAGTCGTGGAGACCGCATCCTTTTCATGCAAGTACAAACATCCAATAATCGACAGAAGGAAGGAAGGAAGGAAGGAAGTATTTTTGTAAAGAAAAAAGAAACAGCCTCACGCGATTTTTCGGCGATGATTCCTGACACTTGACAAGTATAATTTCTTTTCTCTCTCAGTTTCACTTGGCTGGGCATCTAGAGCGGACAGACTTTTCACACGAATTGAGGCTGAGAGGTGTTCAAAGGGTTGCTGCACATTCTCAAGAGCTTCTCAGCCTCAATCAATGTGCACAGACATCCTCAGCAGCACACATCCGCCTCTCAGCCCGGTGTTACATGCAGAACGACGTGAACACGTAACCATAGATGTTGACGGCTGACGCGTACGTACGCAAATGTGGATGAATCGGTGTGTTGTGGCCATCGAATGTGCACTTGCGTGCTTAGTGGCCACACCAAAGCTTCCGCTGCTCCGCTGTCTGTCGTGATTACGGCCATATGTACTACAAAGAGGTGCAAACAACGTGATAGCAGAAAAGCAAAATTAAACTGACAGACAGCAGATCCCGAGTAAAAAAACTTTAAAGGCAAAATTCTGTCACAGCTCCATGCACAGTTGTCATTCATTCGTTAAAGATTTTTTGCCAAAGTTTTACGCCCGCCGTTGCGGAACAAAATGGCGGCTGGCGCAAAACCGCTCCCGAGACTTCAACATGTGGATTGGCAGAATATGAGGGTTCGGAGACAGGTTTAATACTTGTGACTTAATGCCTAAATGTGCAGGGAGGAAAAAAAGTCTGAGCTCTAGAAAATTTACTCAGGTAAAAAAAACCATCCAGACGACATAAGAGCAAGAGAGCTAATGCAGATTTTATTTCTTTTAGCAAAAAATCTAGAACAACTCTCAGTCATTGCGTGGGCAGTCCTGAGTTGAAGCTTTGCAAATTACGGAGATCGTGATTTCCCGGTAAGAGAGACGATTTAGAGTTAACCAAGCAAACGAAGCTATTAGCGAAAAATATCCGAAAACGCCGCCGCATCGAATGGAGCTTCTCCTTGCCCATTTCAGTCTTCTGCAAAATGAGCCCTGGCGAGAATGGGAGCTCATTCCCCCGTTGTTTGAGAGGCTCTTTGGCGCGAAGTTGGCGCCAACGAGACGAGAATCTTATGCATCAACTTTATGGAGTGAAAAATTGGATCGCCGCCGAACGAAAGAGGAGGGGAAGACAGAACAGAGTCCAAGAAAGGTTTGCTGGCTGCTAGAATGGCTGGGTGCGATGTACCGTGTGTAGGAGATTTAATGTCGTTCCATTTCCAGGGCGCTGCTGTCCTGTTTCACTCAGAGGGACTCGGATGGAGGTCACGAGGGACACACGGGGACCCTTTCTTTCCTTTCCCTCGTTGGCGGCCGAGCCAGCGGGTGTGCAGAAATGCAGTAGCTTCGCTGTAGATTTGGCATACACGTGCGTAGGTAGCAGGGCTGTGCGACATCTCCAATTAATGCTCAACGCTTGGCCATCGTCGAACTTGGGCTGATATGGCAGAGTTTCAGTTTCAAAGACTTCCAGACACCTCGTGAAATGCTGTCACCTCAGCACCTTCAGGTTTTGGTGCTGTCATACCACGATGCCAGAGCCGATCTCTGTCGACGGGAAACTCCCTTCCTGTTACATTAGCGGATCAGCAAATGACTCAGGCGATGACTGCACGCTTGCGTGGCTGGGCAAAGCACTTGAAGCTTCAGCTCCAGGGGAGAGTCTGGTCCGTGATAACTTGAGAAATCAGCATAGTCCGATGTCCTCTCCTCAATCAGCGTTGCTCTGTACTGATCGTCAGAGTCAGCAACGTCACTGAGTTCGCGGGACGCGGACGAGACTTCCACCTATTGTCATTTTTTGTCGCTGTTCAGGGTCACAAGTTCGTTCTTACCAGCTATTTACCATGTTACTCTCTTGCTTTTTTGTCTTGTTTGTACCCGCTGCTGGGAGTGGAATTATATGCTGCTTCCGTCAGTATTACACACGAAAGGCATCACACAACATTGCGCTTTTCGGCGTTCTGTAATATTCCATCTCGATACGGTATATCGCACAGTCTTAGTGGATAGGCAGGCAGGCGGGCAGGCAGGCAGGCAGGTACTTCAGCACAGCCAGAGATACCTTTAACAAGTGCAGGATAGTAAGGCAGCCTCAAATTCTGAGCAGTCTTTCATGCATGAACCGCCCTCATGGCCATATTGGCCCCGTTTGGTGCCAGAAACCTCAAATTGGACTTTTCTTAAACTTGTAAGTCAAGGAGAACTTTTGGGTTCAGCAAAGTGCGAGAAAAAATCCGTACCATGAAACATGTGTTACGTCACGAGAGCAGAGGTCTTGCAGTCTTAGACGTTTATTCTGGACAAATTGAGGACAGAAGCAGGTGATAGAAAGATGAAAAGTGAAGTGGGATACATGCGTCAGAGGGTTGCGATGACAATGGCTTTGTCCTGCCAGAACTATCAGGAGTAGAAGTAAAACGGAAAGCCATCCAGATCTCAGTGAGGTCACACTGAGCTCTTTTTTCTTGTTTTCAAAGTGGCCACCGTCGGGCGCAAACCAGGCCTCCATTTTGGACTTAAAGGCAGTGCAGATGTGCCGGACAGTCTACGTGGACTTAGGCACTGCAGCCCACATCTTCTCAACAGAAGCCTCCAAAGGTATTACTAACGCTGCTGTGAGAGACAGCACAGGCATTGCTCTCCACCCAGCCCCGTATGCTATAGTCCAAAGATGAGCCGTGTGATGATGACGGGCACACTTCAGAGATGGTGACTCCAGCATCAAGCAAATGTTGTTCCTTTTTTCCTGTTTGTGCCTATGTTTACAAGCCAGTTGAATATTGTTTTTATGACAGTGGTTCAGATTAAACAGCTTTACTGTAGTACTGGTTTTTAAGCGACAGTGATAGCTGCAGTGCAGCAAGTTGGCCTATCAGAAGTATCTGCCATCGGGGGATAACAACAGACTCTTTTGTGGCTTTAGATAACTGTGGTACTTAAGACACTGAGGTTGGTGTTTACAAGCGAGTCCATCAGATGATCTGTCAACCATAGATGGTAAGCATCTCGACGCCAGCTGCATTAACGTGACGTGGCAGAATAACCTGTGACTCTGACAATCCCGTATTGAACTGTATGTTTCTCTGCAAAAGAAACAACTGTTTCGTTTTATTACTCAACGTCAGGTTGAGCAAGTCAGTTGGAGCCCAAGGAATCTGCCTTCACATGAGACAATGGGAAAAAGGCGTTATCTACAGATTCTGGCCCAACAGTGTGAAAGGAGTGTGAGCGTTTAGTCCTTGTCTTGCTGCCGCACGCAGTACACTTAAATTGTGTTTGGCCCTTTCTGAACCGATCCCCCTTGACCTATTTAGTATTTGACAATTCATATGTTGCACTCTGGCCACTTTCGATGCTGAACTCGGCCATGTTGGTCACCGGCTGTCTGGCAACACAGTGAGTGAAGTGCAGCCAAATGGGCCTGGCGTGTCCTCTGGCCTCCCCATCCATCCTGCACTTGCTGTAGGTGTCCCTGGCGCAGTCAGCACACGTGCCAGTCCGTACAGTGGAGAAATGGTGGCAAGAAGGAGCAAGCTTGAAGAAAACCTTCTGCTGCAGTCAGCCCGCTTTGTTTTTGTGAGAATTGGTAGCGAGCGAGCGAGCGCCTAAAAACCATTTGTTGGTATTCCTCCTTTTGACTGATGTGGCTTGTTATCTCGATGATGGATCGAGTTTCCTATCCTGCCCCTTCCTCCACAATTCTAATTATTTCTCCGACTTGCAGAGCCCGAGCCAGAGTCTCCCTTGTCCGTCGGCCGCATCCATCAATCAGCCAAATCTTGGTCGACCGGCGAACGAACGAACCACGACGGTTTTCACGGATGGAGACAAAAGAAGGCGGAGTCTCGGAAGAAGAACCATCGTAATTTTCGTCGCCCTCGGTGCCTCTTCCAAATGGTGGGAGATTATTAGTTGGAAGAGCAGAGCAGGAGGACAAAAACACGCGGCGCGGGCAGAAAAAGACAATTTAAAATCAATTTCAAATTACACACCTCACTCGCTCATACAGGCGGCGAGATCTCCGTGGCAGCAGCCGTCGCCGCCGCCGCCGCCGCCGCCGCCGCAGCCGCAGCCGCAGCCGCCGCGCCAGCAGCCGTCGTCGTGGTGGGGACCAAGTCCGGAAAAGGCTTCGCTGTCTTCCTCCCCCGATGCTTCTTGGTTGAGTGAGGAAAAAACATTCCTCCACCAAGTATCGGGCTCTCTCATTAGCAACTTCCGATTATGCATTCTTTCACGTTCTCATCGCTCAGGTCGCGGAATCACTGCCAGTCATCGCCGGTCGCACGAAGGAGGAGAAACTCGCAGCGGGCAGGCCATGATTATAAATTCGTGATTTAACAAATAGGCCTGCTGCGGTTTTTCTTGGCCTCGGCTTTTGTGCCTGCTACTACCAAGTGAGTGGATGATGATTCATCACGGTGCTGGTGGCGGACTTTTGATGCATCGGCTTGTAATAACTTCGAGATATATACCATACATGCATACTACACGCTGCTGGCTCGCTAATGCCTTGAGCTGATGAATAAGGCTGCCTTGAGAAAGGTATGCAGACTTTGGTACACTGCGAATCACCGAGAAGAAAAAGAAGGGAAAATGACTGCCAGTTGTGGAATAGCCGCGGTTCACCAGCGTCTTTGTACTTCCTTGGTTTGACATTTATTGGATGCTTCTTGTCAGCGTGACCAAATCAGCCTCTGCCGGCGGCTCAAAGAGCGTTTGATTGACAAGAAAGTGTGCAAGACAGATGAAGCAGGCGCTCCACGCCTCTTCCGCTCAGTCTTGACTTTCGCCGGCATCCCATTACCTGAGAAACCTGTGTTACTTTCACGTCCGTACACTTGCGTGTACCTACCTTACTTGTGAGTGATCATCGGTGGTGTCCGAGTGAATAAAAGCACTTCCAAAAGGTCGTGGATACAGTGAGAGCGATGAAAAAAAAAATGACATTTTAGCGTTGGGTAGGGACACTCTTTTCGTGTACTCTCCGTCTGTTGGTCCGTCTGTCTGTCCGTCCGTCTGTCCGTCTGTCCGTCTGTCCGT
>JAAUXU010100169.1_pt1 | contig 52815 bp, 47 predicted proteins | sample 7278151 | NCBI WGS metagenome assembly JAAUXU01 (sample SAMN14350113, study PRJNA611818) | marine sediment metagenome | isolation source: surface marine sediment (1.8m) | place: French Polynesia: Moorea | collected 2018-08
CCGCCATTCCCCGCTCCCGCACGCTCGGCTCCCCCCTTGCCTCCGCACCTGATTCGGGCGCGGCCCCCGCCCCCATCGCGACAATTAATCTCGGCCACGGTGATGTGGGGGAAAAGAAAGAGAAAAAAACAGACACGATGAGTTTGAAGATAGGAGAGATGAGGTCTTGAGCCACAGAGGTTGTGTGCGACCTCTGCTTTTGTACAGCTGAATGTCCAGAGGGGTAAAATCAATTGGTGTCTCCATCCGTTTTCTTTATGAGAGGCCAGTTAGTCGGTCGTAAAACGCTTTTCTCGCCTTTTCAAATGGAATCGCTGGCTGCTTGTTGGCTTCACCGACTGCAAAGGGGGCGAAGGGCTCGGTTGCACTGGAGGACTTTTGTCACACTCAGGACTGCGTGTGCGTGTCCGTCCGTCCCCACGTGCGTGCGGCGGCTCGTGCACCCGCGCGGTACATCCGACGTGTGCACGTACGCATTCGGCATCAAGCACTTCCTCAAGGGTGTGTCTCCTCTGCACCTCTGCCGTTGCGTGCGTTTAATTATCAATGCGCGCCACTCAAGACAGCGGATATCGGCGATATCGGCGATATCCCAGTCGATGAACACGCGTGTGTTCCGCAGTGCAGAGCAGAAATAGCGTGCGTCCACTCAAGATTGCTCAAGTACCCACGGCTTCTTCTTTATGGGCGCCAGTCAGCGTGCGAGTGAAGAAGCTACGTAGATGTTGTTTCCACCAACTACACGGAGAAAGAAGCGCCTCCAAAATTCGTTCCAGGAATGGTGTCAGTGCTGGAGCAACTCCAGCCGAGACACGGCCATAAACTGTGCCGCCGCCGCGGCCGCCGCCGCCGCCGCCGCCGCCTCCAGTACAGTAGCTTTCCAGCCAAGAGTAGATAAAAAGAAGTTGGCAGACCAAGGTCTGTCCAAACATCGCTTCAAATTGCGTTAGCCTCCACCTCATTGTGGCGGCTGCAACGAGAGACCCACAGAGAAAGAAAAGTAGCAGCCATTGCACGTCGAGCTCCTCCCGAAAGACCCCTCTTTTTCTCCCAAATGTTGACGGCGGCGACTCGCTGTCAAAACATCAGGGTATCCCACACAAAGGATGCAAATAACATGCGGGCAAAGAAGTTGCTTTTTTGCAAGGTCCGCTGAGCTTCGACAGAACTGCGTACAATGGCGGAGGAGAGAAAATGTTTTGACCTTGCACCTCCCACTTCTCCAACAGCCCAAAGTCAAACAGTTGTGAGTGTCCGTCCGGGAAAGGAGAAAAAAAAAACGATGGACGAATCTTTGTTCCTTCCTCATTCATTCTTGGGTCCCCACAGAAGAGACATGCAGAAGTCATGCAACACATGTTTTGAGCCCATTTTATTTTTCTGCCAGACCACCTGTGAGTCCGACTTTTCTTACACAGCTTGTCGCAGACGCGCACCCAGCCTCACTGGTGATAGGTCCAAATGGCCTCGCTGGGCCTGTCCAGCCTGGCCGGCCTCAAAACAAAAGAAGAGATCTCAAAGTTTTGTTCGGAACCAGCCATGCAGTGATTGAACAGCTGAGAGAGGAGCAACGTTGCTGAAGCAAAATCTCCTGAGTGAATTGCGGAGGAGATCGTTGCAGCTTCTGCTCCTGCCTCATCGGCTCAGTCCATGAGAAATCATACACAACTTGTGCACAGCAGACTTTTTGCATGTACGCACAGACTGATTCAGACACCCCAAGCCAGTGGCGCAGTGTCCATATGCGCGCTCTCAAGGGCATAATTCATCTGGAACGAGTCAGCTACTAACTAACTAAGTTATGCCCAATGTTTGAGCACCGTCTGCAGTCTGACGTGCTATTTTTGTATACAAGTTACAGGAATGCAAGCAAATGCTCTTGAAAAAAAAATCAGGAACTGTGCACACGCAAGGGAAAAGTTTTCCCCCTCGCAGACGTAAAAAGCAATGGACAAATTGGCTTACTTCTGTTTCCGCCAGTCCCGTTATACTTCGGTTGTTTATTCTGTGGCCGCTGCTCTTGCCCTTGGGCCAGTAGAACAAGTGCTTATGCTCACCGGCCGCGGGAATAGAGTATTAACGTTGTTGTAAGTGCACATAGAAAAACTACGGAAGCGCTGACATTTTCCAATCTTACTATAACTGTCAGTAAGAAAGTGTTTACGTCCAGTGAATGACACCGCGTCCGTCGTGCAATAACAGATAGCACGAATGCATGTGTACATTTTAAAGGGTTGTACTACACCGTAGGTACGTGCGCGAGTGTACATGGTGTATCTACAATTTGTATCGCATAAAATATGTATGTGCCTTTCAGCACCAAACAATGTTATTTTGGTGGATATAGCTTCGAACACAGTTGTACAAGTGCCTCGATAAACACGACAGTTCTCTGTGGAAAGTACGACTGTTGATTTAGGAATCCCCAGGGACAAATATGGAAAGAGCTTACTTTTCCACTACTCCAGGGGAACTAAAACCCAGCTTGTAAGCAACGAGTAGGAAGATTACATTACAAGCAGGTAGTCAGTAGGATAAAAAAAAAATCTCTGTTGACCATGCCGTACATGATAAGCTCAAATGTGCCTGCTGGAGGTCACCAAGTAACCTTATTACTATGGGAGAAAGGACCAGAGGGTCTCTCCACATGAAAAAAAAATTGCAAAAGTCGATGTTCGTAGAAAAGTACGTACGTACGTACGTACGTACGTATGTTCACCAGACCATATGCATGCACTGTGCGCTTGCCTTCCCTCTTCTGGGTACTACCAGATCCCCAAAGAGCCTCCTGCCATTGTCTTGAAATTTGGCATGCAGCGTACAGCACCCACATGCATGTACTCAAGGTACCGTGTACAGTGAGAGGCAAGAAAAAAAAGAAGTGGTAGCTGTGCTCTCCCTTCTTCTCTGCCCTCACGCTTTGGGGCGGATGCTTTTTTTCATTGTCCCCATGTCTCTCCTCTTAACCTTAAGGCCTCATTGCTCCTGGCCACCATCACCCCAGCGTCTCTCCTGTTGGCCTCTGATCTCCTAATCAGACGTTTTCATGAGTCACACGGCATTGTACTGTACCATAGAACTGTGGCACTCGATGGGGACCGGGCGTTCTGGTGACCAAGAAGAGACAGGAGAAGGACAGCAATAACACATGTGTAGCAACACACAAAACGTACACACGAACTTGTAAGCTCTCAATGGCCTCGTGTGCATGAATGTGAAGAACACGAGTTGCCAATAACAGGGAGAGGAATAAGGAAATCTGGATAGGTACCACACATACGGGAAATGGCATCAGCTACCAACCAAAGGAACGAGGAGGGGGAGATACGAGAGAGAGAGAGCAAATGTGGGTCGGACAGTGATAAGGAGCTCTTTCTCTCTCTCTCTACGTGCGCAATCGTGTGAGAGACAGGGAGGATAATATCAGTGGTCGTAAAAATATGCTCCCTTCCTAATAATGTCAAGAGAGAAGAGGCCAAAAAAATGATCCCATTCGTGCTCGTATGTCTCATCAGACTTCTTGCGCAAAAAAGTGAGGGGGGCACTCGTATATGGCAGAATCTGCGGTGTGCATGTATGTACAGCTTGGCAGAACGCACCCCTACGTGCATGAGGGCGTCCGCAGCTGCGGCCTGCCGGCGTCTGGCGGAGGGTCCGACACTCATGGGTCCGGGGGGAGCATTTATCTGTTGTCTCCTGCCTCTGGTTGCGGGCTGTTAACGGAATTGCCAGCATAAGTTTTGCTGCTTGAACAGGATTGGTCTGGTAATGGCCCCGAATGGGCACAAATTGCTCATTGCTGTTTTCTTCCTCCGCCGTTGACACAACAGCGTCATTCATTGGGACTCCTCCTCCAGCATGGGAAGCAGCTTGCTCAAAGGACAGGAACGGGCTCGGCTTTTCCAATGTCCCCCGGGCCGGGCCGGTGCACGGCCTGGATGCGGCGCTGGACGCGCCAGAAGCAGTGCGTGATCGTCGCAGACTTGTGCGCATTGTCGGTGTCCCTGCTGTCTGTGTTGCTGCTGTGTAGAAAATCGGTCCCCGGCGTCTGTTTCAGCCGACGCAACAACTGGAAATTGCTTTGGGGCATGTCTTTCTGGGGGTCATTTTCGTGGCCAGAGGAGATGCCCAAAAATGGTTTTATTTTGTACCGTAAAAGCGAGACCCAACAATAACATTCTTAAAGTCTATCTTCCTTCTGACGGGCTCGCGCCTGCGTGGTGTGCGTGTGTGCGCGGACGCGTCGATTAGAAGTAATCAAGTGAGGAGCAGGAGCCACAAAAAGTGCCCTGTCAGAAGGGGGGAGGGGGCAAAAAACAGACTCGGGGTGAGATCTCCAGCGTGGGGTCAGATGAGCAATGATCCCTCTTTCCGTCATATCACTTCTTCCCTTTTTGGCACATAGATTTCTGTGACAGTCGGGGTGCCAACTGCCCATCCGGACTCTGCTCCGTCTGTCTCTTATGGCGCTGCACCGGGACGTGCGTAAGTGGCAAGCGTACCAAGATCCCCCAGTTAACGCAATCGTGTTTGCGGCTTTCTGTTTCACGCCATCTCACCGCACACGCCCCTGAACTTCACTCAGGCCTGCTCGCTCGTGACCACAGACCCGCCATGGCGATTGGCACCTTCTCCTCCAAGCTCGAGGGCAGCATCAAGGTGGAAGCTGTCATGCATAATTCCCAAACGCGGGCATTAAGTTTCTCTCCCCTCCTTATTGCTCCCCATCTGGTTGCGTGTCCTCTCTTACATATGCACTGTATAAAATTTCCGCTCTCACACATATTCCTTCTTTTTTGTGATGCTCTTTTCACCTGTCAGTCGGCTGCGAATTCCTTTTTAGGGCTCCGAACTAAGACAAAAAGAAGTGAGGCCCGAGGAGGTGTAAAAAATGAAGAGGACTGAAAAAGAAGGGAAAAACGACTCCCCGCTGGCGTTTCACCCACTTTTGAGTCATCACCGTGATCCTTTGTGTTCTCGGAGATGCCAATTAGGCATCCCTGGAAGACCGACGCGTAAACTGACGGGGTTTTCGAGCACCACCGTTAAGGATGGCGTACACACACACACACACACACACACACGCACACTCATTGGGGCTTCTTCCTTCTCACTTGGGCCTCTTGTGTGCACTGCTCACTGCGCTGTGATGTCAGGACAAAAGTTGGTCTGATGGGGCAATCTAATAAGCAGGAGCCAAAAAGAAAGGAAGAAAGATGGACATGAAGACGTCCACAGATCCGCCATTCGGCGGTGCCAGTGAAAAGTCGCCTGCCATACGTGGCATGCACGTGCTGTACGTACGTACGCGCAGACCCCGATTTACTGGGGTGCCGACCTGCAGCACCGGACGTGCGCGTGGCACGCACTGGTAGGAATGTCACGAGACATGGGGACGTTGAGGAGACAAAGTTGAGAGCGTTTCTCGCAATGCTAAAAAAAGAAGTGCTATTCTTCCTCCTTTTGAGGGTGCCCGACGACATGGATGGACCTGTAGGTTCCCAGGTGGCTTATGTACGAAAGTATCCCCCCTAGCAATCACATACTCCTGCTTCCGGCTCTGATAGTTCTTCCGAAAGTTTTTCCAGGTGGGTTATTCCCCCTTCCCCCCCCCCCTCCCCGTAATGTTGCGTGCCTTATGGTCGAGAAAAGACCTGAAGTGTCTGAAAAAGAGACTCCCACTCCACAGTATATAGACCTCTAATGCACAGTAGAACGATGGACTTTTCTAGGTGTGAAAGTTGCCATGTTACGAATAAAGTTTCTCCTCCACAAAAAAAAGTTTTTGCCTTCTTCTGCTCTGCACGACAACCGGCAGAAGGCGTTTTATGCTTTCTCATTGCGAAAAAAAAGAAGGAAGGAAGACTGGTATTCAAAGGCAGGAGAGACTTATTAAGGATCGCAAAAAAGGAAAGTTCAGGATTAATATACGACTCGGTTATCCACGAATTAAGCATTTTGCGGCCCCTGCCTACACCTCACCCCTGGTACCCAATGGAGGCAAAAAAAGATTCACAGCAAAAGTACAAAGGGCAAGAATTATTTTAGGGTTCATTGTGTGACATAAATAAAAAAGGCATTTTCCCAGCCAATTAGTGCTCTAGCTAGTTACTCCTTTTTATGAGTGACTTCTCTTCCTTCACAGGAGGAAATGGGGACGCTCAGAGATCGGCAGGGGAAAGTTTTCACATTTCTCCCCCATCCTGAACAACCACTACCAGCTCAACCCCCTCTTCCTCGTCCCCCTCCTGTTGCAGGAGCTGAATATATTAGTCAAACTTGGTTACACCTATTGATTCTCATTCGCTCTCCGGCGTTGGTTTCGTTGGCATTGTTTGAAAATTTTAGGGAGACACAAGTAGCATTGGTAGGGGAGAGATAATGCCTCTTCTCAATGAGGTCTTCAGCGCTTCTCTCTTGTGCGGGAGGCGTGGAGCAAAAAAGAGAAGCATTTAAATTATGCCGCATTAGCAATTACCTAGGCAAATGGGTGTTCTTCTTCATTTGTATTCAGCTTTTAAGTCAAATCTCTGGTTCATCGACGAAAAGCGTCTGCCCTGCACCTTCTGGGCAGCTGCACTCGGGCTCAGCCGCAAGAAAAGTGGAGAGGGCGGAGGGAGGTAATTACGAGAAAATTGTGTCATTTAGCTAAACTGTGCCGTTTTCTTCATTAGTTGGTGTTGGCACCACTGCGGAGAAAGAGAGAAGGAAGTTACTGCGAGTGTTTGCTCAGTTATTGGACCTGATCACGCACCAACTGCAACATGTGTGGAATAACTTCTATTTGCTCTAACGTGAGTGAGACACACACACACACACACACGTTTGAAACGGCAAACACGTTGCTGCAGTTGAGCCTCAGATGTCTTTAATTCATGCAGAGTAGATGCTTAATTCGGATCTGTATAACGTGGCCTCGTGATGTCACCTACGTTGTGATTGTATAAAAGTGTCAGACAAACCTAAGCGGAAGATAAGATAGAAGTGAGCAAAACCCAAGTAGAGAAAAGGTGTCGAAAGAAGTCAACCGATCAGACACTTTTGCCCTCCGCAGCATTGATGAATCACGTCGGACACCACCAACACCTGCCGCTGGTGGCGCCGCTGACGTGGAATGACTTCCGCGGGAATTTCCCCATTGTTATCTCGCCATCGCACAAGCATTGGGCACTCACTCACGCACACACGCACAAACCCATTTTCCCGTTTTATTGCCTCTGCTGACCATAACTTATACGCCTAATTACACCCACGGGGCGTCACCACCTCCTCAAATTCACGACTCAAATGCACGAGGCAGGAAACAGAGGGCCTCACTGTACCCATCTTGGCATTCATGTTTTCTTTCTAGCAAAGAAGAGGGGGAAAAAGTCATCCTAATTTAGATAAAGATCTCCTTTTTTTTTCTTCTTCTTCTTCCCAACGCCCAAATCAGCGATGCCGTTTTCTACAGTAGGATGTGTCTACTCCGTTGCGATCTCTGTCTAGTCTGCATCTCCTCAAACTTAGGCCTGGATGATATAAATGACGCGGGAAAAAAGTTTCTCGCCTTGTAACGGAGCTTTCAGACCGAAAGATCCCGCTCCGAAAACGAACCTTTTCCCAGCTGAGGTTGGTGCAGAAGTGGATGCAGCTTTGGGGCCTGCGAAAAAGATCCTAGTTGATAGCTCGGGTTATGCCTAATATGGCCTAGAAAAACACCGCGCATTTACGACGACGCAGACGATCGTGCTCTCATTCATCTTCTTCCTGTCTCACGTACCCACAGGCTCCTTTTCTTATCTCGATTTGGTCAACTAATTTGGCTTCATAATCGCCCCGTTCTCCGCTGCCTCGCCGGGTTCCAGCCCCGGAATTTTACCAAGAAACAGACCAGGGGCCAAATCTTGGACGTGGTGGGGAAAGGGAAAAAGTAGAGGTGATACGAAGTGACTGATAGAAACGGTTTTCCTGCTTGGAGGGAAGAAGAACTGTTTCTCTTTTGTCCCGTCTCAATATCTACGGGGTGGTTCAGCAGCGGTGGTCACGTGTCCAGCGACCCACCGGGAAAGCTTCTTCTCCGGCAACCCGGACCAGACTCTTGTGTATACGTGTTTGATGTCGGTTACAATAAATATTGGTCTGAACGATCTGAACCAGAGATTGTGTGGTCATGTCTCTCAGTCAACAAGGTGTCAACAAGGGGCTTCGCACGGTCGGTCAGCAGCAGTTGTCGCTGGCGTGCTCGGGACTGACGGCTTAGGCCCCGGTTGCACCGGTTGAATGAGTTGCCCACCATGCAACTGCACCGGTGTGAACGCACCCTTAATAAAGTTGCACGCGATGTCGATGTAGGGTGACGACGTCACATCAGGCCCTCTCAATTCGGATAACAGGTATTGAAAGTAGCCTGAACTGCTGGCTAGGTAGAGAAGGAGTCATTGTTCGGTGGTATTTTTTTTTATTAAAGAAATGACGAAAGTAGCAAAGCAAGAAGGATTTGAGAGGCAGGGTGTCTGCAGTTAAGTGCTGCTAATCTCGATCCCGACCATGAATCATCGAGCCGCCTTATGACGCGAAGCAATTTATAACCAGCCTCTCTCACTCCCCTTGAGATGTTAATCTGTCGGGTTAATAAGAAGACGTGGGCCTTAAGGGCCTCCCCCCCACACACGCACACAAATACCCGGAATAATTGGGAATCGTTTTGATTCATTGTGCCAAGGCTACCGATGGGCCCACGACACTTGGTCGCAGTCGTAGCTCATGGCCACTGGAGACGAAATGGCACTGCCCGCCCTCACAAAAGAAGGCCTAGGAGGTACGCACGTAATTTCGCCAAGAGGAACGCAAATGCAAGCTGAGCAAGATAAATGAGCCGTGAAATTCTTTGTTACCCAAGAACAATGAGCTCTTTGAAGAGCCCTTCCCTGGGATAAAAAAAAATACATACATATGTGTACGCATACATATAAAGTGGGTGCGATAGCATTGATGTTTCTGGGGCGCGGCCCCCACAGTGACTTGAAGACACCCACTTCAGCACCCCTTTGGATCGCCAATCACCAAAACAGTATGATGCACCTTGAAGCACCCATGGAAGAGGAACAAGATTGAGTGCGTCAAGATCGGAGACCTTTCTTCCTCCCTGTCGTCATAAGAAAGTGACGAGCTGCTCCTCCCTCTCAATATCATTGGCACACGTAATGATGGAGAGATCACGAAATGTAGTGCTGAGAGTATAGTAATAATTATCACTATCATCATTACCATCATTCTTATACAATGGCTTCAGCTGGTAACGGTGTTGCAGTCAGCGTCGCTGAGCAACGTCACTGTTCTCAAGACACGTCGGTTCGGAGCAGCGCTGATGGTGTGCAGCTCCTACTAGGCAATCTATGCTCATCTAGATGTTACAGTGAACTGGTCTGTGTTAGGACTCTGTCTAGCAGAGTCGCAATGCAAAGCAGTCGTTGGAGAGCGGTCTCAATGCTTGTGGGAAAGGGTGTTTCAAACTTCTCTAATCGGTTCAGCAGAGCGTGAAAATGTACTTAGGTAGTCAGTACACGTTCACCCTAATCTGTTGCGCGAGATCTCGAGGTTAAATTACCGCAAAATGAGAGCACCGGCACTGAATGCATCGTCTACATATATACCCATACGTACGTTGAGATTAATACTGTAATCGATTGTTAACTTCCAGGCGTGTTGTGTCGTCAGCAGTACTTTCTAGTCACGCCGCGCAACATGACGGTACCCGAGGGCCACAACGTCACCATCGAGTGCGTGGTGGGCAACAGGCAGGGCTCGATCCAGTGGACCAGGGACGGACTGACGCTAGGTAAGAGAAGAACATCTTTTGCTCGTCGTTGAGCTGCTCGGAAGCCTTTTGAATGGCCCCAACAGCACACTCGTTATCATTCTCGTACCTATAAAGGTACGCACGTGTACCTGAATTCGACAGTCGATTGCTACTTCTGCGGCCTTGCAAAAGAAAGTGAAAGGGGAACTTTCAGAACAAAGGGGGAAAAAAAGAATGCCTGTTACTCTTCTCCTCGTATCTCCATTACCTGTCCGATTGATGGATTGATGCAAAAATCGTGTGAGGCAGGAAAAAAGATGCTTTCGTTCCTTCTTCGCTACCTTGAATCCGATTTTCGCGTGGGCCCCGACCATAATTGAATGGAAGAAGAAATTGATGATATCAATCCTAGAGACAAGCTGTGGGTGTTTCAGTTAAGTCACAGTAAAACTTCGGCTTAACGACTTTCATGTGTAAAAAAAGGCGTCGCTGCTAAATTTGCCCAGTTAAATGCAGCCACGATTGCGCTATCGCATATATACAGACTCACGAAAGTAAGCAGCAAATATCGATTTGTCTACGTCCATTTTTTCTCTCTTTGACTGACTGACGCATAACACTTTCTCCCCATTTTTTGCTGCACCTCCTCCACTAACCAGGAAGCAAAAAGTCGGGATGATGCCCCCAAAAGTAGGGCTCTCTTTCCCTGTCAAAGAGTTACATACATCTGTCGAAAAAACTTTTTAGTCCACTCAACTTAAGTGTAAAGATGAGATATTGTGATTGACAGACGCAAGGAAACTTACATTTCATATTGTCTCTTTACCACCACCACCCTCCAATATCTGTCAGTTAAAGAAGTCGCTTTCGATGGCTCGATTGATGACTTCTTTCTGAAGAGTTTGCGTTTCTGCTAAGTTAAACACTTCTTAAGTAATGGGGGGAAGCTGAAGATGTAACAAGGTCTATTCTTCATCTTCTGCTTGGGGGGGGGGGAGGGGAAATATCCCCTCCTCTGAAGAGACCGAAAACACGAGCTCGTGAAAAAAGGGGCAGATCAAAGGCATGAATAAGAAGAAAAGGGGGGATTTCTCGCCTAAGGTAAACACGCAGCGGAAGAAAAACAAGGAAATGGAATCTAAGTGTGTGCTAACCCAGGTTGACGACAGATGAATCGGTCCAACCAGGTGAAAATTGTCTGACGTCCTCGGATGCGTTGTTCTCTATTGGGCCTTGCTTTAAAGGTGTTGCACAAAAATAAATAGACTAAATGTGACCCTTTTGCTCCCTGCTCGTTGGTTGATCGTCTCGTAGGCATGACTCCCTACTGAGCCGTACGGGACGGAGGCTGGCTGTGCTTATGTAGCTCAATGGATGGCCCCTTTTCTTTTGGCATTCTCTCTTCTACATTCTCTTTATACACTGTGTACACGTGCGAGGCTACGACGACGTGGTACTTATTCAGCGAGTAGTAAGCAACCCCCTCACGCAAAGACTCAGTGGGCATGAAATTAAAGCGCGCCGCGGTAGAAATTTGGGCTCAATTTGCGATGCAAACAGTCCGTGATATTCTGAAAGGGTTAATTCACATCTCCCCCCCCGGGGGGAGGGGGGAGTAGCGGGAAAGAAGAGAAAAAGAGCGGACTTCGACGTCATTTTGTCGGTTGAAACGACGTAACGGAAACGTCACTTCTGAGGCTGAAAGACAAACGACGAGAAGACGCTTGTCCAAGCATCCGCGTCTTCCTGCCTGAAGGACGGAGAGAAACGATATTTGGTAAACTTAATTCGGGCGCCTTCCATTGTTTCCTCGGCCACGAACAGGACGAAGAAGAGCCAGGAGAAATTGGGCCCCCTCTGTCTGTCCTTCTTTACCTTCCTCCTGCAATTTTCCTCTTTTTCCCCCGAGGGGGAAATTTGGGAAATGCCATTCGCTCTCTCGCTCGCTCGCTCTCTCTCCTGTGAGGTGTCAATCGGGCTCTCGGGCTAGCGAGGGTATAATCAGAGACAATTTTAATCGCTCGCAGGAAGGTTTGGAAGAGGGGACCAAAGTGTGGGGTAGAAGTCATGGCCTCCTATAAAGACGGACCCCCTCTATTTGTACGTGGAGTGCGAAAGGAGGGGAAAGTGCCACATCTTGGGTAATAATTCGTTATGGGCCACATGGGCGAAAGTCGGCGCAGCCAGGCAAATGATACATCTAAGGTATGCACTCATGGGTTGCGTGACTTCGCACTCACTCAATAATTCAAATCATCACTCCCGCGCATCCATGGCCGCTCTCAGTTTACACAGCTGCATGGAGATGAGAGTTCTTAGACCCCATTTTTTTTGGCACACTCTCACGTAGGCCTACGTAGGGAGTGTGCCGACCCTGGGCGCGGACTGACCGGAGCTTTGGAACCAGAGCTCCCAAAGCTCAGCACATGTGTGACACGTCGTCCATCTCCGCCAGTGCAAGCGCACCCTAAGGAAGTGAGCCAAAGATATCCTTTTCTCGGAGGTCATGAAGTCGATCCCCTCGCTGGAAGACACGCGCGCACACACACACGCCTGGGCGCAGACGCAAGAGAGAATGAGAATCGTGAGGTTTTGACGAGCTTTTGCCCAATTTGAGTGCGCACGCGGAGATAATTCATTTCCTTTGTGATATCTGCGTGCAATTTACCACATTTATTATTACGCTACTCCCGGATGGACGTCGTCCTCCTTGCCCTCCCCGCTCCTGCTCCTCTTCACGCCGCCGTCGAAGCCGAGCAGCATCGACAGCGAACCTCCTCTCCTCATTCATAGCCTCCTGTCATAACCGTCTGAGAAAAATTGTTCTCCTTCACTTTCATTTTCAGTGGAAGCTAAATGAGTAGAGGAGGAGGCTTTTTCTGTTCTTTGTCTTCTCTCACTTTCGCAGACTCTGCTCTGTGGCAGCCAAAACGACACGAAGAGCTCACAAACAAAAACTAACCAGCAAAATTATGCCACAGGTAGAATTACCTAGCACTCTCTTGCTATTTCTTTTTTCGTGGACTTTCCTCAAAGCATCAGATATGCATATCTAAGTGAAATGGCAGCCCTGCAGTTGAGGGAGAGTCATTCAAAAGGGGAGCTCCGAGATTGGAGAGAGTTTCTTCTTTCTGCAGAAGCTTCACGCATTTACTTAAACCAACGGGGACATAAAAGTGCGGACAGAACCGCCACTTATGTAAGAGGGATTCAGCCTCCACCAGACACAGCTGGAAGGAGGGCGCACCGCGCCTCGATATGAAACTAAAGTATTGCATTGCACAGCGTTCACATATCATCGAGGTCTGCGCACGGTACATATGATACATCCTGTAGTAAGTAGCATGTGAAATTTCTGCTACATGTGGGGGGTGCTTGCACCTGCAAAGTGGGTCATAAAGATGTCTGATGGGGACATATAAAAAGGAGATTAGACGGGGCCGGGGAGGTCAGCAGGGTGTTCCACGGGGAGGGCGGTCACTGGCGCGAGGGAGGCCAAGACGACTGACATGGAGAGGGTAAAAGTGGTGTCACAACAAAGCGGCAAGGGGTCGAGCAGTTGAATGGAGTGATTCTCTCTTCTTCATCTTTTTTTTTTTCACGTGCACACTGTATACGGCATTACACTGCGTGATACGCACTGCATACACTGGGCACTGCGAGTGAGGGAAACTTTGCATTTCTCTTCAAAGAGCTCTTGCAAGTCTTGTCTGGTGGAGGCAAGCTTGATGTGCAGGTATAAAGTAGCCCGAACGCTCCTGGTCTAACTATTACAGGGCTTCAAGCTGGAAGAAAGATGGTCAAGAAAGATACAAAGAGGGTGGAAATCTTAACTTGTGGATCCCCCGTGGAGTTAGTAGATACGGGACTTTAGCCAAGCAGGAAGGTTGTTTGTTTTATTTTTAGCTGGACTCCTCCAATAAATCTTTCAGCTACTTGTATAAGACAACGGCGCTTTCGGAGATTTTTGCGCTGCTATCAAAGGGTCAATAAAAGATCCCTCAAATCCATCGCCTTAGAAAAAAAAAAGCTCGCCATGTCTAAGGTCGCTTGAAATTCAGGGAGCAGCGCAGTTTGGGCTGTTCATGGGCGTTGCTATCGCGGGAGCCCAATTAAAGCGGCGATAGCGAAAATGCCTCAGCCTCCAGAACTGGTTCCAAGTGGAGGAAAATGCGCGGACTCCCACTCCGCACATCTGCAGCGGTGGCCGCGGCCGCCAGCGCCGCCAGCGCCGCCAGGGCCGCGAGCACGGACACGGCCGCCGCCCGCTTCCGCCTGGCCGGCGATGCCATTTTGGCAAGACTCAGAAATTCTCTCCGAAAGTTGCCTTTTTCTCCCGATTTCCTGCACCGATAGTGTCAGAATTCGATTGCCGGATGATGACGAAGAAGGCCTGGCCGCGGGACGCCGCGCCCCACACGGGTCATTAACGAGGCGAGCGCGAGAAGGAAAAAAATGAAACACCTCTTAAATAATCGTAGAAACTTTTTTTTTTTGGTCTCCACCAGTGTCTGAAAGGGCCAAGACGTTTCATCATCTTTAAAAATATCAACGTTTTCATTCGTTGTGATGCGTCTCAATATCAAGCTCTGCATCTGTGTGTTCTCTGCCAATGACACCTACGTCCAGAGGCCGGTTTTTTTTAGTCCCCGAGGAACAGACAGGTCAGCGTCAACATAGAAGTCAAGTCATAAGTTTAGAAAAAAATATCCCCGAGATCCAGTGCTGGAAGCTTCTTCTTCCAGAGGAATACACTGAAGCATGAGGTGACCAAGATTCGTAGGTAGAACTAAAAGTCCAGCCCCTCAAGTGTGCGTGTGAGGGAGAGGTCGACTTTTGTGCCTCACCGCAGCTACAAATTCCCATTGGCTTGACCACCTCTTCCTTGTTGGATTATTGCTCCATCATTCATTTGTTGGCCCGAGACAATATCCATTTTGGACTGAGAGAGAACGATAAAAACTTTTTTTTCCTTCTCTCTCCCCCCTAAGAACAAACTGGGTTAACAGTTTCAGCAATCAAATCTCCAAAGTAATTGCGGGCGTAAAATGTTTCACAGCCTCAGATAACAGCACTAAGGAGTAGGAGTGGGACGTGCGGAGTTCGCACAACGCAGAGATTTGTAGCTGCAGAACTCACTTTGTCATCCCGAGATGTGCTCAAAGTGCTGTTAAAGAAGCAGAAGAGAGCAGATGTCATTTCAACGGCAAATTGTGCATCATGTCCGCCAATGTCGGTTGTATCTATAAACATGGGGGACTCGCCAGCCGTGTTCAGCCTGGCCGAGTTGGTGAGGCCGCCGCACTTGCAGCTGCCCTGCCCAAGCGGAGCCTCAACCTCTTCTGCGTACACTCAATTGTGCCCTCGTTTCGTGGTAAGACATTTCTAGAATTATTTATGTTTCTGTTTCTGTCTTCGGCCCTCCTGGGGCGACAGAGGAAAGCTGAAATTGAAAGAGACCCCTTGTTTTTGCAGCGCTTGCTTTAAGTGGATAGCTTGTTTATGCTGGCTTCTCGCGCTACCATAACTCTTCAGAGCTAATGCAGAGATCCATATTTCATTAGGCTTCCATCGCATTTCTCCTGACAACTATGATACGGTGCCTCGACAGACGAGTGCGTACCTTGACTATCTTTTGCTACTTCTTCATTGAGCTCTAAGATCTGATTATCCCCTGGTGAACTTCCCTTCTGCTCCATCTCTTCTTTATCATTTTTTAGACATCTCCTTTCCCAAAGCCAACGAAGCTCAACGAGCAGCTTAATCATTTTTGAGCAGTTTCCTCTTCCCCTCATTTCCATCGTAGTGAGTGGCTCACGTCTTCTGCTTCCGGACAGACAGACAGACAGACAAACAAACTTGGTGGTTCTTCACCAAGGCCTGCGCAACAAGTTGTCGGAGATGCTCTGCGCCAACGTCTCCGTGGTGTCCACCAAGCTCTTCAGCGGTGGCTGCCACTGCGGAGCAACCACCCTGACCCCAGCCCATGCAGTGCAGGGACCAGAGGGTGATCAGTGTGACAGAGGGCAGATGTCTCGGTGGCGACGAGAAAGACCATCTGTACGTAGGCAAAGCTTCCCCAGTCAAAAAATCAAAACAAACATTGCTGCATGAAGAAAGAAAGATGATGGGGGCAGGATGCAGGCTTCACTAACTAGTGCCCGCACCAGTGATGGTCCAGCTGTGTCTTCCTCACTTTATCTCCTGCTTTGCAAGGGAAAGAGGGCAAAAAAAGGAAAGCCTCCACCAGACAGACGGCGTCCAACTGATGGACGGGGAAGTCCGGGGCGCAGTACCCCGACACACCCAGTAGTACGTTCAAGGTGCCAGTGCACGGAGATCAGTACTGAGTCCTGACGGGCAGTGAGGGGCTGACTCCTGAAGTCCGTCCCCTCGTCCACCCGACGGCTATGGTACTTGAGTGCGATTAATTGTCTGGTCGAGTCGGTCGAGAGAAGAAGTCTGTCGTCCTGTGTTGATGTGACACGGCGATAAAACGACTGCTGTTGCTGCTGCTGCTGTTGTTGTTGCTGCTGCTGCTGTCTTCTCCCTCCCCCGCTGGGCACCACCTCTCTCTCCCTCGCATACTTTTCCCCAGTGGGGGCCGCCGCCAACCTCAGCTTGTTGCTTCTCTGGAACTCACTGTTGCTGGATTGTTATAAACAGGGAAAAGATGACGACGACACCCAGTGAGACGTCAGCCAGTAAACAAGATCGCAAATAGGAGATATGTACCGACCGCTGGGAGACCTCTTGTAATGTTGTCAATTAAAAAATCTCTTCAGTTATTCTGCAGGAATGTAGTGAAGTGAGCAAAATATGGTATCATGAAGCAGGTTGCGGTTGTGCTGCACTGCTCCAACAGCGCTCATGCAGGAGAGTAAAATGTACACTGGACGCCGCTTGTCAGGGCTTCGGATGTAAACGACACCAAGTCATTTAGCATCGTTTCCTAGTAAGATCCTCCGCTTTTTCTCTGATTAAATGCCAGCGGAGAAAGGTTGTAGACTAGGCTTTGAAGCTGTTGAAAACTTCTTCTGTAAGCTGTGATGAAGCCCTCAGTGAGTAGTTAAAAGTGTTTTTTCCGCATCTCCCAGGGATTTGCTTCCTCCTAGCTCCGTTTTAGCAACTTAAAACGACCACTTCGTCTGGGCCTTGGAAGAGGCGTCCACTGTACAAGTCTTGCGTGTTCAGAGCTTTAGCGCAGTCATACAGGACACAGATGAGCAAAGAGTTGGTCTCCCTGCTACATGTTGCTCCTAGTCCCCCTATACGCAGGCTGGCAAAAAAGGGAACCCTCTGGAACACACGAGGTGGAGTTCGAGTCGACCCCCAATATCTGGGACGGCCAGGATCAATCTTGGGCCGCGGCTGCAGAGCTCGCAGCCATAGCTGATGCATGCTGGAAGAAGACAAGTAGCGATTAAGTGGAGAGAAGAGAAATCAGAGCCTCTTGTGGTATCTCTTCTCCCTGCCTTCCTGCCTCCTTCCCAGCTGAGGAGGTCACATGACATATTTTTCAGCGGTGAAACTCGCTCATGTGTGAGCGTCGCGATCAGATCAGAAAATGAATTCATTACTCCACATTCATATCACAAGTCCAACTAACCTCATTTTGTCTGATGTGTCAGACCTAATGTAACATTTTTACCCACCAAGCTCAAGCCAATTCATGTCTCTGCCAGTCCTACTCAGTGAATAACCCTCCCTCCTATCTCATCCCCCTATGTTACAACCACATTTCCCATTAAAAGTTTCCCGATCTCCTAGCTCCGCACGTCCCCCAGGCAGAAAGTGTTCTTTTTTTCACCCTCCCTCAGCAGACTCTGCTTGCAGCTCCTTGACAATGAAGTGGTTGACAGAGAAAAGCAGCCTCTCGTCTTCCCCCCCCCCCCTTTTTTTTTTTGAAAGGAAGAATCTGCCTGAATCGTATCTCCAAAGGCGATCTTGATGTCTGTTTAAGCATATGCTGCCTACTGCCGTAAGTACAGTCTGGATGCGCGCGCGCGCGTGCGTACGGGCTGCGACCATGTGAGGTGGGCATTCTTTACCAGTGGCATCAACAGAAGTAAATCTTGTGTTCTGCACGGTTTTTGTGGTCCAAGAATGTGACTTGGATATCAGCTGACCCAGCTCATACATAACGGACGGTACATACGTTAAGGTTACAAAGTAACCGCACAGCTATCGACTCTATCCCTCCGCCTCCCCCCCCCCAAAAGAAAGGAGGAAAATATAAAGAGGGATAACAGCTTATTTTAGTTCGGGGAGCGGTTTTGAGCTTCTTTTTTGGGGAAGGAGAAATGGATATTGCAGTATTAGACGAAGGGAGGGAGGAGGAAGGACGTGTGCTAAGGCAGTTGTAAATAACCCAAGCGATCGCGTCAATGCGTACCTCGATCGTCTGAGGCAGAAAAAAAAGAACTGTGAATAAGATCTATTGTAAATGCGGACAGACAGACACTTGACGTGTGCTTTGTTCTTTTTTCTGGGCTTTTGATAGCTTGACAGCGGGTGCAACTTCCTGGACCGGGGAAAAAGCTTCCTCGAACTGAGGGAAAGTCTGCGGTAGCGTAAGAGCCCCAGACGCTGAAGCCCGAAAGCAGATTTTCCTTAAATTACGAGGGATTGAGGGAGGAACGCAGGCACTCGAGCCTTTCCTGACTGTTTGTTCGATTCTCCCCTCCACAAGGGTCGGATCGGGGATGGGGATGGGGCGGGGGGAGGAGAATTGATTGCTTGAGAAGAGATTTGGGTATGGAATGAATGAGATTTGTCGCTACATTCCGCAATTAGTACCGAATTTCTTTCGTGTGAGCAAACGGAGACGAAAATTAAAGAAGGAGCAAGTCTTTTCAGAGTTGTGGGGATTGATCGAGTGAGGTTTGATCATGCTGAATCATCGCTTTCACGGTGTTTGCCTATGAACCAAAGATATCTACCAACACACCGCCAATTGGAGGGAAAGAGGAGATGGGAGGAAATGAGAAGACTCACATCCTCTCACACACACACACACACACACACGCACGCGCGCGCGCGCGCAGAATGTGTCTTTTTGGTGAGTGCAATGTACGGCTACACCATGGTCGTGCGAGTAGTTTACTAAGAAAAACTTCTCCCAGACAGAGAGATGAGCTATAAAAGACTGACTTCAGAGACATTAAGAGAAGACTTTTTGGAACTTTAAGACCTACTTGAGGTTGACGAGCGTGATCAAGAGCGCGATGATGGGGGAGCTCTCCGCGTCTTTTCTTCTCCGCCGGAGAAGATACAAGATACAAGCTTGGGTACATGTCAGGAGGACAGAAACTTAGGAAGCGTTTGCCCGGACAGAGCCGGAGGACTGGCGCACGTCACGGGTGCGGCAGCTGGGACGAGGCGATGGGACGGGTGAGTCAACCCCACGAGGTCCACCCTGCTCGTCGCACCGAAGTACGTGACGCAAAGTGCGCCGGTGAAACAGGACTACAGCTGAGCTTTGCAACTGAACAGGCATGACGACAACGTGGAGGGAGATCGGTTCTATCTCTTTGTTGCAACTCCATCCATTTTTTCGCCATGTCCTACAGCTTGGCTGGCTGCGAAGAGGGCACGGAGGCCCCCTCGGCCTATCTCCACCATCTCGTGCACGCCACATTTTCAGTTTATTACATCTGCATTTCGAGCGTCCGCAAAAAAAGGAGAGCATAAGAGAAAGAGGATTCCCTGAAGCAGCAGAGTGAGGCAGCACTTTATGTGGTGCACTTTTTTTTAGATGAATTTTTCGTCACAATCCTGAGGACGTTGGGGGAGGACGAAGAATGTGGTACCAAAAGAAAAAAGAATTTCTCCGTGGCATCTTAGCTGCCAACTGGTGAGGCCACAGTTCTCTCCCCTGCCTGGAGACCCCATGCGCAGACGCAGAAAGAAAGTATATACGTACAGTATAAATCAGACGTGCCTGGGAGTGAACTCCTTCATTAATTGTCGTTAGTCACTTGAAGTGCACTCCCCATCCAAACAGTTGCCGGGGTTGGTGAGCTGTTATCGAAACACTGCGCGTGTGTTTCAGAGAAAGAGGCAGATACAGAGAGATAACGTATACAGAGTAATGGTGGGCGACACCCAATTGGACATCGGAACTTTGATCTAGAGTGCATCTTGACCATGCACACATGCTCGTGGATTCGATCCACGTACTCAACATGTGTGTGCGGACAAAGAGTTGGGGCTTTGACTCCGGACGATACTTGCAGAAGAAAGAAAGAAAGAAGCAACTGGAAGAAATGAACTTGCGTAAGGATTGCAGTAATTTCTTCTGTAAAAAGGGGGCAAAAAAACCGTTGCACCTGTCTGGCTGGTTCGACTTAGGCACCTTTTACGCTAGCGGATTTCTGTCACGTCTGAGACCGACTTGCCGCTTCCCAACTGGTGCGACGCAGATCTGGCCTGCCCGGACAAACGCGGCCTTTGCCACGTCCGCGCTTTCGTTGTAACGGGAAACTTTTGCTTGCTGAAGGTATTTCTGGGAGAGTTCAGGGCCACTCCTGGAAAGGGGGCAATTGCGCGCACCCTACCCGGTGCGCCCATTGACTGACTGGGCTGAGAACTGAAAGGATTCATTCAGCGGGGCAGTTTTGCCAGTGTGTGTTGTCTTGTTGTCTCTGGCCCACGGTTTGTGCTCAGTAAATACTGCCCATTGGTAGAGCTCGGCCGAGGGGGCAGCCGAGGTTGGTGTCACCGCCCCACGCTCTTGCTGGCGTCGCACGTCGCATTCTGACACACGTGCATGCATAACTTCTCCTCGTGGTTTGATTAGCCTGCCTTTTTTCTCGGCCGAAACCTCCCGGCCCTAATGATCTTGATAGATGTGATAAACGACCGTGTGTTGACTCTAAATTTGTGTCCACTCATTCTTCTTGGCGGGTGGGGGAGTCGATTCATCCACTCCAACCGGCCACACACATGGAGAGAAGCCTTCTCAGGTGTTGATTGGTCGGAGCTTTTTTTTTACGGCTGCGAATTTTAATTGCGAATCTCCAGAGTTGCTGTGTGCCAAGCAAAGCCGCCAAAAAAAATGATTTCCTTTCGCTCTCTCGACGCCAGGATGAGCAATTATAAAATGCATCACTAATTTGAAACCCTTCTTTCTTTTGCTGCTGATGCATTCGGTGTCTAATTTATTTCTTGCTCAAATTGTGCACCAGAGACCAAGAGGAGTAATTGCTTTTGCTTGGAGGGAGACACACGCACGCACTCACTCAGATCTTGGAAGACTCGGTACCTGCAATGACTTTGCGGGTCTCATTGTAGTCAAATGCTGCTGATGCGGTAACAAGTTCTGGAGACAATACTTCACTCTCTTCACGCGCTGACTCGGGTGCGCGCGTGCAGAGACACAGAGAGCAAGAATGGCAACAAGGGAGACACAGCGTGGTATGTGAGATGGGTAACAGAGACAAGAGCAGGGGGGGGGCAGAAAAAAAAGGGGACGCTTTGGTGGACTGACATCAAGCCCGCGCTGGTGCTTCTTTCTTCTTGGGTGGCGCGGGTCATAAAGTGACAATCGTGGATGAGTAGACAGGACCTGCCTCAGGTTGGCAACAAATAAAACTTGGTTTTAAAGCACTGTGCGTCAACTCTGGAGGAGGAAGAACAACAACAAGTACTACCCAGTTGCCACATGCAACCATTTTGCTGTCCCGGAGGCTGCCAACTGCCACAAAACAATCCGCCGTGCGCGCAGGACATGCTGTACGTGCGCACTACTTCAGGCTATGCCATTTGTGCGGTGGAGGAGGCCTATGAAGAAAGCCATCAGGGGAGAGAAACCGTCACATTTGCACGTAGCAAATATTTGGTGGAGAAGACTAGATTAGGGTAATGCCCACCTATTGGACTTTGCTCCCGACTCCCGACAGCCACGCCCGGAAGAAATTGAGCCCGGGCAGCCGGAATGCAATAAGAAAAAAAAATTCGTGTTGAAATGTGGCATCGGGCGCAGAAATGCTTTAAAGATCTCTGGCAAAAAATAGCCCAAGGAGAAAGAGAGAGCCATTTTTCATTTCGCCCAGGCAGTTTTTCCATTTTCAGGGGAGGAAAAACCGCTTGTTTCTTTGCATGCGTTTAAGAAATTTTGCTTCCTTTTTCCACACCGTGATCGTTAGCGGGCCCTTTATTTGCATCCTGCAAGTTCGCTGAGAATATACTGTAAACAAACATGTATATATATATATATATATATATTTATATTTACAAGCATATGTACGTACGTATACGAACGTACGCTCAACGCGTCTGAGGCCAGATGTGATTTTTACCGCCTGTGTCGCGCGTAAAAAAGGTCCCTGCGTGCAACGGGATTGCAGTGCGTTTACCTGTGCGTGGCACATGTTTTTTTTCGCTTTTAACGACACGTTAGGTTCCTTTTAGGAAGATAAATTATTCAGCAAACCTTCTGTTTCTTTTCTTTCCTGTCTGAACGCTGGTGAGGGAAAAAATGGAGGTTAAGGGGAGCTCCGGAAGAAGCATTTCCATGATAGATGGGTCCTGAGCAAGTGAGCTGTTGCCTGAGCTTAATCTCTCTTTCCCTCACGCGAAGCTTGAGCGCGCTTTATCAGCCCATTTTGCTCCTCCGGACTACCCAAAGTTCTTGGGTAGTGGGGGCCCCGCTATTGGACTAATAGGTGGAATAAAGCTGGTAGTAGGGGGGGGGGGCGACAGACAAGTAAGTAAATGGCCAAAGCCAGCCAGCCTCCCTCTCTGTTCTCTTGGGGCCCAATAAAAAGTGCCCACTCTTCGAACACGTACGTAATGGAGCGTTTGGAATACCTCCTTCCACGGAAAAAGCGCGTCTTTTTCTCGTTTTTTTTTGGCCAAAAAGGCCTCCACTGCCACCCTTTCCTCTAATTTATATTACTGCCCATTTCTCCCCACCCAAAAAGGTCAGGGGAAGCTGTAACGCCTCATTTTCAGTCTACTGCACCCGTGCCCAATTTTGCTGACGCTGCAGATAGATGTAAGGCTCATCTAGTAAACATCTGATCTGGGTGCACGCCTCACCCGGGATGCACCGTGGAGAGAGAGTTTGAGAGGGTCAGATATCTTGTAGGAGAAATTCGCATTTTTGCGCGTTCCACAGATTTTTTTATTCTCCTCCTCCTGTACAGTTGTTGGCTCAGACTTGGGTAGGTCCTCGACCCCGAGGCGTGAAAATTCTTTGCCAAGCAGGAGCTAAAAACGGCGGCTAAAATTTGATTGAGGATAAAAGTTTCCCCTGGAAAAGCGCGCTCATATTTTAATTCTTTTGCCAGCAAAAAAAGGAGTAAAATTACACTGCAGTCCTGAAGCTTCCTAGACACATACACAGTGTAAATACACAGCAGCAGCTGAGGGCAGAAAGTGTAATTTCAATTAATCACTGTGTGAAGAAGTTTTCACTTTCCGGGCTTACACAATTTGAGCCTGTGAACTAACCAAGCATTAAAACCCTGCTCGACCACCAATGTCAGTTGTGAGACCCCCAAGTTGAAACCACTGGGCTTGATACCATTTGCTTTATGTGCAGTACCAGGAACAAAAGTCAGAAAGTGAAGAACAGCAATTTCTTTTCTCTTGCCCTTCTTACCCCCAGAGAAGTGACGCCAAAGACGTTCCCCCCCTTCTTTTATGCTGCAAACCTGTCCTGAGTTCTTTTCTTCCCCGGAAAGACAAATTGGTTAACTTAACTTGCCAGAAATTGGCAGGAAAAAGAGAGAAAGATGGATTCTCTTGCAGAGTGACTGCTACTGACCGACTCTCCTGGCAATGGAAGGCGCACGTGCTGTATAAGTTGTTTAGCTGGCACGTGAAATGGGCGATCTTTGCACCGTCCACATCAGTGCTACTACATTGACTCGGCAAATGAGTTGATTCTCCGGGTGCTTCTCTCAGCTCGCGCCAGTCAGGCAATATTCAGGCATAACCAATTGGTCTCGATGAATATTGACGTGGATCATACTTATGGGCTCGTGTTGTGGTGGCAGAAGCAACAACTACTCCACAGAAGTACTGGGGAACCAACTTGGATCCTGGCTGGATTTTTCGATCATTTTCGGGCGGTAGCGAGAAGAGTGAATAGCTCTTATCAGACTCCCTCTTCTGCTGGTGCTTCCCCCATTCGCTCGGTTCGATCTGTGCTGTCTAATTTGCATAATTCCTGCATGAAATGGTCATGAATAAATCCCAGATTCATAAAACTCCCTCCGGGGCCTTATAATATTAGAACTCCTGCCCTAAAGAAAAATTAAGGACACATAGTATGTGTACAATTACCATAGGAAAAATCTGATTTCCTAGTTGATGCTGACTATTCCTCCACTTCACCTTTACTAGAGAGTTTCTTATTGCACTCGAAGGCTTTAGGATATTTCTGTGCAATTCATTGAGTGGGGTTTTTTTTCGTTTGAATACTGTGCGCAATTTGCCCCGAGGGCGGCTGAATCGGCCGATAAAAGTCAGTTCGGGCCTCGGGGTTGATGCCTGCGCTCACGCCACTGCCACCGTCATGAACACGACGCCCGCCTATGAGCTCTGCTAACGTACATGCATACGTTGATTTTTCTGGGGCGCTCACTCCGAGTTGCTGCGTGTGCAGAAGTGTGCCAGCAACTCAGGTATGCACTGCAGTGTGTGCGTGCCCACAGAGGTGGCAAAATTTACAGGCCGGTGGACTTCAACGGAGAAATTGGACCCGATCAAGTAGAAACAGGCTCAACCTCGTCAAGAACAATGTGGGCAAGGGAGCGGATGCTCTTCGATGGAGCTGATCTTGATGACGTCGACCATAAAAAAGCGGCCATTTTTGCCTTATAATGACATGGGTGCTAACTGATGCATAATGCATCGATGTACGTGGTTTTTGATATCCGTGATACGCGGATATGAACTGATACATGGATTACAAATTTGTAATCTTGAAGCTGTCCTACTCCTTCTGGTGTTGGCTTTTGACGCAATCGACTCTTTGTGCATGCTTTAGAGATTCGAATTTATCGTATGCCCCAAATATCCTGTTTGGACGGAAACCTAAACACGCTTAGGGTTACATTTGAAAGTCGATCGGACTATAAAGTTTCCACTGTGATATATCTAATAAATCTCAACTTACATGCATAACGGACGGACGAAATGACGGTTGTACACGAACAGGGAACCGCTGTGGCGTGCATGTGCAGCGTGGCTTTGGTGTGTCTCTTCTGTAGCATTGGTGTCAAAAATGGATGCTGCAATCAATCAAGCATTGATAATAATCAATACCGAGGTATTTTTGGAGGTGAAAATCATCGATGAAGGTATGAAGTTGAAACCGGAGTGATATGAGTTGTGTCTACCAGGCGTCCTTCTCCAGAGAAAGTCTGTGCGTGTGTACGCACTGTATTCTTCTGTACATATGCTTGCATATTTTCCAATATGTCATAAATCAAATTTCTAAGAAGATTCCGGGCATTCCTTTCATCCTATACCTTGTACCAGAACATACATAATCAAAATCGCTAAGATTTTGAAATTTTTCCTTAAAGGAATAGAAGAAGAAAGAAAGTAAAGGAAGGAGCTCCCGAGGATTTCACTAAGATCTATCTGTTCACTATAATTTTCACCCTAAGCTTTTCTATGAAGACACTTGGATCCTTATTACTGTTTACTGATCCTTATTTCCTTATTTGCTATTGCTCTCACAGCAACAAGACCGTTCCCTCCCCCAACGTGGTCAACTTAGTGAAACTTTTGGGGCCAACTAGATGAGATTCAGGGGGATCACTACTTGCACAAGAAGGTCAAATATGACTGGATGTTCGTCAAAAGTTTAAAAGTATTAGTTGCTTCTTTTCAGCCTTGGTCTTCTCGACCGTATGGGGAGGTAATGAGTGATCCTGCAGCAACCATGAACAAGTTTTCGTCCTAATTTCTAAAAGAAATCCCAAATACTTATGATAGCGATGAGCGTCCGGCCTTTTTGTTTTGCTACTGATGAAGTCCAAGCTGGTCTCAGTCGACAACACTTGACTTGTGTGATCATTGCGAAGCTTCATTGAAGTCAAAGGGTCCTGCCAAAGTTTTTTTAACTGTCTGTCCTTTTTTGCACAGGCTTCTACTCTAAGGCTTACGGAACAAGTAGCTCAGCATTCAGCTTACTTCTGTAAGTTTCATTACAGTTTGCATCCAGGCAAACTCGTGAAATTTGCAGCACCAACCAAGAGTGTTCGTACAAGCAAAAGTGGACGAATGTGACGAAAACTGGGCGAGGTGGTTTTGGCTGTAGAAACAGGGGGGTCACGACAATATCTTGCACCTCACACAATAACAGGACCGACGACACCTACGGGTTCTCGAGGACTGAATGCCTTGTTTATAGCAGACGATACATATATGTTCCCAAGGACACAAGAGAGGTGGGGGTGGGGTGAGGTAAGACAGATAGACCATCGGTCTCAGTGTGAAATTGCACGAAAACTACGGAGGCCGAGCGCCGTAACTGTCCTGCTTCCCTAAGGCCAGGAACTCTGGCCCATTCACACACTTGTTAGTCTTTTTTTGGGGTGGGGAAGGGGGGAGGGGGATTACAATGCCTCTTGGCGAAGGAATATGCAAATTTTGAAGCTTCGAGACGAGAAGAAAAGCTGCAAGAAAGGACAAAGGCAAAAAGTAAGCAAAAAAAATCGACATTTTCCAACACCAAGAATTGTCGGTAGGCACGCAAATGAGCTAAAAGCAACCCTGACGCATTCCCTTTATCATTTCCTGCGACTACACTGTAATTTCACTACCACTTTTATGCTCCTTTCCGTTATGGTCTCTGCCTCTCGACTGCCCTCCCTTCATTAATTCTACTCCGTTTTCCTCTTTTTCCTCCAACCTGCATTAGATAAGGATTTAGAAGTTTTCGTCCTCGCTTCCTCCTGTCTGATGGACAAACTGAAGTGACAGCAGAGAGCCAAGAAATTGGCTGCTGGGATAAAAAAAAAAGTTCTTGGCACAACTTTCATATTCATTATTGCTCACACTGGAGGGCAATTTTACAGCAGACTCAACCCCGGCTCAACGAACCCGGCGCCATCGTGGGTACGTGCACCTCTATGTCTCACTCACCCCAAAAATTTTAGATCTCTACTCCTTTTTTTCTGCTTTGTCGGTTTTTGCCGAGGGATAAGCTTCATACGACTAAAGAGTGAAAACGTTTAAAAAAAAAAGCTGGCCTCGTCCAGGCAAGACTTTGTTTTTCCCTAGATTGATTTGTCAGATTAGTGTCCATTTTTTGCACGTGTGGTGCCAGTCCAAGGAAGTGTTATGTTTCACTGGGGAAAAAAAAGCAAATCCGATGAGGGGGAAATTCTGTGTTTTTGCACCGGTTGAGAGGGCCGTTGCCAGGGCCATCAATAATCTTGAGAGACTGCACACAGAAGGTTCCAGATTCCACTACGAAATCGTCCCGACAAAAGAAGCCGTCGGACTGGGCCACGTGGATGCACGCACTCACCGTAGTTCTAGGGCCTCCGCTTCTGCCCGGAGGGCCCGATCGGCGTCTGTGGCGTCGGCCACGTCGACGTGCGCCGGGTGCGTGGCAAAGCGCTGCCGGACCCAATCTCGAGTCCGGGTGCGTCGCCGGGCCAACTCGTGCAAAGTCGAGCGAGCGCTAGGGAAATCCCGGCGTCTGTCGGCCCCACAGTGAGAGCGCAGTTATGCATTATCTAAGACGCATACATAACTCCGTCCGGAGGCCTCATTATCGGTTATTTTGTCAATTTGCTCCCCCTCCTCTCTCGCTCTCTCTTCTGTAAACAACGTGGTAGATATGAAGAAGTTAGATGGATGAGGTAGAGGAAGGCAAAAAAGGCCTGTCTGTATGAGGCACCGAGGCCTCCCTTCCAACCTACAGGAAAAGAACTCCTTGCCTGGATATTGAACTTGTCAGTCAGGATGAGGCTTCCTAATAATTTTCTCGCAGCACCGTGCGTAGCGCACATGCACCGCGTATCCGTCTTCACGGCAGCTGCTTTTCCCCCCCGCGCAATCAGTTTGGTACATACGGTGCGTACGGTATGTTGAGCTCGTCCATGTTGCGAACACATGCACGTACGCGTGCGCATGCTATTGATAGTGGGAATATGCGAGCGCATTGTTGCTATGAACGGAAGACTTGGTGTGTGTGTGTGTGTGTGTGCGTAAGTGCTTTGGCCAGTTAGTTAGCGCAGTTCTGCTCTGGTCATTGGCAGAGGAGCTCTTGCTTTCAGGACCAACATAGATGACTTTGTGCTCGATCTTGGGAAGAAGTCAAGACCCCCGAGAGTCTCATATGTAGGTATTTATGTCCCTGATCCCTCACCATGATTCCGGATCACCAGCATTAATGGAGAAGATCAAGGCATTCTCTTCTCCTTGGTACCATTTCAATGGATTAAAAAAGTCAACAAGATCCTTATCGATCGTAGGAAAGAAAAGAGGTCGTACCTACTTGATCTGGATGAGCAAAAACCCAGATTTTGGCATCTCCATTCAGAAAAAGGAAGAAAAGAAGAAGAATCTTTTCTCAGTGAAAAGAAAAAAAAGGAGATTAGCTAACGTGCAATCTTATCAATTCCATTAGTGACTGCCTCTCTTTCTGTGCGTGCGTGCTTAGAGGCGAGCAGAGGCTCCCTCACGCACACGGACTCATACGCTCATATAACTTATAAATGGTATGCATTTTCCGATGTCTCCTTGGCCCTGCTCCATTCACACAAGTACAAGCACCCCAATGAGAGAGATCGTTTGACCAAATATGTGCTTTTTCATTTTCCACACTCTCCCACATTCTTGGCCGGGCCATCAGTCTTGCAGGGTGACATAACCCAGAGAGAAAGAGAGAGAAAAGATGTTCACTCTCTCTTTTTTCACATATAAGTCTTATCGACAGAGAGCACGCTTTTCCCCCCTCTTAAAAAAGAGGGGGGAAATCAAGGAGGTTCCCCCTCCTCACGCAGACGAGCAGAACTGCACGTTGGAGGTAGGGGGTCGAGGCCTCCACGGAGGTCATGATGATGACGCCTTCATTAGGTTCCCCCCCACCACCATCATCACCAGGTGTCGTTTGGTTCCGTCACCATAAGTGTGTGTGTGTGTGTGTTATTACTAACAAATTTACTGAAACAGAAAGAGAAGAAGCAGAAACAGCTTCCTGGGCCTCCTCCGTACGTGATGCCTTAAATAGTGAGGCCCGCTGACCGGTTCTTGCTGTGCGCGCACACGTGCGTACGTGCACTGTCCGTGGACGCAGTCTTTGCCAAATGACTCGTAAGTTTGGTCAGGTGTCCTCCCTTTCCTAATCTTTTCCTTTATCGCAGTGTGTCGGATTGTATTTAATGGGCGTCCAAATTTGTACGGATCACTTTTCCAAGGCTGCTTGGGAATAAAACAAGGCAGGCTCCAGTCCTCCAGCCAGGCAGCATGAGGTAACCAACAACTACACCGCATTAACCATTCTTGGGCTCCCTGGCTCACGTTCCGCCGGAACACAAACTAGTGGAAGTTTATGGAAGTCCCAGCACCATCTGCAGATAGCGAATTTATTTATTGGCCTTGGCCTCCCCCCTACTAACCAAGACAAGAGAGGGGGGAGGGGGAAACAGAGGCCTCCAATTAGGCGTGGTCTCCAATTTTTCGGGACGAAATATTGATTCGCAAAAAAACATGATTGCTCCTTGGTGCAGAAACAAATCAGGAAGGACTATTGGGGCGACCCACGCAGGCGGAGCAGCTGGGAAGAGGGAGTAACACATTTGGAGAGGAAATGACTCTTAGCACGCTACCGCACTTATAGCAGACAAATATCGCGATGGGATTAATTTGATCTGTGTCATGTCATCGATATCGCGATATTTCCTTTCAAACACAAAGGAGTGTAACTGCCGGTGACATGAGCCAAGTCGTTGTCCTGGCGTAGGCGTCACGCCTGCTTGGTAGGGACCAAGCGCCAGCTGAGCTCCTTGTTTTGTTCCAGCGACCCGTGGATGCACTTCTTTTTGGCTACGTTGCTTGACTTGCCAAAAAGTATGGGATTTCCTGACCTTACAGGCGGTAGCTCCGCCAAGTCATCTTTACCCACCAACAAAGAAATGCTCCCCCAGCTATTTCTCAAGTTGTTGCATCCCTCCTGCTTTGCTGACACATATGTGATAATATGTGATGTCTCGGGCACTCCAAGCCCTGCGCGTCTGTTTTCCCTCGGGGAAAAATGTGGAGAGAGCTCGCGTTGTTCATGCAGTTTCGCAAACATCGGCTTGACAAGGCAATTTTCTGGTCCGAGAAACTCGGATACCTCGTTTTTCTTTCTCCTGCTTTCTTCTTACTTTCATAGTCCACACATTCTGTGTTACTGGGGTTGTTGAAAAATTATTTCAAATTTTTCTTCCCAGACTCCCCGTGCCAAGCATCGCCCATCTCGGGACAGGTAGACAGATATGGTTCACTTCAGCACTGTCTGAAGTACAGGGATGGTCAAATTTAAGACAAGAGTCACTACTGACGCTAATAAAAACGCTGACACCAATGCTGATAAACCCTGTACACGCATAGTACTTTCGGCGCCAACGCGCTTAGTATGCGATGCCTGAGGCCTGTGAGGTATACGTACGTGTGCGGACGCATTTCAGAACCACTCTTCCGGGGAAAAATTGGTCAAGAGTCTTGGGCGGTTTTTACGTCATTTCTATTCGCCAGACACAGTTTTTCTCTCTCTGCTCAGCACCCTGGCAGAGCCTCTTTCCACACGCAAGTCAAGAGGATGCGAGGTGATCAGGACTGTCTGATAACACTTGCTCTGCAAGCTCAATTAAATGGGTATTGTAACCGACAAGAGGACACGGGTTCACCGGTGTTTTTCCTGGTCCTCCCTCCTCATCGCTCTTGCTCAGGAAGCATTCAAATTGTCGTAATCCTGTCGCAAGCTTCCTCTGTATTTGATGCAATCGTCATTTCCTTCTCTCGGGGCGCATTAGTCTTTGGCTTCATTTCACTCACTCTCCTCGGCGTGCCTACGTAATTCGTAGGCACTGGCAGATAGGCCTCCCAGACGCCACACCCCCAGTGAAAAATGATCCCTGCAATGTGGAACGGAGTGCGGCAATTTATATTTCGCAGGAGAAAATCTCTCTCTCTCTCTGCTGCTACTACACTATTCCTTACTGCTACAAAGCTCTCGACCAGACAGATTGGAAGGCGCACAGTGCAACAATGTTAACCTGGGCTGAACAAGCACACAAAAGAATCCACCCCAGTATTGCATATGCGTACCAGGTAGCACAGTCAGACACTCTCGCGGTGTCTGGTGGAGGAGTTCAATGCGTAGTAGTGCTGTGCTCACATCTCTTGTGTCTTTTTTTTGCTGCGACAGAAATTCAAATGCCCTAACGTGTCTCTTTAATTTGCTGCCATCCTCAGTGAGTCATGTTCGAGACAACACAGAGTGGCAATTATCTATTTTCTCATGTAAAAAGTATGCGGCATTTCCTTACTGCTGAGCTGTTGCTTCGACATGGATTGCCAGCCTCATCCACACGCACGTTCGGTACCGACGTACGTACGTTTGTGTCCACAGTGCGTACATACCTATGCATAAGTACACACATGCACTCCATCTTGAACTCGCACACCCCTGACACGGTATTTCCTTTTTTTGCAGGCTATGACCGATCCATTCCAGGGATCCCTCGCTACACGGTGATCGGCGAAAACGGCAACTTCAGCCTGCACATTCAGAGCGTGACCGCGGCCGACAACGCAGAGTTTGACTGTCAAGTGGGACCGGCGAACGCCAACCAGCCCATCAGGGCGAAGGCCAACCTCACCGTTCAGCGTGAGTATACAGTACACCGCGTCTACGTACAGAATCACTTAAGGCACTCCGTCTCCAGTACATACGTGTGTGAGCGCCCAATTACTGCGCTGAATCAGCTACGCTTTTCTTGTTTCGCCCTACATACGGGGCACGTACGTACACCAGGATGACCTCTATGTTTTGTATGTGAGTTTGCGCTCGCGCGCGCGTGTGTGAATCCTGTTCATAACTTGACCCCTGTGTGCTTGGTTCCTCGTGTGGGCAGTCAAGTATCATCATTATCGTCATTGCGTGTCGAGATAAATTTCCGCTGGCACGACTCAATTTTCTCAGGCAGGTAGGAAGGGGGTTAAATGAGCGGATTGTGCCTAGATACACATGACGCTGTTAGCTCTGGGCCGTCACAGGAGGCTCCATCCTCTTCATTAATCAGGGCATGGCCTTGACAAAAAAGGGGTTATTAGCATAGGTCAATTAAGGCACTTAAAATCGGAACACCGTGGAACACAAGACGGTTCATTACACTGGTGCATAACAGCGTCAAGATTCACGACTCAAATTCAAAGCGGGACACGCATGGTATTTATAGGGCACACAAGTGAAATATTTCTCCTCCAATTGACAGTTGCTCCCACCGACATCGAGATGATCACGGGACGCGAAGGAAGTCAGCAGATTGATATCAACGAGAACGAAGAGTTCGAACTTGAGTGCATCGTCAAAGATGCCAAGCCTGAGGCTCAAATCGTCTGGTTCAAGAACAGCTCCCGCTTCTCCGGAGGTGAAAAGCTCATGCTTCATGGAACAAATCGAGATATTTCTCAATATGAAGTTGTTTCAGACTCCCGTGAGGACAGCGTCCAGGACGGCAGCTTGAGCGGCCGCAAGACCGCCAAAAGCAAGATCAAGTTCAGGCCGACCAGGTGGGACGATGGCGCCAACATCGCCTGCGAGGCCAGACACCCCGCGACCCGCAAAAACATGAGGGTCTCAGTCACCCTCTCCGTTCTATGTAAGTACACAGTGGTAAAAGAAAGATGTGCAGTACGTATCGAACAAGTATATTCAACAATGTTTTACAGCACCTGCAGCAATGCTTGTGAATACAGAAGTAGGGTGGTTTGACGCAACGCATTTGTTGTTCTGTGCCCCGGGGGTTGATGGAATCGTGCTTTGGCTTCCTGAGATGCAGGTAGTCCTGAGGAGTCGTAGTTGATCCTCCGGGTCACCTATCTCTCTCCGGAGGGAACAGAGAACAATCTTTACTAGACGCACAAGTTGTTGGACCCGTCCATTGTTGACAGGAAGGGGCCGACCGTCTTACAAAGTTTCACCCAAATCGGACAAGTCTCGAAAAAAAGATGCTCTCAGAACAGACTGACGCCCACTCCTCTTTTATTCATAAGATTTTGCAACTGTTTGCCAAGGCGACCGACCTCTCCTAATTTTTAAGGAAAAAAAGACCAATCCAAATGCTGCTGCTGCAGCACAAAAGGCCCTTATTTGTCCTTGAAGCAAGGGACTTTTGGCTTGCCGAAGGCTGAAAAGAAAGGGCAAAGGGGTCTTCGGTCCCTGATGCCTTAATTTGGCTCCTCGGGAATGTCGTAATGCGATCGGATTTGTCCCACCATCTGCGAGACGCCGCCAAAAATCATTCATGAGTCATCCATAAAGTGCAGAGGAAACGTTGCGTTCGTTTAACCGTGCCAAACCTGAGAAAACTTATTTCAGATGAGGCAGTGGAAGCGTGCGACAAATTCTGCTCGCTCTGCTGCGTTGGGCGAGAAAATGAGTTCGGCAATCTCCAAAGAAGAAAGGAGCAGAGAGAGAGAGAGAGAGAGGAAGGCTTTGCCTCGAAACTTTTGATGAGATTCACCCCTGTCTTCGCCCTCCTTTGGCCGCGTTTCTTCCACGTTATACTTCTGTCAACTAACCCGTCCAATAAAATGTCTGGCGGCCTCAAAAACTTGCGCGCGCTCCTCGAGGACAACACAGCAGGATACGTGCGCACTGGCGTCCTCTGGCGCAGCCTCTCATTCGGTGGCCTTTTTTTTGTCTCTCCTCTCCTTATTGCCAAATTACGCCCTCATTAGGCCCCGCAATGAAGAGATGCCGCGACGCACACACCGCGAAAGAGAGAGGAAGAAGCTGTACGTGATAATTCGCTAGGAACGCTCAATAGTTTTTTGGCCTTGGTGCGAAATGAAATACTAAGGCGGCTCATTGGCATTCTTCTCCGCAGACTCCGACCCTCCCTGCCTTTCTCAGGGTCATGTAGGCAGCGAGAAAGGCTGTGGATAATCATATTTTTGCCTCGTACTGCATTCAGAGAGCGTCGCCGATAGTATAGAAGAGAGAACAACGCAGAGTTTGGAGCACGCTAGCTTGCTTCTACTTTTTCTCGGCTTTGTACTTCCGTAATAGCTTGTAGCTTTTTTGAGTGCGATGCCTCGCAGTGAAAAAAGATTTGCACTGCCAAAGCATAACTTTGGAGGGCTGTAAACGTCAGTGGCACAGGAGGATTAAATGCTGGGGCTGAAAGAGTGAGTTTGGGGACTGGAGGAGGGGGGGAAATTCTTCTTTGGGAAAGTGGCAGCATGTTTTTTCAATTAATTTCCACGTTGAGACGAATGGGGAGAGACCTCAAGGGAAAGGGGAGGGAGATGGGTTTGATCTGCAATTCTGCGGTGGAGTCTGCGTCTGCAAACACAGTGCGTGCGCTATGCAGTGCGTTCCACATACGTAGCGGGACTAGTCAAGGACCTGTTCAGGGGATCTTGGTCGTCACTACCGCACTGTAATGACGCACGCAGTGCTGGCTGGCGTTGTGGCGGTTTCTGGCAACGCTGCGCGTCCTATGGAAGAGGATCACCCTTCCCTCCCCATCCCGCAATTGCATAGCTGTCAGGTATGGATTATGAGGACAGATCCATCTCCTGTTGGCAAATGAAAAAGAGGGCGAGGGTGACCCTAGAATTGTCCCTGGCAATCTTCCCCCTCCTGCTGTACTGCATGTATTCATACTGTATTGTTCCACGTGTTGTACGTATCTACTGCCACCCAAGCTTTGGCCACGCGCGTGGTGGGCAAGAACGAGTGGTGGAACGCATTTAAAACAATGGAACATCAGACAAGTGCAATAATATCTCTCTGTCTGTCAGTCAAAGAGAAAGGGAGACCCGAAGGATTCATCCCATCACCTTTGTGCTTTGTTATATCTCTCCTCGTCTAGTTTCTGTTCCCCTCAGCTTTCAGCCTGTGGCCAGTTGTAGCTGTGGCTGAAAGAGGGGAGGAATCCTCAACTAGAAGTGCTGGAAATTACTTTGCCAAAGACTTTCAGATACAGCTGCGGTTGTAATCTATTTATTCTGCAGCGGAATCAACCCTAAGTAATCAGAGCTCTTCCTTCACAAATGTCCTCGATGAAGGACCCGGGGCGAGGAGGAGGGGGGGTCGAAGGGCTTTGTCCTTTTTTGCTGCCAAATGATATTCGCAAAGATGAGGGAAGAAAAGCGACGTTGCCATCACGGTCTCCCCAGTTGAGAGAAAGAACGGATTGTGATGAGCGATGCTGCTCATCACTGAAGGTGGATGAAAGAAAAGAAGGCAAAGAAGAGAGGGTCATTGGGATAGAGGAAAGGAAGCCCCCATATTCAGCAAAAAAAGAGACTGAGCGAACGGGCGGGCGAGCCGGCGGGCGTGTGAAAGCACCCGGCGGAATTCGTTTTTGTCATAAAACAGAAAAGCCTCAGCGTGTGTGTGTGTGTGTGAGAGTCAGAGAGAGAGAAAGACAGAAAGAGCTTGGAGCAGAGAATGAGAGGAGACCAAGCAATTTGGCAATTTCGACATTCCAAGCCAGTCCTCGGTGTGCGCGTGCGCGTGGCAGTCGACGCCGTCGACGTCGTCGACGTGGCAGTCGCTTTCTCACCTACTCCTCACACACCCCGATTGATCCCTTACGTTGTTCCACATTGGTGATTGGATCAGAAATGCTCCTAAACGGGTTTCGTTTCCTCCCTTGTTCCGTCTGCTGGTGAGCGAGCGAGCGTTTTTGCCTTCTAGGTTTTCGTCCCCATTTCCTCCTTCTTCAAGGGCCTCGGAGGGCACATACGGGGGATGGGTTTTGGGCAGGTCAGAGGAGTTTTTGTCTGATCTGAAGACGAGAAAAAAAAGAGGGAGGAAAAATTCTTGGGAAACTGATGTCTCCGGATGCTCTTCACTTATTGGCGTTCTTCCTCTATATCACCACTGGGAACTTTGCCGATGGTGGGAAGGAGAAGAATTGATGGGATAAGCATTATGTCGCCTGACTTTTTGTGCCCGTAAATACCGTATGAGAGAAGGCGTTTGAACGTGTTTTTTTTAGGTGCGCGTGTGAGATGAATGATGCACTTAAGGAAGGACGAGCGGGCTCATTAAGCACCTACTTTGGCGTCATCTATCAGATCAATGCAAAAGCAAGGGAGCTTTTTCTCCAAATAATCCTCGTCTTATCTCTTCTAATATTTTCCCCATTTGTTGTCCTCAAGCTTCCTTTTCATCGCCCAGGCTCTGGAGGAGACAAACATCTTTTTGAGAGAGGAGGTGGAATTCTCTAAAGATTTCAATCGTCGGCATCAGTGGGGATTTTTAAGCGATTCAAGGTCTTACCCCATCTGCTTTCCTCCATGTTCCTCCCATTCACCAAAGAGACCTCAAAGGAAGAGCTAGGGGGCCCCAGAGAAAAAGAGGATGGCGTGGGAGAAGCTGCAGGAGCCAGGAAAAATCTTGGAGGCTTCGCTCTTTGAGTTCGCCAGGCGAAAAAGGTCATGAGCCATCTCTTCGAAGGAAACTCAGTCTCACGTTGAGATTTTCGTGCAAAAACGATTTATGTATTGTGTGTGAGAAGGAAAGTTTTATCGGGGCCTTTCTGTAAATGAATGTAGGGGAGCCACGACCACTTTCCCCAATGGCAAAGAGTGCAAAGCATCAACTTTGGATCAAATTGGATAGCCTTAGATGTCGGGGAAACAAGTCTTTCTTCCGAAATGTGCATCCTCTCCTTCTCTTTTCCATGGTCGGGTGAACCTTCAAAAGCCTCCCCTCCTCCTCTATGGCCCTTAAGGGAGGATTGTCCCTCTTTTTTCGCTTGAAAACCGCCGAGATATGAAAGAAAACCCACGCACTGGCGGTGGTCAAGGCAACAAGAGACGCTGCTTTCACAATGCGGCGGCTCCATATTGTCGGCCGCGCTATTACGCTGCCCTTGATGTAATAAAGATAAATAGCCGGCCGCCACTGGAGAACTTATGCTTGAGTTAAGGACTAACGTGGAACGTCCCGACGCTATGTACTGCATCCTACGAGCAACTTCTCACAATGGCAGCATGGCAAGACTGATGCTGGAGGAGTTGACCAAGGCCTCCGGACCGCAGTTGCTCAGCGTTCACGTGCCGGTAGCAAAAGCACGTGCGCAACAGCTGCGCTCCACACCTCGTGCCCAAAGCTGGCAGATACTTTATCATTACTCGGATACTCAATGATGATGTCACTCATTATGGCTTAAGTAGGATGACGTTGAAATCCTTGAGCTGTCTCCGACGGGTGGCCTTTTCTGGGGTATACTCATACGGTCAATTCCGAGGTGTAGCACAACTCTGTGTCCACTGATGTGTGCGTGCGTGTCTTGCTGACATTACCATAATGCCAAGAACATCATTCTTTTGGGCGTGAATACCCATTCGCCGTTACAAATAAGGTAATTCCTAGCAGGGCCCAGCTAGTCTCCTAGTCAAAATCATTTATCTCTTCTTTGCCCAGGAGAAGCACATCGGTTGAAGAGTTTCAGCGTTATTGTATTGAATGTTTTCATAGAGCCTGTTTTTTATAGAACTGCGTATGTTTTCACAGATCCTCCAGGCCGACCCGAAATCCAGGGCTACATGGACGGCGAGACAATCCGACTGGGTGAAACTGTCACTCTCAACTGTATCTCCAGGGGAGGAAACCCCCTCGCAGACATTGTATGGTTCAAGAACAATATAGAGGTGAGGAGAAAAGCCTATCCATCACCACAGGCTACATGAGGAGCTTTATATATGTATGTATGTATGTATGAACACTTCCACATATATCTTTGCGGTGTCAGGTCGACCACGGCTTCACCTCTTCTGGGCGCGAGAGCCGCAACTTGATCACCTTCGAGGCGAGCTCGGACGACCACAACGCTACCTACCGCTGTGAGGCCTCCAACATTCGCAGTCCGATGCCGCTTAGTGCTGAAAAAACGCTCATCGTGTATTGTGAGTTTGATAGCAGCTGCAGATCGCCAGGCCAGCGTCATAGACTATTTCTCGCTTGCAGTCGCTCCCGACAAGTTGACCGTGAGCGGTGCCTCAGAAGCCAACGTCGGCGACAGCGTCGCCATAGAGTGCACGACAGCAAACTCCAACCCAAAGGCTGGTATCAGATGGATCGTGGACGGAGTGGAGAAAAACGCAGCGTTCACCTATAGTGTATGAATGATGTCTTCATATTGCCCATGCAGTAGAATGAGCACACAACATCAATGACATTTACAGGTAAAAAGCACGAACGGCGGTTGGGTGACCAAGTCAAACTTGACCGTGAACATCGGTCCAGCCGACAGGAACAAGGACGTGGTCTGCCTGGCCACCAACGAGGCTCTGGGAGAGACAATCACGGAAAGGCGCACGATCAGTGTGTTATGTGAGTAACTACTATACCGTACGTATGCTGTACGGGTATTATACCCTACAGTGTACTGCATACTGCACGACCTCGAAAAACTCCACATTCGTTAGTGGCGACGGCAAAGGCCTCCCCTTAAATTCCACTTGTTAAGAAAGCGCGAGAAATATGCACCTGCGCACTTCCTATTCCGATATGAACTCTTCACTACAACGAGATAAGACTAGAGGTCTGGGCCTCGGGTGCAAAAGAGATCCTGTTTCCATCTGGGACCACAAAGTACAAAGTCTTCTCGAGTTGCGTCACCTTTGGTTGCACATGAATTTGCTCTCTAAGGACTAAAAATTGCTATCACCTCGCTGTCTGCGGAAAATTGCCGCTGGCTTTACTACACTGTGGTGGCTCATTTTAACCAAACATGGGCAGAAACTGCAGTGGGCCTCAGCCTTCAATGGACCAGGATTTCTCCAAATCTTTGCGCACAGCACAGAATCCTTGGGTACGAGCACTCGGCACTGTTATGTTGCAAACAAGTAGCTCAAGTGCACGCAGCGTGACGCGGACGGCACCGAGTCCACAGAGATTGTAAATCGACGCTATTTCACACAATAGGTAAGAGAAATCCCCAATGTATTCTCTTTTCCTGCCATGTCACGCTTCGTCTCCTGCTTCTTGGAAGGGGAGCACGATTGAGAGACATGAGGAAAGAAGATGAACTGAAGCTGCAACTCACCGTCGAAGTACACCGAGATGGGCCCCCCCATCATCTCTAGCGGAAAGATGCTTTCTTCGATGGGTTTCTGATAGTCCCACATACTTTCACATGGTGGTGAAAAAGGAGATCCTCTGAAGGGGGGGGGAACGATTGTTTTATGAGGGGCGTGAATGGGTAGTTTTTGCAGTTCTGCTCTCTGGTTCAGGAGTTTTTAGCACTTTGACGTACGCGAAAGGTCTGTGGTTTAGTGGACCCACCCATATATGAGCCACACGACGTCGTTCTTTCTGTCTTATCTGTACGACAATGTATGCGTGTCTTGTATTACAGATTTTTTTTTAAAAAAAAATTACTTCATTCACACGACCTTGCGGAATTTTTGCTCGTCATAAAAGGAGGACACGTGTACGTATGCACTTGAGGAAGACAGCACGAAAGTGGCACGATGAAAAGAATGAATAGAGTGACAAAACTTTAGGCGAGAGAGATGAGGAGGAAGTAATGAGAAAGAGAGGAAGAGACGCTTCCATGATTTATTCTCGTCCACGCTGAGCTCCTCTCCTTTGCATTAATTTAAGCCCCTTTTTTGTCCTTATTCGCACTCATACTAGGTTCTTTTGTTCATGACTTTCCAGTCACAGAGAACAAGAAATGTCGTCCCACCCCCACCCCCACCAAAAACACTACCGGGGACCCGTAGCAGTCATGTACTTGTGTGGGTGCCCACATACTGATGAGATGACCGTATGCAACAATGGAAGTTGCTCATTTTCGTTGCACCAAGCGTACCGAGCATTATGCAACACCCAAGTGCAATGCATGTTGCTGCTGCTGCTGCTGCTGCTGCTGCTGCTTCAGGCTCGGCTCGCTTGCTTCATTCTGGTGACACGAAGGATGCACTGCGAGTGTCACGCCCACGTGCGGACAAAACTTTCTTGTTGGGGTCGAGGTTGAAGTGCATTCCTGTGCGTACCGCGGGAACGATGCAGTACTGAATTGCACCTCAGGTTGCACTGGAGGGATGAATCACTGCAAGTTTTTTCTTAGGTACGGAGCTTAATAATAAAAGTTTTTTTTTCCTTAGACGAACCCGGCAGACCAAACATTACAGGCCTACCCACGAATGAGCTGCTGAAAGAAAACTCCAGGCTCCACCTCACCTGCCTCTCCCTTGCCGGGAACCCGGTCGCCACTCTAAAGTGGTTCCGCAGAGATGTCGAAGTCCCCGACGTCACCACCGTCGCCGAATCGGACTTTGCGAAGTCGGAACTGACGTTGATTGCCAATCGAAGGGACAACGGACGCATGGTGCGCTGCGAGGCCAAAAACCCGGCCACTGCCCAGCCGTTGACGGCCGAGGTGCCGCTGTCCGTGAGCTTCGCGCCCACGCATGTCGTAGTGACCCCGGAAGGAGGTGAGACGGCTACGGCGGGGCGTCTGAAACGCTTGAAGTGCGTGACAGACAGTTCGAATCCTCCTGCGAGGGTCACTTGGCGCCTGGACAGGAGGAGGATGAACGGAACCAGCAAAGTGACCCCCGGGAGGTTCGGAGGAAACGTGACCACGAACATCCTCGAGGTGAGCTTACTTCATTGTTATTTAGCACTAACAATGGGCGAGTATGATAGGACGTTTTACTTCGAGACTGACATTGAATACTTCCAGATTATGATATTTGTTGGTTTTTTTCTTTACAGATTAACATCACTCAAGAGCATCAGGGCGCGGTGTTCGTGTGCGAGGCACACAACAGACACCTGGACGAGAAGGTTCACAATGCCACCATCCTCAGCGTCAAATGTAAGCTCACGAGGATCTGAGTCTTTCTCAAAGCTTTCTCCTCCTTCAAACATTCAAAGGAAATCGCTTGAAAGAAAATTTTGATGACAACTGCAACTTTCCCTCCTTGTTTTAAAAGATCTCAGAAGACATGTTCAGGGTGTCTACTTGTATAAAAACCGTCACATTGCCTCTGCAGACAAGCCTTATTTCCCTGACGTCGACACCACCTTCAACGTGGAGGAGGGCTCCGACCTGCGGATCGACCTGACTGCCAAGGGCAACCCCGAGGTCAGCCAGTACAAGTGGAAGAACCCCGATCACGCCTTCATCCCAGCTGCCTCCAATGCTCTGCTCAGCAGCCGCCTCACGCATACTGCAGGCGTGCTCCAAATCACCAACGCCAAGCGGGAGGACGGCGGCAGGCAAGTGTCAATAGACGATTCTTTGTCCTCATGCCACTTGCCCTCATTGCACGCACTTAACAGGTACACGGTAGAGGCCACCAATGAGGAGGGCAAAGCCACCCTGCACTTCACACTGGTCGTGCAATATAAGCCCAGGTAAGCCATTGATGCTATCACGCAAGAATACTTGGATTACTTTCCTCAAGTTTGTTCATTGAAACAAAAACCCGGACTAGAAAGCAATCTATCACTTTCCAAAAATTGACCCTCTCCAGTTCTGTTCCCCCAAAAGAGAGCACCAATTGAGATCGTCCTTAGGGGCTTCCTTCTCTTAATATCTTGTTCTTATCGCTCGTTGTCTTCGTTGCGTTTTTCTCGGACTCCTGTGGAGTCTCCTTGGGAGGAGAAGCGAAGAGGTGGGGTGGCGCATGCCTCGCCATAGGGCCTGAGTGCGCGTGCACGCGCGTGTGTGCATGGGTGTGTGTCTGTGTGTGCCTCTTGCTGGCAGTAAATCATAGCTGGGGGAAAATTGGGCTGTAAATCAAGCAGCATAGAGAGGAAGGAAGTAGGGGACTGGGGGAAAAGGAAGGAAGGAAGAAGCGTTTGTGCCCCAACTCCACTTACCTTATTCCCCCCGTGCGACGACGGGACGAACGTGTTTGGATAAAGGCGATTCCGGAATTTTTATCGCCCTCCCGGCGAATAATTTCACGTTTAGCCCCGTTTATTTCGCCATAGAATGACTCCCTCCCCTCGTGCGTAAGCATGAGGTGCAGCCGTTGGGATTGTAGGTTGACACAGTTTAACAGATAACGTGTTGCAAACGCTTTCTAGTAGGGGGGGAGGGCTTGCACACGAGGGGGGGGGGGACAAGATTGCATCACGTCGATGGTGCCTGCCAGCCAGAACGTGCCCGCCATCTGGCGGTGATCCTGCTGACAGAGAGCAGCAAAAGGGATCATTTCATTACCAAAGTTGAGAGAAATAAGAGCTTTTGTGGCATTTATGTAGTGGAAGCTTACTGCATTAATGTGCCGTGGTAAACTAATATGGATAAAATTTAGATGGGAATATATGTTTCATCCGTCTTTCTCGGAGTGTTCATACGGCCCGCGTGTATCGGTTTTTTTTCCGGCCGCCCTCTCAAATTGTATGTAACTGTATCTTCCCGTAGAAGAAAATCCAGAAAACTTTCTCCTCATTCTAGTCTTCTCAGCATCTTAATTTGTCCAAGACCGTGTCCTTCCGCTCATGGTCGATGTCCATGTTCTACTCCCGGGTGGACGAGGCCTGCAACTTCTAAGCAGTTCTGCATTTCTTCTACAAGCATGTGACAAGTGCAAGTCATTCACGTCCTGACACATTTATGCTGCATCCTCACTTTTCATGCGCAGCTGCCGCTTTTTGCTCAACATTTTAAAATGACAAAACAAGGAGTGATAATGCCACTTAATGCTATGTAAAGTACAAAACTTTGCCTACATAAGGACTATATCTTGTGAAAATGGACTGCCGGCATGTGTGTAGGCTGTCACACCAACTTTCAGGCAGCCATCATCTCCTCAGGCCGTGGGGACATGGCAGAGCCCGCCTTTGTGTACCCCCACGACGTCAGTTCGGAGGCAGTCATCATTGCACTGGTCTGTGGGAAAGTCACCAAGCTTTTTTGTGTGTTTTAGATTGCAACTGTCAAAAAAAGAATTCCTTGTGTGTAGCAACCATAGGATAGTCAGGATTGACAGAAGACCTTATCTTCTTCCGTCAAAGTTGGTGCCTTTTACGTTCAGCGATGAAAGGAGCTCCTTTCACACTAGGAACAAGCTCCAGTTAACCTTTGCGTCCCAGATCACATGGATATCAAAGGATAAGCATAAAAAAGGCCATGAGTTTCGATGACTTCCCACTGACGTCAGTGCCATCTGTCCATCTATGGGAAAAAGTCAACTTTTTCATCTTATAAGCAAGTGAATCTCACTTTTCTAGACTCTCCCCCCAAATAAAGTACCACTTTTTCAGAGCCTTCATACGACTCTGTGATGAACACTCCTAGTTCTATTCCAAATCTTTGAGTCTACACTTGCAGCTACATTTCCATTGACTTCTACCCACTTCCCACGGTCCTCACTGCACTTCTCGTGCTCACCCTAATTACCGAGTTATTGCGTGCATGAATTTAGCCCTTTACGTGTTACTTTTCGCTCGCTTGAATGGGCCGCCACTTAGGCCCATGGGCCTGAATGAGTAAAAAGGCCCCACTCCTCTGCACGTGCAAGGCTCATCTCGTAAAATAAGCGGACATATATTTGATGCAGACCGTACGGTAGTCTTATAGTCACCGTCTCAGTAAGGAAGCCCCTCCTCCAACTTCTATACGACCCAGTCCGTGAAACAACGCGATTGTATCGTGGCAAAGTGGTGATCCACTTTAATTCCGGACATGTTTATGTCACAGGACCGACATGAAGTTTCGCAGATCGCGACATGTCAGGCTTAATCTTGCCTGCTCTCTGGTGTCCGACGTGACCAAATTATGCGTACTCTGTGCCTTGCAACAGGGTAGAAAATGAGTGCGCAGCGATCTTTGGGTGAGGCGTTATTGCTATGCTGAATATTCACGTGTGCGAATTCTTCTTCCATTGTCGCCTCCTTGCCAAAGCTTGGTCGTCGTCACCTCCTGCAGAGTTTTTCGCCATTTCTCTCATTCTTGTCCTTTCTTCTCTCGGTGAGTGTGGGCGAGCGGTATGACGTCTCGTAATGGGATAAGTCTCAGGCCTCATAAAGACTGATTCAAGTACGGAAAAAGTGGAGAAGTACACAAGGACTGAGCGCGGCGGCGCCGGCCTGAGATGGACCTCGCTTCTTCCATTTCTTCGAAAGGGTTAATTACACCTGATGGTTTTTTTTCATGAGGAAGTCGCCTTATTTCGTCCCCCTTGACTTTTCTGCGCACTCGACAATCGCATAGATACCGAGATAGAAAAACCTGTTGTGTGAGCGTTTCCCCCTCGTTTCTTTTCAGTATCGTCGAGATCAGCGACTTCAGGCTGGTCAGCCCAGGCGAGAACGCAGAGTTCTTCTGCACCGTGGACGGCAACCCCGTGAGCAACAAGGCCATCGAGTGGATAAAGGTGACGGAGGGCAGCAGCGACGACAGTGGCGAGGCCAGCTCGTTCGACATGGCCGCCCGCACCGATACCTACTTCCAAAACAACTCCACCTCGTATCTCGTGGTCAAGAACGTCTCGGCGCAGGATGCGGGCAGATTCGCCTGCATTGCAAAGAACAAGATCGGAGAAGTCAAGAACTACACGTTCCTGCTTGTGAGAGGTGCGTGCATATGATGCATAGTAGCAATGTGAGGTGGACAAAATGGCCACATTACACACGTGCCTAACCAAAAGGGGCCGAGGGTGTGTTTACCGTGGCATGCGAGACGTGTCCACATGAACAGAACTTGCGTACACTTTTTTTGAGTTGCTCTGTAGAGGATGTTCAGGCCTTTGATGTGATTCTGTATTGCAGGAAAGCCTTCGATTGACAAATCCTCGCGATTGTCCAAGTTCGCGTCCGACAATGGAGAGACGGCCGAGCTGAAGTGCGTGGCGAGCGGCGCCCCGGAAGTGAACATTGCCTGGAGCAGGGATGGTTCGGTCATCCCACCCACGAGTCACGGAAAATACGAGATCCAGAAGCGCATGATCGACAGGTAAGCATCTCCTAGCCAAAATGATTAGCTAAATCGCTTTACTTCCTATCCTCTTGTTGCAACCCCCCTCCCCTCTTTTGAGGCTGTCACGCCGAGGAATGGCATAAATAAGCCTTTTTTTGCCTGGCGATAAAAACTCGAAAGATTTATTTTGCTCGGGGTCACATGGCGAACATGCAAACATGGGTACCTTGAGACAGGAAATACAGACATCGAGATCTTTATCGACAGTGCGCGCAAGGACAATCTGAGGAAGTTTACATCTTCCTCGGCCTTCCTGCGGCAGAGGAAGCAGTAACGAGAGACAGATTTGCATCAGAATGGCGGCTGCTTCACCACAGCTGCTGCCGATGCCATCTCAAATATCTAATGAGCACAGAAAGGCTTGGATTTTGCTTACTCAGCGAAGATCATTAATGGTGGAGGCGAGCGGAAGGATCTTGGCAATGGAAGTCTGGGAGCGCAGTAGTAGTAATGTGATCATACCCACGAATTACGCATGTCCTGTTTTCCTGGGCTAATGTATCGCAGGCATGAATCTTTGCAGGTCATTTCCTCTGTCTCTTTCTGAGGTCATGTGTGAGTGTGTTAGGTATGTACACGCACACACACACACACGTGTATGTAAGAGGCAAGACTGAGAAGACTCAGTTACATATGCAGACACGCACGCACGCAGTGCATGCGCGGATTCTCGATAAGGAAGGAGAAGAAGAGGAGTCGTTTTCTCTTTTAATCTTGACAGCCCAGGGAGACTCCTCGCATTGGGCCCGGAATATATGTGTATTTTACGCAGCGAAGATCTGCGGAACTCCCCTAGTTCTTCTGAAACTGATTTACTGTGGGCCCGTACGTGACCGTACCCATTACGTGTATGGCAGCACGTCCATATCGGTGCATACGCAACACATTGATTTCCCACCGAATCAAGGACAAGTTCCACTCCAAGTAGAGACACGCACGAGTCCTGGAGTTTGGTCTCCCACTTAAAATGGACTCGGTGGTCGCGTCCGGAGATGAAACATTTTCAAATTCCTCACAAGTGGATGCGCGAGAAGACGGTTGCTAAAAGTCCGGTGTTGTCAATCAATGGGCCGCTCCTGCGTGCGTTCCTCCTTTGCACAAATGGGCCCCTGCTCGGGCTCGGGGTGCCGGGAGGGCAGCAACGACGCGTGCAGTCGTGATTGAAGAAACAAAAACGACGAGCCGAAATAGGCGGGAACGACGAAGGCACATAATTGACATATCTCGATTTGGCTTCTCCTCGTTCCGCCCCATCAGCCAGAGTTGAAGTTTTTGGGCAGACGGAGAAGCACATTGGGGACAGAAAAAATGGCATACCTCTCTCGCTCTCTCTCCAACTGTTGTATCGCCAACGGTCGAAAATATATTAGAGACAGAAGGACAAATTGGGTGACTTTGTTAGAGGGGAATTGGCTCAGGGTGCAGTGTGTATACGTATGCAGCAGCGTACGTGCCCCAAACTTGGGACTGTACTTTGCGTATGTGGAGCGATGCCAGACGCATACGGTCATACTGCTTTTCATTGTACAAGGATTAAATCATGTTATCTCCATATGTAGACTAACCTATGAGGCTCGGCTCTTCGTGAAGAACGTGAGCAGGGAGGATTACGGTTCCTACGACTGCGTGGCTCAGAATGTGGAGGGCTGGGACAGGTTCACCGTCAGGCTCAACGTGACCTCGCACCCGGACCCTGCTTCCTACCTCAGGGTGCTCAGTCTCGGATACAACAGCGTTAACCTTAGTTGGACACCAGGCTTTGACGGAGGATACGAACAAAAGTTCAAGATCAGGTACGCATTCGTTACTTCGGTGTATCTGCACATGGTGGTACTCACGTATTCATAGGTAGTCATTGCGCAAAGTTGTAGCAACTGACGTTGAGTACATGTTGGGCATTTACCAAGGCTGCTATTCGTGCTTCTGCAGATATCGCAAGGACAAACCACAGGCCAACTTCCACTATGTAGATGTCCCTACAGGAGAGACTTCATTTGAGGTGGAAGACCTAAAGGTTGACACCAGATACACATTCGCCGTCATGGCCACAAACATCCTTGGCAACTCAGACTACAGCAAGGACATCACGGTCAAGACAAAGAGTAAGAACACGACATCTCGTACATCCTGTGCATGAATGGAGTAATGCGTAACACGGTACTGATTGATATAGGTGACTGGATTCTCATCTACACAGTATTTTACCATGCAGGGTGCTGGTGCAATGTAGTTACAACTCTCTTGGTGGCGTTGTCATAATCGTCTCATCCTCTCCACTTTTTCTCCTTCTCTCTCTGTCCCACCAACGATTTCTTAGGTCCAGTTCCCGTGACTGAGAAAGACGGCGGCGATCGCGGAACGGGCAGCACTGGCTTCAGCCGCGGTCTCATCCTCGTCGTCACGCTGGCGGCTGCGGCCCTTCTCATCGTCAACGTCGTGCTCGTGTCCTGCTACGTGAAGCGCAAGGGCGCCAGAAAGCACCTACTTGGTAAGAATCAGAGACCCTTGCTATATGTCTTTTTTTCCATCGCAGGCATTGCCGAAGTGAGGCGTCACTTCGCCACCGGCCTCTCGTCCGAGAAACCCACCTTAGGCGTGATCGTAGGCGTGGCCGCGTGCGGCACTGCACTTCTCCTCGTCAACGTCGCTTTCATTTCTTGCGCTGTTAAAAAGTGCAAAAGGGAGCAAAAAAAGAAAGCAGAGAGATACAAAGCAGCGCAATCTTCTGTCGAGACTGCATCTAGTAGCGCTGCTGTCACCTCTTGCTCTCAAATCAACGCAAAAGCAACGGTCTCCTCGTCTTCAACAGCCTCGACGACATCGTCCACAGCCTCCACCCCAGAGTGTGCGGAGGGTAAAGAGAGAACATTCAGATGAAAACCACTAGGCGGTGGCGGAGTAAAACTGCTGGCGATGGTGCAACTAATGACGCTCTTCTTCTAACGTTCTTTCGGCCTTTCTGCCTGTCTTCCCTGTAGTACGAGCACGTAGGAACATGGGTTTCACGTAGTCGGGTTGCTACGATCTGGGGGAATGCATGTCTTTGCTCTCTGCCCCCAATCAAATGTGTCCTCTGCTAATTCGGTCCTTGGCATGCGGAAGAGGGGGAAAAGCGGGGTGGGGGAAAAAGATAATGAATATTCCTCTTGGTGTCTCTCATCGTCCTCTTCGAGGTCTAATGGGGTGCACTGGAGAGAAGTGAAGGCAGAGAATCGCGCACTTCCTACGTGCTGCACTGCAAATGTGCGCGCTGCACCGATGCAGTCCTGCACCGACACTGGTGCTCCAGCTTTAAATATTAACGTCATGCTTGGGAGATGAAGCACATTGGATCAAGTGGTGGCTGGCTGCTTTCGCGTGGCGTCGCTACACAGAAGTTCTCTCGGGCGCACAATCCGGCAATAAATGTAGCCAAACTCATTGATATTCAGTAGGAGCATTCGTGTCGTGCTCACTCTCTCAGCCTGGAAATGGACTTGTAGTGCGTACACACAGAGTATGTACGAGTAGGTGACCACCGCGGGAAAAGAATTGTGCCTCCGTCAAGCAAGGCCGGTTGCTCTACTACCCTGCACCAAGGGGAATCAAGAGGAAAGAGGCCGAGAGTCGATAGCATCCAAACTCGAGGCCTTCTCTCAATGCCCCACACAACAAGGGGGCAAGTAAATTTCGATTTGGCCACTGGTTTCTTCTCCAATCTCTCTTTCTCTCTCGGGTATTTGCAGAAAATCAAGGCTTGCTACTACATAGACAGACTTCACTTTCTGGCCATTTGATCCCATCACTCTCTCTCTCTGGTCACTTCTTCCAAATAGAGGCTGTAACCACTATTTTCTTACGATTACTTCCAGGGCAATCTTAGTCGTAAGTTGACTACGTGATGGTATTGGGGAACCACTCTTAAATCACGCTCTCTGCGTTGCCTGCTACGTGCTAACGCGTACTGACATGTATACTTTCATCCCAGGTGGCAGCTCCAACGGCAGCACCAAATCGGCCACCATCGAGCTCTACGTCGGCAGCAATAACTCAACATATGGCGTTGGTGGTGGCCCAATGGGAGTGGGCAGCAGCCCGAATGACACCTTGTCTGGCGGGGAGACCCTGAGCTCTGCCTCCGATGAGAAATCGGCTGGCGGAGGAAGCAGCAGTTTCATCAGTAGTAGCAACAGTGACCACCATCACGGTCACCACCATCACTCTCACACTCTGCAACATCATCTCCACCACCAACATCACTATCAGCCACACCATATGCAGCACAAGGTGCTTATGGACGTCAGGATCCCAGAGGAAGATGACGACTTTGACGTGAGTAGAAGCCATAGACATTTAATACGCACGCATGATATGCACACATCCATGTTACAATTACTACAGTCATGTGCTTATTCTTGTTTTACAGAGAGAAACTACCACGTTTGATGCACCTTCCGCTCAGTACTCCTCAGGAAAGCCTGTGCTGGTCAATAGCTACGCCACCATGCCCCGGAGGTTGACGACACCCATGAGCGGAGTGTCGCCCTCCTCCGTGATGACGGGACCATCGTTTGTTCATCATAGACATGACGGCAGACACCCCTACGTCCAACCACTAGGTGAGATTTATGAGGCATACGCCGACTCTGAATACAATTTTGAAGCAACTGTTAAATAATCGTTCTTCCTTTCATAACTAACATGCCTATATTTTCCTTCCCTCTCTCTTTTTCTCTCCTATCTCTGTCTCGTTTTCTCCGTTAATGCAAGAAGATTTGACATCTGGTACCGTTGCTGGTGCCAAGAACTGCTGCAAGGATGATACCTCTGGTTTGGTCTGGTTATGACGTCACAATTGAAGCGTATGTGCCGTTCTCAGAACTATTCTTTGAGGTGAGGGTTGATTCATCACTGTCATGCTTGTGACACAGACGATTAACTGAGCTTTTGTGTGTCACTTGTTGCAGCAGTAGTAGTAGGAAAGTTGGACGTTGCCCTAATGTGTACATAACTCAAGATGAATGCCATTCAAGCTGAACATCCCTTAATTATGCTAATGTAACGATGATTTTCAGACATGCACTCTCACGACATCTACGTGCCTCCCTCGCTGGCGCCACCAGACAGCCTAAGGAGCTTTCCACTGCCACCTCCGCCTCTAAATCAAACTTCGGCGGAGCGAATGCAGCCGCGACGGCCCCCTCCGTCTCAGCTTCGCCCCGGCGCGAGCGACTACGCAGAGTACAACGGTCTCTACGTTGTTAACCCAACTGTATCCAATGAAGATGTTCCTCCACCCCGGCCGCCGCCTCCATCCTACCGACATTACCCAGAAGACTTGGGACACCTTGTCTAGTGGCACGAGTACAATATCAAACCTTTCATGAAAAGCAAGGCAGAGCTTCCAATCTTTGCGATCTCATCCTTCATGAGCTTTTTAAGAAGTCTTGCCCAGAACACTTTTATACCTTTTGCGACCTTGTGTCGAAGAACTTGTTCGACGTCAGTATGATTCTCGCCTTCGTTATTGTGCTTATTGGTTGGGCGGCCCATCTCACCTGCAATAAGTCTTCATACAACGATACAGACTGTTAAAGAAACCTGATGCTTTTGCGCCGACGGTATAAAAATGCTTACTTAGTTTTATGCTACAGCAGAATCTGTGATAACATGTTCTACCAATGTAAGGAAATAAATCTTTCCACAGCGTGTGAAAGCTGAACTCATCTCATTACAGAATGTCTAAAAAGATAACAAACGCTGCGTCTGATCATGCATGTGTACTTCAAAATACGCTTCTTCGTTAACAGTAACAGACCAGGATAGGGATTATGCATACTCTTTGGTAAACTTATATTCCAACATCTCCTCTTATTCAGCGACGAACAGCGCTACCTCTGGACCTTCTTGGCTTTCCTGCCTTTCATCTTGACTGCCTCGGCGATGTCCAATAGGTCACCGGCACCGGTGACGTCGCGCCGGATGGCGTCGACGGTTTTCCCTCTCTGTTCTCTTACTTCTTTTTTCTTTCCATGGCTCTCCTTGCCTTGGAACGCGGCCAATGCTTTGGCTTCAACGGCGGCCTTCTTGGACTTCGGGCACGGCTTCACAGCTCCGGACTGTCGTGGCTCATCAGCTCCTCCAATACCTTGAGTACCATAGCTGACTTCCTGGAATCGTGGCGGTTCAGGAAGAATCGACTCGTCCTGTGGTCTCGGACGACGACCGGCGTTCCCGACGTCATGTTTGTGTTCTTCTATGGCCTTTTCGGTCACAAAATACCTTTGGCACTCGGTGCACAAGAATACGATGGAATCCATGTCCGACACCAGGAAGGAGAAGTTATCTAATGCCGCCAAGGAGGGGCTGATCCAGAACGTCGACAGCGACAAGGTAGTCCAGCGACTGGCAGAATGTGATTTTGTCTCGAACTGCTTACTTCACGGCACTGCACATCCTCAAACCAACGGAGTAGCGATGGCGAAAGGCCGGGTCTTTTCGGGGCCCGGAACCAAATAAAAATAATGCCCGGGCCGGCCTGACAAGCCGGGCTGAAAGCTTGTTTTAGGCGTAACCGGGCTAAGCTAAAAAGCATTCAATTTGTAACAGTGGAATAGAACTCAAGGTTGTTCCTACGACGTAAGGACCAAAGTTCTAGTTCAGAAATTTTGCCTATCACTTTTCATAGTAAACTGAATGAATTAGCACATCCTGTGCCAATGCTAGGAACTTTTAAACTTACATACGTAATGACTGATGACAATGATGTCACTGCTTTTTACTTAAGCTTTTTGCTGAAGTAAGTAGATGCAGTAAATTCTAGACCCATTTTGGAATGGACCTCATAAGTTAATTGCCGTCTAAAGCACTGTTTGTGTGCGCAAAGGTTAACATAAATTTTGACTTGGAATCATTTACTGTACACGTGAAGTAAAAAGTCCGCGCATAAGAAATCAGCATTCCAGCATTCTTCTTTGAGTGTCTAATCCTGCCACCAGCATGGCTAATGTCCCTTCACTCGGAATAGAGCTCCGCGGGGCATTTAAAAATTTTTGCTACCCCTGGACAGATGTTTAAATTTGTGTCTTTCCTATTATTCCACATTTGAATTGGGTCTGATTTGTGAGAAACGACAGGTAGGTCAAGATTGTGGCAAATCTTTTCTTCCCTCTCATTGGAACTATGTGGAACAAGGGAGTCTCATTGCTCAGATCTGTTCATCTGAGGATAGCGTTTTGGCTGGTCTTGACCCTCATCTTGGCACTTGACTGCCACCTCCTCTTTACTATCAGGACCCGCCGATGCTGCAGGTGACACCCTGGCTGAAGAGTCGGAATCCTCGTCATACAGAACATATGGAAATGGGAGGAATGCTATGACTTCTTCCCAATCAAAGCATATTTTTCAGCAATCTACCTGGCAGATCACCCATGACGAGCTATGAGCCTCGAAATGAGCAAGGCCAGCGGTGCGGGCGAGGCTGTTAGCATAGACAAGGAAAGTGTAGCTGAGGCTGCGTCGACCTTGCCGGCGGACAAAGCCGGGAGTAGTTGTCCTTCCTTCTCAGGGATGACCATTACTTTAACGACTAAATATGCGAAAAAACCATCGGCCCGGTTTTCAGCCCGAGACCACGGTTTACGGACCACGGCCGACCCGCCACCAGCGCTACCACTGAACTGTATGCAGTCTGGTCAGTGCAGCGCCATAGGCAGTCCGGGACCAATCACAGATTTTGCCGGTCCCTCGCACTGATTCATGGTTCCTTTTGCACTGATCAACTGCACCGTCGTATACAGGGTCGCCGAGCAAAGCGCTTACCTCTGCAATGGCGGGAAATTTGAACAAAAAATCTGGTAGCCTCAAGATTCCTAAATGACACAGCAGGGGTCTGTGAATGAG
>JAAUXU010105033.1_pt1 | contig 52787 bp, 51 predicted proteins | sample 7278151 | NCBI WGS metagenome assembly JAAUXU01 (sample SAMN14350113, study PRJNA611818) | marine sediment metagenome | isolation source: surface marine sediment (1.8m) | place: French Polynesia: Moorea | collected 2018-08
GCCTTCCTCCACCCACACTAAGGCAGTTTTCTTTTTCACGTCTGCCCATTTTCTCAATGAGAAAAACCTCATTTGTCACTTCCTCCTGGGCTCAACCTCTTTTCATGGGGACAAAAAAAAGGCTGGCAAACCAAATTAGACAAATTCTGCGAAAATGAAAATGCGGTCGGAATTGTCAGAGTCTCGCATAAAATTCCGATAAAAGTGCGTGAATACTTGATAATGCCTTTGTCGCAGGCCCCACTTGAAAACTTGCTTCCCCCCCCCCCTCCAGAGGTCGAGCTGAAGCAACACTGGGGTTTTATGGCCACTTTCACAAACTTATATTTCACCTTATATACTAAGTTTATGTCTCAAACATCCTTGGAGATATTTAGGGGGAGGGGACCACTCTGTTCCCCTCCCTTGCTGAAGGATGAGCGCCTCTTCCGCTGGCTCGCTGGCGTCAGCTGCTCAAAAAGAGTTTTGGGGCGGCTGCTCAAGAGTTTCAGAAGGAAGTTGGAGCAGAGAGAGCGAGAGAAATGCGTTTCACAGAAAAAGGAATTTTTTCCACACCTGAATTGCGAGAAAAGGATGTTTTATTGGCGAAATTCCTGCATATTTCACCTGGGGTCAATTTCGCGAAACCTTCGTTATAAATCGTCGTTAAGAGGGTGAGGACCTGAAGGCTTCAGGAGGACGTGACGATCGCTTCGTTTTCCGCGAGGCCACCCTGTAGAGTCTCCCCCCCCCACCTTTTAGCCTTGAAGAGATCTGACCTCTTTTCATCTCTCTCAAGTGACGCAAAAATTGGCGAAAGAAAAATATGGGGAAGATGGGGAAGCAAATTCGCCTGGAGGGAGAAAAGTTTGGGTAGAGGGATGTGAGAGAGCTGCTAAAAATTAAAGCCTAAGACCTTTTTTTGCCTTTTTATAACAACGTTAGTATAGCACAGACCCTCTGGAGTCTGGTACCCCCCCCCACTTCACTCCCTCCCTTGAAAAAGTTTGTTCTGCAGCGAAAATTTATGGGAGAGAGTGTGTTTGACGAACTTTTTCTGTTGGTGGAGAAGAGAGGAGGGGAAGGCAATGCCAGGCGGTGCCAGGCGATGCCAAAATACTGGCTATTAACTCATTATCGTTGCTCCTAAGAGCTTTTTTCCTCCTCTGTGCCCAAGTAATTGATTGTTTGGAGGGGGGAAATGAGGAAAAGAATCTGTGGAAATGTCTTTACTCTGCACGAGTCTCCCTCATAGGAAGAGTGAGAAGGTGGGGGAGGGTTATCATGGCGAGAGAAAAAAAACTTTTGCCCCCAAATTGTTTTAATATGAGTCTGCTCAGAAAGTGTTGTGGGCCTAGTGTAGATAGGCCTTAAAGGCAAGTTTTCGCGTTGTTTAGCCTCGGGAAATCAGAAAACTCCTCAAGTTGAGGGTAGGACGAGGCATCCTAAAGTTGAGCTGAGACACAAGTTTTCCCTTCGTCCCCCCCCCCCAAGTTTTGCTGCTCCTGGTAATAACAAACACGTGAGGCCACCCGCGGACCCGTGTAAGAGCTCTAGAGTCTGCACGAAATGCGGATTCGTCTCTTCGGGACGTCAGGACGAGGCCAGCCGTGAGTGAGGCCAGACAAAAGGAGCCTCGGCTTGGGCCTCATGTCACTGAGGCTGGAGCAGTTAGCGCTCAACGTGGTCTCGTACACACACACACACACACACACACGCGCAATATCACGATGTTTCACACATGCCACAGCACAAAATCCACTAGGGGTAAGCCTGGCTTCATTTTTGCTGTCACTTCCCATAGGACAGAGTAATCCTGGAGATTAGACACACTTCTACTCCACTGGAGCTTTGTATTCCAGTCATCAACATTAGATTGCATCAGCAGCAACAACAACGATTCGAAGACGATGTCTCAAGGGCTCGTTTGAACAGGCCCAAATTTGTCCCACTTTTACATCGCAAACAGTGAAAACGACAAAGAAGTCGCAAAGTTGTCGTAGTTAAGTGCATTAATGTAGCAATTTCCTACTAGTTATTACTGACTCTATTACTCACCAGAATGCTTAACGACCTCACATCAACATTACATAATGTTTGGAGAAAAAAAAAGTGTCATTAAGTAAATGACTAATTCATTACCCGAGGAGACACGCGAATAAAGAGTAAAGTTTTATGGCAACGTCTCCCTCACGATATTTTCATGTCGAATCGCAGCAGTGGGAAAGAGATTTTATTGGTGTCTTTTCTTTTCATTTTTTGGCAAACCGCTTCTTTTGGGCATACAACAGGCCGAGCCTCAATAGGCCCATGGTTGAATCGTAAAAAAGATTTTATATGTCTACCATCAGTCATGGCCATGGAGAGTCTGTTAGATGCTGGGCCTGTCCATGCAGTAGGCCTAAAAGAGGAAGAAAAATTGTGAAACTCCAATAAAGTTCGATTATTCCTCCATCCCACCTTCAGTACAGTATCAGAGCTGCAGTGCACCTAGAAGGCCAGTTGTTTGCCGCATGCTCTCCCCCCCCCCCTCTCCACAAAAAAGTTTTTCCACCAAAACTTGATTGGGGGAGGCCTCTTATAGGCGGAGGCCTCTTATAGGCCTCCCCGCTAATTTTGTGTTTGCGCGCGTATCCAATCAAGACTTTTTGGAAGGGGGGGACGAAGCTTGCACTGGAGGAAGCGGCCATGGTTTTATGTCAATCCCAAAGGCGTCAAGAATACCGTAAGAGCAGAAAAAAGTACCACATTCCTGAAGTGAGGTGTGTGAAGGGGCTCAGAGTTGCCACCTCTTTTTCAACCAGTCTGTGGGGTTCTTTTTTTTAAAGGACCTCAGTTGGAAGCCTCCTGGCAGACCTGACCTACGTGCAGTAGATTTATGGCGTTTGGTCTTTTTGGAAAAACGGTCTCTTTTTCTACATTGGAGTGAGTTTCTTGTTGGGTGAAGCTGCAAAAATTTTCAGTTTTTTTTTCACTTCCCTCAATAGCTAAAATATTGCTTTAACAAGCTGTGCCAAAGCCTCGAAGACCTGTGGCTCGACGTCATCCTCTGGGTTGGAGCTAAGGACGTTGGCCGCACCGCTTTGTTCGGGTTCAGCTGGGGCTGCTGGTCTCGGGCCACCCTGGATACCTGTGTGCACACAGGATGGAGTAGGCACATTGGCAGTGCTGCTCTCACAATGTGTGGAGAGACACCCTGTACGCTCAACAAGGCCCAGTGCGCTGCAAACCGTTCCCGCAGCTCCCCGAGTTGAAGTTTTAGCAGTCGAGGCCTCTGTACGCAGCCTCGAAGTGACCTCGGATGAAAAACTTTCGCACAAAGTCGTATCTCTCTAGATGATGGTTACTTTTTCTTGGCGTGCCCACGTTCCGCCAGTTGTGCAGGCATCTGGCGGGGTCGAATGTAGCGCACACCAAAAATGGCTACTTGTGTACCAAGGTGAGGTCGACTGAGAGCTAATCTAATCTAACCCAAGCTGGTGTAGCTGCAACTCTGCCTGCCTCCTCCTCCTGTCCAACAGGCAGGAGAACAACAACGTCGAGAGCTCCTGGGCCGTCCCCAGCAGCTACCAGGGATGGCGCCTGTGAGACTTGAGCACACTTAAAGGGGGGGGGGGGGAAGAAGTTCCTTGAGACAGAGACCAAATATGATTTTGGCAGCTAATTCTGCTTTACTCCCAAAAAAAAGTTGGAGGTAAAAAAAAAGAAAATCAGCACGCGCGGACCGAGATAATTTGGAGAGGCTCCAACATGAGCGCGGTGAAGATGGAGTCGCGAATCGACGACCTCATTTCCTGGACGGGGGAAGTGAAGAAAAGACTGGGGGGGAAAAAATCTGTCGACTTTTTACCCTTTTATTCCGGCAAATAAAATCGTGCATCTCCATTTCTTTTCGGGGTAAAAGGATGTCTCGATTTCGCAAACGTCTCCGGTGCTGAAGAAAAGACTCTCGTCGGTGTGCGTGAAGAAGAAGGCGAAGAAGAAAAGCGTTTTGTTGGAGCCACAGGAAGAAAAAAGAAAGAAAAAAAAAACCCATGCGCCAATTTCTTCGAAGAAACCTCCAACGTCAACTTTTTGTGTCTGGTCGAGTTTTCTTCTCTTCTTTCTCGGGCACCCAAAGCATTCGCAAAATTGTGTTAATTCACTTCCTCTCGTGACATTTGGGTATTTTAATCTCTCCTTCCGCGCTCACGCGCCAATTTCGCACACAGGGTGAGCCACGAAGAAGAACAGGCGGAGAGGAGGGTTTCTTCTGGCTCACACTGTACTCACACACTGCGCGCGTGACAAAAAGAGAAAGTGATGGTTATGCTAGGAAGAGACGTCACTTCCTTATGCCTCTTTGCAGCTGGAAAGACTCTCGGAAGCTGCAAGTTTTTACCCATCTTGGCCTCAGGAGCTGTCAAAGTTCATCTGGAGGCACGCTGGAGACAAAAACACGCACGGCAACTTTCGAGAAAGTTGTCATCCCACGCGCTGACCTCGAGGTCAAGCACCCTCGGTCATGTCACCGCTGGCACCGGTTCACGCCGGCCGAGTGCGGCCCCGCGGGCCTCGGAGCCTCGTCCAGCCCGAAGAGCGCAGGAGCTTCGGAGAGAGATGGAGGATTCAACTTTGTCTGGTGGTTTTCGTGAAAGAATTTCAATTAGCCAGACCGTCTGCATCTGCCTGGGGGACGCCTGCCTCGACGAGACCATGGGCAACGCGGCGAGGACGACCAAGATGTTCCGGCGGCTTCGGCCACTCCATTTGGACAGGGTTGAAATGGAGTTAAAGAGATGTCTCCGACCAAATAAATGAATCACCATGGAGAGAGAGAGAGAGAGAGAGAGGGGGGGGGGAAGAGTTGCCATAGTCAGGGAGTCCCAAAAAGGCTCCTTCTGGACCTTTAGAAGTCAGTCGAGTCCCTTCTCCTCCTCAATTCTGGTCTGGGTTAAACTTTCTTTCATATATAAACATTTATAGTCGACAGTTTACATTACGCAGCCAGAAATGTGAGCACTTTTCTTTGAAAGAAGCCACATATTTTTAAAACTTTTTTGTCTTTTGGGACTATTTTTGTCCTCCTCCCGGCAGCGCGCACGCATCCACAAAGCTGCTTTCCGTCAAAAAGCCTGACAAATGAAAATCCGATATCTTTGCGGTAAAAGAATCTCCTTAGCTTTGATAACAAACAGTTGAAGAAGCGCTTTGTTTTATCGAATTTTTTTTTCAGGCGGGTTTCTCTCCGGTTGCCAATCTGCTGGGATCTGATCAACCTAACGAACTTCTATTGTCGACCTTTTGCGATAAAATGCAGATAATAATCAAATGAATGCGACGCCATCTATCTCCAACAAGGAGGCTTTATTGGCTTTATCGAAGTTTATGCTCGAGGCAGTTTCCTTAAAGGAAGATTTGCACCAGCGAATTGGGCGTCTCCGTGACGGTCGAGTGGAAAAGTTCGTTAGTGCAAACACGCCCTTAGCGCACTCAACACTGGAGGAGGAAGAAAAAGGTCGACAAAGAACTTGAACACAATGACCCCAGATTGGATTTTTTTCTACTCCAGACTCGCTACTCTTCGTCATTTTTTTTTACAGTGGATTCGAAGAAATCGCCCTCATTGCTGTGCCCGCCAAGTGTCTTCAGCTGCATCAGGGTCTCAAAGTTCTTCTCCTTGTCCCTGGTCTCCTCCTCGTACGACCTGAACCTCATCCAAAAACAGACATTCATTTTCTTCTGAAGATGCAACCAAAGGTGACTCAAAAGTACAGCCCGAAAGAAATTCTGCCTGAAAATTGATCCTGAAGCCTTGACTCATTCAGGGCTGCCCTCGTGCTTTGGGCTGCTTCGAGCTGCTTCGAGCTGCTTCGAGCTGCTTCGAGCTGCTTCGAGCTGCTTCGAGCTGCTTCGAGCTCGTGCTGTAAGCTGAACCCTCGTTGAAGGCACGTGAAAGTTAAGGTCGCGAGCGTCGTTGTTGTCGTTGCTGTTGCCGTCGTTGCTGCTGACTTAAAGCCTGTGCTATACAGGCAGCAGTGGAGGGAGAAAAACATGAGCTGCATTCGTGCATGGCCTTATTTTGTACGGGCAATGATGTCATACATACTCTAATGTGTTCCAAGGCACAACGTCTTCACTGGCACACATAACAAAAATCAGCAGAGAGGTGCCAAATTCTTCCCTCCCTCCTAGGGTTATTTACTCTCTTGGGCTCAAGTTTCAGCAGCTTTCCTAGAATTTTTTGGCACCAGAGGCCCAGTCCTTCTAGGGCCCTCCAGAGGCTTTCTTTTCTGGGCGAAGAATGGCAGTTGAGAAAACGGGAAGTTATCAAATTTGGAGAGAAAGTTTTAAAAGGAGACACTGAGAAGTCTCCAAGTTACTTTACCAGACGGCATCAGGCTCTTCTAGTGTACAGGAGAGGTGAAAATGTGGCCCATGGAACCCATTTCTACTGGTTCTTCGACCTTTTTTCACCCCCAACTGCTAATGTGCAGACAATTGGAGGCAACCAGCACAGACACTGCACAAAAAGACACCGGGAACCATAGTTCAGTCAACAGAGGAATGTGGTTGCACCTGGGAGACAGTTGACAAGCATGGGCGTGTGAATCCACAACTGCATCAGCTCCGTGAGTCCTCAGCTCCGTGAGTCCTCAGCTCCGTGAGTCCGCAGCTCCGTGAGTCCTCAGCTCAGTGAGTCCGCAGTGTGGTGGATTGAAGGATGACGATGTAGACACAGTCATGTTAGCAAAGTTGAAAACTGTGCTGGCAACAATTGCAGGGAGTGAATGCCAGTCTGACGAGAGCCACAAAATGATCCCCCCATTGCAGCAGGCAGCGATACAAGCACCGACGATAGAAGCGCCCTATGTCTACACAAAGGCCTGTTGCGAGTGCCTGATGGGCTCCGGATTACACTGCACAACAGGGCTGCCAGTGCCATTTTTGCCAGACCCAAAGGTGTATTGGGTGATTCTTTCCTGTCTGCAGTGCTAGTTGACACAGACACATGAACCCTCTAAATTGTGAATCTGGCTTTCTTTCCAAAGACAAGTCTCCAAGAGATATGGAAGATGAAGAATTTTAGGAAACACTTATGGTACCGGCCACATCTACATTTCTCGACAAACACGACGGACGTCGCCTCTGCAGTGACCTCGATGCCAAAGCTTTACTTTTGGAGTCAGAGTTTGTGCGATGGTCAGTAAAAAGTTGTTGTGGAGAGTCCTTTCCTCCCCCCCCCCTCGGACCCTGTCAGCTGATGAGCTCTGATGTGACCTTGAAAGGCCACCCAGGGCTGCGGCTGGAGGAAATGTCACCATTTCGGGCACAATTGGACCTCTAAATGACAATTACGTGGGCAAAGAGCAATAAAGAGCACAGTGATTGGAGAAACATGTCAAATATGTCAAGCCGCAGGCCTTTGAAGCAGTTCTCTTCTTGTTTCTAAAGAGAAGATCCCTGGGGATCAGAAAATGTTAAAGAAAGATCTGAAGGGAAGATCCCTGAGTGAAAGCACGAAAACGGGTGGGGCTAAAAGGGGGTAGAGAGGGGGCACGAACCCCCTTTCCCTCTCAAGGACCTCAAGGACTCATTTGCGAGCACCCCTCCCTCTCCTCCAGACACTGAGTTTGCCTACTCCACTCCACGACTCCTTCCACGCCTTGGCATAGGTCTCAGGGCCTATTTGGCTTGATGCAAAAGATGCTGTAAAATCCTTGCTTTACACACCCAATTTAACAGATACAAAAAGGAGGACTTCGTCATCCTCTTTCGTCCACCAGAGGCTCAGTACAAAATATGCTGAGAGCAGAGACAACAAGGCTTTTGTTTGCTTTCTCTCACTATTCCCTCAGTTTTGAAGTGGTGTAAAAATATGGGCTTCAGCCCATGCAAGAGTTGTTCTGCTCCTTCTCCACTCTCTCTCTCCCTCCCTCCGTCCGCCACCCCCGGGGATAAGAAAGTCGGGAAAGAAGGTTCATTCATCAATATAAGGGACTCCTTGATGATGAGAAATGAGCAGAGTCTCTTCCTGGCACCGCACACAGGGTGTCTCAAGTGAAATGCGAGCACGGGACAAAAGTTTTCAAGCCTGATTCTCCAGTGACGCAAAGTTTGCGCCCTGGACGCTGAGACACCCTGTAAAGAGCTTCCCCAAGTCCCCAAAGCGCTGTGTGATCCCCAAGGAAGGCAAGCCCCTTTTTCATCCTTTAAAAAACAAGAGAAAGAAAACTTTCGGGGAAAGATCAAAAACTTGCTGATTTCTTGGAAGGTTGGTTAGTGCCTAAAGGATCCTCGAACTCTGAGAAATTGCCCCAAAATTGCCTTCCAACGAGCGGCCTCCGCCATTCTTCAAGATCAAATGGCCCCACCGAGGTCTGGCTGATGCGTCTTCTCAGACAAAAGTGCTTTGCAAATCTGCTGGGGAGAAAGGGGGCCTCGAGAAATCTGTCTAAAGTAAATCATTCTTTTCTCCCGCCTCTCGGTCGAGCATGTGTCCAGCAGCCGCAAAGGATTTATACTGTGACAGACACCAAGCCGGAGATCAACTCCAGCCCCTGCGCGTCCGCGCCGTCGTCACATGGAGCAGAAGCCTCTAAGGACTCGTCAAGAGTTGCCAGTGAAAACGCTCCCTAAGAGCTCTGGCACGACCTCTCTCACTCACTCAAGGAAGTGCGCTTACATCCAGCCTAATTAAGCTGGACTCTGTGCTTGTGCGCGCCTGCTCAACAGAGAGATCGAGAGCTTACACACATGCATCAAGGCTCTAATTATTAGGGCTCAAGACGAATGAGTCTCCGGAGAGTCTCAGTCTAATTTCCTCTGAATGAGGCCGATATTTTAGGCTGATTTGTAGGGATAATGAGGGTTGAGAAGACTCTGTCTGGCCAATACAATTTGATCTGTTTATAAACAAAGCCATCTTATAAATAGAGGGGGAAGAAATTCTACTCACTGGGAGCTGCAACTTGGCATGTAAGGATGAGGGCCGCCCCGAGGCAGTCACGCCCCAGAGGGGGGCCTAACCCGGAGCCGACATAGCAGTGAAGAATGGGAGGGGGAAGGGAAGCCCGGAGGGGGTCTCACTGCAGGAGATCCGACCCGGAGGGGGCAGAATGAACGGGTGGCAACATCCAGAGAGAGACGTAGCACAAAATAGTTCCCCTGAACTCTACAGAAGCAAATCCCCATTTTAGACACATTATTAAGGTTTTGGTAGAGGCAAGAAAGCCGTAATTCGTAATATCCGAGGTCGTCGTCGGGGGGGATGGGAAGGGAATGATGGGGGTCTGAGCCCATTAGCTGCCTCCAACACCACGAGGGCAAAATGAAGAGAAAACAAACTTTTTTCAGACTCTGTAACAGGTTTTGTCACCTGTTTAGGCTTGCGACACTTTTTTTCTCTCTCTCTGTTGCTCTTTTTATAGATATGTCAGAAGAAGAAAGTGTGAGAAAGAGAAATTTGAGCCCGGTGTGTGTGTCACAGGTTCTATTGTCACAAATGTGCAACTCCACTAGACAAGACGGACGCACTGCTCAAAGGCTTGCGGCTCCCCAACGTTGGCATCATCACTGACTCCTCTCCCTCTTGCTGTGTGTGCACGGGCAGGTTCGTGTTCTCCGTGGAGAACCGCCTTTGGAGGACGACGCTGCTCCTCTTGCCCAACTCCGTCATCTAGGGGGGGGGGGGTCTGGCCAAAACAAACATGGGCCTCGCCCTGGCGTGAAATTTCGGCCTCAAGAGAGGCCGGAGCGACCTCGCCACTGATTATGGAGAAGAAGCAAGAGAGACAAGAACGCTGACAATGCGAAGACGTTCCCCAACCCGTGCACTTTGTCTGGCTGAACTGTCTTCATGGCGAAGGGGGTGGAAACGCTCGAGCTCACATTTCATGTTTCCTGTGTGCCGCTTTTGTCTGGTGGAGTAATGCAAATGCAAGCACTACAAAGATCCATTCATCGCAGGTCGACGAAGCACAATTAGATCTTGTCTTACCTGTGTGCACTTGTTGCTACATAAGTCTTGGAGCGACTCCCTCTCTTCTCTCTTGGAACCGATTTTCTTGGCGCCAAAAAAGAGCGCGCGCCCTTTTCACAGCAGAAAAAAAAGCCCCGCGTGCACGAACTGAATTTTTGGCTCTCTAATTTGGCGCACACGGAAAACGAAGCGCGTTTGGCGGAGAAAACTCTTGCTCTCACACACACAAGAGAGAGAGGGAAACTATTTGGTTGTGTCTTGCGCACACATGAGGAGTTTCCTCCTTCACCTTCTCGGCCCAACTGAACTCACACACACAAGCAGCAAACACGCAGGGAGAGAGAGAGAGAGAGAGAAAACCACTGTTCTTCTTCCTTCCTGAAGCTGACATGAAAGAGAAGACGAGCGCGCTCACGCACGCACACACACACACAGACGCGCACACACGCGCGCGCGAACTCACGAGCACGCCTCTCTCCGAATGAGGGCGACCCTTCTCTCTCTCTCTCTCTCTCTCTCTCTCTCTCCAAAAGTGCTTGCTTGGCTTCTCTATGTGCTTCACACACATGCTTCAAATATGCTCTAAAAGGGAGTAAAAGAAGCTTTAAGCAAATAAAGACTTGTGTTTTGCCTTAAAAACCTCACTTTTTGAAACTTGATATTCCGAGGCAGGGAAGATTTACAGTGGGCGCCGCCAAAGTAGTGAAGACGGGGGACCAACTTCTCAGCAACAGTTCCCAAAGTTAAATCTGGGAGAAACCAAACCCTTCCCCGCTCTTCCAGTGTTTCTTGCTCCGTCCGTCATGACATTAGTAGGCTGCCATTGTTGTAAATGTACTTAAGGTATGCCAGGCACACATTTCTTACCGTGTGAGGCTTGAAAAAAAAGCTGCCCCCAGAGCTTGGTTGCCCTGCCTTCTCTTCAGACTCCCCACAGCGTCGGCTTGGGTCTAATTATGTGACGTCTGAGGTCTTTTTGGGTCATAGTGTGCCCATTCTCTCGTTCGCCTGGAGAATGAGGATGGGTATCTTTCTCTCTCCCTCTTCCGATCCACTCAAGCAAGGAATGACGAGAAAAATTCTCCCTGTAACCACCTCCTATGAAGATGGGGACAGCCACGGCCACAGCGTCCTGAGGGCCACAACAATTGCCATGCGGACGGCAAAAAAGTTGTCAATGCTCGAATTTGTTCGCTGAGTCAATATTAAAGTCTAGCAGACTTTTAGTTGCCAATGACTGGCGTTTAGTAACGAGCTCAGCATTAAATTCAACGTGACGTTACAATTCAGGTTTTATTTTAGCAGCAGACTCATTGGAGCCACAGTGGAGGAAATTAACAAGGGAACTGAACTTAAGCTGAGTCCAAAGCTTCACTTGCAGAATCCACTGTCAAATCCGTTCGCTGCGTGCACATCTTGAGAAAAGTATGGGGCAAAGTTTCATTCGTGGTTTTCTGCTCTGCCAGACCGAGTGGGCAAAGTCAAGTACGCGCCAGAGGTCGAACTTTGGCAACAAACATTTGGTGCCATTTTACAAAGTTACTCCGACTTTGCCATTATCAAGTCTCGTGAAGCCAGAGAGTTGCAGCAGCAGCAGCAGCTACTTGAACGAGTTGCGAATGTTTTGGCCAACAGCTGTTCTCCTCACGCTCAGAGTTATTTTGTGAAATTGTTCATTACACACATGTTCCCTAAAGATGCTGCCATCTCAGGCGTGCACTCGACCAGACAGTTCAGCCCTGCTCTTCTTTCACAGGCACCGTCTGGTTGAGTACTAACAGGTCATGTGTGAAAAGGCACGCATGCATGCATGTGCATGTAACTCTTGCTCTTGTCTCTCTCTCACGCACACACACACACACGGATAGACACAAAGAGTTGTTTTGACCTCTTGGCATCTCTTGTCAAAATACTTTTCAATCTAAATTCTGCTATTTCAACCCTGGCTGAGCGTGGCAGCCTCACCTGAGTGAGTGCATGCCCAGCATTCATGTGGCCACTTCCATTGACTCCTGACACGAACGTATCTGCAGCAAGACCACAACACCAATTAGGTCAGGAAGACGTTGGTGGCCACGCTAGACTCAGCATTCAGAGAGGAGGAAGAAGAACCACTCTTCCAAGGCTCCTCCGGGCTTCAGACATCAGGAGAGACACTGAACATCACTTCCAAGGCATCCAACAAAGTGACACACGACCAACGATGCCTTGAAGGCCATGGCTGACCTCGTCTGACTTTCACTTGGTGGACAAACGTCTAATTCAGTCTCCTTCTGCTTCTGGAGTCATGACTCCTCAAGAACGGCCCCCAAAAGTTGTGTCTGACAAATCTCTGATATGTACCAAATTTGCGTCAGATATCGACTGTTGAGGCACGACGAGAGTGTGACAAGAACAACTTTGACACTTCATGGGCAGCGAGAAGAAGAAAAATTACTTCTTAGCTTTATTTGTCAGAGAAAATCCACCCCTGCGCAGTCTGCAACAAACGATTGCAGCTTTATGTGCAGTTTGGCTGCTCCTCACATCTGTCGTTAATTCATATGGGGGAATTTATATGATGAAAAACTGCCATTAAGAGAGAATAACGAAGATAAATGGAAGTTTTCCTTCTCTCTGGCGCACAGTTGGAAGCTTCTCCGAGCGATTTTCGCCAAGATATTCGGCATTTTATACACGAGCTTTGCCAGAAAAGGTCCCTTAATCCGACGATCTTCGGAGAGAATTTATCGACTTTAGACTCATGGAAAATAACGCGTGAAGTCACGAGCGGATCTGCGTGCGAAATTTGCAAGTGCAAATCCGCCCTCAGCCCTTGCATTTTTTTGCAACGTCACCGAAACCACAAAGAGAAGGCGGCAGTGTAAAAGGAGGGGGGGGGGGGCTTACATAAATTTTATGTACTGCTCATTTGTTGCCATTATCTTCTGTGAGATTGTATTCGCACCATCATTCTCTTTCCCTGCTTTTTCTACTCTACCAAACATTTCTGCAGAGTGCCTGGCTGGACACTACTCCACCAATACAAGGTTCCAGTGTAACGATTTACAGGGTGGCTAATAATTTCTGCTCCGTGCTGCACAGGTTTGACTTTGACAAGACCTTTGAACAAAATATCGAAGATCGATGTAACTCATTCTATAAACATCACACGAAAGCCGCGAAACCAGATAGATGGAAAGTGACCTCCCTCTGGCCTCGATGACGCCCTCCGTTTGTCCCGTGTGAAGGCCGGGCAGGAATCCCGCACAATCTCCGAGTTGGTGGCGTCCAAGTTCACTACGATGGAGGACTTGAGGACGGGCGTCCGAGCAGCTCATGGAATGAGCAAAATCGATATCGACTATCTCGTTAGACAGTCTTTTCCCATCTACGTGGCTTTTGGGCCACCCGGTGACAGTTGCGCACAACCAGAGTGTGCCACTAACCTTTAACTTTTTGTTCGATTTTTTTTGTACACCTGGTGTCAGCAGTGACCAGTGTGTGCGTGCCCAGGTGCCACCAGGTGTGACATTGCCGCAGCATTACAAATCTTAACTTCCTGAACACTTCTGCACCTGGCCACGATTGTTTCGTTAACGTCACGTCGAGTGCCATTTCTCAAGCACGGTCGCTTTGTCTGGCCGAGTCTGACACCCGAGAACACAGAGAGTTGATAAGAACCAGTCACTTCGCTCATTCGATATGGTTTTCTGCCTGCCCACTCTGTTTATGGTGCTGTTTTACTAAATAAACCGTATGAGTCGTAAAGTTGCGTAATTCGGGTCAACATTCCCAGAGGTCAGGTCAAGGTCAGCTTTGGAGTTTCATCGGCCGGGTAGGAGATTTATTCAACGCATGGAAATCGATGATCTCCATAAGAGGAACCCGTTTAATTCATCTTGGAAAAAAACCACCAACAAATGCTAATGTAACATAAAAAGCTCTCTCTGTTCGCTCTGCGGACTTTTTTTTTCTATCCAAGGCTCAGCCAGACAAAAATTGAGGGTTTGATGCTGGAAACAAAACAAAAAATAAAGCGTTTGTCAATATCATAATGGTAACAGCTCTCCAACAGGCCCCGCCTCATTGTTTGGCAGAGGTGATTGCCCATTCGCCAGTGACCCAAAAAGGTGTGATGAATGGGCAGCAAAGAGAAAATGGACAGGCAAGCCTTTGCCAGGGAGATCGTTACCAACATCTCCGGCCAGCTCACACACATGGATTTCCAACTTTGCCACGCCTGTTATCTTTGGTGTGTGCATAAACAACAACATTCTGTGTGTTTGTGAGAGAGCGAATGTGTGAGTATCCAGTCTGTGTACTATAAATTGACCACCAGGAATGAGGATGTGAAACTTTTTGCCAAAAAAATTAGGATGTAAGGAATTTGGTTGCCGTGTTTGGGAGATGCCAAACTTTCATTACTTTCCAAAATACGTCAGCATTCTTTTTTTCTGGCACATCTCGATGCGGTCGATGTATCTGGGCTGTAGATCGAACTTTTATTCAGATGATGTTAGAAAAGTAGCTAAAGTTAACGTACAGTTTTCTCTTGAGATGGAAACTGTACATCATTGGATGCAGACACGAAATTATGTTCGAAAAATGTCTAGCATTAAATAATCTATTGTGAGTGCTGATGCGTTCAAGTTGATATTTCCTCGCAGAGAAGCAATGAATTTCTCGACACTGTTTATAGACGACTTCCGTGGCACCAAGAATCCATCAGAGGGTTTTTTGGGGGGTGGGTGAGGTCAATGTGTTGTTTGGGGGTAATTCTTCTACTTCCTTGAGGTCACCCTGTAAATCAAGCCAAATAACACAGAATTAGGGTTCATTTTGAGCGCGAAAAGTAGCAGGTATAGATGAGAGAGGGAAAAAACAACAGTCCTGCTGAAGCACCACGTACTATTATTTGCCGCCCCGAAAATCGCCCCGGAAATCGGGCCCCGACTTCATTATTCCGCACCAGACGCGATATCACGACTGAATATTTGGGGCACGAGAAAATTGCTCTCTCTCTCTCTTTTTGTACTCTGCCTTCTTCTCGATCGCGCTCTTCTTCCATCTATCTTCACGAATTAAGAGCGTCTTAAGGCGCGTCTGCACTCGCAGATTCCCCAGTCAATTCGACACGGGCGCAGCTCGAGGAAATTGGCATTGGGTGAGCGCGCGCTAAAGAGAGGAGAGAAAAAAAGGAGTGTGCAGAACCAACATCATGGCCAGAGGCAACGTTTCAGTTAGGCAGCGGCTTGCAAGCATTTATGCACAGTAAAGAAGAAAAAAAGAGGTACAACAGCTGCATTATTTTTCAAACAGTTGTTCGAGATCGCAGCCCCATTCCCCATTCCTCCCTTCTGGCGAGAGGTTCAGCCCAAGAAGAGCCCAAAGTTCGGCCTAATTGTCCGGTAATTACACGGAAATCTGGGATTTCCAACGGCCTCTTTGTTAGGCCTATGTTGCACTGAGTGCGCGGCGCTTCCTTCTCACATGTGCGAAAGGTGTTGGAAACACGAGAGGGAGCAATCAACATTCCTCCGTCTCGATTTAGCGTCAAATATGATGAGTCGTCCCATTAATTACCCCCATTTTTGCCCCCAAAAACTGGTTGTTGAGGCCCCCATGGGGGGAACAACTCTATCTCCTCTCACCATCGGGCACCTATGCCTTTAATATGGGGACTGTTTTTTATGGGGAAGCCCTGCAATTCCCGGCATTCTTGGCTGAAACTCCATGATTCACACACGACGACGGAGAGTTTTTGACGCAGAGAGGAAGGAATTCCTGGAAATTTCATTCCCATTCCACGAATGAGACTCTCCCCGTGCGTGCGTGCGTGCGTGTGCGCGCGTGTGTACGGGCGGGTACACCTCTGCTTGCCCTCGACCAGCTGCTCACTATTCTCCAAGTCCATAGGCATGTGGGCGGGAGCAGTGGGGTAGGCTGAGGTGGGGTGGGGGAACCCCCAGTTTGGTGCACGAATAAAAGATACCCCTGTTTTATCTGCCCCCCTCTGATCAAGCTTTGGCAAGCCTTACAAAAAGCCCTCATCTGGGGCCAAGAATTGTATTAAGTGCTGTCTTATGCAACAACGAGAGAAAAAAGGCATCCCCTCTCATTTATTTATAACCCCCTTCCCCCCCATTGACCTCCTCCATGTTACTCCCCAGTTGAGAATGTACCCTCTAATTGAAACGCAAGTTGAATCCTACCACTTGCACACGTATGGTTGAGTCTCTCCGCGTGTGTGCGCGCGCGTCATCCGTGGTAGGGATGAAACAACCATTGAAGCAGCAAGCACAGGTATGGTAGCAGCTCTCTTCCTCCTTCTCTCTCTGTGTGTGTGCGTGAGTGCGTGCGTGCCCCCTGTGTAGGGATGAGCTGTGTGCGTGCGTGCCTGCGCGGTTGGCTTTTGGGGCCAGCTTCAGCAGCCCCAAAACTGTTGTTGGTGCAGTTCCTATTCAAACTCTCTCTTCTACCATGACTAGGAAGACTAGTGCGCGAGCGCGCGTGTGTGCGTGTGAGGGAGAGCGCACTCACACCAGAGTGAGTGTGGATGCGTGCGCGCGTGTGTGCGTGCCCTCCAGGTAAAATAAACGATTTTTTTATTCGGGCGGGAAAGATAAGAGAAAACTTGTGCGGAGGAAAGGTTGAGTGGATCCAACACTGTTGTTTCAGTCAATTTTGAAGCCTCTGTAGTCTTAAGCAGTTTGAGCCCTCATTAAGATTAACTCGAGAACTTTCGAAAGTACCTACCAAGTTCCTTCCTATTTTACGGATCCTTGAAAGTGGTGCTCCCCTCGTTGCTATTTTGTCTTATCCTTGCCGCTTTATGCAAGAATGTCTTGTGAGGAATGAAACATTCGCAAAGCCCTTAAATCCTTGCGAGAGGAGGACTATTTGGGGTCACTTTTGCACAAGATTTTCAAGGAAAGTCATAGACTTTGCGACCTCTAGCGCTGGCCAACTCAGGACCAACAACGGTCCAGGTTATTGTCTGATGACAAAGTTGAAGAAAGGTCCACAACTGTGTGGGATGTCGAAGGAACCTCGGTAAACAAATGGCGATTCACTGGAGACACCATGCTGAGGCCGTCTTCTGATCGCTCGCCACACGGTGACCTCAAAGGAGGCCGAATCTTGTGAAGTTGGGGGAAAAAATGGTCGCGTCGACAGGGTCAGAGCTGGCCTTGGTCAGCACCGTGATATTTCTGTGCGTCTCCCTTATTACTCAAGTCGCAGCAGTCCTCATGCACTGAGCCATTGTTGAGACAATATCCCAACTGGGTCAAGCCGCAGGCCTCGGAAGAGCGCATCCCCTTGTCGCTACAGAACAAGACCTTGAAAAGTAGCATAAGCCTACGTTACCCTGGAGCACTTGAGGTTATGCATACTAATGGGTCGTTTGAAAAGCGTGCCAGAAAAGGTGGGAAGCCATTTCTTGCTCAACTCTTCGCCACAGTTGAACTTCTTAAACTTCTACCCTCTCCAAATTAATGCCTTCAAACTCTCAGTCATCAGAAGGTCAAGTTCTTTTTCTCCCCCCCCCCTCGTACTGCATTGCCCAGTGCTTTCCCTGCTGCTCTGGGTACCCTCACCAGTCAATTCCAGCTGTGCGTAGACGCTCACGCATGCAGAGCCTTGACTTCCTAACTGCAGAAGTGCCTTTGCAAGTGTGGTTGCTGCTCACTGGCAAATTTTGGGAAAGGAGATACATTTTCTATGCAAAAATGTGCCTCTGGAGGAGCATCTTCGGACACATTTTCGAGCGAGGCACGAGCTGATACATATAAAGGAGAGACAATGCGAGCTTTTTTTCCTTTCTTAAGGCACGTTTTGCCCTGCACAATCCCCCCCCTTTCTCCCCACGAAGAAATGGACCAGCTCTGTGGTGTTGTCTTGGCCCCCGTAAGCCATTATGACTGCATCATTATTATTTGGAGGTTAGGGGGAGGCCGCCTGCGAGGCCCTTGAGAGTGAGAGACGTGACCTCATTTCCTGGGAAAGTTGGAAAGAGAGGCTTTGGCAAAGAAAGTGACACAGTTTGATATAGTAAAAACATTACTGCTGCTTTCGTCTACGCAGCATTTTACTGTTGTCGATGCAAAAAAAACTAACCGGGTAAGTAACGCAAGGATTATATACTAATCGGATTGGGCCACAAGAGTCTTAGCTCACCACTCCTAATTCTTCTGCACCGCACACGCAAAAAAAGGAACGTTGGAGTGGAGGAAGGAACTGAAAGATCCGGGAACGACTCCAGAAACCTTTGGTCTCATATGAAGCAGAGAGATACTCTTGTGCAAGTCAACAATGCTTGTAATTATTTGCTTTGTTTTGTTTTTTTTGCAACTAATGGGGCCAAGAAGAGGGCCTAAATAGGGCCTAACTTTGTCTCTGTCCGCCTAATTACGCTCTGTCTTTGAAGAAGAAGAAGCCTTGGTGAGGATGGATTAAGAGATTGCTTTTCCATTCTTCGGAATGTGCCGAAATAAAGGCTCCTTCAGAGGGCGTAAAGAATTCTTGGCACAGCAATGTTTACACCGACGCGTCCTTTGTTCTTCAGCCAAGCTTGAAGACGGGGCCCACTTGGGCCTGCATCCTCAGGAAGTAACTGGTTTGGAAGAAGAGGCAGGAGACGAAGATGATGAAGATGAAAAAGTCCGTTCACAGACTGCCCAAGCAAGATTTTGGTCACTCTGCTCAGCAGTCAACCTTGGCCTGCTCAGGGAAGGAAGATCCCTCCTTTCCCCAGCATGTGATGTTCTGACAACTCTTCCAAGCCGTGAAATTTTCCTTGCACACTTCCCGCAAAAAAGAGTGGGCGAAGACAAGGAGACGCACTTCTCCAAGGCGTGCGGCCTTGACACGGTTGCCACATGGATGCTGAGCAGGCGCAATCACTTGGTCTGACCGATGTTGGGCGTGCAGCGGGCCGGAGAGACGGGAAGAGGGGGAGAAAGACCAATTTTGATATAGGCAGAAAGTGGCCAACGACCGGCCTCGGAGGCTGGAGCCGACCTCGTTTATATGACCATTTTTAAGGATGCTCTAAAAACTTTTATTTAGTGAGCACGAGCCAAATTGGCCTCCACCCACGCTCTCTCCGATTGAAACGGAAATTTTTGACCTCCGTGTCAGTGATCGCACGTGAGCGGCCTCACAACGGCCTCGGACCGAAGCATTTATTCAACTCCATCCTTTCTCCACAGGCAGAAATGCTGCTGCTTTTTGTTAATCATCGACCTCCATAGCCACAGTTTTTTTGTATTTTTTTTGTAAAAAGAAAAGCAAATGTGAAGAAGAAGAACTTTGACAGCTTACAGGCCTGAGTCTGCCTGCCCCTGAGGCAAAGAAGGTCTTTTTTCCCCCGAAAAAGAATTCCTTGAGAAGAAAAAGCCCAAGTCGCATTTAATGCCACATAAAGCAGAGGAAAGGCAGAAAAAAGCCTGGCCACCACCACTAGAGCGTCTGCCATAAAACTTTTTGGCAACTGGCCTGGCTTAGGAGGATGAAGATTGTGGCAAAGACCAGAGAGGCCTCAAATGATGAAGAAAGCACCAACGCAGCAGCTTTTCTCTCTCTGCCAAAGCTACTAAGTAATAAACAAAAAAATGCGAAAAAAAATGACCGGCAGAATTCGCTGATAAAGAAAGTTACGCGGACAAAAGTGAAGGTCCTTGTTTACACACTGGGCCTAGTTAGGTCTTCACAAGTATCTTTTCAGCACAGGGAACACTTAAAGTCTGGTTGAATCAATCACCTTGCATTATGCATTGACACGAGGAGAGAAGGGGGAGGGGGGCGGGCTCTGGAGAAGCTTTGCCAACGCTTTTGTGCTCGTGTGAGCCGCGAAAAAGCCCCTCAGCAATTTTTCATGGTCCACACAAACCCGCTCACCTCCCAGGAAGTCCTCCCTTCCTGCGGCCTTCTAATGAGATCGATATTTTCTCCTCCTAAGGTTGCTGTTGCATGCATAAATTCGAATTACGTCTGCTCTGGAGGCTCGACATTATGACCCTTCGTATATGAAACAGGACCCCTTTTGAGCAGGCCTCGACTGCAGTGTGGACATTAAAGATGCATTTCGGGTGAGGCCCCGGAGAGAAATTGAATTCGTTCGTAGTTCGTACTTGAGGTGCACATGCACCTCAAGTATGTGTTTGCCGACTCCGTCCTCTTGTCTGACTGAGTCGACTTGGCACAGTCTTCGTCTTATTATATCGGTGATCTCCAAAGTTTCATTGCGGACAAAAGTTCAGAAGTGACTGGTGGAGCAGCAGCTGAAGGAGGGGGATTCTTTGAGTCAGCAAAGCAATTGCTGGGAAGAGATCGCTTTGGCACCGCATTTTTTTGTTCTGCTTAGTCAACTTTATCGGGTAATTGCTCGGCTCTCAGGTGTTCAATCACCTCAAGGTCCGTTCCAAATGAAGCTCGTTCCTCCTGCAGGACTGGCAGGAGCTGGACAGGACCAACATGACACTATCTTATAAGGTTATTTTTGACTCACTCTGTCTGTTACGCTAACGCTGCTACTCTCCTCATGCTGTTGCTTTCATGTGCCAATATGAGCACGAGTAAGGACTTAAGACTTTTAATATCATGTTGCCTTAAAGACCGTGGGTGCTCTCGTAGCTGTTATTTGTGTACGGAAAGTGCTTAAAGGACGGAGACGTGACAGGAGAGTAGAGGTGAAAAAATGGGCACAAGTGGGTCAAGGGGGGGGGGGAAGGGAAGCTCGAACCCATCTAATATGAAAACGCGGGTTTTCGGTGGATGAGGTGGGGTGAAGATGTTGCGGGATCGAGGGGGTGTGTGGCAAATTGCATTCAGTCTTCCGCATCACTCTGAGATTTGTACAATCGAGGCAATATTGATTCACTGCATGCGATTTCCCCTACTTTTCCGTTCGACTTGCCAAAATGAAGCAGCTGGGGCTTAAGGCCTAAGGGCCCCCCCCCAAAAAAGATTGGCTTCCTCTGAGAGAGGATTTATTTGAGCTCCCTTTTCTTGAGTTTCGATCGAGGAAGATAGAGAAGTCTATTGAGTCTTGACTTCTTTTCCTGCTTTCCTTTTCTTCCGGGGAAAACCCGTATATTTTGCACTAAAGAAATTGCGAGTTTCCGTGCTATGTTGATATTCTGCTTTCCTACAAGAATTGAAACAACTGCAGTAAACTACGAGGCATAGTTAAGCAAGGAAGAGGCTCAAAAAGTGCGCTGTGCGTGATGCAACATCTTTGTGGCTCACGTTGTATGCATCCTGAGCTCTCTCCTCATCAGTTATTCTGTGTGTCAAGTTCCAAGCTACTCTCAAAAAAGCATCCCCAAAAAAGAGAGAAGGTATCATGAAGAGGAGCTTTTACATTTCTTTCATGAGTCAGCAGTATGAGTTGTAGTAATATCATAGATTACTTTTACAGCAAAGTTGCTGTGATGCTTGTGAAAGAGATGTCCTAACCATAAGTAGGCACAAGCAGACCATAAGTAGCCCAGCACGGTGTGGGGGGGAGGGTAAAAGAGGCGTGCCAGACGAAAAACGGCATTTTTAGTCACACTGTGAATACAATGACAAAAGTTCCACTTTGGCAATAAATTCTGTTCAAATTTCCCGCTTTCTAATGTTCGTCAGCTACAGGGTTGCCAGTCTGGCATCTCTAGTGCCAGTTTTGCAAACATGGCATTTTTCGAAACTTTTCGGCCTATTGTTTTGGGACTGGTACGTTCCGTTTGGCATATTTCAATGGGGGGGAAGGGCCTCATCGAGTGGTTGGTATATTTTGAACAACTCCATTTTTTGGATCAGAGCCTGGCAACGCTGACCAGCTTTCATCCTGGACTGGGGGGGGGGGGACATAACACTGTCAACCTTAGTTAGACGCTTGAGTCATGACTTTCCGAATAGGAATCCTTGAGCTCATGGCTCGATTCTGAATCTAAATCCCCCTCTTTTAAAATTCCCGTATGCTTAAGAACTATTCTTGGATATTTGAACGACTTTTAACTGCGCCTGGACATGTCAAGTGTTCTTTTCATGCCAGAGAAATTCTTTTAAATTCATGATAACACACCTAAATGGATGAAGTGTAATTTTACAAAGTCAATTTAGAATGACATTCTAAAAATGCACAGCATTCTTCCTGTTTCATCGCACATTTGGTTGTTAGTTTAAAGTTCCCAAAATTGAAATCCTCGAAGTCTGAATCCTGCTCCGTGATCGACCCTTGTCTAGTTAAAAAATGAAAGAACAGTGTATATTCCTCGGAAAAAAATTATCTAAGACTGTTCTTCCTACACTGACTTTCACCTGGCCCAAGTGAAAGCAGAAGTGAGGAAACGATTATTTGCAGCCCTGGAATATTATTTTTTGGCGTATATCGCAGGACTTGCCAATAGTGAAAATCAGTGAAAAAAAACAAGAAAATTGGTGAGAAAGTAGAAAATCGGTGAACAGATTTTCCACTGACATTTTAGGAAAAAAAGTCGATCAGTTAAGGAAAGGTAGGGATATGATTGTACTACGCTCTGGAAAAAGTGAACTTTATGGGCGATAACAAATAGTTATCGCCCATAAAGTTTTTTTGCGCATTCACTTTTTACAGAGCATCGTACAATCATATTCGTGGAACTCAGCCCCAGGACATTTATTAATTCATATTAATTCCACTCGCAGGACGAAACGACACAGAAAATGCGTGGAAAGAGTAACTTGCCAATTTTGCTCACGCATCCTTTTTTCACACTTTCCTTGCACTTGTGACTGTTCTTATTGTAGGAAGTCTGTGTTGTGGCGAGTCAGATTATAATATAGATTTAAATTCACATTTTTGAGAAGATGGGCGAGGTTTCGTGCAGATCCAAGAGCGTCAATCAAAGTCGCTGGAACAGAAGACGCGCCTTATGCAATAGTGGACGAAACATTCAAGGTGAGATCGTCATCCTCCTCCTCAAAAGCAACAACTGCAAGTTATGCAGTGGACTCAGTGCTCAGGACCAGATTGTTCTGGTTTCGTCAAAGGCCACCACCCAAGTACATCTCAAAAGTAAATCTTGTATGACCAGGATGCGAGAAGGACGCATTATCCCTGAATAGTCAAGCCAGGATTTCTATCTGTCACGCTGGATGCTACAGTGAAATACACTGCGCCATCTCCTTGAATATTCTTTCGTGGCGCTTTTCTGTGAAGGTTTTTATCCTAACTGAAGGAGTCCTGATGAGGGAGTGAATATTTTGCATTCTGTGGACTTCTTTCCACGTACAACTTGGCCAGGTCCGATTTACACGTTACGGAAGAACCGACTATGATATTTAATTATTGACCTAGCGATATGACTACTGATGTTCGGCCTCTTCATAGGATCTTTTCATGCTTGTCATGAAAATCTTGAGTGTTCTTTTCTCTGGACCCAGTTCATTTGAAGGCCACTGTTAGGGCTGGGTTACTTTACGTCCTTTTAGATACGCACTCAATAGAGACAATAGCAACATATCAACACTCCATACTGTGTCGTTCTCCTAACTTTGTCTTATGCATCATGACGTTCGATTTCGGTTAAGTAAAGTCCATCTGCAGGGAAAAGGTTGCTGTAAAAGCCGCAAGACCTTTCAGAGGCTTCATCACACTCGGTCCTACTTGCGGTACAGACTGTACAGTGCGTCTTCTTGGTGAGGGAGGAACAAGGATTGGAGTGAGACTGCTCAAGATTTTAAACATGAAGTCTTTGCTGTACTTGCTCTGCATTGTTTGCTTCCATCAAAAGCAATTCCTCTGTGACAAAGAAGTGACCATGGTCCCCAAAAGCTTGGCAGCCTTTGTCAGTAGCAACTTTGCCAAGCCCGTGACCATCACGTGCCGCACCTCCTTCTCATTCTGTGGTGTCATGTTCAAGTACCTGGCCCAAGAGTCTCGTGTGTTGATCAAGATGAGACTTGAAGACTCATTAGATGACCTTCAAGAAGACTTTCAACTTGTGGTCCTGGACCGTCCATGCTCAGGACAGTTGAGACAAAGCCTGCGGGCAATGGCCAAGTCCAGGGTCCAGTCCAGTCTGTTGTTCTTCCAGAGGATGCTGGACCAGGAGGAGTGGACTTGCCTCAAACGCGAATTGGCATCATTGAAGCAAAGTTCCCATTTCTACATTGCCTTCGAGAGAGAGGGCACCCTGTTGTACCACACAATCATCTCTTTGAAGGACCAAACAGACTTTGTCATCAGCGAGATGCACTTCCAAGGAGACTCAAGTGTCATCAGCACCGGTTACAACCTACAGGGGATGAGGATCACTTCAATATCAGACACTTGGATACCATATGTAAGACTCGGAGACTGTATTGAGGATGACCCAGAGGAAGAGGCATGTGAGGCACCTACTAGTGGCTTGCTTATGGACATGTGCCAACTCGTTGCGGAGAAGTTCAACTTCACAATTGTCAGTTTAAAGCGAAAAGATGGCAAATGGGGCGTATTGCCTGAAGAGGGAACCCCTAATAACTTGAGTGGCAGCTGGGTTGGGGTTATGGGCGATGTCATCTTTGGCAAATATCCCCTCAGCATCAACATGTGGAACTACTTTCCAGAACGTCATGAACTTTTGGACTTTGTGCACTTCTCCAGTGACCAGGCGGTACTGGCCCTCACACCACAACCAGTCAAAATGGATACTGGAATGTTTTTACGACCATTCACAAGGAAGACATGGTACTGCACAGGAGCTGTTGCTCTGTCTGCTCTCACTCTTGGTGCTCTTCTATTCAGTTGCTCCAAGACTGACATGTCTGGCACAAAGATTTATCATCTTTCTGTTTGGTATTGTTTCATAGCACTCAATGCTTATTATGGTGGTGCTTTCACTATGTTCTTCATCACAAATGAGCCACTGCCATTTAACAGTGTGAGAGATGCAATCAGGGCCTATCCAGAATGGAATTTAATTATCAGGACAGGTAGGCACAAGCTAATATGTTCATCATGGCTTGATCGGATTATATTACCAATCCCGACACAGGTAATGAGGCAGCTTATGCCCTAAAAGCTGAGAGAGGTGATCCGGACTTTAAAGACTGGGGGAACCGTATTAAAGAAGATTATGAGCATTTTTCCTATGGAAGCATTGATGATGGATTAAAAAGAGTGAGAAATGGGAAGACCATCATACACATTTATCGTGCCACTCTCGCGGGTTTTCTTATGGAGAACAGTTTCTTTCATCAGGAGTTGCAGGTATACAGCCCTGGGGAATACAAATGAAGCCTGAATGTGAAATTCTTTTTTAATCGCCAGGTTCTTGGTGATGAATTTCCCAGGTTCGTCTACATCACCTTCACGAAGAACTCTCCTGTTGCACCGGTGTTTGACCTGGGGATCAAACACTTGCACGAAGTAGGTTCCGCTTCCGCCATCCATGCCAAATGGATAGGCAGAGCGTTGAGGTCGTCTTCTATAGAGATGAGCACTACCGTGGTAGAAATATCTCAGGTAAAGGAAACCCATGAGGCAATACTGCTCAAACATGATATGCCCATTTCATCAGGTGGTATTGGCTTGGCTGGTCCTATGTGGAGCCGTTGTACTCAGCCTGTTAGTTCTTTTCCTGGAGTTTGGATTACACCGATGTCGTACACCTCGTCAATGCAGAAACTGAAGACACAATGAAGTTTCTTAGGTTATAGTGAGGCAAATGTCGTTCAGAACCGATTCCATGTTTCTTTTAACTGTGTAAGCAGCGGCACCAGGAAGTTTTCATCATATACTGATTGGCAGTTGATCAGCCCAATGGCAGTGTTGAGCAAGAAAAACCACAAGAAGTAAACACTAAACAAGAGGCCAGAAGCAAAGTCAGTGGCGCGAGGACCCAAGATCACGCGGGCCAAAGTCCAGAAGTCCTTTTGCCCAAGCTTAATTGTCACACGAAGGTCATCATTCGCTTCGTGACCAAGTTGATGGCGTCTGTAACAAAGGCTATCACGTGGTAGCACAGCCGACATGCTGACTTTTCTGAGGTCAGCACTCATGAAACAAATTTATCACGTCTCTGCGCACAAATGGAACACTTGTCAAAAAAGAATATTTTCTCATCTATAAAGACACGGGCACATTACTTAAGCCAAGCTATTGTTCGCATTTTTGATCAATTGGAACGATCCAATGTAAGAATCAACTCCTGCTGAAGTCACTTTGGTAAAGAATATTCAAGACGCTTTGGGCTTCACTGATTCTGCTCTGGTGTCAAGGTCATCAACAATGGGGGTAAAAGACATTGAAACACCTTGGCCAAGCCTGAAGGTGTCGCACACGAGCACAACTTTGACCTTCTCGGTACAATTTTTCCTCATGTCTTTTCAAGATTACTCTTCGTGTTAGAGAAGCAGGTGAAATTGGTTGAATAAGTACGTACTTAAGTGCTGTTTGCACTTAAGCACAAATTGGTTGAAGCACACTCAAAGTCATGCCAATTGTGACTTATTATGATATCTCAGTCATTACTGTATTTCTGTCACAATGAGCGTTTCCTTCAACTGACGTACTTTCGTCATCACATTTTCGTCAAACTGAGGGTCTGAAATGGTTGTGTATTCTATTCTTCCCTGAAAAAGTGTCCAAAACATACATTTCTCGCCACTTGTACGTATCGTACACCTCACATTTCTTTGATTTCAGACATCAACGTTGACTTTTATCTTGTCATGGACATCCACGGTGATAATATTTCTATGTGTAAAGAAGCATCTCTTTACGCCCTATAAATAGCACCATGTCTGTCCGTCTGTTGTCCGTCTGTCGTCTGTTGCCGGGTTGGCACTTCCACCTCTGGAGTGATCGTCCCCAGACGTGGTCAGGAGACGTGGTCATTTCATGCACCATGAAATAGGGGGTTGGGGTTGATTTTGAGGCTGCTTCAAGGCCAACATCGAGGCCCAAAGTTTCATTGACTACGTAAGTATGTATGTAGTCAATGGACTTTCCCTGCTTCTTCCTTTTTCCTTCTGTGCTCCTTCGCAGTGAGGTCATAAATAGTGCGGAGCGAGATTCCCAGTAGGGAATAGGCCTATTGGGAATCTCGCTGTACTGTAGCTATCTATGGTGAGAGCAGGAGAGAGAAGAATTGTAAGAGTTGCCAGGCGTTGACACACGGGGGAGGAGAGGTGGAGAGAAGAAGCTGGGGGAGAGAGAAGTCCTGGCAACTTTACTGAGGGACTTGGCAACTCTGGGAAGAGCGGCGAGGTGGGATGGGTGCTCTAGATCATCCAGTTTCAAAACTGAAAAAACTCCGTGAGGACTTTGACGAGATGGAGAGGATCGGGGATGCAACACATGGGCGACCTGGAGTTCGTGGACGGCGTGGAGCACGTGGACAGTGCGGAACTCGTGGACGGCAGCGTGAGAAGTAGTGTCTGCACCATACGCAGACATTGCTCTTTATGAGATTGGTCTGATACTGACCTGAGCAAGGTTGGGTGCCTAAAGAATTCTCACCTGCAAAATTTAACACTTATCCTCTCTTGATCCCTGACATTTTTCACTCGAATGAAAAGTGTCGAAGGCTCCCTCGAGAATCAGTGCAATTTGCTCCTGAGAATAACTCTGCATGTTTTTTGTCAAAGGAGTTATCTTTCTCACGACGGACTGCAAATTAGAGCCGATCTCCCCCATCACAGGGGCATCCCATTGCACACAGCATGCAAGATTCAAAGGGTCTGCAACGGGGGGACATGAGGAGGCATCTTCACAGCGGTGCCAAGCAAGCGCAAGAGGACACCAGACTTCATGAGGAACCTCAGCAGGAAGCGGCTCAAGGTGGAGAAAGCGAGAAGCACCGTGAGGAGAGCCATCACGGACATGAGGATGAGGTACTTGTAGAGAAAAAAAAAGAGGTCATCTGCTCACCATCAAAACCGTGGCCAGGTGTTCAGTGATGGCCAAGGTAATGTCCAGCTGGTTGGTGACCCACCAGGCTACGAGAATGGTGTTCTCAGACCAGCGCAGTCCACCCCAGTGAAGGGCCCAAGTGCTTCCTCCCCCCTTCGACCCTGAAGAACTCTTTGGGGAGAGCGAGGCTCGATCCACAAAGAAACGCTCGATCTGGCCTTTTAGACCAGTATCACGGACACCTTGAACTCCTTGGACGAAGACTCCAAGAGAAGAAAGGGAAGGCGCATTGAAGAGTGGACGCTTGAGAGCAATGCTGATTCCAGTGAAATTCGACCAAAGGTCACCAAGAAGTACTCAGCTTCGTTGTTCAGTTGTGCCTACAGTGTATTGTTAACGTGGCTTAAATTCATTCTTCGTTAAATGATACTAGGAGACCGAAGAAATAAATAAAACATGTGCTGTCAAGGGCAGCGCATGCTGATGCAGTCATCACCTGCTTGCCAGGCGTGACGGGTACTTGAAATGCACTGTCAGTACTGAGCATCAAACTTGTCTGGTAGAGATATGAGCGTCTCTGTCAGGCAAAAACAGGGGGAAAAAACCACGAAAGTCAGCAGAGTGGAAAACATTTATTTGCCTCCTCCTCTTGCCATTTCTTCTTTTTTCCTACAAAAACTTATGAGTTTATAGAACAATGCAATAAGGACTAGGATATCACAACGAAGCTGTTTGTGTTAGGTTAAAAATTCTTTCCTTCTTGTGGGAAGGAAAAAAAATTTACCAAACTTCTATGACAGCAGAATAAGATATTGTTGTCTAGGAGACCCATTTAGAGCATATCTCATGCGCGTGTTTTGCAACAAAAGAGATGTCATTTTTTTGCACAAAAAGGACTCATTTCTGTGCTTCCAAGTGCAGTCAAATATGCATGTGAATGCGGAGGGACAATGGGAGTAGTTGCAAGTGGAGACATATTTGACCAGGACAGAGGCAAAAAAGAGAATCAGTTGTGAGAGAAATCTACTCTTCGTGTGCGTGCGTGCACGCGCGCTCTCATAAGGGAGAGGTAGAGAGAAAGCCAGGGCCAATGAGGCCTCCTTTGTTCTTCCCCAGTACATACGAGCTTTACTACTGTCATTCTGTGTGAGCGCGTGCGCGCACGTGTCGAGTTAGGCCTTGTATCAACGAATGGCGCAAGACATCGTCCATACGTGACGAAAAGAGATGAGGAAGCAGTGATATCCCCCTCCCTCAGACACTTTATGCAGAACCCCCCTCCCTTCCCAAATTCACAAGGTATCCCCCGTCCCCACAGCGACCCCCTAGTTTGAAACCCCCCTCCGAGATGACACCATTCCATCATCGTGTTCCTCTTGTCTGATCCATTTGTCTCCAGAGAGAGATAAGAAAAGCAGGAAAATAGTGTTATGTTACAGCTCCTCTGTTTCTGAGCAGATAAATGAAAAGAGTCTGTAAGCATTACCATAGCGGTCTCCGAGACACGCAGATCTCCTGGAGGAGAAATGTGCACATTACTTTTTAGTCCTATCAGCTGCTCTATCTTCTTTCCTCCAGACAGGAAAGCCCGTGCAACTTGGACAAACAGCCCCAGGTCTTCTTGGCTTTGGCCACATGCAAATGCTTCTTCATCTGGCCAAAAATTCAAGGTCTTTTGTGTTCTACAACCGTCCAACGGTGGCCGCGGACACTGTGTCATTCGTCTCAGGAGGACCATTTTTGGCACACATGTACAGGGTGCGTCTGAGTTATGTGCAGTCGTGCGCGCCTGGCGAAAACAAAGCCGGATGATTCATAACATGTTTGACTGCGGCGAGACCAATGTGTGGAGGAAGCAGGCTCACCTTGTGCTCAACATTGATACTCCATCACCAGTCGGGGGAGCGGCAAGTGGTTTTCTTAATCGCCTGGCTCAGACAGGGGCTGCAGCCAGTGCTAGGCCGCCTGGCAGGTCTTTTGCATGTACATGGCCGTGAAGACCTGGCCTCCGATGCCCTCCATTGGCTGGGCCTCAATAGAGCTGGCTCTGGCCCACTTGGGCCTCTGCCAACCTCAGAACGACGTTGCAATCAAGGCTGTGAGGTAGGGGGTCCTCATCTTTTGACCTCTTCGTCGTTTTTGTCCTTTCTTCATTGCGAAGGTCGATGTGTAATGACTCACCTGCAGATCAATTTCAAGCAATATGCAAACATATGCAATATTTCGTTTGCTTATGAGGCCCCCCCGAGAGGTGGGAGGGGATCTTTCTGCACTTTTTGCCTTGAGGCACGTGAAGTGGACATGTTAGCAAGCGAACTTCATGAGTGCAAAATTTCCTTTCAAGCGACGTCAAAACCTCCCAACTTTGAGTAAGATGGGTTTTCAAACTGCCCATAGTTCAGTACGTAACTACTGATGGATGACTTGTAGTTCAGCATCACCTTCAGCGGGGCCTTCCTCGCCAGCGAGGAGGCCGAGATTGAAACACCCGGTACTTGTTTGAGAAGAATCATACTTCTTACGACTATGACAGACATGGATGATGGTGTCCAGCCCCACGAACAGTTCTCCGTATTCACTTTTTTTGCGTCGCACACGTTCCTCGTGCTGTAAATACCATATCTGAGCTCCTCCCCTAATACACTTTCCTAGAAAGTCCTGAATACTTCTATAAAAAAAGACAACCACAACGTGTTTTTTTTTCCTCAGAGCTCCACATTACCATTTTTACAGCCTGCACCTTAATTTTTCTCTGCTGTCTCCAGTCCTTTTAGCAGAATTGCTGCTGCTCTTTCGAAGGCACACAGACAGAGACCCCTCCGGGGAAATAAAACAGGGGAGGCCCTAACATGGCCTCGTACAACATGAAGTATACAAGGAAAAAAGAGGGAGAAATTGCGCATTGCCAACCATTGTTTTCTTGCACACTTCGTGGTGAGGGAAGGAACGAGATATGTACGTACCTTTGGAGCCAAATGCACCAAATGCCAGAGGCTTAGGGCGCGATTGCGCAGGACAAATTTCAGCTCACCAGGGGTGGGCGGAAAGTCAGAAGTGAGCGATCGGGATCTCACACGCCAAAGTAGCTAGTGAAAAAGCAGATTAGAAGAAAATCTCATTTGTTGGGGAATTCACACCAGACAGAGTGAGAAAGTAGCTGGAAAAAAAGTCCGGCACGCTCTAAATTTTGGGCTTGAAAACTTGACAGCTTTTTTTTTTTTTGGGGGGGGGGGGGGAGGGGTGTGTGTGTCCTAGTAGTGAGAAAACAAATCGAAAGCGACCGTTTTGTTACACACCTAACACTTTTTGCCTACAAGGAGCGTGCAGTCCCCCTCCACAGTAAAGATCCCAAGTGAACATCACGTTGTTTCACTGGCTGCTGCGATAAAGTCGTAATATGCGAACTCGCGTCACAATGTCTTTGCACTCACCCATGTATGTGAGCCTTCAGAGTGCAGCAAAACACCAGAGCGGGCTATAATCCACTTTGGATGTTTTCAGGAAGTAATGCAGGAAGAAAGATGGCCAGAAGTTTTTCATAAGAAAAGGCCCACTGAGGGCCCCCCCAAAAAAACCGATGTCATCCTCAAAAGTGTGCGAGGTTTTGTTTTTTTAGGCAAGACAAACTCAGAAAAACACTTTTGGAGGCTTCATCTCTCGTCCAAACTATGGCGTGAAAGTCTCATGAGAAGTTTGACGCCCCTTTTTGGAAGGGGGGGGGGATTGCATCAAAATGCATTTCTGTCAAAGGAGAGATGTTTCCATTATTGTGTGCGGGTGCAGTTTCCGCAACGCCAAGCGCACAATGGGCAGACAAATTGGGTACGAGACAAAGTACTTGCACTTGGCTGTAAAACTAAGTAAAGCCGAGACTTGTTCAAGCTTATTGCACAGCAGAAGCTTCAGTTCTTCCTGCTCCATGTACAGGGTGCTCACGCCGAGCAGGGAACTTTTGCGCTGTGAGAAACGTCGTCAAGAACATCGCGGGGAGTCCAGTTCCACACCTCTGTTGTCACTCAGTGTCTGGGGCCACTGCACGCCCAACCTGACCGGCCAGATTGATCTTGGTGACGTCAATCAACGCAAGCCATGCCGGACTTGGCAGGTGCGCAACAACGGTCTCTTCTGAGAACCACGGCTGTGTAAAGAGAGTCTCTTGCCAAAAATATTTGCATGTCACAAGTATGAAATTATTGTCAGCTCCTCAGTAAATCCCCCCTTCGTCTTTGCAAGTGAATGAAGGGGATATTCTGATGATGAAATTCTGGCAAATTGTCAAATTGAGCCATTTGGATGGATTTTAGACGAGAAAGGGGCTCTCTTTTTTTTTCTTTCAGCCATGCAAAACTTGCGAAGTTGGTGCGATCTAAAAATCACTGGACCGGAGAAAGGATTAATGAAAAAGTGCATTCGTTCATAGAGTCTGCAGTGCACTTTTTCAAAAAAAAAAAAAAAAGACAAAGAGGAAAAGTTTCCTTTTTCCTCTCAATTGGCGTCCGTGCGCCTCTGATATCATGTACGAGTAAAAATTGCACATTTTTGGCTTCTCGTGCAAAATTATCAGACATAATGTTTCATCTCTGCTTCCCGAAGGTAAAAAAAGGGTCCCCTATTAACCCCTATGATTAATATCCTGTGTGTCGTCGTTCCCTCGTACAATTTGCCGTTCCCTTGAACATTAATTGCAGGGCCCAACAAAAGTGGGCTTTTTTTGGGGCACGACGCCCGTAATTAGAGCATTTAGGCCGTCCCAGAAGTTGATGTCCATCTTACCCCAGCTCCAAATGACACCTCTGGATGAGAGCCGAGGAGGCCAATTTAGAAGTGTCAGCATTTTCCGGGACTTTAGTCCAAGACCCGAAATTTGTCCTGCTCAAGAAAACTCGACTCATTGGACAATGGGGTCCACCAAGTGGACTGAAGCAGCCATAAGGGGGGAGGGGGAACTTCAGAACTTTCATGTGCGCAGGCTGCATTAATTTTGTTCCCCCCCTCCCCAAAGTCTCTGCGAGAAAGACTTCCCGTGTAGTGGAAAGATGGCAACTTTCCCTATGCCAGTTATGTAATAAGAAAGCTGCCCATTCAGGCTTTCCCAAAGCCTCAGTGTGTGCGAGAGACCAGTTGTTCTGATATGTGTCACACAGAATACAAATCACGACTTAAAGTAGCTGAAACATATCTGGCTGAAAAATGGACCGGATTTATGGCACACCCGGTACAAGAAAAATGATAAAGCTGGCACAGTTTCTTCCGGGAAAACTCTCTGGACATTTATTTTATTGCCGCTCTAATCAAGAACTGAAGCGCAAAACAAATGGCGCAGTTTTGACTCCCCTGAGGTCCAGAAGCTCCTCTCGATGTCACCGAGATCAGTTTCTTTTGGGCCAATCGACGACCAGCCGATGTTGAGCGCGTTTGGACCACCTTGGGTCAAAAAGAAATCCTGTCTTCTGGAGCACAGAGAGAAAACGGAGGAAGCAGAGCTTTTCTCTCTCTCCGCGTGCGCGCCTCAAACATTTTTCTCTCGTTTCTTCCGCCGTCCAAAAGGTGGTAAAAGAGCGAGAGAGGGGGAAATCCTGCCTGAAAGGGAACTTTTAAGGCTCGTGCACAAGTTACTTTTTTCCTAAGGAAATGTGGAATATTTGTTTACAGTCTGACGAAAACTCAGACGGACGCAGTCGGGCGTGAAGTATAATTTCATTGGGAAAGTGACTTAAGGACGACAAAGGCCGCTTGCATCGCAGCATGTCCGTCCTCTGGCCTTGGCAACGGCCTTTAATCGACAAGGCTTCCGCAGGCACGCACAGAAGTGTCCGTTCAAAGGCCACTTTCCGGTCGTCCATGAATAAAATGCTGGATTCGTGCATGGCTCAAGATTGCAAGTGCAGAGTTGGCTAAACAGTGTCTTGGTCAAAGAAATGTCAGGGTGAGAAACACGCTGCTTCTATTTGATCTTGGGTCCTTCATGACCAAGACTTGACCGTCGTTCGTGCCGTGTGAGGCCGCAAAAACGCGTGTGTGACGTCCGTGCCGCTTTTCAGGTCGCTGCTGGCCACGGCCCCCCTTTTCTTGGCACACACGGTACGCATCAGCTGACCGACCTTCATGGGGGACACATTTGTGAGCAAGGAAATCTTTTTGAACAGAACTCAACACGTGACGCTTTGCACTGCACGACGGAGCTGCTCTACCTGACAAAAGGAGGCCGAGACGACGTGACTGACACGTGGTCAAATCTTGAAAGCATCAACCCAAGATTGGCAATTGCCAGCGAACGATGCAGACAGATCAGCATTGAGCTGCTGTCGTCCGGAGCATTGGAAGACCCCGAGGAGTGAGACCCGACGTCTCCGGGATGCTCTGGTACCGGACGAACTGGGCATTTCTTCTTCTCCCTCCTCCGCACACTTTGGCACACTGAGCTTTCCAATAGGAGGAAAAGAAAAGCCAGCAGCAATTTTCTTCTTCGTCATGGGTGAGCCATGAAGAATGCACCACTTTTTGCGCGCATTCTTTCACGCTCACACGTCCGCTCAACACATGAGGAAGGAGGCGGAGGAGGAGGGGAGGAGGAGAAGAAAAAAAATTGGGAAACGGGTGGGTATTTGAAGCCGACTTCGACCTTGGTCTGATTAATTGCGTTTAGCCCGGCTGCTTTCTAAATTTGGCCTGTGGTAACTTCCCTCTGGGCCTCCGACAAAATCAATTTGCTGGGGCGTCCGAGGTTGCCACACAGCGGAATTGAGGCAACGGTGGAATTTCACAGAATTTATATCAGGCGAAAGCTTGATTTTCGTTGGGGGAGGGGGGCTTCTTTGTTTCATTTGAGGACTGTCTGGGGTTGTTTTTTTGGTCTCGCTCTTCTCAGCAACGTCAAAATGAAGACATCAATATCAGTCAAGCAGCAACAAAAAAAACAAGCCCCTAATGAGCCTCAGGAGGGACAATCTTGTATAAAGTGTATTCGACCTTGCTTGTGTTGAGGCCGCTTTGAGGCCAAAGGGGAGACCTCATACGGGGTGGCTTAAGACTCGGTGCGACTTTGTGCCCTCCTCCTTCCCCACCCCCGAACATGAGCATCCTCGAAGTCTGCTTAGGGCACTCAAGGGCACACCAGAGGCTTCCCCCCACCCCTAGTAGCACTGGACCTTGTTGACTTAGGTCTTGTTGGACACGGCGGCCACGTTGGAGCTGCCGGCCTTTGAGCAACGACTCCTCTTGTTCTGTCAAAAGCCACAAGTGCTCAACTCACCACAAAGAGAAAGAGAGAGAGAGAGAAGAACCATGACTCAAGCGAGTCCAAGTACATAGCACGAGCTTTCTACTAATGTGCCTGTCCGTGAATAATTTAACGAACTCTGTCTCTCTTAACAAGTAGTAGATTTCTGCGTTTGACGGCAGAAAAAATACGCACGCGCGCACGCGTGCACGCATCCACACACCCACACACCCATACACATATATACCAAGAATAGGCGGAGAGAGATCCTTTCTTCCCTGCCGGATATGAGGGCTTTTTTCGTCATCGTTACCAGCTTTAGTCCAACAACAAGAATATTTTTTGTGCACAGTGAATATCGTTAATCGGCGTCCAGTGCACGCGTCGATGGACGTGCGCAGAACGTAGCGCACGCGCAGTACGCACGTACACACGCATGCATATTGAGGACAACGTGAGCCTCAAATTGTCGTGGCGTCTCTCGAGATGAGCTGCAGGGTTAAAAAAACATACGTTCTCTTTCCTCGGGCTGATCACAGTGAGGACTGTGAGGTACACAACAAAGAAGATCAAAGCTTTTACGACGAAAAGTTTTTTGTTCGTTGCGCACGCAGTGCGAGCCGGTGAATATGAACATCTTGCTCCTGCTGTGCTCCCAGCCTCATCCTCACCCCCTCCCTCCCTCCTGTCAGCCACCCTGTGTCTCCCCCCGCCACCGTGGTCTTCCACGTTGGATATTTCTATGACACCCTGTAGCTTCTCCTTCTTCTTCCAGAGGTCTCTAATGTGAGAGAGCTCTAAGCCAATCATCTTTTTGACCAGTATTTCCTCTCTTTTCCAGGATGTAGTACAATATATAGGTCTAGTCTATGCGGGCTTCCAAATTTTTCCTTCATGAGATTACTTTGGGCATGCAAGCAAGCATCATTGAGGAAGAAGAGAGGAAAAAGCTTCGTTGTGTGGCCGTGAGAAAAGGCATCTTTCCTACAGGGTGACGGGGGTACATGTTTGAACTGCGGTGCAGCCCAATAAACAGCGTAGCATTTCCCTTAATCACTCCGTAGCTGTGACGTTCGTTCTGCAGGCCAGAAAAGTTATCAATCAATGATATATGATGATTGAGAAGATGATGCAATAGGCTGAATGCTGGGTGATGGAAGCAGACTAAATAGAGCTGTGAGACCTCCGGTATTGGTGCACCAAGGTTGCATACTTGGACCAGTGAAACATTTTGCCAAGGCAGAGAAAGAGAGCAGGGTTTCTACGTGAGTAAAACATTTTCAGGCCTACGTGGTGTAGGCCCAGGAACAGTTAGATTCTTCGTCATGAAGTTATGAAACCTGGTGTCAATAACTTTTTGGCCCTACGTCCCTTTCAGGGCACCTATGTAGTGCGTCCTCGGGGAATGGGAGGGAGAGAGGGGAGGCGGGTGTACCTGCAATAGTCACTGGTGGAATGTGGGCCTCGACGACCCCGAGGCCAAAAGTTCTTGCTGGACTGGATCACACATTAAAAGTTGTGGAGCGTCCTCAAAAGTAACCTCGTCCCGTTTATGGCATACCAATCGTTACGCCTCTCTTTTTCCGAGAGGAAAGTGGACTTGTCAAAAAAAATTTCAAGCCGCAGGCCTTTGAAGGCCGTCACTCATATGCTAAGTTTCGACTACACAAGGATAAATCATCAAGTCATAAGCCCTAAAGGTAGGAGTGTGTGAAAACTTGTGTCTTCTCACTCCCTTTAACTGCCATCAGCAAAGTTTCGTCCGACATCCCGAGCAGTCGATACAATGATACAAATGAACACAACTTTCTCTACGAGACGCCCAAGCAATTACAAAATTAATCAACTGCTCTACGAGACAAACAGCGTTGACGTTCTGGCAACGGAGTCCATGATTTGACACGTGACGAACAGTAAATACTGCCTTTAAGGCAGTCAAGTACACAGGATAATTGTGGCGTCATTGTTTTCTCAACAGCGAGTGCGAGGAACTTTCCACACGCGACGACGAAGAAGCTTGAGTCCAAAAATGTCGGCCTTAAAAGTCTATTTCTTTCAAAGATCTCAGCTGACCTCGTCAGCTTGGGTGATTCTCTACGTCCGACCAACTCCGTGTCCTCACATCGGGAGGCTTCGGCCTCCATCAGTCACCTCCAAGTAAAATTGGCCTCACAACTAGGATTGCACACTTCCAAAAAATCCTACCCCGGCAAGGATTTGAACAGTTCTTTCATCTTGCCAATCTCTCTTGAAGCAGACCATGAATGGCACTGAGCATTAATGGCGGTTAGTACGCAGAGAGCAAAATAACACCTACACAGCAGGCTGGGCGTTAATGGCTTAGATGCTCTGGCCATCTACACACCTCAAGCAACACACATTAGCGACACGTATATCGTCTTTTAGGGCTCGCTCACCCGTCCAAAGTTGGCAGAGGAGTCCTCGGTGAGGAGCACCTCTGGTGGACGGGCAGTTTGAACCGGGACTGCCAGTCTTAAACCGGGACCGCGAGTTTCAAACCGGGACTGCCAGTCCCCATCGGGACTGTCGGTCTAAGCCGATCTTTAGTGAGAAACTTGGCTAGAATTGGGTGAAAATTTAATTACGTGAAAGCCTCTTTCCCAAGAGAGGTAAAGGGGGAAAAAGAAAATTAGGAACTGCCCTCTTCTCTTTCCTTTTTTCCTGTCCAGACAACAAGAGGAAAAAGGCCATGAAAACGTGGAAACTCGGTTAAATATTGAGAGGAGAGACAATGATATTTGCCCCTCTCTTCCTCGTGTTTCCTTTGTGTGAGGGGTAAGAAAGTCCTTGTTTTTCCCGTCGCCAGACATCCCTCCCCTGGCTGCGGACCTTGTTTTCACCGTGGCAGCCAGCCAGAGCGAGAGCAAGAGCGAGAGGGAGAGCGAGAGCAAGAGCACGAGCGAGAGCGAGAGAGAGGAGAGAAGAAATTCCGACAGAGGAGTCGATTGGTGGTCCAAAAATCTTCTCTGGAGCCCTTTGATTGGATGAGGCTTAATTCTGCTGTCCGTGGAAACTAATTCCTGGGTCGTGCACACGCAGAGAGACACGCGCGCGCGCACACAGAAGCACATGTGGAACCTACAGGGCTGACAGAAGTACCTGAATATCTGAAACAAACAGCCTCTCCCTCCACTGTGTGAATACCAGAAGAAATTCCGCCGGAAATTCCCTCGTCTCCTTTCCCGATATTCATCTTGACTTCTCCTCAAGTGGCCTGTGGATGAAACTATCACTACAGTTGCAGCCTCTTAAGGGATGCCACGTGTCGGCACCTCGAGTCTTCTGGGCTGAACCGCTAAGGGCGGAGGGGGCGGATAAGGGGAGTCCACTGCAAAGATGGAACTGGTGCGTGCGCGCGCGCGCGTGTGTGTACAAAAAGCTAATATAAGCCACCACCTTCTTCAGATAATGTGACTTCTTGCTGCTGCAAGGAAATATATTCTTCAAAGGCCTGTGGCTGGCTGTGTTTGGCTCCCAGCAGAACCAATCACTTGGGCGAGTCATAGTAAGGGCATATAGTAAATTCTCCGTACGCTGAAGGACAATTTTCCTTTGCTGAAGGGAGGACAAGTGTGTTATAAACAGATTGTGGCCTTAAGTGGCACTGAAGCCGGATGCGACCTTGCTCAAAGTCATCATTTTTGAGGATGCTCGACAACTTTTATGCAATGGCCACATGCCAAATCTGACCTCTTTCTGCCAGAAACGGGCATTTTGGTGTTGCGGCCGCTGCAAAAGCGACCAAAAAACCGGCTCCACACAAAAGATTTGGTTACACAAAGTCGTTGCCATCATTCTTATTTACTGCAGTTTTGGCATTTTTGGACTTCCCTCCCCCAACAACAAGAACAAAATTAACGGCTTCACTTTGAGGCTTTGACAGCTGACTCGACATTTAGGTGTCAGTCTCAATACTAATATTACAGCATTTCTTTGACCGCTGATCTCTTTGCCTAGTCGAGTCACACTTTTCCTGCTATCATCGATCGGGGAGACCCAAACACGACGAAGAAGTAGAAGACTCATAAAGCCATAAAGCCAACCAAGAAAGCCTCCCACTGGATGAACAGAGGGTGTCGCAAAAGGGCGGGGTTTAAACCCTTCACGGGGGTAAAAGCTCCTACTCTCAAACTGATTGAGAGAATGCAGGTTGGAAAGCTTTCCCTCCATAAATATTAACCTGTCCCCTCCCTCCCCTTGCCTCTTCCCCCTCCCCCCCCCCCCTCACATTACCCTGTGTTTGCCTGCATTGGGCCCAAACCAAACTTTTGCTCGTCACGGTGGCAAAGAAAAGGGAGGAGAGAGAGGATTGGGAAGGCTCTATTTGCATTTCTGGAGAGGACACAGGCACAGAGAGGCAGGCACTATTATTGGAAAAAGCTGACTTTGGGTCTTCTCAAAAAATGCAAAAATCAGAGGGATCAAAAACTTTGGTGGCAGCTGAGATGACCCAATTTCCCTCTCCTGTGTGCAATTCCCACTTGTCATCTTGGCTTTGACAGCAAAGAGATGAGGATTTCCAGGGAAAAGAAAATGGAGCCACAAAAGGCTTCAACTTACCTGAAAAAGAGCAGATACAGCTTGAGCTTCTGAAGGCTGTGATGTCATGCACATGGTGTGTACCCCGTACGTACTGGCAGGGGCGGGGTGGGGAAGGGGAGGGGAGGGTGGGAGGACTTTTAGTCCAGGATAACAGAGCTATTTGTCATCTCAATTTCTTTCATGCACAATGTTCCACTCCACATATTGCCATGTGGAGGTTATGAAGAGGGATGGCCTGCAGAGCTTTGGTTGCTGTCGCTGCTGGGCAAGCAATAAGACATGACGGGCCGCACAGGGCGGATCAGCAAGCAAGAAGACGTCACGGAGACTGTACAGGGTGGATCAGTCCTCCACCACGGCTTCAAACGTGCGTGCCGGACGTGACTTCGTGCGTGTGCTTAGGCAGCGTTTTCCCTGACCAGTACAAAATGAAGCTTTCTTCTCATGAAGGAGGCAAAACCTCCTCCCCTTGAGGAGTCCGCCAGTGTAAACGTACCCTTAGCAGTCTCATATTTATACTGCAGCACTGCAGCTGTCAGTTTCAGCTATGATGCATTTTAACGACATGAGTGACAAATCTTAAGTGAACTAGCCAAAGTGTGTGAAGCAAACGGCCTCAGTCTACGACATACGTATGCATACATACGTGTAGATGATAGTGAGGATGCGGCCATACCGAGCTCTGCACTTTCCCGCAAAAATACGATCAAGAACTTTTTCTTTAGACCGGAAGACGCTGTCAGAGTAAATTTTTATCAAGGGGTTGTGAGCAGCAAAGGGTCCGCTTGCACCAGCAAATTCTGGCCCGTTTTTGACAGCAGCGTGCGTGCAGGAATTGTGGCTGAGTGTGAGTCGTCCTTAAGGCTCGAACAGAAGCACAAATCCGCATACACAGACCTACATGAAAGCTGTGAGCACGAGTCTAAAGAACAGCTTCCTCTGGCTGACGTCCGGGCACGTTGGTCGTGGCTGATTTGTCTGATCGAGCTGAGTTGGTGAGAAGAGAGAAACTTGTGCAACTCGCTATCAAACTCTGCTGTTGTTTCTGTCTTCACCATCGCTAACTTTTGTATGAGTGCGTGTGCGCGTGCGTGCGTGTGTGCAGATCCGGCTAAACTTGAGTGTGTGTGTGACAGGCAGCAAAGTTGGGGGTGCCCAAAAGCAAGCATGATTTACGCCCATGAATATCACAAAGAGCATCTGGGAGAAAAGAAACAACTTTTAAGTAGCGTCTACACTTGAATTCAGGCCTTGAATTCACACCTCAGGGGCTCGGGACAAATTAGAGCTCGTCGAGACATCCAACTCATTTCAACTTTGCGCACAATGGCACTGAAGCTTGACAAACTATCCGTGCTCATGCGAGCTCAAAATAGCCGCCAACCAGGTTTTCAGGGGCTCCGAGCGCCCGGTGGACAAGTTCAAGAGAATGTGGTGTCAAGGGGGGTCAGGCCCAGTCCTACGTGAAGGACTTCACCATCGAGAAGGTGCGCAACTCTTTCCACACCACCCGAAAGACCACGGTCAAGATGCTGACAGAGGAAATAAAGAAGTTCATGGTGGAAATAACACACACACAGAAAAAGTTGCTGACTTTTGTTCTTCCTTGGCATGCTCTTGGCGAGTTCCCACCTGTGTCCAACTACTCCATAAAATGGGATCTTGGTCGCCATGAAGACCCAAGCTTGTCCAAATCTCCACCCACAGATCCACTCTGTGAGGATGCTGACATGAGAGGAGGAGGCCAACACGTCCATCAAGATCATTTTGGTAGTCGTACAGCTCGACGTCAATGTTTTGCTGGCATTTGTTGCTATTTCTTTGCCAGCAAAGAAATAGCAACAAATCTCCGTGCTTCGCACACCAGGCACTCGATTTGCTGGGCCACGCTGTACTCCTGGCATACATATGTATATAATGGGGTGTGAGTGAATACACATGCGGACACTTCCCGCAAAATGTTTCTCCTCGTTTCTCACACAGAAAATATTTGCCTATGTGAGTGCGTGCCCGCGTGCGCATGTGCTTGCATGGACTGCGTGCATCGTGTGAGTCTTAAAAAAAGGGGCCGCTTCCTATTGCTTGCTGTCCTCCCACGTGGCCCTGACCACCTCGACGCTGTTGACACATTTTGACATGGTTTAATCTTGGCGCTGCCTGTGCAGGAAAAAAGTTCCATCGAGTGCCAAGCGCCAGGAGGAGGAAGAGCGTAGGGCAAGTCAACAGGAGGGAGGGCGGGTGCGGGTGGGCGTGGCCGGAGCGCAGTGTGAGCAACAACAGAGGCGTCGTCTCAAGGGATTGTGAGTAAGTACGAAGCAGCTTTTTGCTTCACACGACGGCTGCTTATATGGCAGAGCTGCTGTGAGAACTCTCCAGTTCTTCCTTTTTCTATGCAAATGGCTTCATCATCATCTGCTATCCTTTCTACTCTGCCAGACCTAGAGGCCCTCTTTGCTGGCAACGCTGCACTTGGGTCACAGCTGGGACCACCGCACTGTCGTCTGTGCTGTCTGGTAGAGTTTGTACTGCCTTCTCACTCTCTACACCTTGCATGAAGCTTGGCCCATCCGAAGTGTGTGCGTGCGCGTGCGCACTGAGCGCGAGAGTGTGCTCGAATCCATTAGGCAGTCATAACTGTGTATTCGTTTATTCAACACTTTTCATGCAGGCCTCACATGAGTGCCAAAAAATCCGCGAAATGCTAAGTAGACCTACGCTGGGGACACAAATTCAATTTTCAAACCCTGTGACAGAACAGCGTGTGCTCATTTCGCAAGTGCTACGGGTTTTAAATTTATTTCATCCTTCTGAGCAGCGTCGTTGGTTCATTTTTCTGATACCTTCAACAAGAATTTCTTAAGCCTTCAAAGTCGTGAAGGGAATAAAGCGGAGAAAATCGAGGAAAATTTGCATTTCATAATTCCCTCCTCGTCAAGCAGGGAACGAGAGCAGAATTTTTCCACAAAACTAAAGCGTTTTTTGAGAGAGCCATGGAAAGATCGGAATTGGCAAGGATTTATGCACCTCTTGAAAGTCACCACAAAAGGCGCAAGCAAAATTGTTGAAAAGTCCTCTGTCGGGCTGCAAAAAGTGTCTCCTATGGCAAAGCTTCATCTGGAGCATGAGGCGCAAAAAGTGCCCATACGTACGCAGGAGGGGGGGTATCAGACAGGTCAAGAGGAAGTAGAAGCGTGAGAAGAAAATAGGATAAAGAAGTTGAAAGGAAAAAGTTTTTTTCTGACCCAGAGAGTCTAGAATCACCAATCATGATGTCCAACTTGGACCTTTATACGCACTTTTTAGCATATCGCAGAAGACCGAAGAGATCTTCCTTAGCACAAGTCTTAAGTGGCTTGTTTTACACACTCACCGCAAAGCTTTTACATCTCCGATCGATCTCAGACCGCTGATTGATCCCTCAGCTGTAGCACGTGGGTGCAAAACTTTTTCAAGCTTTTCTTTTTGTCCAGCAAGTGACGAGTTCAGGCTTCAACTTTGGAGCTTTTCGGGCTTTCAAATCTCCACCAGCAACCAACTCCAACGGTGAGAAAAGTCAACACCAAAGTAGGGATGAGGCAAAGGCCAAGCAAAAAATTGGAGGCTGTACCCAAAGTAGCATTGATTGGGGAAGAAGCCAATTGTTCTGGGAGAGGCCTCTCTGTACATGGACCAATGAGGGTCCAGATCCATGAAACGAGGTCTCAACTATGTGCACAGGGATCCGGGCTACAACGTTTGCTCTGTCTGTTGATTGAGCACTCCGTTATTAACAAGATATGAGGGTATTCCTAACCCTTTGTCAGACAATATCCTAACAGAGGTAGAGGAAGCATTTATAACTGGTCCTAAGGGGATTCTGTACCATCCAATCGCCAGTTTGATTCGCAGGATCCAGATTTAGTTCATGCCATCCGAATCACATTTTGGCAAGGATCTGAAGCTGATTCCAGATCTCACTGTCCAATACTTGACTGGTCCAAATCACGGATTCGTCCCGTCACCAAATCCTACTCTAAAAGGCTGTGTCATGATTTTCAGTTGACTCAGGCATTTTAATATTGGCTCCACAACCAGAAGTGAACGAAATGTCCCGTTTCTGCTATCTTAATGGCGGAGAAAACTTCTCGGCGAAACAAACTGCATTGGAAAGACTATTTTGGGACTCCTTTGACGTTTCAGACAGGCAGAGAGAATTATTTTTAAGGTTCCTCTAATTCTTCCACTCAATCCCCCCCCCCCATTAGGATGAAATTAACCTTAAGAGGATTTCTCCTGTGTAAATCCTCGGAGACTAAAGCTGTGCATGCTTTCTTAATATGGTACATCCGATACTCCTCGTCTGGAGAGAAAAGCCTCTTGGAATGGTGTAATCCTTTACAATTGGAGGGCGTCCTCCTCACATAAGTGTTGTTCCGAGGACAGGGTGACTCAATAAGCCATTGACTGCAAGAGCAGTGGACTTGCACGCTGGACCAGCCAAGCTCCGGACCGATCTCAAGTAAAAGAGCTTCAACAGATCCCGAAGAGATTGAACATGGGCGGGCCGAGCAGTTAGCTGATGAGGTTGGCGGAGAGAGACCCGCTGCATAGCGTGATGGGGCCCGAGCAGTCGAGGATCTGGATGCCTGTGGGGAGATACTTTCCACTGCCCCGTGTGCTGTTGGTGCGCACGCACCAATTATAAATTGCAAGGAAAGTTGGACAACTTTTGCTCCGACGTCTTTGCGAAAGTTAAAGCCAGAATTCAGCGCACATCGATATTTTTATCAGAGAAAATCTCAACTTCTGGAAAGCCATTGCCAGGGACTTTTAAGACGAATCCCGCTATGCAGCTGTCTAACCAACTTTGTGCCCGTGCAAGCGCGTCCAACGTCTACTGACGTCACCAAGGAGCCCAGGACTTGAATGGCCTTGCAGTATTTTTCATTGGCGGCGACTTGCCAACTTTTCCTTTTCTCCACTGGTGGATAGGGGCCCATAAACAGGAAAAAAAGAGAGAAGGAAGAAATAGGAAAGGAAGAGGTAGGCCTTGGACCAGGCCCCTTCCCCTCCCCCCCTCTTCTCTTTACTGTGTGACTGGCAAAAATGTGTTTGTGTCAATTTCGCGGGGAAGATTTTGCACAGGTTAACAGCAACTTTTAGCACACCATAATGCGGAAAAAAGGTAAAGTGAGTGCAAGACAGATGAGCTGAAATCCAATGGCATGCCTGAGACATCAATCTTTTTAACTCTCTCCTTAAGTGGTTCAAGGCCGGAGAAGACAGAGGAGAGCCTAGCTTGTCTTTGCCTCTTGTGCAATTTATGTATTTTATCTTTCCACTGGCTGGGGAGAAAAAAAAAGTAGGTAAAAATAGTTCTTTGCTATCACTCTTGCTTTATAGTTTTGCATAACCCATCCTATAATGTGGTCAACTGTGTCCACGGACTCCTGGCCAATCTAGACAGAGACATGACGGGTACACAATTCATTTAGGCTGGTTCCACGATGAACCTTTACTGAACGGTGATATGGGGTGGCCGGGGCTTTGGGCCATTGGCCAAAATGTTAGCATATCACTAAAAAAAATATTCCAACAGACCATTTGCTACGGGCAACTTAAAGTGTTGCAATAAGCCGTCCTTAGTGTGCATAGTGCCCACTTTTTGTTCAGCCAAAAGTTTTGACAGGACAGAGCTACAGAAGTGGCTCATGCCTTTCAAGAAAGCCAAGAGTGTCTGAAACCGAACTGGTGCACTCTTTTGCTCTAAGACCTCTCATTTGCAGTCGACCTTTGATGTATAGTTAATAAACTGTGCTGTAGTAAGTAACTTTGCACCTGTATGGTGAAAAAATGAGCGGTCCTAAGAGCCAAAATGCACATCAGTTCTGTTTTAGGGGGGAGTCTTAGCTTTCCGCGGAGAGACGCACCACTTCTGTAGCTCAATTCAGTCAAAAGTTACGGCGGAAGAAAAGTGCGCTATATACACACTTAGTGCACTATGTTATACAACTTTCGAGGTTAAAAGCGCCCACTGTGAAACATATCTTTTAAAAAACGAAATTTGTACCGGCTATAAAAGTGCCTGAGGCCATTTTTCCACCCAGACAAAACAAGGCCCCCATCTTCGAACTAGCTTAATGCCTACTTATGAAAGCGCCGGCTCCATCTAAAACTGCAATTTCAGTAGATAAGACAACAACCTAACCGCAGGCCCAACGATACTTAAAGATAAGAAGATTTTCTCTCTCAACGCCTATGGAGGAGCAGTTGCTCGTGTCTCCATAAATTAGCAGTCTTAAATATCGTCGTAGTGTCCCAGTCTAAGAATGAAGTGCCGATAAAGCGAACGATGATCTCTCATTCCTCCCCCACGGGATAGAAATTGTCGACATTATCCAATCCATCATACCGATGACGAAGCCATAATCTTGTCTGGTGGAGTCTCCCTGACTCTCTAAATTAGTCAGGGGCTGAGGGGGGCCTTTGAAGTCTTCTCCCCTTATTCTAACCTCACTTTTCTGCGGGCTTTTTTAACATTCCTTGGCTACCTGACTCGGTTTTGGCGCAAGATCCCATTTGGAAGTAAAGGCCTTCAACCTCTATAGACATAGTTAGGTCCCAAACGTGCTCACCTGTGGGAGGCTGGAGACCATAATCCCCCCCATCAACCATCGACACACATGCCAGGACAATTCTTAAAACAAATTTTCTCTTTTGTCAATCTATTGGAAGTGTTTTTTAAATTGGCAATTCCTCGAGAAAAAGGGGCCTTGACTGATTCTAAAGGTACTCCCGCAAGTCTGACCCGTGTCCCGTCCATACCCACTTTAAATTTCGCGGGTCACCCTCTTTGTTCCACAAACTAATTCACATTTAGTAGTATTTCTCTCCCATCTGGACTTGGAGAGAGAGAGGGGGGGGGAGAGGTTGGATGGGGAAGTCTACCTAGTTTTTTTTCTAGGGGAATTATTCTCAGGGGATATCTGTGAAGAAGAACGGGAAAAGGGAGATGGGATGATAGGACGAGCTCTCTCTCTCTCTCTCTCTCACTCTCACTCTCCATGTGTGTACGTGTGTGAAAGAGAGTTATACACATACGGGAAAGCTTACTAGAGCTTTATGCATTCCAAGCATGCGTAAGTAGGTTTGTTCTTTCCTGAGATGATGGTTTCAAACGCTGTAAGTAAGCATTTTATCTCTCGATCTGTCTCGCGCGCGCGCACGCGCTCGCTCGCCCGCCCCCCCGCACGCACGCACGCACCCACCCACACATGAGAGGTCGCCTCTTGTTCTGTGCTGACGCAAAGTGTGTTTTAATCAAACACTTTTTAATACTTTCACAAAACGCGGCAGACACGCGCTGAAAGCATAAACAAGGAGGGGCTAAAGCAAGAAAGTAACTTGTTCTTCTCCAGCATCAACAACTTTAGAACCAAGAAAAGAGGCTTTTGGGGCGGCGGTGACAGCTGGTGAAAATGGGGCGGCAGCTTCAGCTGCCGCAGCAGCTGCTGGCGTTACGATCGACGATTTTTTTCTTCTCCTCCACACAATCTCGCTCTTTGAAGCCGTAAACGCGCTTTACAATTAGCCATGAACGGCCTTTAAAGGCCGCATCCAAATGTGCGCGTTCAGCTCGGACAAACAGATGAAGAAACAATCTCGAGCCGGTGAAGAATTTCCAGTCTTTCTGAGCCTAAATGTATAATGAACCTATCAGAAGTTTGGGAGGAAGAAGAAGGAAAACTCAGCCATCTTTTGGCGCAGTGCTGAATTCTCTCCTTGTGCACTGCAGGTGTGGGAAAGTTTTACTAATTTATGCCTGCCATAATAATAATTCTTACATAGTCCGAGCGATTCGCTGAATAAATAAATAAAGGCCCAAAACTTACCTGTATTTGCAGCCTCCAATCTCATGGGAGAGCGGCCTTTAAAGGCCCTGAAAGGAGCTTTTTCGGAGTACCCTAATCAAAATAATTTATGTGAAAAGCACGAAACAACCATTTGTCTCTTCAGATTGAAGGTTGTGCAGTTGTGTTTTTCTTCTTCCTCCCTCTTCCGCTGTCTGTGCACGCGCGCGCGCGTGTGAGAGTGTGGGCACGCACGCACGCACGCACGCGTTTGGCAATACACACACAGCTGAGCCGTCCAAAGGCAACTAAAGAGAATCCACTAAACTTTCTTACTCTCTCTCTCTCTATAGGGACATTTCAGCTGCAATGAAGAAAGCTTTCGCGCATAGCACGCGCGCAGAGAGAGAGGGAGAGAGAGAGAGAGAACTACCATAGCCCTCTTCCTTTATAAGGGTTGGTGCTACAATGGCTCAGGCTATAGAAGTACAGGGTGAGTGGAAAGTCACGTCGCAGAAGTGGAGTCCAGTTGCTGTGGCGTCGCTCACTGGGTGTTGAGAGGCTCGGCAAAAATGCAAAAGGGTCAGTTGAAACCCACCAAGGAGTCACTCGACACCTCACAGCTGAGCAATTAGCAAAACCTTCGGGTGATGAAGGAGGCTTCTTTCAGACGCTGACAAGGGGGGGGGGGGAGGGAAATGACTCCTCAGCTGCAGAGGTTGAGATCTGTTCCTGCTGGGCCCAGCTTGATGAGGCCAGTTGCTCAACTGTCAGGTGTGAAGAAGTGACTTGATGCTTTTTCAGTCTTCCTCATCCTCTTTTTAGACCTACTGCGGCGTCAATGATACTGAGAGTAGAAAGGCCTCGACTTTTGGAAAGTTGCTTTCATTCACCCTGTATGACTCTCTTGAGAGGAAAGAGAGAATTGCCGAGGCTCATGAGGCGCAAATTCAGCTGGTTCTGCAAAAAATGTAGGAGGCAGAAATATGCTCGTACTCTTAAGGTCTCCATGGCTACAACGTGAATCTGCAGAAGACCTTTTTTTTCGCGTGCATGACCGAAAAAAGCCTCTGCTCCGTCCTCATCCTCGCACCGACACTGCCTCTCTTCATGTCCTTGGGTGACACATGAAAAGAGCAATTGGAGGTTGCGTGATTCATGCCATCAAGAAAGCGTCACCACGTAAAAGGTGCTCGTTGATTTTCATTCCAGAGTCACGGAACCTTCCTTTGGATGACAGTGTGACTGCAGATCTTTAGAAGGCCCACTTTTGGGACTTGCTTTGGCAGATCTCGAACCAGGTGAGTCAAACGTCGACTACATAAGGCCTCGTGGAGCCTCCGGAAATAGACGGAGAGGATGATTTCACCTCACCCAACAGGGCTTGGGCAAGCTCTCTGGGTCCCTTTTCCTATGTAGTGCATGTGTAGCTCACCCAAGTCCAGATATCAAGTGTTGTAGGGGTGTTCTCATTCTCAAGTGTTCTCATTTGAAGGCTGGATTCTTCACTTAATGTCAACTCTTTATCATAGGAACCCTTTTTGCCGTCGTCCGCTGAAAGTCGTCTTATTACAGTGCATTCGAATAGGCCCAAGTGTGCCTCAGTCCCCATTTCTTGAACGTTGGCGCATCAACCAAATATTCTTTCAAGGCCAAAATGGGCTAAAAAATTGAGCTTTCACCCAGATCAGTTTCTTTGTGGTAGTCGCGTGAGGAAAAAGCGATCTCTTCCAGTAGAAAACGTCCGCGATCAGCTGATAAAATGTGAACAGGGATGCGAAGTCTTGCCATTTGCATGTACGAATATGTTGCGAATTTAAAGTAAGGGCAGGAGCCACGAATAGCAGGAATCAATTTCTTCAGCTGCTGCAGGACTCCACAACACGAGGAGCGCTGCAACAATTCGAGGTGTCGCAGTTTGCCACAACATTTCTTCATCGTCGTCATTTTGGACTCATTTCCCATCAGTTTAGGTGCATTTTTCATCTTTTTTCAGGCAACTCACTGTATCCGTCTTCCTCAGCTATGCCAACTGGCTGATCACAAACAAAGCAAGGTTGAGGAACAAAGGAGAGAACAGGGCTGAATGGGCCTTTTGCAGCCTTCTGCTGCTTTCCTTTCTTTTTCCTCCTCGGCTGTGGCACATCCTGATTTTTTCATTCAACCTTAATGATAATGATCAGGGACTACTATATTTCAGAGGAAAAGGGTAAAATGGCAAAGTCCCATGAACTGAATACAACGACCTGAACCACTCCTGGCTATGAAACGACAAGAACAACTGCAAGGTGGCACTAAACAACTGCAACCCCGCAGGTTTCACAAGCGATTTGATGGAAATGAATAACAAGCTGCTTGGTCCATGCGTATGCACAAAAACGTCTGCTGCAGATGATTCTTTTCCTCCCTGTTGGATTGTAAGATACTGAAATTGTTTGAACAGCTTTTACCTTGCTTTGAAAGCAGCAGCAACAGAATGGCTCACAAATGCAACTGTTCAGCTCGATATTTTAGAGACTTCTTCCAGGTCATGCCATTTTTTGCCGTCGTTTTTGAAAGGTCTAAAACTAAAGCACTCACTCAGTTTCAAAATAAGGGAGCCATTTGCCAGAAAAACTCTGATCACTGGCAGATTGCAATAATACTGCAAACTGTTGGGCTGAAAATATCTCAGGTGTCTTCTAATTGATTGGGAGGTTGCGCAGCATCAGACGTGCTTGTAGTTGTAGATTCCAGAGTTGAGGATTTCAAGCCGAGATCAGAATCACACCAGCTGTGACAACGATGACTTGGTTTTCACACTAAAAGTAAGGGTTCTGGACTAGGAATATGGCAAAGCCAAACCTTTCGAAAGAAAAGCATTATGGGTTCTTGCCCTTGCCTTGGAAGCAGCTATGCCAAGATGTCACTGACTACCCAAGACTCACTCAGTTTAGCTAATGATATTTCAATCAGCCAGTCACTTGTTCGCAACTCATATGGTTCACTAGCTATGGAAGACTTGAAGCGGTGTGATGACTCACTTTTCTTGAGACAGAGGGAGTAACGCAATGACTTCAAGTACATCGACACCATTAGAATCAATCATCAACAGCAGCATTCAAAGCTTTTTATGCATGGAGAGAGACTGAGCGGCTACCATGGGCAGCTTCCAAGCTGTAAACTCAAAATTTGTCAAAATTTGAGAAACCATCGCTGACACTTGAATGTTCAAACTGCTCCCATACACTTCTTCCATGCTTTTTCTACTGCTTTTGTGGCGTTGAAGTGCAATATGTCAGCTTTTGAAACATCCATTTTTTCATGTGATCGTTGAAGGCTATAACTTACAGTTGGATTTCTGCAATACATCTGGCCATTTTGCCTGAAGTCTTGCCAAGCATTTGTGTTGCCGTTAAAAAGAACCTGTCCAGGTGCAATCGAAAACGTTTCACCAAGAACGGACCAAAAAATGGACATTACACATGGGATGACCTGATAGCGCCTTTCATGTTCAGTGACACGAAAAACACAGTGATATTCTAACGTATGAAGCTGAAAGGCACACTGATCCTTCACTAAGTTGGACGTGAGCGTTGTCGAACGCTTGTGTGGAAGATCGAAGATTGGTTTTTTTTCTCTCTCTCTCTCTCTCTCTCGAGGTGATCTTATGGGGCTGTCATTGCTCTCGTATGTTTAATATCGGTTTTCCCTCCTTCAAAAATGTGCCTCTCACCCCTGAGATGACCAATCGTGTGAGCAAAAAAAATTGCAATGCTTAATAAGCTCTTCTATGAGTGTGTTGATTGAAACACTTATTAAAAATTTAACTCATTTCCTCTCCAGGCACAGGGGATTGGTGGTGAAATTCCTCGCACAGGGTCGAGTAAACTGATAAGGGGTTTGTTCTAGGCCTGTTGAGGAGGGCAAACAGCAATTCACGGAAAATGTAGCAGAAAGTCACGTAAAAAGAGCGGTAAAGTCTCTGTCTCTTTACTGTGATTACGGGAGAAGGAGAAAAAAGAGAAAAACTTTGAATGTGCAGTCGAACGGGCCAATTCACATATTTTAGGCCTCGGAATAGCAGTCGCGGTATGTGATGACCGACACTCAGTAATGAACAGCAGTCGGACTGGCAATGGAGTAGGGGTACGGCCAGTCCATAGGCTTTGCAGCTGGATTGAGCAGTGCCGGGCTGGTTTGGCCCGGGCAGGGGTGTGCCTGGCTCGTTTGGCCCGGCCTGAGCTGCCAAGTAGACTCCACCCGACCCGGCCTGGCCAGGCAACGTAGCCTCAGATAGCTTAAGAAGTTCTTCATGTATTGCTGATGCTAGCCTTGAAAACATAAGAGAACGACCAAGCGATATCGTTGCTACTCCATTCTTCTCGTCTCCCCACAGTGTCCAACCTCGCTATGATCACCGTCCTCGTGGCGGTCACGACTTGAGCAGCAAGGATAGGGCCCAATGCTCGTCATGACCAGAGATCTTCAAAATCCAGATGAGGGAGTAAACTCTTTTTCCACATGATTGTTCATTGTGTGACGTCACTTTAAAGAAAAAAATTTAAGAATCAAGAAATGTGAAAGCGGCCAGATTCGAGCCTTCAACACCTGTACAGAAATACAGAGGGGTTGCTCGTGCTCTAACCACTGAGCCCCCTTGCCCAGGGAGTCAGCTGACGAGCTACTTCAGCAGGAGGAAGTCGTGCGGATCCAATGCACCCGGTGATACCCGCTTTACGCCCGATTTTCGTGTAGTACGTCCGATTTTGACTACTGCATACCTGATCTGTCTTGTAACATGCTTCTTGCCCGCCCATATTGAGTACATAGAAGCTGTCAGAAAACGGAAAAAGTGACGTCAAAGTTTTTGCCCCCCTGCTATCAGGACGTAGGGGATGGCAAGTAGTTTTTTATTGACCGCCTCAGTACAGACGGAATGAATGCAAAAGGGGTAATCTGACGTAAATTGATTGGTAAATCTGAATATTAGTGGCTTTCACATGTTTGCCCACTAGATGTGAGCATAGGGGCATGAGGCATGGGTTATGTAATCTGCATACATGCACGCATGCATAAAAGATAGCTAGCGCAGTCTAGATAAATGTATGTACATACTAGATATCTCATGTTGCACATCTACTGGGCAAACGTTTGAGAACCACCACTGTTCATATTTTACCCAAAGAAAATAAAGGAGGGAGAAGGTGAACGAAGCCGTTGAACTGAGGTGAAATGTCAGCTGTCGTGGTGGTCCATCAAAACATAGAGCATGTCTCTACGATGAGCTGAGCAGGTGCAGACCTTGGCTCAAGCAGTGATGTCAGCTGTTGTGGTGGCCCTACTTCAGAATTTTGTATGCAACATAGAGTACAGCAATCCCTTAAAAAAGGAAAATACACCCTTCAA
>JAAUXU010070042.1_pt1 | contig 52637 bp, 44 predicted proteins | sample 7278151 | NCBI WGS metagenome assembly JAAUXU01 (sample SAMN14350113, study PRJNA611818) | marine sediment metagenome | isolation source: surface marine sediment (1.8m) | place: French Polynesia: Moorea | collected 2018-08
CTCAGATCCAGTTCCAGTCATCTGTCCCATGTGCACGTTCATGTTCCTACCATCTAAGTTACCTATAAGATTACGTTGATTTGTTCCAGAAGATGCCAATTATATCATGTCTTTAGTATCTTAAGAACGAGTGCAATTTTAGCTTAAGACCAGCCACCACTCGAGCTCCGCGGCACGTAACTCTAAGACTTAGTGTAAGCGTACTTTGCTTGGGTTTTAAGCACTTTGTCCTGGGTCGCTTACGCTGAATCGTTATCGTAAGGACAACAACGATCCCCAAACAATAGCAGTTCATGCAGTGCTCCAGGATTTGAGGCACCAGGGACATTATCATCTGGATGCTAATAGACAGCTGAAACTTCCTTCGTAAGGGTAACTGTGGCCACAACTCTCTATGGTGGCAACTAATTAAGGATTTGACCACGTCTTTACTACTGTGACAAAAATGCAGCGAAAGGTGTGAAACTTTGGTTCTAGGGGTAAGTTGGACCACAAATCAGTCTTTCCTTGTATTTGTTCATGGGTTTCATCATCTAAATCTTGGTCTGCTTTGGCAGTAGACCATGGCTGCACCTTCCAATGTGGTTGAGAGGGTCTTGGTAATAGTAAGGGCTTCTTTTGCTTGGAGAGTTTCCTCTACTGTTAATCTTCTTCATAGAAATACATGGCGGTGAAGTAGTCAAAATATTCCAATTCAGAGGAGCTTGGGCGATTGTCTTGTCAGTCAACCAGTGGTGCCTGAATATCCCAGGTTCTTCACCTTTCCCAGAAATGAAGCTGGCCTGACACAAAGTTGGCCTTCAGAAGACTGATACCAACTGCACGCACTCCTCAGGTGAAAACACAGTCCCATCACCCGATTCTCCATTTAGAACCTTATCCAGCCTGCCATGATCTGTGAATGGTGGATTGCAGTTCAGTTTTTCTCCAAACTAGGTCCATATTAACCGGACAGGGTGAAAGCTTGTCAGCATTTGAAATAAGTTCGGAGAGAGACAAAGGCATGACTTTGAATCAATGCCTATATTTGTTAAAAGATTATGGTCAAACTAACAATGAAATTTAAAGCAGGTAGCTATCATCAAAATTTACTAATTGATTAACAATGACTATTTGTTTTGTTAAAAAAAGGAGACTCTTTTCATGTAACTCAGTTACATTATGGTCAAATAATTATGTACAAAAATACATGTTATGCAATGCTTTTTATATGCTGGCATGCGTTAAGCAAAATCAGTGAAAAGAAGTAACTCTTTTCCATCCTTTTTCACTTTTTGTCATTGATTTTCTTGGCAGGAAGATTGGATTCGTCGAAGAAAATATTAAGTTTCACTAATGAAAAGGTCAGCGGTCAAAATTATTGCGTAGAGAAAGAATGTATGCTATATGCAACATTCTTGATGCGACAAACTACATCATTCCAAAATAATGAATTTTACCTACTTCAGATCAAAATTTGACACACATTGGACAGAAGTCATGTCCACTTTAAACCACTTATCCCCTGCCTAGCCATGTGGGCATAAGTGCATCTTTACATGCATTGAAAGTCTGCTTCAAGTGGAGCCGCCAAAGTTATTCCATGGAGGAAATTTTGCGTTTTGTGTATTAATTTGTAATCTCTTAATGAAATGGGTTTCTTGCATTCGATATCTCACTTCTAACGCATAAAACTGATCTGCTTTGTCTCCCTGGGATGTTTTGCAAAGTCCTAGGACAGTTTTTTGTCTAGCAGTGCAAGGTTACTTTGGCACCTTCTTTTAAGATTTACCTTGGTGTCTACCCAAGGACCAGTGTTGAAAGGTTTAGTGTCGAAAATCTTGACATCCCTGAACGTTCTCTCAGTGTTTGCCTCCATGTTATGTCATTGTTTTCTAATTTAAAACCATAGCTTGTTGGGGGTTCCCTCAAAGTAGCGCCCCCGTGGCAATGCCAATTTTGCCCAATTCAGTCGCTCTCAACGTATTCGAAGAAGTCTTTTACGTCAGATCCTGGTCTTCACCATTTCAGCTTCAGAAGAGCAAAGCGCCTGTGACGTCATGCCGAATTCAATCCCAGCAGCAGATCTTTGATGTCATTTTGGACTGATGCTTTCCTCGGAATCTTATCCGGGCCTTGAATCGCATGAGCCCTCCAGAGTACCGGAATTGGTTCTGCGTTGAAGGCAGTGGAAAACTTAATAGTAGGAATCCGAGGGTTTGGTAATCCCATCTCGATACAGTCCTCTGACGACCTCCTTTGTAGTTATCGGAATGCCGCTTGAACATTATGTTCATGAACAATCTCACTCTCAAAGATGTTGATCACCTCTCAGTTGGAGTTAAAACGATCAAAAAGACCTGCTTGACAGTCCTTGGCAAAGAGACACACGAGAAAGTGCTTCCGGCCTTGAGTTGTTTTGCATTCGTTTGGGTTTGATGCACTCGTTTTAACTGCCAACGATGTTTTGTGCCCGGGTAGTCGTCCAAATGTTGAATGAGAAGTCATTTTCCTCCCTTGTTTTAAGCTTAGGCCCTTATTTCTTCTTAGGGTTAAACAGGGAGATGTTTTACATCGTACTCCTAATTAAATCGGACGCTATTCAGTGTTGCCTTAGGTTTTATATATTGGTAGGGATCTAGCCCTCTTCTGGCACCTATATGTACAACTGCATGGATATGGCATATAAGTATGTACAAGTACCCAGCTCTCCTATGCTTTCTTAAAATTATGTTTCACCGTAGCAAAACACACATTCCTCACATATTCTTGAGTGTCGTCATCATTCTGCTACACACTTGTATAAAAGTACTCCCTTCACAAAAGCTGTTTCTGTTTGGCTAGTGACAGAAGCCATGAAATGGTGACAAAAGATACCGGATCTGTATTTCTTTACCAGAAGCGAATGAAAATTTATGACGGAAGTCGCAGGTCATTTTTACTTTACACATGAAGAGCCTCGTTTGACCTTGCTTATAAGGCTAGACCAAAAAAAGAACATTATGGAATTTTCGCTGAGTTCATCTCAGGTTTGTCACCTGATCCGAAATGGTGAAGATGTAGTCAAATGGTTTAAAATAAGCTTTTACCCCCTCTTGAAACAAAGTTTTACGACATAAGTGCAGACATAGGAGGGTGTTTTGATGTGAAAGGCAAAGCTGAACACAATTTGTTTTCAATTTCATTTGACGACAGTGCTGCAGTTTAACATCTTGAAAGTAACTATGCATATCCAATTTGAAGTGCTGACCCAACATCCTCATGTACCTTTGAAAGCAGGAGAGGGGCTCCAAAAACTGATGAGTTCTTCATTCCACTTGACTAGAATGGGTTCAAATGAAGTCTGGCAACAAATATAGCACGCAGGAAGAGTTTGAAATTTGGGTTTTTGCCTCCTGCTTATGGACGGCGGATGTGACCAAATTTCTAATGTTTGTCCATGTGCCACACAGTAAGCTTATTCAATCGTTGTTCAAAGCTTTGCTAGACAACCACAAGTTACAAGACGTTGCGTGGTCACATTCTGATCTCCACTTGCGTCAAGATCACGCTTTACATAATTTGGGTGCTGCTCATCTACGCATCACATGTTGCTTGTTTGCACGACACACGTGTTTCGCAGATGCTCACTAAGGAATGAAGCAACCTTGGATAAAGGTACAAATAAAGAAAGTCACGTGTGACATAAAGAAAGCATTTTTACTCCTCCGCAGTTAAGTTACGCTATGCTAAGCTACGGTAGGTTGAGTCAAGTCAGACCAAGGCTGTGGTCGCACGTGTGGATTTTCTCTACCTAGACGAAGCTTTCCTCAAGAGTAAGGGCATTTTTACCACACAGGTCTTGAAATTTCAGCTAAAAAGGTCTTTATCCCTAAATGAGGTGCATCGTCGTTGCTCAACCCTCACGTGTGACTGCAGTCCATGTCGGGATAAGAGAAGCCCATTCTATCCCCAAGTCATCGGGGATGCCGCTTCTTATTCTGATACGCCCTATGTTAAAAAAAAAAGCGCGACATCTTAATATTTGAGCTCGATTATTGGCTACATAAAGTGATGAGCAGTTCTGACTAGACCCAGATGATTTGAAGACGTACTCGTGAATGTTTTGCAGCCCTCCAAATGCCTGTCTGCAACAATTCATCCTCCTTTGAAAGTCAACAAATCTGTTGAAAACTTAAAGAGCACCTGTCACTGTGACAACATGGCTTTGCAAAAGTCAAGCAACATTGCTTTGGCTGCTACAAACATTAAAAAGAAGAATCTGAGTAATGAAGAACAACAGGCTGTGGTATCCTTCCTTCTGGACAGGCCAAAAATGGCAAGTTAACAAAGAATGCCATTTCTGAGGCAGCAGCACATTTCAATGTGCACAGATCTACAATTGGATTTGGAGCCTAGCATAGGATTCCATTGCTGATGGGAACTTCAAGGTGAACGTCAAGTTGAAGAAGAAAGGAAATGGTGGACGAAAGCACAAAGATTCGTAAATGATGCTGCTAAATGTTGCGCTTTTTTGGACCAAGAGAAATATACCAATGTCTCTTTCTTTTTTTTGGGGGGGGGGACAGTGTGAGTACTTCACTACATCACTTCACTTGAGGCTTAATTACGCCACTGAAAGTGGAGGAATTGGTGGCCCCATAAACGGGTAATCCCCCACTTTGGAGAATTCGCCCTCTTCCATTTCCGGGGTTTCAATCTGGGGTGTTTCACTTGACTCAGACATGAGCATATATTTGGCAAATTTCCCGAGCACCAAGCGTCCCTCTTTCATGGCAGACGTTTCACTCAAGCAGCCGAAGCTGAGACACCCCCCAGGCTTTTCTCGGATACATTAAATTGCTCACTGAAACCTAGAACTCCGACTTAGTCAAGTGGGTCAGGGGACAGAGAAAAAGGACTAAATTGGAGTAGTTGACCAAATCGTAGGTGATCGAAAGACACTGACCACACTTTTAATTTCATCAAACATGAAATTATCGCAGTTCAAGACAGTTTCATTGCATTCTGACAAGGTTTATAGAAAGAAATCAGTTATCCTCGACTGTTTCGTGCCCTTTATAACCTTTCTGATGGATTCCCCTTCAATGTTTAACAGGGAAGCATGCACATCCTGGGAAGGAGGGGTTGATGGTGTGTGCGCGCATCCTCCAATAGCATGACATCGTTGCCACGATACCTGATCTTAGCACGACGCGTTGGCAGGTTTGTTGGCCGCCAATGGCAGAGCAGCATCGTCTGATGCTCCTGCCAAAGAGTGTGTTGCAGGCTTATTGTCATGTCAAGGTAACGAGTGTGCAACAATGTGGTGTCATGCTACAGTGTGCATGTAGACATGTCCAACATACATTAGTGTCTTGCTGAAGTAGTGTACGACCGAGACAAGATTTTTCTCAGTTCGGCCGAAACGGTATTTCGGCCATACCGAAATGGCGGATATTCTACCGATATGACCGATATTTGACTATGGCGAAATAGGACTATTAGCCGAAGTAGGATAGTGTCTGCCAAAATAGGATTGTATCAGCTGATATAGGACTATATCAGTTGAATAGGACTGTATTGGCTGAAAGAGACTGATTTAACAGATAACTAATTCATTGCCAAATGAAGAATTGATCTACTTCTACGTAACTCACTTGCTGCCACTTTACATGACATATCTTCCAGTTCACTGAGACTTCTCTACTTTCTTGCCTTCTTTAGTATTTAAAAGAATGTTTTGACTGACGTAGGGTGTTCGAAACATATCGTCCGAAACAGAAGTGTTTCGGCTTCCGGTCGTACACTATGCTGAGGTATGTGAGCAATGTTACAATGGTACAAACTGCCATGCGAGAGGTCATGCGTAGGAATGGGAACTTATTCAGTGTACGTATATTTTGTGTCACTTGAGTCGCTTCTGTGGCGAGTGGTGAGAGAAAATTTCATGGTTAGCGTATGTTGTAGAATGATTATGAAGTCAACGGTCCCCAGGAGATCCTGGCTCGTTGTGCCAACACCAAGTACGCTAGATCAGAGCACAAAAGGTAACAGGATCAATTCACTTCTAAACAACTTACTAAGTTGCTGACACTTTTTGTAGGAAGCAAAGAAGTACGTGAGTCAGCTCTGAAGAACTGGCGAAATAATCCCTGTCCTGGTGGAACAGACATTCCTGCTGAATCTACTCCTGGCACTTTACCATTAGAGGAAACAGTGAGAGAAGACCTAGACGTGTTTTTCAAGGGAACTGGAGTTTGTGTTGACGTAGCTAGTCCAGAAGACAACAAGATAATGACTGGTCAAAGTGACATCACCTTAGATTGAGACCTCAAAAAGCGAGTATCAGCCAGACTCTGGGGATTCAGAAGTCAACGTTGATCAGGGAACTGACACCTCAGTTCCCTGGTGTGTCTGAAAGGAAAACAGCAACCAAAAAACCCAGAAGACTTATAAAGAGATGCTGCCTCCCGCCGTACAATCCTTGAAGGATTATCCCCACCCTGGTGTCAAGTCAAACAGCGCCCAGGCTGTCCGAAAACATGACACAAAGTGACAGCAGCAGCAGGTCGAATGAGACGGGAAAGGAATCACAATTGCTGCAGTTGAGGCATCCCAGCAGGACCAAATACAGAAAGCACCGTCACCGTGCTCATCTCAGGTATCTTGGAAACTTTCTGCACAATAGGAGTCCCCTAAGATGGTCATGGGAGCCTCATTGTTGTTCGGCATCCCCTGGATGACATTTTGGCGATAAAAACATCTTCCCTGCCCAGACTGTCTAGGCTTTTTCAGCCAGGAGGAACTGTGGAAGAACTGCTGCCCAGCAGATGGGAAAAGTTCAAAGACCGTGTCGAGAGGAGCAAAGGCCACTCTGGTCGGGGCAATAAGGGAGGTTTCCAGAACTCCCTTGGGGGACTCCAACGGAGCTGAAATCCTGTCTGGACAGTTGGATGACGCAGTGTGTCTGATGGTGAAGCGAGATCCTCTACTCTTCCACTTTGGAGCAGCCTTGGGTAGAGAAGTAGGGCGATCGAAAGATGGAAAATGTGTGCCAGAGGAAATGGCAGCTACCTTGGCTTATCCCGCATCTCTATGAGAAGACACAATTCACTAGTCCCCTTAACCCTATCTGGAACGGAAGATTTTCGGTGTGTGTGGCTGCCACATGATGGGATAAATGCTGGAATTTTTGCACTAAATCTGCTTCTGGCTGGCTGCTTAGCAGTGACTAAGAGGACAGGAGAGTGTTCCTCACAATACGTAACCATTCAGATGCCTTAAAGAAGCTTTCAGCTTTTACGTATTCTTGTTTCTACTCAAATGAATAGAAGCAACTTGAAGAGCTTGAATTGAATTTGATAGCGACAGGGTAGCAATATTCTTACAAATGTGGACCTGATCACTTCTAAGATTTGGAGAAGTTATTTCTGAAAACACAGCGATCAAATCAGACTGGCGAGTCAATCATTCTTTTTACAGCAGCAGACCTACTTGTAAGTGGGCCTGCCCAGGTACCACCTACATGCATGATTTCTGTACTTTTTTGATACACCAGAATGCATATTTGCAGGAAACGTCAGGAAATATAGAGCCCCTCTAATGGACCAAACCAGAATGGTAGCTGTTTTTCCATCAGTTGTATGGCAGACACACGTACACCGGGTAAAATATGGTAAAGGAACTTCTCATCCCAGAAAGGTTTGACACGTTGATTAACTTCTGACATGATGGTTGCAGATGTTCAGTTTGCGACCCAAAAGATGATAGTTTCTGACACACACCCATTTTGAAAGGAGAATGCATAAATAAAGATAGGGAAAATATCTGGAAAACGCCAAATTCCCGATTTTTTGTTGGATAGAAACTTTGGGTATATTTGTACTTGGGGCAGAAACCACTATGCCAATTTTACTGCATATACCCAAGCACTGACGAAGTACGTCAAGCTCTACCAAGTGCTAAAGAATTGGCTTGCTACAGACGTGCGCTACTTCAACTGCTTCTGGCATTGCTGATATGTGTTCCACTGCACGAGGATCGATTTGGGCAGCAAGTGAAGACCTTTGGACAGTTTCACTTCAAAACATTACTTCATGTATTGTACAGTGGACCCCGGATAAAATGACACTGTAGGACAAAGGCTGGACCAGGTCAGCCTGGCCAAGTCAGATCTAAGAAAAGCTTTTTCCAGACCCTCTTGGCTGACTGAAAAAGAACTACAGTGGACCCCGGATATAATGACACTGTTGGGCCGAAGTGAAATTGTTACTATGAGCGGGTTGTCACTATAGCCAGGTGGGAATCCCACAAGCAACAATGCAGATTTTCAGTTGTACATGTGTGAGTAAATGAACATTCAACACATGCTTGTCAGACTTTGCTGGCACAATTCAAGAATTGAATCACGATGGAGATGAAGAGGAACAGCCCTGTCCAATCAACAAAGAGTTATTGGCTGCTGCCAAAGTTTGAGAAATAGCCCTCGCTAAGGAGGGAAACCACCGTTTTGCGCATCAAATCAAAACTGAGGTGCAACAGGTTGTTCTCAAGAGTATGAAGCAAGTTATGATAAGGAGGTATTTTGTTGCTGAGGGAAATTAGATATATATAATAAAACATAATAAAAATGTCATTTAAAGCAGGCAAGTTGTCAGTACAACTGAGTAGATTCATGCACATAAAAAATTGGTTCTGCAGTAATTTGTCACTATAGGCGGGATGTCACTGTATCCGGATGTCACTATACCCGGGATCCACTGCATTTGAGTGCTCGAAGTGGATCTCAGAGGGCTTCCCAAGTTCTTTGTACATCCATGACAAGTAAAGTCAAGAGGAATCAGCATGATGTAGAGAATCCAAAGTGTACTTGCATGAAGTTCCTCTAGTGATTTACTATTTGAAATGTCAGTGGAACTGCTTCATTTTGGGAGTATCAACTTCATATTTGATCACATGAGAATTACATGAGCCTGGAAGATGGTCAGAACAAAAGCCAGTCAGAGCAACTGATTCACTTTTTTCTTGCAACCTCTCATTCTCATACCTCCTGCACCTGTGCAGCCTGACAGGGAATGTCAACTTTTTTTGTTTCTTGCTTTCTGTGCTGAGTGACTACCTTTTACTTAAAGATGAGTCGTCGCAACGAAATTAGCTTTCCATCGTTCTACTATCGCTTCGTGAGTGTTCATGCATGGCTGCCTGAGAGGGGTCGCCACGGTTCGAAAACGTTCTTAGCAAAAATTATCTGGAAGATTTCAGTATTCTAAGTTGCTGCATACGATATAGCCACGTTCATGTATGTTGGCAAAAGTAAGGACTTGTCGCATTTCATTTATGACTACCCTCGTTCATTAAAAGTATTTTACTGATTTTTTACTTTTTTAACCCTTAAAAAAGTCGATTTGAAGAGGATCCGTGCATAGTATAAGACCCTCCACAGATGTTGTTGATTAGGTTTTCAAGCTGAAAAGCCTTTAACTCAGATCAACAACATAACTGGAATGAGCACTATTTTGGCAAGATGTCGTCAGTTTCATCATTGAGCTTCATCTGTTGCTTCAAGTACCAAAAGATTTGCGAGGACTTATCTAGGGTACCCTGCAGCTGCAGCTGTACCCACGACAAAAATCTCCTAGAATTTGACGCATGTGTAAAGAGCTTAATGGATGGTGCGCACGATATCTAAGAAGAGTCCGCTTCATTCTACCAAACGTGCCCAACAACAACAAAGTTTATTTTCTCCTCCTGGTAATGTATGGTAATAGCTGTGAACTCAGCTAAGAAAAGAAGCCGTTATGCTTTTACTTCAGAGAGCTGCATTAAAAAGAATGATGACAAATTGCATCTATCCCCAGAAAGAAAGAAGTAAACGAGCAGCATGAAGCCTGTTGGAATATTGATTCTCGCGAACGCTGCCCTAGAAAATGTGTCTCGGAGGCTGCCACGAGGTTTTCGAGAGACGTCACCCTCAGCTTGTCCTTCTTCGCCACGAATGAAAAAAATCTTGTCTCAATAGGATCGGTCGATACGTCGAAGAAAAAAGTATTTTCGTGCCTGTAGAAGGTACGCATAACTAGAGGAAAATGTCTTCCTAGTAAAGCTAAAAAAGACTCATTCAGCAGCCACCAGGTATGGTACAGCAAAGGGTTGGGTCAACACCAAGCTGAAGGAGCAGCCATGTAAAGTGATCGCTGAATTGCACTTAGCTGGCGATGACGCCAAAATGATCATCTTGGCTTACAAGAAATTTGAACCCTTGGGCGGGCCTGAAGTTCCACAAGGTCCAATCCCGCCGTTTCAAGGATCCCACATGCAGCGAGGTGGTCCATGATCAGGGGGATGATTGGCAGAGCCGTGAAATAGAACCTGGGGACCGTGTCCCCGACCAGGGGAAGGTGTCATCTCACCACAATGATGTTAGCGATCAAACTGGAGCAGAGGAAGAAGCAGGGGCAGATTTGCGAGGTCAATCCAGGGGTTATAAAGCTGTTCTCCGACGAATCTATCTTCACAGCGGATGGCGCCTACAGCATCCAGAATGACCGCTGGCTAACTGAGGATAAGTCCTCTGTCCCCCTGTCATGAAAACCAGGACACGTGCCAAAATTATGGTCTTTGGCCTCATTGCTGGCCAAGGCCAAGGTCATGCCAGCCCACACCTTCTCTTCCACCATTCAGTTGAATGCAAATGCCGCCCGGTGTGTGGACCTCCAGAAGAAAGAAGTATATGGCTGACCGCCATATACCCCCTGGACACCATTTTCACATGGATCAAGTACTCTGCTCCGCTGCATGAGTCCAAAAAGTTAATGATGCCTCAACAATACATTCAAGGTTGTGATGAAGCCTACTGGTTGTGGTCTGAGTTGAGGAGAGAGGTCGACAGGGAGCCTTTATCACGACCTTGGCTGTCTGAATCGTCTGCCAGGAAAGCCTGTTCTACATCAGCCACATAAAGTCCACCATCAAGGTCGAAGACAGCGATATTGAGAAATTTTCAAGACAGAATTGCAATTGCTCTGGGTTTGCCGCATCTTGTGCCATATGTCCAATTGGCACATTTGGGGTGGGTGGTTCTGTGAGATTCACCTTTTTTCACCGAGTCAAAGTGATTAAGAAGATGCAGCCAAATTGTCGTATTTGTTGTTATGAGATACGGAGCTTTATACCACTGAGGTTAAAGTCGCCCATGACAGGTACTGCTTGCTTGGTTGGCTGAAATCAGCTCAATTTAGTGTAACAACATTACAGTTGAGTGGAGTTCAAGTCTCAAACTGATTTGTTGCGCTAACGTCAGGGGCTTATTTCATGGCAGGTCACTGGGTTTCAGGCAGTCAGTCAAAAACAAATGTCAAGAGAGCTGGACACTGCACTTGTTTCGCCCAGGCAATTTAATGACCAGCAATTCCCCTATTGACAGACTTCAGATAAGGAATGTACCACGAGGGTATGTGGTATATTTTTGTGCCGCTCTATGTGATGAAAACTACAATGATAAACTTAGGTTACTAAGGCCTTGGGCCTTCCAACTGCGCAACTAGGCGTAGCTGTAACTCTAACAAAATTCTGCTTTTGCAACCAGTGCGCATTTTGCTTGCGTGCCCCAGCATGTGCAGCATCTACCGTACGGGTCACAAAACCCCGCAACATTATTTGTGACCCGTACTGTATTAGACTCCAAAGTAGGTACTGTGACAGAGCAGTACAAGGACAGTACTCATTGTCGCAACTGCTCTTTGTAAAATAGTGCAGCTTAGGAGAAAACGCTGAGCAAATCTGGAAGATTCACGAACACTTTTGAGCTTGACTGTGTGTCTGAGAGAGACGGTAGATGTCATCAATATATGATAGTGAGAATTAGATTCCTCCGTGTCAATTTGGTGTGAGGCAAGCCTCGAAACTCCCAATTTTGCTGCCGTGATGCCGCAAGTGCCTCCGAAACAAGTTGTACATCAAGTGCAGAGGACTCCGCTAACAGTGACACACGATTTAGTGACACTTCATTTACAGTGACCAAAATGATTGATCAACGTATCCTGGCGACTTAAATGGACCTTCTGCCGATGATCCAATGATTGATCACAACTTGAATTCGACTGTAAAAGGGACATTCGTCACAAAGAAAGAAGAGCGTACGATCTTTTTTTGTCGTATTGGTTCTGGGATGGGAGCTCAGAAAAAAACGAAGAGTCAATGGTTTTATCATTCAGGCGAGGTTTCTTTTTTTTTCTTTTTTAAGATACAAAAGTAACTCATCATATACAAATCACAAAATCGGGGAGTGGGTGACATTGGTAGCTACTGCGAAGTAGTCACCATCCCTTAGCTGTCTAGTTGTAGCCAAGTAACAAATGTCCATTTTGGGGTGCAAACGACTATTTTAGGCCGCACAAAAATGTATCTTGTTGCAAAAAAGCACTGATTAGAGTAGCTATCATCGGCTTAAAGGGTGCAACTTATTAAACGTGCCAGGTAATCGGTTTTGATGCGTGAAAAATCTTTCTCCAACATTAATGGCTTAGAGACGTCTTCTCTTGCGGAGGCAGCGTTGCCATTAGGACGCCCACCGTTCAGTGAGCTCCTCATGTGATGAGGTTGTGAATTGGTCCTCCCAGGGAGTGTCGTAATAAGCTGAGTCCACTGTATCACACTGCGCAGTACGTGTATATCAACGGTGCGCTACGAGTAATGCGTCATCACTTTATTGGCGCCACTGACAATTGTATATGAATAACTCGGCCCTGATTCAGATATTCCATTTACTTGGAAAAATTTTGCGCTGAATACGTCACTGCACAGTCATGGACAGGAGGTGTGTATGTGTATGTGGGGGAGGGGGCCTGCCTGCCTGTCCGCGACAGACGCCCAGCTTGTGCGCGGCCGAGCGCATGGTGAGCGTGGTGATCACGGAGCGTAAGGTGAGCTGGCGAGTAAGGTGAGCTGGCGAGGGCTATTTGTACGTTTGCCAGACAAGCACACACACAACGCTTCGATTTACGGCTTTTGCGGGTCCGATTTGAGCACGTGATGATAAAATCGATCGTAATCCCAAAATTTTGCGTGAAGGTATTCGTCAATAGCTATAAACGATGGGAGCAGGAGAGACAGACGAGATGAAGAGTTGCCACAGTCTGACCAGGAAGTATCGCATACTTGAAACTTCACTGCAAACATTGCTACATAGAAACATTTTCAACAGCAAAGACAAAACTTTAAGAATGCGAATGCGGGTGTGGATGCGGACCAGATGCGCTACATGGAGTGCATGGACAACACGAAGTGCATGGACCATGCGAAGTGCGAGGCGAAATGTAACACAAACCGAAATAGCTCTTCATAGATTTCGGCAAAGCTTCGGCAAAGCTTCGGCAAAGCTGGATAGAGCTTCAGTTGAAGGAAAAAACTGGAAGTGTATGCCAATAGATTTGTCCGCTCTGATTTTGACACCAAATTCTTTGTGTCTCTCATTGGGTTCGTCAAAAGACATGCATAATGCAAGTGAAAAGTTGCTTCCATTTTTATCGATGCCATCTTTTGTGTGTGTCCCATAGGTGCCATTTGGTATCTCAATCAGTTAGTACATTTGTCGTTGAGCTAGACCAAATGGCAGAGCTCTCAATGGCATTTCGACAGAGTCTTTGGTGTGATGAGGTTTCTGGAGCAATTTTTTGTCACTTGAGCCACGTTAACGTCATAATAATCAAAACCTTAATATATATAATAATCAAAGCTTGGCACTTACCTAAAAAATGCACTTAAACGTTAACAACATATCTTAACAGTCCAATGGTGGATGACAGCAGGAACAGAGTTAGTAGCACGCACGGGAGCACCACCACTTGTATGAGGTCATGGACAAAGCCTTGATTGTCACAGAGAGCTCAAATCAGTCTGTCTCAACTCGGACGGACACAAAACGCTTCATATTTTTGCCATTCTTCCTACCCAACAAAGTGGGGAGCTCGTAAGCGCTGGTATGTAACATGTTCTTCAAAAAGCAAAAAAATGAAAATGGGGGTGGGTGAGTTACAAATCGTTTCACTCTGACATGCAAATCCTCAAAAATCATAACTTTTGAGAACCCTTAACTCGGATTTGCAGCGAGTCTAGCCGTAAATGTCTGCAACCTGGACGTAAAATTTGAAATCAATCAGAGATACCTTTACTACGTAGCGTTTTTGGACGAGAAAAAGTCAGTTTTACTGCACTGCAGAGCTAAATAAGTCAAACGGGATTGGACAATTAAAGCGAAAGATGGGCACCTAAAGCTGAGAATACTGAGCTCAAATTTTATTTAGATGGAGACAGAAGGCAAAAAAGGCTCGCTCCACATCTGAGATCAATCAAACGTACTCGTGGGTACATAGCATTTTTGGAGTCACACATTCAGACAGTCCTACTGTACTGTGCTACTGTAGTGACTACTGAACACGTGACTTCAAAAATGCTACGTACTAGAAGTACGTCTGAGTGATCTCAGATGTGGAACGACTCACTCTTTCTGCACATATCTCCTGTTTGTACCTAAGATTTGAGCTCAATCAGATGTACTTTTAGTACTATGGTTTTAAGTCTTGTACATCAACTTTCACACGGTCATTTTCTGTTTTTCTTAAAATACATTGTTGGCCTCTGAATCCATTCTCACCATGCCTGACTCAATGTTAATACCACAGAAAGTCCCGCCTCACAGCTCAATGCGGATGCCCTGAAACTGTCTCATTTACATACTTGCATATCAAACTGAGGCGCAGTGTAATACAGCAGAACGATATACAGACCTCGGTGTCAGGGACAAAGACAGCTTACGAATGAAACGTTGGCATTGTAAGGTGAGGTTAGCAGGGAGTGCACGCAAAATGCATAAAGGACTATTTCCTAATATAAGATGCTTTTAAAAACTGATGACTTTCATATGTATCTGACTTTTTCTTTGCAACTGATGATGGAGCACTGCCTTCAGAAGTGCAATGAATGACACCAAGCTGATCCAAGACAACTGGCTGGTGTGATCGTTACACATGCACATACGAAGTTTCATGAAATTTGAAGTATCTGAACCAACGTTGTGAGTAAATTTTAGGTTCATGACCTTTTTTGTTGCACAATATAATGGCTGTTGTTCATCGCTTACAACACTAGCCTCGACTTGCACTTGCTTCATTCTCAGCTGGTCAGGAGAGCTCAGCCAGAGAGGCAGCTATGCTGAGGTGACATGCACAGCTCGTTTTCATTAGCAATGGATAGTACAGTTGCCACGAGGCAAATGAAATATGAGCTTGAGATGTCTATGTGGTTTGTGGCACTGCTCCTTGTACGTACAGTAGACAGAGGTGCTACAGAGTCTCTACAGTTGAACAAAACTGGGGTCATTCCTCACAGTTCCAACTCAACAAGACAGCTACAGTAGCTGAAAAGATTTCACTGCGGACACATCTCACCATGGATAAGTCTGAAATTATGAAGGACCCCATCCCAGCTTTTAAATAAATGAATTAATTCTAGGTGGCAAAGCCTTTTACAAAATACGAGTTTGACTGCTTTCTGGTAGCTAATTTCCCAAATACTTACTGGTGTGTGAGGAAGGCTTGCAGTCTCTGTTAGTTTTGCAGGAGGGCCGAGTGGAGCAGAGCTAAGAAGTCTGGATCTTGCAAACTTTCAATGTTCTGACAAGGGCTATGCCATGAAACTTTCTGCTGCAAAACATCAGGGAGAGATCCGGACACCTACATTTCTCATACCTTTTAATCATGAGTCACCTAAGTACCGCATGGCTACAAAAGTTGACAACTACTTTGAAAAGCTGAAGATTTGATTTGGAGGAGAGCTGCCCAAACCAGTGCCTGTGTTTTTTGGCATGAAGAGGGAGAAGTCTGGTTTCATCAGACAAGCCATGGGCCAGAACTATCAGTCACAGATCGGAAAGGATGTGGCAGAATTCTTAGGACAGGAAAATACATCAGAATACAAAGGTGAAAAATTGTGATATTTCTCCTGCTTCTTTAAATATTCTACCATTGCTTCATATGTTACTCCTTGAGAAGCAGGTGGAGAACCTGTGAAGGCAGTTGAGCGCCACCGGTTCAGGCCCAGACCAAGGAGTCAAACGAGTTTCTATGCTGTCATTCGTACATGCACGAGGGCCTTTCAGCAACTCCGTCTGATCTACAAAACTGGCTATTGCTTTGCATAGGCAGAGCTCTGCGCCGTCACTATGGCGACGGCCAAACGTAACAGTGCCGTATTCTTCCTTGCAATGGAGTGAGTACGGCAAGAGAAGGCTTCCCATTCTGAACTACCTCCGGGATAGCCAAAGTCATCGAGACTGAGACGAGGGTGAGGATCCTCAAGGTAGTCCGCATTTTTTCCACTCCCACCGCTGGCCTGGAAGCCGTTCTGGATGTCATGCTACTTGATCTGGCGTGATTGGCGGCAGATCAGGCGCCAGGCGCCAGATCATGATCATGATACGTGATTGGAGAACGCCCAATGCGTGGTGGCTCAGGCGGCCTTCAGCGTCTGGGGAGAAACCAGAGCAGATAGGATGTCATTGGCCGTGAGTGAGTCGCATTGGCAAGGCCTTGGAAAGGAGGGCAGAGAAAGTTGGGCACACTGGTGGACTTACTATGCCAGGCGCTGTGGTCTGCTAAGCGCTTAGATGTTTGCCACTGACCAGAGCAGAAGAACCAACCCAGGGTTACTCCTTTCTTCTGCTTGGGCATCAATCCCAAGGGGGGACCCCAGTAACAAACAAACAAACAAACAACGGAAACGTTATATGTCAATATTTCTTGCAAACTTTTATATACCACGCAAATGAAATAAATGCATCCAACATCGTGTTTTCACATCCTACGCATTCAGTACATTATCGAGAGCACGTATTTCGTTTGCCTTGTGGTAATGCATTGATGTTAGGGTAGATGTTCACCCGACCTGTTGGTCACACAACCTCGACCGCTGACCTCTGACAAGCAGGCCTGGCTGGCTGAAGGGGTCAAGATTGAGCAAAACCTCTTGCAGTACGGGGAAGGAAGGTGCACACGTGGCCCGCTGACCTCAGGCAGAACAATAAGAGGAGAGAAAAATCAATAATAAAGTGACTTATTCGGCTGGCTTTTTTGCCACCGTATCAGGTCATCAGCTTGAGTCGTCCACCTTCATGAAACAAAGCTCTGTAAGGACTTGGACCCACTGAGAGAATCGACTGGTGAGCGCATGGGTGACATGGAGTGCACGAAGAGTGCAGAGCGCATGAATGGCAGCACTGAGCAGCAGACAACTTGGTTGAAATGGAGAGGATCGAGGCATGGAGCGTGGAGTGCAAGGAGGATGGCATGGAGTGGGAGGATGACACGGAATGGGTGACCAACAGTGAAGATGTGGGTGATGCTGAGTGCATGGATGACAGGAAGTGCATGGCCGACATGGAGTGCGCCGATGGTTTCACATCAATTTGGCCTTAAAACAGGTTCAAAATCGACCTCCAACCTCGCAGGCAAGCTTGGAGGGTGCGTCTGGCCTGCCACTCAAATTCATATTATAACGACAGCGGACCTGGAGCGGCCAACTATAGGTAATCTCTGCTGGTCTGGTCGAAATCCTAATATGTGTGGTACCATTACAACAGCACTCTAATTTCAGGGCACAGTATTTGAGACACTGGTACAGAAGGAACAATACTGTACGTTGGGCTTAAGAATATCTGAAGGAACAGAGTTTTTCTTAACTTGGTCATGACAAGAATATCCGAGAACAAAATGCAAGTTCCATCATCAATCTTTGATCATGAGAATTATTTGCGACACATGTTCTTGTCGTTTCTTCCAGGGCAGCTGCTGATTTTTGCAGTCAACTCGATCAGAAACTTGTCCAAATTGTCATGTGCTTCGGAAAGATGCAGACATTACGCCCAATTTTTAGGCAGAACCCCATTTTTCTCCCCCGCTTAGAAAGCACACAAGATTTATCCGGTGAATCAGTGAAAACGCACGTTTGATGATGTCCTGGGACAGCTTGTGTAATACTACAAGTAGGTCTCGCAATGTTGAGTCAGTACCTAACAAACAATCGAAAACATATAATGCCCCTTCAAGGGAGCCCATAAGTTTATATTAAGAATTCAGAAAAAAATGAGAAAATGAAGAGTGAAGTGCAACAGGCAGTGAAATAATAAATGGCGATAAAATTGCAATGAGGGACAAAAAATGAAGAAAGCCCCCCTAAGAAATCATTTTCGTCACCTGAATTGTCTGATTAGCAGCCTGAATGCATCTAAAATTCCGAGGCCCAACATAAGTAAGCAAGAGTACGAAGATCAAGTTACTGGAAGGGGGGGAGACCCAACTTGGGTAAATTCAGACCAACGTGTTTGTGTATCTAGGAGCGCATTTCCCTCGCCTTCCTATTGCAAGATAAAGCTTGCAAAACGTACTACAGAGCAAGCAACGTCTAAGACAGGATTAAAAACTAGAGACTTAATGTGCTGAGTAGTAACCCGAACACCTTCGCAGGCTGAAAGGGGGAGTTGAAGGGTGAAATGAACAATTTCGTGACTGCTGTAGTTGTGAACCGATGCTACCAATGTACACGTATGTCTTCATTTGATAAACAAGACAGAAAAAATGGCATCTCTAAAGATACAGTGTTAACAACTTGTGCACTTTTCTGTCATGTTTATAAAATAAAGCGAGAAATTGCTTTCTTCCCACGGGTCCTCGCGTCACTTAACAACCACAGAAGTTCTGAAATTGTTCATTTTACCCTTTTATGGGCCCGTCCATGTTGAGTTTTGACGTAATAGAAATTCGTGGTGCATGAAATAAAACCTCGTACGGATAACAAGCCTTAAAATATAAATGTTGAAAATGCAGTGACGATTCGTCATTCCACCTGTTGCCTACTGTGTCCCTGGTAGGAACCATGCGGAATGTCATTTGGCGGCAATAACGAACATTTGATGCATGCTAAGGTATACACGAGGTGCTGACAAAAAGTTATTTTATGCAAAACAAAAAAAGACTATTTCTTCGGAAAAAAATAAGTAGGCCTTTTTTTCACGCACGCATTTTCCGAGGGGAGGGGAGGTTGTTTGTGCCACGAGTGCGAAACACGAGTGGCAAAAAGCGGCCTTCCTGACCCGACCGAAAATGCGTAAGTGATAAAAAGATCCTTTTTTTTTTTTGAAGATGGGATTCTCTTTGAAAAATCCACTTTTTCAAGCGCAAAACTAAGTAGAAAATGCGTGAAAAAAGTTACTTTTTTGCAAGTGAAAAAAGTTACTTTTTTCACGCAGTTTCGCGTTAGAAAATGTGGATTCTTCAAAGAAAAATCCTTAACGACCATTTTGTAATTTCACCAATTCTTCAATTTTTTTTACAATTTTTCAGGACCAAATCAGAAAAGAAATAGCACAGGATTTCTTTGTAGTTGCGTTGCCGGTTCACACTGCACCGTTGTGAGGAGGCTTTGGATGGTTTTGAGTCTGGCAGCCGTGAGCACGTCCCCTTGACTCACAGGGTTGAGGTCAAGCGTTAGAGTCCGTGGACCCACGCGTGGACCTCGCGTACAGCTTCTGGGTGGTCCATTCACATTTGTGTAGCACACGGCCCTAGTGACTTAGATACGTCAGCCATACTGGCAACGGACAACGTTGTTTCTTCCACCATCACGATAATATCGGGACAATTTCAGCAGTTTCTTTGAAAAAACTACAGTAGCCGTACCAGTCAAGTTGATTGCCGTGATTTACTGTAACTCAAATGTTGTTACAGACCTCTGCAAAAGTTATTTCCGCGGAAAGAAACTGAGTGCACATGCTGTAATGTACATTTTTCGGTGGAATCTTCACATGGAATGTGTTCTTCAGACAGTGAAACATAACTTCGAGTATATGAGTTCGCTGTTTTAAGTGCCCGTGGTGACACTAGAGCACTCAAACTGTGGCAACCCATATATTAGCCTATGATGGGTAGGGGGGGGGGGGAATTGCATGTCAAGAAAACTCGATCTGACACTGAGGGGACAAAAGCTCTCCTGGCAGAATACTACACAATGGCTCCTGTTGTGGCCCCATTCTAAGGAGCGTAGATGCTGTTGTGTGGTACAGTCAGCTCTCAATTGCAACTCATTGGTTGTCAGTATGAGGTTGCACAAATCAAAATATGGCAATAATTGAATTCTAAACTTGTAGAACAAAAAGGAAGTATTGCCATCAATGTGTTGCAAAAATTGAGAGTTTTCTGTTCTAAGTTGCTTGTGCGTCTTCATCCCCTCTGGTCACCTGGACAATTGTGATCACTGTCTGATCGAGTTGTCTTTGCGGTGCTCTCTCCCCACACTCGCCACAGAAAGCATTGACGTACGGAAAAGGGGGTCCCACGGGTTATGTAAGGGAGTTTAGGAGTCCCCCTCCCCCAGATTCAGAGGACTGGGGGTGGGGGGGGAGGGGGAACCCCCCAAAATTTCTGCACTTCGCACTACAAAAAGTGGCCAAAAAGTGGGTTGCCAGAACAGTGGGTTGCCACAGTTTGAACACTGGAGCTCAAAATGGGGGGGGGGGGGGAATCATGCAGTAGTTCACTGTGGTGCATCTTAGCAATTACTGTCTGGACAACTCATTTACGTGAAAATTCCACTTGGAAATGTTTCCATACAGCCTATGCACTTAATTTCTTCTTGTGGAAACTACTTACGCTGAGATGTGTATAACAGCTTTTGAGGTCAGGAGCAACAGCACTTTTGCAAAGAATGCCTGTTATAGCGAGACAGATTGAGAAAATCTGTTGCCTTAATATCCGCTATAACAAGACTTGACCGTACAGCATAGCAATTTGTGACTTAATAGTCTCCCAGTCCGGAGGTGAGCAGGAAAAGGAAGACATTGAAGGCTTTTTTTGTCCAGTTCAGGCGTAGGCGTTCTGCGCCTTATTTTTCCAGGTTGGTGTCCATGAGACAAAGTTCCCAATCGTTGCTCTACCGACAGAATTCAAATATGGAGCAGTTTGCCATAACCTGGAACAACCTAAAAACTTTTGACAATAGATCTTGGACACACGTACTAATTATGCTAAAGCAAAGTTCTCTGTAAAAAATAAGATAACACTACCTTGGCCTAGATGGTTTTATAAGTTAGATGGGGCTGTACCGAGACCTCTCTCATTCATAGCTTTGCACCCCTTAAGTGCGCTGCAGGGTGCAATCTTTAATTTTACGGACATTAATCAATGCTTCGCCTGACTCTATCTTGAGGTGAGTTTTATATCACATTAATAAACAAGTATGTTTGAAATACATTCGACACCCAATTTAAAGATATCTTCTGTCAGCACCAAACTTATTGTTCAGTTGGATTTATTGCTTAAGTGGGTTGTCCAAAAAACCCTGTCACAAATGTAGTTGACAGGAGGCTGTCACTGTTCCAACAAGTCAAACGGCAAAATAGGCTTTATATAAGAAAGTTGGTGATGTACTTTTGGACAAGGGAATCACTTGTTTCCATGATGCAGTTGTTTTCAATTGTCCTTAGGCTCTCATTGACAGATTCCTTAAACGCTTGCTGCAGGCAGAATGCGCAAACCTTGACTGAAGCTTTGACTCAACCTGGTCATTCAGATTGGTGGGTACTCGAGAAAACTCAGACAGTTTTGTTGTGTTGGTTGCTGACCATGAGTGTGCTCTTGTGATGTGCACAATATCACAAAGTGATCAGGTGAGATGATAGAAATATCACTAAGTTGTGTTCTCACAATGGTCTAATATCATTACATTGGGTATTGTTTTGAAGTGAAAAACTGGTCATCATCAAAATTGTCACTAACTTGATGATTATCCTTAAATTGAGTATCATCAAATCATGTGTCGACTGCATCGGCATCATATTCCCTCGGTATTTTTCAACGTCAGTCATAAAATGAGGCCTCTGGAGGAAGATTGGCTGAGGATATTAGCTCTGATTGACATACACATTAGTATCAAGACTACCTATGATGTTGTCAGTGTATCCTGTGAGACTGTGTAAAATGTAAAAAAGGGCAAAAACAACAGCCAAAGCCTTGCCAGAAAGCCAGGGTCCAAAACCAAGGTCCAGAGATGCAATCATGCCTTGGGCGAAACTCTCACAGAGAATGCCAGAGAACCCAGTCTGATCAATGTGGAAGCATGCCAGAGAGACGGGGGTGTCAGATCATTAGAAGTGTGTTGCGGAAGATGGGTCTGAGGAGCTTCACCCGGAAGAAGCAGCAATTGATAGCAGGAAAAGCAAGGGAAAGGAGGCTTCACAGGTGCATCAAGATCCTACATTATCAAAAAGAAGGCATCAAGAGTAAAGAGCCTCTCTGGTAAGAAGCCATTCGCTACTGATCGGTCTAGTAACAGCCAAAATGACTGGTGAATGGCCATCGCCTGGTCCAACATCAAAGGAATCAATGTGAAAGAACACCCACATCTTGGTACTCAGCATACTGGCCAGTGACGGCAGTCACACGCCACCAATTTTCGAGCGGCAGGAGAAATGCAATGCTGCTGTCTAATACCAGCTCCCCCAGTGCGAGATGGCTGAAGGAGACCTGCCACGTGGGCAGTTATGTATTTCAACAGGGTGGTGCTTCCACGCACGGTGCCAACAAGATTCAAAGTGTCTGTCAGAAAACTTTTGCCCATTTCTGGTCAAAGGGAAGGTGGCCCCTGTTGTCACTGGCTCTGAACCAGACTACTTTTGGTGAAGCGTTGTAGACAAAGATGTCAATTCGACCTTTCACGTGAATCTTGACTCCCTCCACAAAATGGTCAGCAAGGTCTGGGATACATACCCCCGTAGCCTCCATTGGCAGGCCTGAAGGAAGCACATTGAGGCTTTGATCAAGGCTGAAGATGGCTGTTAGTTCAAGAAATAAACTGTGTGCCCAGTGATGGTGAAGAAATTGGTGTCATTATCTATGATGATATTATATCAAATGAAAGCCATTAGGTACTCAAATGAGTAAAATTTCCGATCGCACCTTTACAAAAAAACTGGTAATATCAATCCCTCAGTTCAGCGCTCCCTGAAAGAGGTCGTCGATAGTAGAGCAAAAGTCCTATGCAGTGCATTGTTCTACATCGTATTTTTCTACAACCTCCTCCATAAAACTGAAGAAGAATTTTCGTTTAGTGTGCCAAGAGTGTACTAATCACACTTATTTGAGTCATGGACACTCCTAGCGATAAAATTCTCAGCCCATCGATCCCGATATCACTGCGTAGACAGTTTGCGTTGTGTCATGGCAAGTCAGTTTGAATAGGAAGCTCAATGGTACACATTTTGTACAAAATCTCTATTATAGCAGTGTTGAAAGAACACTGAATGAATGGTTTCATCGCTCAAGGAAGTGCGTGGCTTTGTGACAATGAGCTTTGCCGAGCTAAAGCATCATCGAGCTGCAGTTCAGGGTGGTGCAGGTCCTTTTTAAAGCTGTTTTACAGTGCTTTCAAAAGGACCATATCTTTCTTTCCATGGTTGGTTGTTGAATGTCATATGCTTTATATTTGAGTAGACCAATATTTTAATCTCTTTCTGTGCGCTATATTTGTTGCAAGACTTTATTTGAACCCAGTGCAGTCAAATGGAATGAGAAAATAATGTGTTTTTGGGTCCCTTCTCTGCCTTCTAAGTTTTATATATATGCGGTACACAAGGAAGGAACAACATTTAAAGTTTGATGTGGACCTGCTTGGTTACTTTCTAGATGCGAAACAGAAGCACTGCAATCAAATAGAACTAAAAAAAACTGTGTTGAGCTTTGCCTCACGATCTTCCAAAGCTAAACTCATCTTGTTATGAACTGAACTCATGTAGAAAAATTTGTGCAGGAGAGGGGGATTAGCATTTTTTTACAGGGAGTAATGATGACCAGTAGCGGCCATTTTCTAGATTGTGCCACATGTTTTAACTAAATCTGAACTATTTTGAATACTTATATTTTCTTGTGTTTTGATGAAGGGAGGACTCTCAGAGCATCGTAAACGAGCTGCTGAGAAAAAACGAAACCCAACAAAAGCACCTTCCGGACGTTCTTAGGCATGACTGAGTGTAACAAACAAGCATCTGTTTTGGCAATGCTTGCGCGCATTGTGCGACTGTGGCTGCTCCAGTGCCACAATTTACGCTCTCAAAAGCACAAGGTTCAGCTGAACGTCCTTAAATTTATTCCTACTAAATAACTAAAACTCAATTTTTGGCATAATGGCAAGCAGTGTGTTTGGGATGCTCAGATTGCCAGCAATTCCAGGGGGTCCATTTCTGAACAATTCTAAGATCCATCGATTAAAGTCTTGTCAGGACAGTCATGGCCAAGTCATGAGCTGTTGCTGGTGATGGAAATGAGCAACTTGTTTAAGCTTGAGACAAAATCAAGCCAAGCCAAGCTTGGTTGCATCAACAACCACCAGTCCATCAATATCGGAAGTTTACAGGGCACCTGCAGATTTGAACCAACATGTAAAAGACAAGAACAGTTCCCCACTTGGGAAAGTCAGAGTGGTATCGTTCGAGTAACTTGAACGTTGTAACCTTCAGTGTCCTGTTTTCTGACAAGAATACCTTCACCTTACAAGGAAAATTGAAGACTGTACTTGACTCGAAAAATTGAATTTGACTGCTCTTAAACTTTAGACGATATTAGGTGAGTGGATTTTAGGATGGCAAACTCCGAAGACTCCTAAAGGTAGGATGACCCTATAGTCTTATCCCTAACTTGAGTTACGTACGAACTTATCTTCCAAAAAACCAGCCACTGACCTCGACTAGCTCGTTAGAGGCCATGAGCTTGAGTACAGGACAAGCCTCTCTCCAGACTGCCCTGCAGCCGAATGAGTGAGCCAGCCTGATAGGGTGGACAAGTGTCATCTGCATGGCTAGACACTGTTGCCTCCAATGCCCCTAGGGGCATGTCCGCCACACAGCAGATAATGGAGGGGTGTGAAACCTCCCCATGGGACTCCAGAGGAGGTTGGCAGAGGTCATCATATTTCACTGGACGCTCAGTGGCCACTCACTCATGAAGGAAGTGATCCACTTTTAGGCGTTGCTAGGCTGTACTGTCCATCGAGAACGTGCTGCTTTTCTGGTCAAGAAAACTGCTCTGTTCGGCTTTCAATTAAGTGGCCGTCTGCACCTACATCTTTGCCAGTGGTTTGCAGGTCATTGAAGTAAAACTGTTCCTCATCCCCAAACATATGGAGGCGGATGAGGTCACCCTGAACCTCGGAGGTCGCGGAGGGCACAATCAAGATTGCAACCAAGCCAACATCGCAGCTAATCTCACAATCTCCCATCTATGCGCGCTTATAGGTTGGTCACGTGGAGCAGGCCACACTTTGGGACCGCTCAAGGTTCAAGTTGCCTGGGACCCTCTTTTTACACCGGGAGTCGCATGGGAGAGTCAAATTAGGGGAAGAGGGTCCTCCAGGCGGGTTACTTTAGTACCCAAATTCAAAACTTCCTATCTCGGGCACAAGGAAGCCTCGGATGAAGAAAGTTCATAATATCACGTTGTTCACGAACACCCACCCACCCCCGAAAAGGGAAAGCGTCACAGGTGAGCTCTGATGGTACCAGATGGCCGTTCTTGCCACCAAGTACAGGTGTTTTTGAGCGATATGGACATGGCTTGGCTGCAAGAATTGGAATTTGTGTAGTACTTATACGCGATCCTCTTGATATGTATTTGGCCGATTTTGGAAATGGACTCCACCCAGTCAGGTTGACTACAGCTGTACCCCCGTTACGTCAGCTGACAAGATTTTCGCGTTTGTAGCTCCCTCGAGCATTCTACTCCTTTCCCTTTCCCCTGGTCTCAGTTCATCCATGCTCACTTGCAGGTTTGTTGTTGTCACTCAGATGAGATACGAGCTTCATGAGGAGGCTTCGTACAAAGAAATAGGGGGTCTTTCAGATCGATCGAGCTGATCAAGCAGTGCAAAAGCTCCACCCAAACTCTTATCAGATGAAAACGAGACACTCCATCTTATCTCAGAAGGAAGAACGACGAGTACTGTAGAGAGTTATTATTAGCAGGACTCAATCTTGCGCAATTCTTGTCAGACCCAAAAGGGATGATCGACCAACAGCATATTCCAAAAGTACTATCCACAGCAGTGTTAGGCAACTCCAACGGCTTCGTCGACACTATTGCGCTTGTATAAGCACAGTTTAGAGTCTACTGAATCCCCGCGTGCGTCGAAGTGGAGAAAAAAAATGGATTACGGCCGGAAATGTTGTGCACGAAAAAAAAAGACAATGAAGCAAATCTTATGGTAGCGCACAAAAGATCGCAGTATCCCATCTTAATCGCTGTCTATCTTTGAGTGCAAATAAATATTGCTATCAGACTGTGCGTGTCGACCGTAGGACCGGCAGCAGACGAGCGTACGTGGGCCAAGTTACGCAAGTTGAGGTGAAGCTCGAACTAGGGAGATTTGCAATCGAAGAGGAGTTGAAAAACGAGAAACCCTGTACCTGCGGGTGGAATCCTTGGTGAATGATTGAGACTGAGTATTTCTGAAAAGTGAGGCTACTGCACCATATCCAAAGTGAACTTACAGAGGGCCGTTGAGACTGGAGGAGGCTGCATTGAGGCCAAAACTGTCTCTTGATTAAGTTCAGGGACCATACATATTATGAATGTTACGGAGCAGAGGGGTGATATTACCTACCAAAGTATTTTCAGGCCTAAATTCGTAATTTCTTTGAAAGTCGCATTACAATGTCGATAGTTTCTTACCTACTGTCAGGGTTGGGTTTCAGCTGAGTTGAGGAATTGTCCTTTTTTTCATCACATCCTAAAGTCAGGGATTTTAACTAAGATTTGGCTCTTACTACCAGAGCATTAAAATCCTATCCTCCGGTTTCAAAATCGAGCAAACTATCATGGCACGTTTTAATAATACGTAGACTATCTGCCGAAAGATCCCTGTTTCGGCCAAAGCATGAATTGAATCAGTTACTCCTTGAAGCATGGTCAGAAACACGTGGACCAGGGTCCAGTTATCCAAATCTGAAAGGTGTCACGGAACCCAAAGTCATTGCAACTAACGTTGCTGGAACAAATGTCTGAGAAGATTGCGTGAGGGAAACCTTTGCAAAACATCAAAAGCCTTGGAACTGTATCGTTCCTCAGGCTCAGGAGGGATGAGATGACAGGCTTAGAATAATGAAGAGATGTTGGGGGAAACCCTGTCAAGATTCTGATTGCAGACAGGTTTATTCCCGGCTACCCTTATTACTCAGGTAATACATGATCTAGGAATTACCCGGAGTCTATGTGGTCTGTCTGGTCAGACGGGGAAGAGACACCTGAAGTCGGAATGTCTAGACAGACTTGCAATGTCTCCGTCCTCCATGACTTCGGCAAGTTGCCTTCCTTTTCACATGTCTGATAACATGAGCAATATTTCCCGGATGGCTGTGTAGGCCTCCCAAGTCTCTGATGCACAACGTCTCATTAGTAGCTTTGAATAGATTGACCCTATCACGATGGCACTCAATGATGGCAAAGAAATCAAGTGACGGTTTGGATTGACTCATGAATGAACTGGGCTTCTCGAAGTTCAACAGTAAGGTTGTTGCATTTAAGAAAAAGCACTGTGAGACCATCGGTTCATTTGCAACCGCCCTGAATATATCATTCAAGGAGACAAGAATTGCTATAAGAGATTCTTTGCCTCTTGCAGTCGCAACAGAAAAAGAGTAGTACACTGTTAGGAAACAAGTTGATTGATACACTTTTGCAAGGACTAAACAAGTATTTTGCCAGTCAATTCGAGGATCCAGTCCATGAGAAAGCTGCTGCCATTCATCCAAAGTTCAAAGGAACCTGGCTGAAGCGGAAAGAAACTGGACTCTGAGTTGGAGAAAGTGGCTGCAGAAAATGGGTCTCAATCAGGGTCAATGCGAGGAAGTAGCAAGGGCAACAGTTATGTACAAAGTCCTCGGGCAACCTGTGACACTCATAAGCAGAGAGCTGAGCAGCTTCTTCAAACCTGCCAGGTCATCCCATGAGCAATGTCAATTTCAGTTTTGACAGGACTTCGTACATACCCCAAGTGTTTCACTGTACAAAAAAAGGCATTCTGCCCGCACCGCAAGGATGAATCAACGTTGCTGTGTTCCAACCTCCCGATTGTGGAGGCCACAAAAGATGTAAGACACAGGCTCGAAGGTGACCTTCATCAAAGTGCTCAGATCCAAACAAAATAACGCAGAATATGCTTAAACGAAGGCTGTGGGGAGTTTGAAGAGTAACCGTGGAGTATCACGACACCAGACGAATTTTTGGGTATTCGAAGATTGCCCGAATAAGCGTTTTATTCCAATATCCCTTATTCGACTGAGCGTGAACTACTATACTTGGAGAAAGAAATGTCAGTCTCAATGACCAAGGATCAGTGTGCAAACAAAATTTGTTTGCAGTCTTGGCCCTTTTTTTTTTTAGTTTATTTGCAGCTTTTGTGTTTATTCGCAGATTAGACTTTTTCCTCAGCCTAGTTCGTTTTTTTTCTTTTTGCCCATGAACCAGCAAAAATACGCGCAAACTGAAGGAATTCTCTGAAAAAAAAACTGAGCTGGTTTGAGCAGCTCTACGGTCTCATTCTTTCTGGTCTTATTTTTCAAGAAATCGTTTGAAACCCGTCTGAAATACAACTAAAAACTCCCAGGTTTTTTTTCCATTTTTTTCGTCCAGCTCATTTGCAATTTTTTCCACAACTCTATTGGTGTGTACTTGAGCTCTACTCACAGTGTGTTGCACTTACGTGATGCCAATAGCATTAACATTAGACTATTGTTTCCCTCGAACTATAGGCCTTTGTGCGTGCGCGCAGCAACTTTACATGCTATTGATTCTTTCCTTACGCAATCTTCGCACAATCGCATGAGCAGAGAGAAAGGTAGGAAATGGCAAACAGCAAACGCTGCCGCCGTCGTAGACGACCTCGAGACCTCCGAAATTGTCCGTGAGGCTCGAGGACGTGAGTGACTTGCGGGGCCTTGGTGGCCTCCACTAGTGTCGGACGAGGCATGATATGCACGACACAACTTAAACAGGTGGAACCTTGCGGACAAACTTATTCTCGCTTACTTGTGACGCCAAGCGAAAGAGCTTCGGGTCGGCGGAGGTCACGGACTCGTCAGGGTTGTTCCGAGTCGATGTTCACGCCTTTGACGTTGCTTGACGGCAGCAGAAAGCCGTTCTCGCCCTCCGCCGAGGAGCTCGTGCTCCCCTCCTCTGGAGACGACGAAGAGGTTATGTAAGGGTCGTGCGTAACGTCAAAAGTAGTGATGTAGTAATAAGCTCAAATGAATTTCAAGCCAAGCCGAGCTTTTCGTAACTACTCTTTTCATATTGCTACTTTTTTAGCTAGCTTGACAACCTTGCCCAGCCTGTGGCAGAACGTGGAGGTCAGTAGCTTGGTAGAGCCACTCAAACCTTACAATCTCCAAATGGTCAGCCAATGTAGTTCCAGTGTGTCCGAGGCCGAGCAATTATGCTGATAAAACAGGCTCTTCAGGCTCACACGACGAGGCGAGTGACAGAAAATGTGTTTGGTTCTTTTAATTGTTGAAGTAACATAGTTAAAGTCTTATGTGAGAAGTCCTCGATCGTGGTGGCCTTATGCCTGATGCATGGCTGACCCACTGGTAGCAAAGATGGCCTCGATGCGACAGCACAAACTCTTACAGGCATCATTTATGCTAGCCTTGGGTAGGCCTCCAAGATCTCGGTGACACAGGTTGGGGAACTGGTCGACTGAAAAAAGCTTTTTGCAGAGAAAATCTTTATGATGGGTGCTTGCCTTTTCTTCAACCATGACAGAGAATGTTTCCGCCTACTTTTCGCCCTCGAAACCTCTTCAATGAGCTGATGCCTTCTTTGAACAAAGTACTTGAAGCCAAGCTTGGCACTGAATCCTCTGACAATGTCCAGGGACGCAGTGAGCTCATAGGCATGCTGCCAGAGGGAGACCTTGGGGTCAGTGACAATCCTAGACAGGAGCTTCTTAACAAACTCATCATCAGTTACTTGGGAGGTGGTGCCACAGTCAAGATTTCTTTCAGTGCTGTTCCCAGCCCTTGTGGCCATGGTGATGCATAGCAGTGCGGATCCTGATGTCGACGATGTTGGCAACCTCCCTCTGAGGCAAATTTGCATCAAGCAGATTGACACCCTGATTCTCTTTGCTAAGTCACTGTTGATTTAACCTTTGGATATTTCAGTGAGAATTAAGAGTTCAATGTTGTTGCTGTCCAACATTTGTCTGAAAGCACAATCCATCCGCAGAAAGAGAAGCAAATTCAAATTAAAAATAAGTTGTTTTTCCCGTCAATAAGTATAGCTTGTTAACTCAAATACGAGCAATTATGCTAAAAACGTTGCATTTTGAAACTGTTCCGGAGAAGTCTCAGAGCAATATTTTCCCATTTCTTGATTCGTATCATGATTCCACTAAATAATCAGGTCATCCTTGACGTCACCCTCAGTCATATTCATCCATTTCCCACTTCAAGTCTTCAAAGTTTAAAAATTACAATCAGCTAAAGTGACTGGAGCATTGATGAACGGGGCCGCCAAGTTAGGTTAATCCCTGCCACCAAAGTCCTCAGTGACTCCTCTTATGACTTGACTCATGAAATCTTATTTGCCACATTGTGACCGGTTCTCTGCATCTACCCAGCTCGAGTCCCTAGGCAGCCTGATGCAAGGCCGAGCCACATCAAGCCTGGATTCTGATGCTTCGAGTCCATCACTAGTTGCAAGATTCTCCGTGCTGGCACTGTCGCCGCTCTTCCCCTCGACGGCGGCCGGCAACGGACGGGCTCGCCTGGCCGCTCTCGCTACCAGCTACGGACAACGTCGGATCGAAAGATTCAAGCTGGCGACATCGCAACCTCGAGACCCTTCAAACAAATATTCTTGATTCTGTGCAACAAAGATTTGGGGAAGTCGTGCATGAGCACATGATATTTTTTCCTCATACATTTGTCCATCCGCCAAGAGACTAAAATTTTCAGCTAAAAGAAAGAGCTACCGGCCTCGGGGTCAATATCAGCCCTGAGCCAGCCTGCGTCAGCCTGGTCGGGTGTGGCGGGATCCGGAGAAACATGCCGTGAGCGAGCCTTTGAAGTCGAAGTCCTGGCTTTAGGTACAATTCTTGGAAGGATGGTTGCGTCAGCCTGTGTGCGACGTCTCCACTCTGTACGGGTTCTTCGGTCAATGCCTGCAGGAGCTCGTCGTCGCTGTCTAGGAAGTTGTGACCAGATGACTTGGCGTCATAATCGAACTAAAGTAATGTTACTAACCTAACCTAACTTATCCTAAGCTGGTCACAGTGAACCCGTTCGCGGCAGTTCGCAGCAGCAGCGACGAGCTGAACGGCTGCTTAGCCGACCGCCCTTTTTCTTCCACGTCTTCTTCCTTCTCCTCCCTCTTGGCTGGGCTGGGGGAATCGGGAGTAGCAGCAGCGTCGTAAGCGTCGTTGGCGTTGGCGTTGGCGTTGGCCTTGTTGGCGTGGTTGGCGGCGGCGGCGGCGGCGGGTGTGGCAAAGCAGTGATGGTGGGTCTGCCTGTCTGCCCTCTGCCTTCTCCTCCCCACTAGACGGACAGGACAGGCGACGGCAGCCTCCTGGCTCCCTCTGCCGACCGCGATGGCGGCGGCGGTGCCTTCCTCCTCCTCCCCTTTTTGCGTGGTGAGCGGCGGTGACCGCGGCGACCGCGGCCAACTGGGCTGGCCCCAGAGGAAGGAAAAAGGGAGCCCGACCGAGCCTCGACGGTGGCCAGCGAGGCCAGCATCGGGCTGATCAAGTTCAGCGGCCAAGGCGGTGGCAGCAGCAGCAGCAGCAGCAGCAGCTACCTTCGAAGTCGTATTACTAGCAGACGTCGCAGTCACTCACGGCACCGACGGACGGAGCAGAAAGGAAGAGCGAGCGAGCGAGCAGAGCAAATCAGGCTGGTGGCATCGGCGGATCGCAAAGAAAGACGCAGGCTCGACCTCTTCCTCCGAGCCCCCGGAAGACTCCGACCGCCCGCCCTCCCCCTGCTGGACCCAGACGACCCGGACCAGAACCCTCAAACCCTCCGGCGCCCGGATTCTCTCCTACCGAAGTTTCGCCGGGCACAGCATGTCCACCATGAATCCCGAATAGTGAGTCGAGGTCTACTCCCTCTTTTTCTTAGTAAAGGACCTAGGCCCAAACGTTCGAAACGCCCGTTCGCGTTCGCCGAATCTCTAGAAGACGGTTCTCGATGGACCCGGTTGACCCAGAGCCGTTCGAGAGGGATCTCCATCCATGCCAGCCGATCGCTCTGGCCGGGTCACCCGGGCGACGTCATTGGCGACGCTGACGACACACAAGCTGTGTCGCGAGCCCAACTAAGTCGAGTAATGAGAGGGGGGAGGGGGAGCGCCGTCCCTTACCCCCTCTACTGATCACAACACGTGCTTCTACGTCGAGGTACTCGCAATGTCCTCTTGACTTCTTCCAGCGACTACCTGTTCAAGCTCCTGCTGATCGGCGACTCCGGAGTAGGAAAGTCTTGCCTGCTGTTAAGGTTTGCCGACGACACTTACACTGAGTCCTACATCTCGACCATCGGCGTCGACTTCAAGATTAGGACCATCGAACTGGACGGCAAGACCATCAAGCTGCAAATTTGGGATACGGCCGGTCAGGAGCGATTCAGAACCATCACCTCAAGGTAAGAACCGTCCTCCTTCTTAACGTACATTGTGATTGTCATCATTTTAATAACAGTTATTATCGCGGGGCACACGGAATCATCGTGGTGTATGATGTGACGGACCAGGAGTCGTTCAACAACGTCAAACAGTGGCTGCAGGAGATAGACAGATACGCGTGCGAGAGTGTCAACAAGCTGCTAGTGGGGAATAAGTGTGATCTCACCACTAAGAAGGTGGTCGATTACACAACGGCCAAGGTAAGATAGAGGATGCCTAGCTTGGCCAAATGTCCAAGTCCTGCCTAAGGATTTTTCCCGACCTGGCCTTACTAACTTGTCACGAGCCCGGAACTCCACATGTCCCCACTTGCAGGAATACGCTGACCAATTGGGCATCCCTTTCCTGGAGACGTCTGCGAAGAACGCGACCAACGTGGAGCAAGCCTTTATGACTATGGCGGCCGAGATCAAGAACCGCGTTGGCCCTCCGGCACCCTCTGGCGCAACTGGTCAAGTCAAAATAGAGTCGACGCCGGTGCAGGCTAAATCGGGGTCGGGATGCTGCTGAGAGTTGACCCTAACTACTCTCAGTCCGACTGGCAACACATCCTCTACGAGCGCAAGCGCACGCCCACCAGTCTCTTTCTCCTCTTTCCCTCCCCCTGCCACTCCCCCTGCTCCCCCTCCAAACACGCACACATTAAGAACGGCGACGTTTTGAAGTCTGAATTGTGTCACTTTTCTGTTGCTTTCCTGTCTCCATACCTTCTTTGTCCTTTTTCACTTTGTTTGATAGTATATGTATTTGTACTGTATGTAGCGATACTGGGACGCGTGCACTGTTGTTTCAGTAAGAATCCCATTGTTTCTTTGTATCGTACGAGTCATCTTTCAAGATGTTGCCGGACTTTTTGGTGTTCCATTGCCGCCACCGCTACGGGACGCTCGGGAACAGCCACCGGTCGTGATGTGATGCCCCCAAAGTTGCGAGAAATCTGTTTTAATTAGACGAAAATTATTTCTCTCTTGCAGTTAAGAATAAATCTCCGTTCTAAACGACATTCCAAATCAGACGAGAAGAAATGACCGTGCTTACCTGGTTCCGAAATATTCACCGGATCGTCGGGTGCAAGTTAGAAGCTGGGGGCTATTGCTGTGACGCCCGGACTGGGTTTTGTCCGAAGCTATTTATGACTCATGGCTACCTTAAGCACCGCGTGAGTTACGTGGCCCATTGTCATCTTGGCCGTCAGTATGTGCGCTTTAAGAAGCGTTTCCTTTAAGAAGTCATCAACGCCCACCCTCTTGTAGCAGCCCAGGACCTCCCAATCGAAGAATTGAACAGTTAATGTCCCTAGAAATACAATCTGGATCACAAGTTATTTCGCTCCAGAGCGAAAATCTAGCCATTCACACAGTTAATGTACCCGCGGCTGATTGGCAGATCAATGCAACAATCATCTACTTATATAAAGCACCAGGATTTGATGTACTGTGTGTGGTATCTGTCTGCCAGGCCAAGGGCGCTTCAAACGCCGCACCAATCGTCACCAAACTTTGTCAGCAGTTGCTACCTATCACAAGCTCGAAAGCAATTGCATCGCACTTGAGGTTTGAGGCCAAAATCGAGGTCCAAAGTACCATTTACTACACAGGCCATAAATAGCCATGCAATGGGTATAGCTAAGCCTCTTGCAAATAGTTAGGCAGTACCAGTATTTGTCAGTTTATCCACGGCTAGAGGAGGGGAGAGAAGTCAAAAGTAAAAACAAAATGGATCCGATCCGGGTGCGGATAGAGCAGCTCACTCGGATGGACGACCCGGAGTGCTTGGTGAGTGTGAAGTGCGACATCAGCTGCGTGTTGAGCGTTCTCGTATTCAGCAACAGTCGAGTCCGCTGGCGGGGAGGATTGCGGGGAGTCTTATAATGTCCCGAGCAACACTGGGTACCTCATCTATTAAGTCTATTGGGGAAGCTATTGAAATTCTTTCGTCTGTACAGACTACTTTCACGGAAAGCTGACTCCAATGCCGAGTTGCAAACCAGGTGCCGGCATGTCTCCAATGAGCAGTTTCACGGGGATGCAAGTAGGTCAGCTTCATCCTTGCGATCTCACCGAAAATGAGGGCTTTACCTAGCCCGTAGGACAGGGGGAAGTTCTTCAGCACCACCTCCACATTCCTGCCACTTGTGTGCTCCAGGTCATGGACGTTGCCCACATTGACGAAGAGGTGCGTGCGGAAGAAATCTTCGAAACCTTCCTCTAGCCTGTCTGAAGGGCAGGGGCACAAGCAAGTTCATGCCAGCCACCCAGAAGGTACTGCCGCCTAGCGCCCACCCGTCCGACCAGAAACCAACGCCACGCATCTCAAAGCCGCTCTCAAAGTCAACGGGCCACCGAAGAACATGTCTGCGATTGTCACCGTCTTGTCCTCAATTGCAGCCATCTGCTTTGCATAGTGGCCTGAACGATCAGGTCTGGTAGTGCCACTGGTAGGTCAGCCTGGAGGACCTCGTTGCAGACAAAAACGACGTTGCCGCATAAACCAGCTTATTCTACAGCAAGCTTGACGAGGGTATCCTCAGCGGAGAAGGCGACATCGTGCGGCGGTCGACCATGAGCACGTGGCGCAACGCCGACTTCGGTGTGGCCTGCCAGCTCTCTCACGTGGAGGTACGACTCAACCGAAAGCATCTCACCACGTTACTTCCTACTGTAAGCTGTGCGGGATCTGCAGGGCCGATATGAACAACAGGTCCCCAGCAGCCGCGGTTTTTCTGCTTGAACCCGGATTTCTCAAACTCAGCCCTTCCATGCATGGGCTTCACAAGGCTGGCGTTGAAAACGCTACACTTCTTGGTCCTGTTCGTATAGTCGAATGATGCCATCTCGCCTCTGCCAACTAAGTTGTGCAATTTGACGCCGATGCGAAGCAAACCCTCCTGGTTGCCCACCATGGTTTTGATGTTCCGCACCATACGCCTCTGCTCCTTCACCTTGAAGTGACTATATAATCCTGTGGATCCCCACCAGGAACGTGTCGGGGTGAATGTCCACGTTAGTGAAGCATCCCAGGTCTGAAAATCTCAAGTATATCAAGGTCAGCAATGCCTGCAGTTCTTTTGATACCTCTTAAAAAGTAGAGGCAGAAAATCTACTGTAGTTAACAAAGTGTGATACTTTCTCCAGTACTCTCGTCTTTGGTTGCATCCCAGTTTGGCCTCATGGTTCTGCCTTCATATTTCCTTGATAAGTTTGAAATGTTAAACATGCACCCAGCATCATCATCTGTGGTAATTATGTGCAAGGTGCGCAATATTTAGGTTCCTATTTGACGCACCATGATTTGACCAGTTTTGGCAAGCGCAAACTGCGTCTTTCCACAGCAACAACTCAGTGGACAACAAGTTCAAAGTTTTGGCTTCCAACATAGGTAGCTAATTTTACTGAGAAAATTAAACTGATGGATTTAGAATGAAGTTTGGGTTGATCTCGTTTGAATCCCCCTCTTTCTATCTTACTTGGGCAAGAAACGCACCTCTCAGACTGTTCCTGACATCCTGCGAGTTGACAACGACATCCTTGAAGTGCTTCACGTTGAGGATCGGTTTGAGATTGGAGATGAGCAGGTCCTCCTTGGAGTGCGCCACTCCGTCAAAGTGGACCGTAATGACTTCGGCACCAATGCCGTCCAGGTTCGTGTTGGAGGAGGACGCATCCTCCTCCAACATGGAGGAGGACCGACCCCATTCCTACCGCGATGCTTCAGGAATTAAAGATGAGCAGGTCACTTCTCGCAGCTGACCGATAAGCCAGGCATAACACGGGCATCCGAGCCGCAGAATAAGCGCTGATGACTCCAGCTGATTTTTGCTATTCGTCTGAACAGATAGTGAGCAGGAGCCGAGTCATGAACATAGAGCTATAACGGAGGGGCAAGCCAGCTATAGTCGAGTTCCAGGGCCATCAGCGCCGCCCAAGAGGCAAAAAATGAACCAATCAAAGATGAGAAAACCATGAGAAAATGAACACTGACCAGAAGTCATATTTCCAGTGAAGTTCACCTTTTTCTGACGTTCAACTGGTCATTTACCATTTTGGTATTTTACCATAGAAAAACCTGCACAGCCTAGGTTATCGATACCTCCTTCAGTTCCAATGACCTTCGGCGGGGCCTTCCTTCAAGTTTCAGGCCTCTCGTTTCAAGGCCAATCTGACATGAAGGGGATGGAACTCATCGACAACCTCTTCATTGGCCAGGAATGTCAGGTGCAGGTGCCAGGAATCCTCTGAAGACGGGTGGACTGACGCCGTAGATTTGTCTGAGAGTACTCTTTTGGTCATTCTGCGTAGTTGTGCTAAGTTTTAGTTTCAAGTGATGTGTAGTTACATGCACATGAATGCACATATGCTCCACTTCGCGCCTATGGCCAAATTCTAGATGAGGCCTGCCACAGATTTCGAGGTATGAACATAGCAGTCATTGCAGTCGTTAAAGTTGCTTCAAGCACAGCACTCAGGAGAGAGCAGGACTGTGTTGATTTTGAAAGGTTACACGTTCGAAACTTTGGACGCATTGACACCATAGATATCCTCCAAGAGATTGCCGAAGCCTGAGTGGTCTGCCCAGGAGAAAATGGAGTGGGTGCGCAGGTGTTCCTCTCCTATAGAAGTCGCGCATGCGCACAAAAAGGCGGGCATCTCTTCTACTGTGAGATAAATATAACATGTACATAGTCGGAGTTTTTACTGCGAAATACTTCATATTCCCTCTTCATCATCCCCTTTTCGCATCGCAAAATATTTCCTCAGAATAAAATGAACAAGACTTGTGTAGTGATTCTCGGTCCCATATGAAGTGTCAAAGCTATGGGAACCTTGAAGAGGTGGGAAGATGGTACCACTGATGTCTGACAAACAGTTGCAAACTAGCTTCTCTATCTGCATCCTGCTATTGATGTGACATTTTCAAAAAAGGTCTTCTGTCTGATAGAGGAGAACACAGACCGACTTGGAGGGGTATGACAGACCCTGGCTGGTGTCACTGCCTAAAATAGTTCTTCATTAGAATGAGGGATCTGCCGGGGCATGGGTCTTCTTGAGAATGAAGGAGAGCAGACACACACTTCTTCCGCAACAGTCGCTGCTTCAGTGCTTAAGCATAAAGTTCCCCAATAAACGGAATAGGAGCAGAGCACACCTTGCAGCTTTTCACCTTACAACGATGATTTTCACCTGCAACCGACATGGGCACGTTGTTGTTCAGATCAATTTCTTCCGTGATTTTTTCCCTTGTCTCAGATGCAGAAATAGGAGAAACACTGCTTGCAAGGGACAAAATTGCCGTTTTGTCTTGCGGTGCACAGTTTGCTACAACACTGCTCAGAATATTTTTCCAGAATGAACCAGCAAATGGCACAGGGATGTGCGGAACTGTCGAGAAGTTGGATTGTATGCCCATCCATTACAGGACCGAATGGCATTGAACAGGAGTTCAAGGTGATCCTGTGAAAACTTATAACATGGAAAGTAACGCATGGAGAGCTTATCCTCCTGCATGTAGAAGTACAATTATCTGACAGACAGGCCAAGAGGACCACACCTCCTTTTTGAGTGGATAATATTGGTCCCTTTGATGTCTTCCAAGGTGGTGTAAAGATCCTCTGCTTGCTTGAATGTTTCCTCAATAATGCCAATGTTGTCATCAGACAAAGCTGCTTTGAATGGTAGACCACCTGGACCTTTGTTGTTTAAGACATCAAAAAGCTGATCATTGATTTCGAGGAACTCAGCTGTCACCAGAATATCATTGTCCATGAAGCCAACGATCTGATTTCATGTGCCTACCTGCAGTAAAACAGAAACAGATTAATGATTAAAGAAAATCAGTATAACATTTATATCTGCTGTGCAGTTCACAGCAAGAGATTATTAGAAAAGGTTGTGATTCATATCTGAGTGACTTGGCAAGGCTGTTGCTGGCAACTGTTTGCAAGGCAAGGTTTACTTTCATTTTGTTGTTCTTGAAGTTAATGTGCTTTTTGTGAGCTTGTTGCCCCCAAGACGCAGTCCATGCTCCTCCTGAAGCTCGTGCATCTGTACAATGAAGTCCCACTTGACATGTCCATGTTCAGGCCAGTGCAGGACTAAGTAGTCAGCAAGAGTTGACCGAATTAACTTCATCGTGTGGGGAGGTTCCAGCACTGCAAGCACACAGTAATCCGCTTGAGAGTGAGGGTGAAGAAAGCCAATTCGGATGTCTGATGGATCTTGTGGCTGCAGTGTCAATCCAAGAGAAGAGAGGGCAGTTGTGCTGCGTACCATCCATGATGTTGTGCTGCGTACCATCCATGGTGATAGTCCAAACTCCCACTCCAGCGTCATAGGTTCTAATCAAGCATCTTCGAATAATTCCAGCAAGGATACCACGAGGAGTGCCTTTCACCAACACACATGCCAAGGGTAGCTTCCAAAATTTTCGGTAACTGACTAATAGGACAACGACAGCTTCTTTGGCCTTAGCATCAGTCTCTCTAAGGTCTTGAAATCCTGCAAAGTCCATATGTCCAAATAGATGGCCCAGGCCTAAATCGTACTCCACAAGCTCTATGATAGAAATGCTACCTATCACGAGACCACCATCCTGGTAATTAATATCATCACTGTGACTCTTAAGTTCTCAAAATGCCTCCTCCTGAAATCCTGGTAAGCAGTGCAGAATGCTCACTATCCTCCTCAACATAGATGGTGCTGGCAAAGTAAATGTGCTATGAAGAAATGTGATGAAGGTATGCATAAGCCTTTGATGAATGGTAGAAAAGAGCCACAGCAAATTCTGTGTGCTTTTGGTTGTAGGGTGCAATGGCTGGCTTCCCTTCAAGCAAGTCTATAATATGCGGAAGAGTCACGCCATCAAATCTGTCCATGTAGGCAACAGCCTCAGATGACAGAATCTTCTTCCTCTGCAGTACTTTGTATCGTCCCGCCCTAGGGACCTGGTCCATGCGTGTGCGTCATCCTGCTTCTTAGGCTTAGGTCCACAGGACCTCTCTCTGGAGTCGGACCGGACTTATGAACTAGGACTCCATTATGGCAAGTTGGTGCCATCTTTCAATCTCTATATTTCTCTTGGTTACTCCTGGAGATGTGTTCTCCTCCGGTGCTCAAGAGAGACTGCCTCTCTCATGTGCACTTTCCCCTGAGCCGGTCAGCTCTCCCTCCTGCTGCTGCGACTCCCAGCCAGCAGGCCATAGAGGAAGGGAGGGCGCTCCCATCAGAGGTTAGCACTCCCTGGTGGCCACAGCATCAACTACTACACAGACAAGGACTATATCGACTACTGCAGATAAGCTAGAGCGCACATGCCTAAGTGTGGTATATGCTCTGCAATACAATACTAAACCTATACTGTGTTGTGGCGTCCAGATATGCCTAGTTACACTCTATGTTACGTCTAATAACTACTCGTGAAGGCTGCATGCTTCAACTTCAATCATTTCTTTCATCTTCTTTCTTCCAGTCGAAGCACGACTCAGCCAACACCTGACATTTTTCCCCTGTCCCTCTTTCCTCACGAGGACTTCTCGCAAGTAGTTGCAATGATCCTTGATTTGGTCAAATCATCAGGGTAACTGTAGTTGTGGTCTATCTGAATGACTTGTTGAAGAGAAGCAAGATCTTGGCCAGTAAAGGCCACAGATGCACTATCTTGTTCAAGACCAACCTGATCTGTGCCGTTATCATTACGAATCTGGAAGGGGCTGCCACAGTCAGTGAGAAAGGTGCCTGAGGAAGTGCAGTAGTGGCCAAACCCGTTGTTCTCAGTGCTTCTGCTGGCACCATCGCATGACAGCGCATTGGCGTGTGAGCTGCTCCAGCCATTGTCGTCCAAGTGAGTGCAGAAGCAGTGACCATTTCTGCCGGAACAGTCCTCCAAATGAGTGTGAGGATTGAGAGTCATCTGGTCTCCAAGGCTATCATCCATGTGAGTGTAAGTCCTGCAGCAGCCCTGTCATTGTCATCTTCATCATCTCCTTTGAAACCTGAATATAGGAGTTTGACGATACATGAGGATTACGTACATTGTAGTACCGATGCCACGCAGTACAGTGTACATAATTAATTACCTTCTTTTTCCTCTGGACACTTCGGAATGATCTCATTCAAGACATTAGTGACACAATGTTGGAGAATATGCCTGGTTTTTTTCAGAGCTGACTGGAGGTACGCCAGAAAAGCAGGGAAGACAGATGGAACTGCAGAACTTGTGGTGAGGTATCTCCATTTGCCAAGAGTTTTGAAGTCAGAGGACAGGAAGTGTGTAGAGCAAACCGTGTTTGACTCCAAATTTGGATCAGGATCCCAGCCCTTGCATCACAAGGCCTTTAGCCAACAAGCTCGTCTCTCTTTATCCTAAGGTATTTTGTGAAATCCAACTCTGGCCAACTCTGCATGTGCACCCACAAGCCACACAGGAGTTGGGCATGATGTTGCTCTGGTCCAGTCCTCCTTACCCTAGCGCAGATGTCTCTTTAAGCAAATAGCCTCTTGGGACCGGGCGATATTGGGTTCAGACTTGAAAATTCGGGTTTGGGTCAGCCCACGTGAACTGAAAACAAGTTTGGTAGCGTCATCTTTCTCCTTTCTCCGTAAGTTCTTCTGCATGCCTTTTCTTTCTGTTATTATTCTGCTGTCAGCTGACGCGTGAGTCGAGCGAATGCCCTCCTTCGGCAATCTCTAAGAGGATATCTATGATTGACACTGTATGACTGACACAGCTGCTAAGGATCGTGCCAGCTGTCGCAGCAGAAAGGTGGCGCTGAGCACATGCTATTGCACAGCATTGCAACAATTGTATTTTGTATGCACAGCTGCTGTAATATCACATGACGTGCACACTGCACAGTAAGGTTCAATGTCCCTTAGCTTTGAACGACACCTCAAGCACCGTGAAGGACGTCAAGAAAAAGTCCCAAGGCCCACCAGGGAACAAGATCAGGACAGAGGACTTCGTGGACAGTGTGAGAGACAGGATCAAGGCCTCCCCAACCAAGTCCGTGTGCAAGCTGGCCAAGGAGATGATTGTGGATGAGAAGACCATCAGGATGACGGTGCAGATCGACCTGGGTATGAAGTCGAGGGTCAGGTCCCCCAGACAACTCTTGACAGAGAAGAATAAAGCAGACAGAGTGGAAAGACGAACAGCTCTCTTGAACTGGTTGAAGCACCATCCCTCCGCCATCAAGGTTTTCTCAGACAAGAAGCCCTTCAAGGTGGACCAGTGCATCAACAGGAGGAACATCTGCTTCATCTCAGCCACAGCAGCCGAGGTCCCACCTGTCCTGAGGATGAAGCATCCAGCCACTGTTATGGCACTGGGTGTCATGGCCAGCAGCGGCAAATGATGCCCCTCCACTTCATCCCACCTGGATTCAAGATCAACACTGATGTCTACTTGGACATCATGGTGAATGTGGTCAAGACCAGGGATTCCCCCATTTTTCAAGAAGACTCAGCTCCTGCCCACAAGGCCAAAAAGACTCAGGAGTGGATGAAGGAGAACTTGGCTGCCTTCTGGCCAGCCAACTTGGGGCCACCCCAATCCCCAGACCTTAACCCCTTGAACTACAGCATTTGGGGTGTAGTTGAGGCAGAGGCCTGCAAGACTTCTCATCAAAACGTGGATGATCTGAAGGCCTCTGCAGCCTTGGCATGGTTCAACATGTCTGAGAAGTACCTGGTGGCCACCTGCAGAAGCTTCAGGCCCAGGTTGAAGAAGATCTTGGCCAAAAATGGAGATGATTTTGAGTGAAAAATCTCAAACAAGGTTTATTGTCTCTGATTGCAGCAGACCATACTGTTTTTTTCATTAAAAAGTATGATCTATTGATAATTTTGTAATCTGTCCGAATATGTTATATTTTGCCTTCCGCACCCTGTACATACGGCCCTGGCGCTCACCACCCGCTTCGAGCTCATCATGCACTTTACGGTCAACATGCGCTTTACATACAGAGGTCCTCTTGTTATGTGTTAGATAAATTAATCAAGTCCATTTACATACTGAATCTTTATTGAATGACTAGCGTACGAACAAATTTGAAGTATGGATAATACTACCATTGTAAGAACTTCGTTCGTCCAGATCAGCAGTTGTCTAACCGCACTTGGCTGATCAGCGATCGGCACCCGGCCTCGCAGGGTTGTCGCACCCCTCCCCTCCGAGACTGCTACTTGTTTATTCTGTTTGCATACTCTGAAATACAATTTCTTTCAGGAGAGGGGGGCATGGCCTCGTGGGACCTGCACTAACATCATGGTCATCATCCACAACTGTGGCCTTTAAACAATAGACAGATATCTTGACTTGACTGGTGCTGCACTGAATACTAAAATATTTCGGATGTCTTTGCGCCACCTGAAAGGGGCCCTCATAGGGTTGGTTCAAAGCTTTGTGGTGATTGCACTAGCAGATAGATATGAACATATTTTTGTCTTCTTTAATGCTGGCTGCATAATAGTTATATGACTATAGACTCTACATATTACCCTCGCCATTGCTCAGCTGTTTGGGGGTGTGAGGCCGTGATGAGTTTTGAATGCAATGTGGCGAAAAGTTGGGAATATAACAGGCTGAGGATCCTGGGACAGATTGCACCATAGTTAGAAGATGGGCTCCTCTCGTCTGCGTAAAGTGTGCTATGACACCTTGACACCTAAAACAGACATTGCATCGAATGGTCTGGGTCAGCAGTCTGGGCCCTCTGGTCCCCCTGACCAGACATCGCTGGGCTCTCTGTGCCAGCTGCCATGCCATGTTTGGGTCTGGTGGCGTTAAAATTCTCTTGGGCGAAACCTGAAAAATTGGCGAGCTATTGGCGGTAATGTCACTGGCTTGGTGTCTCCAAAGTCTTGGTATGCCTACTGGAGCCGGTGGTGTCAGTTGGCACCCTTCCAGGACCCCTAAACTGTGTTGTGTGAGGAAATTGATGCTGAGGATGTGCCTGCAGACATCAGCGAGGGTGTAGGTCCAGGTGAAATGGTGTCCACCCAGGTTACTGTGTCGCAACTGAAAGTGTTGATTGGTGTGCCATTGGTGACGATGATCACATTGTCTAGCTTTCACGTCCAATCTGCTGGGGAAGTGGGCACGAGTAACACCATGGCGCTGGAGGCTACCACGTTGGGACAATTTATGACAAGCATGTACAAGTGACTGGCTGACTTGATGTTGGCCGACAGTGCCACTTCTGGCAGCCTGTCAGGTTGTTTCCCTGATTCTCCCAGGTGCAGGGCTGCTACCTCATCTAATTTTGAAGTCCATCCAAGTTCATATCGATATCCCTGTTATCGGGTGCACACTTGACCTTAGGCAGCATTCTCTTTACTCATTTCAAGTCATTCTGAAAGCGGTCCACTTATTTTGTAATACACAAATTTTAAGGCTAAGTGTCATGCCGGCTATGTTATGTCAACTAATATTTTTCATTTCTTTTATAAAATGTTGAGATGCATTTGGTCTTTGCATGAAGTTGCACCTCCTGAATCTCAAGTAGCAGTGAAGAGAGGTTTCATTAAGTTGACGAAATTGGGGGAGAAAATGGCCTTTCTCCTGAGAGAGCAATTCCACAGAACATAAGGTTGACAGAAAAACTTTGTCAAAATTAGAGTGGGCAAATCTGTTGGCAGACACTTATAGTTCTCTCCTTCCCTTCCTTCTTTCATTTCTAAAATCCAAAAGGGTGGTGGGGATTCCTCATATAAGATGGTCTCAAAACTCACGCTTCTGATGTGTGTCTGACCTTTTTGTTGCAGCTGATAGAGGGTTTTGTAGCACGAGTACAGTGGATGAGCCCCAGCTGGTTCAAGACCAAGTCCAACTGGCTTGTGTGATCATTGCACAGGCACGTATGATATTGTACGAAATTTGAAGTATCTGAGCCAAAATTGTAAGCAAATTTGAAGTGTCTGACCTTTTTTGCTGCGCACTGTGCGGCAAAAGTCCTGACACTTATGCTGCAGAAGAATTTCAAGATTGGGTGATGAGATATAACAGTTTCAATGAAGAAATGTATAGAACCAGTTAGTCAACAAAGTTCGAATTTACTTGGTTTTTTTTTCCAGTGACGAGAAGATGTTTCACGTTGACCCTGTCATCAACATGAAGAACGGCCACTTCAGCTGCTTCGAGTGTTCCATGGGTGACCCCAGGAGGACAGTCACCAAGACAAAGCATCTTGCCTCAACCATGTTTCTCGGTATCATTGCCTGGACTGGTGAGTCATCCAGTCCGGTCCCTTTAGATTACAGACTCACATCGGCCCATGACATCTAGGAGCTCAACCGGAAGCTTGTCCCATGGATGAAGGTTGCCCCATCTGCTTTCAGCAAGACCTAAATCATCCATGCGCCGTCAATGTTGCGACCAAGCTGTCGTCGCCACTGTCATTTTTCTGTACTAGATCTCAGCTGTTCCCGTGTCATCGTGTCATTCTTCCTTTTACTTGTCTGTCAAGACCTCATCAGCCAATAGGCCTCGGCAGTCTGATGAGGCTTCCATGACTGTGCCATCGCCCATTTCAGGACGTCTCCTCCTTTCAGGGTATAGCCTATCATGGGGTTTATGTGTTCACCCTTAGCAGCCATAATAACCTTGTCGGTATCCTGTCCAGGTTGGAGTCGAAATTTTGCTGGTAGCCTCTGCCAGAGTGGATCTTCAACACATTCAAAAGCAAAAAGTGGCCGAGAAGCAGCAATGACCCAGACAAAGCATTCCAACGAACAAAAAATTCACTCTCCAGTTGTCCTATGCCCTTCCATCTTGCAGAAAAATGTCAATGACTCCTGTACGTCTGCAACAGTCCTCAATCACTGCAAAAAGTGTCTCTTTGGTACACTCCAGAGCAGAGTCTTGACTATCGATGACTTAGATTTGGGCAAGATGATTCTAGCATTGACTGTCACCTTCTTAAAAGTAGCTGCTGCTCGAGCTCATTGACGTTCTCCTGCAAAAGTACAGTCATTAGGTGGATCTCCTCATTTCCAGAGGAAGAGATCTTTGTTTGCTGTTTGTTACTGGGGTCTCTGCCAAGGAATGATGCCCTAGTAGAGGGAAGGAGTAACCCTGGATTGGGTCTTTTCCTGCCCCGATTTAGTGGCAGACATCCATGTGCTTAGTAGACTGGGATGCCTGGCGTGGTGAGTCCACCATTGTGCTTAACTTACTCTGCCCTCTTTTTCAAGGCCTTGCCAATGCGGTTCACTTTCGTGAGCCTGACAAGACCATAGAGGTCTGGAGGATTTCTACTAAGCCAGAGGCCTCATACAGAGCCGAGGCATTCTGTGACAAGTGCTGGGCACTCACATGCAAGGTGTATAAACTCCTCATATTCTTCTCTGCAGAACCTAAGGAAAAGATTTTTGTTACAATGACAGATTTAATGGATAATTTATTATTAATTAATTAGCCTTTTATCAGAAGAAATTGATTGCCCTAATCAACTGCTTCAACAGGCAGATATTGCTGGCGTTAGAGTCAAGTGGTCGTGATCAGCTATGACCCTCTGTCTGAGAAATGTGAGGAGTTGGTGGAGGCGAGCGCCCAGGTCGCCCCCCCCCCTGGCACTTGCAGCACATTATGAAGAACCGCAAGTCGAATGGGTTCAAGTCTGCCATGCAGGTGGTCAAGAGATGGGAGGACTTGGTCTCACTGATCAGGACTTTAGGCTGCTTCAGACCAATGAAAGTGCACTCCCAAGTCCAGTTGTTGCAGCCTGACTTCCTCAAAGCCACTGACTATGGGATATGTATGTACTGCTGTGACAGGAAAAAGTTCTCTTTGGAAAATTCAGTGCATGTGGAGGGTCATCAAAACAAACCATAGATTTTCAAGAGGCCTTTTTATGCATTAGCCAATCCCAAATTAAGGGCACCTTTCCAAGCTGACATATCGACTTCTTATTTCATAATTTTTCCGTTCCAAGACGAGACATTTTGACACTTCATCAGGTCCTGAAACAAATGCCCCCGACAACTGAAGTAGTAAGAAGCATGCACAGACGATGAAGTATTGGTTGATTACTTACTGACTGTGAAGCTCAGTGTCATATTTGCTATGGCATCATTTGATGGCATTTTTGGAGTAGGTCTGGGGTAACGCAAAAGAAAAATTAGTAGCAATTCTAAACTGGAACTTTTAAACTCACTTGATGAAGGCAGGAGCAGCCAGCCACAAAAAGCAGAGGCATCACGAGAATCAGCACAAATTCTAGTTTATTTTGTGCCGTTGGCATTCATCTGTGTTTTGTGGGCATCATAATTCATTTCATTTCACTGAGCAGACATTTGTTTCAGAACTGCAGGAGTATTTGTGAATATCTCTTCTAACGCTCGATTGATATGATTGTCATTCACAGCTAGGAGCCTGTCCAGGCTTGTGAAAGCACTTGCACGAGCACATCGCATCCCATAGTTAGGAAAGTTCCTCGATTGACCACACCAGTACCAACTGCACCAGTGATCTTGAAAAGGACTGTTTGCGTGCATCCCCAACTCAAAGATCAAGGGGGTTAGGCACATTATTGTATGATCCATTACCCTTACTTTGTGCAACAAGTCGAATTGCACGGGGTTTCAAGGACATTTTGAGGCCAAAATTAAGGTCCAACAGTCTGCATGCTCCATACCATCCGTACAATATGTGTCATCTACACAGTATGTGTCATCTACACAGTATGTGTCATCCACACGCTCCATGGGATCCATGCACCCAATGGCAGTCACACACGCCAAGTCACCCATGCACGCAGTACTCCGCATCCCGGTTCTCTCTGTTTCAGCCAAGTTGTCTCAGCTCTGTGCTGCTGAGCGTGCACCCGGTTCCAACCATGCGCTCCGTGTCACCCACTCACTCCATGCATCATTCTGTCTGTTAAGTCCAAGTACTCACAAAGTTGAGTTTCTTGAAATTGGATCATTCACGCTGGTGACCTTACATGGCGGCAAAAAAAGCAAGCCACAAAAAGCCACTGTTCTGTTTACTGTTTGTTCTGCCTGAGGTCCCCTGGCCACCTGCTACAAAGGGCCCCCTATCTTCTCCTCAGGGTGCTGAAGGTTTTGCTCAATGTCAGCCCTTTCAGCCAGCCAGGGCCGCCGCGGCAGTCCATCAGAGGTCAATGGCAAAAGACTCATCTTTCCCTTATTGAAGTGATGACAGCAGGCTGTCTTTCCACAGATCAGGCTGTGCCAAACCTCAGTTGGGCTCCTTGGATTGCTCAGACCTCAGCTCACTCCCTTTCTCCCCTTCTCTCAATGCAGAAAGTAAAACCATTAACCTCAATATTGGCTTCAAAATAGTCTCAAAATACATCTGCAAGCCCCTTTTGTTATTCATCAGATGCACAGGACAAGTGCATAAGGCGAATAGGGTCCAGGTCTGTCCAGCAGAAGGGATCTCGGTTGTGTGACCAGCAGGTTGCATGGACATATTCACCACCATTGACATATTCACACCAGTGGTTTAAGCAATTTCCCCCATGTAAACAATCGTCCCGCTTATCTGCGTTCCATTTATGAGGCGTGCAGTAGAATTCATTATGAGAGGCCAGGGCTTCCTCAGACCTTTGCTGAAACAAAATTGCAGAAGTGGATTCTGTTAGCGAACACGGAGCTTTTTCGCTTGCTGCCTTTGCTTGTCTGCCCTTTTTTGTCTACCATGTTGCCCTGTCTGGAGGGATTTAAGTAATTTCAAAACCATTAAAAAGAAGAGCCCGAGGGGACCCCACTTAGGCAGGTGAACCCCCTATAAAAGTTGTGATAAAAAGCAATTGAGGTCAATTGACGAACATCCTGTAATTTGCTGAAACACATTTTGGCAGATTTAGCATGAAAAAGCTGGACGCAATTTTACAAACTTATATTTAATCACTCTCTAATAATGGAGTTCCTTCAGTAGGAAGACGTATCCTTCGCTCGTAACGCAACACAATAAAAATCGTTTAATCGTTATTAATTTACTTCAGGAAAAAAGCAGGCCAAGTACGTCAACATAAGAGTCTCTTGCAGCTTAAAAAATGTATTTCTCTAGCAACACAGAATTGCTATAGTTCTGTGTGTCTTTCGCGGTTAGTTCAACATTGCGGAACTGTGGGTCCTGCTGGAAGAACCTTGCATGGTCCGAGGTTGGACTCAAGTCCAAGGTGAGGACACAGCTGCCGGCCAAGCAGTGCAACATGGCGATCCTTGACCTGGCATCAGTCAGTTCATTACAGTACAATGAAGGTGAAGAAGCTGGCCCAAAAGATGGGTCCCAAGTCGGTCACCTTGACAGAAATGAGGGGTGTGCTCTTGGAATGGTTCAGTCTCACTGGCAAGTCCAAGGCTGTCGTCCGAAACCTCCAGGACATAATTGCACCATCAAGTACGAAGTCTATAGGACAAAATACTATGCATTATTTTAATAAACTCTGCCCCTCCCCCGCCCGCCCCGAATGGACGCCTTCAAGGCCCGGCGCGGAAGCCCAGTCCGTTTGCCACTTGTGGATTGGCAGTGCAACTTTCGGCGCTAGCGGTACTTTGCCCGTCCGCCGTTCCAGGGCGATGACGCCACTCATGTGGCGCACCTGGGAGACACCACTGCTTGGGCTCGTGCCGACTGCAGCCAAGCTCATCGTGGCCAAGGAGCACCTCATGGCTAAAAGTTTGCACTACAGATAATATCAATTATATACATAGGTGTAATAAATATCTTGATGGTGACTGATGAGACCACCCAGCATTCATTAGTCAAAGAGAACTTTGCTGGCTATCACACTAATGTAGGGGAAGGCATGCGTATAAAATTTAGGGGGCGCAACATATGGCATCCTGCCACTTCTTTGCATATCTGCTACAGATTTTGCACATTGCTCCCTATATTGTCTGCCATTTTCTTTACATTTCTGTACGCTTCGGAAGGGATCTGGTAGTTTTAGCAGAAATTTGTGGCTTCTTCTGGAATTATGCATTTTTCTGCCTGCTTTTATGACACAATTGATGTGTGTCATCTATCAAAATGGCCAATCCCTACTACTGATTTGACCCTAGAGGGTAACACATGGACGTCCTTTTTGTTGTGCTGTGTATTGCATTGCACTAACGAACAGTTTGTCTTCTTTTCACAGGCACTGCCGTCGATGAGATATGGCTTCTGCTGTAGAAAAAGCTCGGCGTTCTCAACCAGGGTGGCCTGAGCAAGGACAATTTCGCCCCCTCGGACACAACCCTCGCGTCACCAGTGGTGGAGTTCAATGTTGACGGTGGCCGGCAAGGAGAACCAAGGGAAAGACGCTGACTTGCTTGAGGATATCGGCATGGAAGACTAGCAGAACGACGAGTTTTGGTGTGGTTGGGATAAAACCCAAGAAGCCGAAGCAACGGAAGAAGAGTCTCCGTCGAAAAAGATGGCCAGGACTTCATCAAAGCGAAAGTTTTGGCAGTGGCGTTGTCGACTGTTATCAAGTCTACTAATTTTATTATTGCCATGACTTCGTATTATATCTAGGTCAAGCAGTCAACTCATCAAACTACTTTCTGGGGTGACCTTATCTGGTGAAACCCATTTAGAGGCTGCCGAAGGAGACCACACTGCCGGCGAAATTGTCAATTTAGTACACAGACAATGTAAAGTACAGTGGGTTATCTCATCTCGGAAGACCCATGCAAAAAAGTGCCTCCATCAGAGGTCCTCCCTGAGGCCGCATCCATGCCGTTGTAGTTGATTTATTGAGTCAAACGTAGTACGTAAAAATCGTAGCAAGTACAATAGACGACCTCATTGGGTGACGCACATGCCAAAAAAAGTGCCTTTTGAGGTCGTATTGAGGCCACACCGGTGCCTCCATTGTGTCAATTGTTCAGCAACTATCTGACAATACTGGCACACATTTCGAAGAAACATTTACACGTTTCACCGAACAAAATCGTCCCTGCATTGCAGAGAAACACTTAAAAAAACATCCTCTTCTTTTTTAACGTGATTTATTCTAGATCGGGCAGCAAATGTGCACTGTGATCGGTTGCAAAACTCACGCAGACGCTTACGTTACTGCAACGTTACTGAATGTACTACATATGTAAGTTCTCTCCTTCTCTCTCTCCTCTCCTCTCTCTTCCTCTCTTCTCTCTTGCCGGTGTTTTCGTGCCAGTCTCGCTCCAGAAGTTGGTGCTGTTGGTTCTCTTGCCGAAGAAGAGTGTTGGAAAGAAACCACAAAAAGAGTCTTTATCGTGGATAATATGAGCATGTAAAATCAGTGGTGCTTCAAAGGCTCAACTTGGAAGGGAGACCAGAAGAGGGAAAATGTTGTCTTCGCTGTTGAGCAATTTTGTGCGTCGGTGCGTCATTCTCATCGCTGCATTGACAGGTAAGCTCCACCCTGAAAGTTGGCTAGTCATAAAATAAGCCCCGAAAGTCATTTCGAGTACGGGGAAAGTCATTTCTCTCTCTCCGCCGTCATATCAATTTTTCCTCTACATACACAGCCAGCTGCATAAAAGGTTAAGGAGCAAACATGGTTTGAGACACCACAACCATAAGCTCCGAGAATGTGCTTTAGGGATGGAGAAGCAGAGAAAAGCATGTAGTTTGCATGCAGCCGTAAGTCTTGAACAACAGCCTCGGCTAGATCCACTTCCATGGACGCACGCGCACTGCTGTACACGCACACACAATGCGGTAGTGCTGCTGAATACATTTGGAAGGCATTGTGTGTGCTATGCGTCCGCATTCATGCACATACATTGAAGTAACTGTGTATCTTTGTATGTATGTGTTAGATTAAAGTATGCATTGCGTGCATTTATACTGACACTTTTGTTCCTTTTTCCTTCCTCCAAGACCCCTACGCAAAAAAAAACTTTCCGCTGTAGACTAGAACCCGCCCGCTGTGGTCCGTAAATTGCTTTCTTCCTCCATGATGAATGGTAGCTCTAACGACGACGGTTTGTTGAGTCACTTCTTTTTTTTGCAGCTTCATAGTGGGCATTTCGCTATGAATGCTTTCGCCAATAAAACATGCCAACTGTAGCTACTGCTCCTTTACATGAGAGGACGGCGAAAGCTTTTTGCTAACCCTTTGTCGCCCGTCGCAAAAGTTGCCAATGTACTAACGAAGTCACTGCTACAGAGCGTAGCAGAGAGAGAGAAAAGAGAGCCCCAAAAGTCTTTTAGTGGGCAAATAACGACTGGGCCACATGCGAGGGGCCAACAACATTTCATGGAAGCCTTCAGGCATGGTAATGAAAGGCCGCAGCATGCAAGCATTTGGTCCGGACGAGAGTGAAAAGAGCCGAGGGGAAAAAACCACCCAACGTAGCTGTGAGTACAGAGTTTGCAAGCCCTAATAGACGATCAAAAGCATATTTGTTCTCTGCTAACTGCCCTTTCCACGCAATCAACATAATCAAGACGTCAAAAGCAACCGGTGCTTTCTAGTCTAGGGGACTTTTTTTTCGTCCACAGCAGAAACAGTACAATTTTTTTGCATGTTGAACTTTCTCTTCTGCTGCTGCTGCTCCAAACCCGTTAGCTTTACAGCCTTTCCGAGAACTATCGTCAACTCCTGCTGCTTTTTATTACGACCCGAGTGAAACTGTAAAACGCACTCGTGCGAACGAGCACAACGATGACTTCTCTGAGCTTTTGCTCTCGATTTATTACGAAGTTTGGGCACAGCAGTAATAGTAAGGAGGGGGGTACGAAAGGGTTCTTACCCCCATCATTCCCCCTCCTCCCCCGCTCCGCTCCACCCTTTTTCGTTAATCATGACTAGAAAAGGGGGACCGCCTCAACCTAAAGAAGTTATTTCAACTTGACAAGCGAGGGACGTTTACTGCATCTGGCTCGGATCCCTTCCAAATTATAACACTAAGCACAGGTGAGTGAGTGAGCAATAAACTCACTACTAGGGATGTGTTCGGATGAGTC